>Ga0070670_100006376_pt1 | contig 9986 bp, 5 predicted proteins | sample KBSS63metaG_FD_64665 | JGI IMG/M metagenome (GOLD analysis project Ga0070670, IMG submission 64665) | Switchgrass rhizosphere microbial communities from Kellogg Biological Station, Michigan, USA - KBS S6-3 metaG | ecosystem: Host-associated > Plants > Roots > Rhizosphere > Soil ... | reverse complement strand
GTCCGGCTGAAGCCGGACGCTACGTACGCGGTTTCGCCGTGCTGCTGCTGGCCGCACTCTCGATGGCGCATGTGGGCAGCCCCGACACATTCTTCGGCGGCAAGGCGGGCCCGTACGATCTGCGCGTCAACGTGCGATTGCCCGGCGTCATTCCGGGGCGGGCACAGGTCACGGTCCGCGTCGAGGGCGTCAAGACCGCAGGGTCGCACCGTGTCGCGCTCCACGCCGGGCAGTGGAACGTTGGACTGAAAGGCGCGCCGCCGCTCGAAGACGCCGCGCCGGTTCCTGGAGATCCGGCGCTGTTCGCCGCTGAACTCTGGTTCATGACCGCTTCCTCGTACCAGCTCGGCGTCACCGTCGACGGTCCTGATGGTCACGGCGAGGTGGTCATTCCCGTGCTCGCGCTGGCGACCGCGGAACGCCCCATGCCGCCCTGGCTGGGTAGCGTGCTCGCGGCGCTCGGCGTGTTCCTGACGTTGGGACTGTTGACCATCATCGGCGCCGCGGTGCGCGAAAGCGGTCTTCTACCGGGCGAGGAACCGGACCGCCGCCGTCGCCGGCGCGCGCGCGTCGGCATCGCCGTCGCTGCGATCTTGGCCGGCCTCGCGCTGTGGGGCGGCAACGCGTGGTGGACCGCCGAAGCGAACAGCTACAAGTCGTCGGTGCTGTATCGGCCGTTCAACGCGACGACGGCGCTGTCCCGCAAGGATGATCGCCGCGTCCTGACGCTGAGCATCCGCGATCCACGGTGGACTGGCCGGCCCGTCGCAGAGAGCCGCTACAACGCGTTGATCCCTGATCACGGAAAACTGATGCACTTGTTTCTCGTCCGTGAGCCCGCGCTCGATGCCGTGGCGCACCTGCATCCAGTTGCCCAGACCCCGGCCGCGCTCGACTTCGAAACCAGTCTTCCGCCGCTTCCACCCGGACGCTACCGCGTCTACGCGGACATCGTTCACGAGAGCGGTTATGCACAGACGCTGGTGGGCGGCGTCGACCTGGCAAGCGACGACGATGAACAATCCGCTGCGGCGAGCGACTCCGACGATTCGTGGTTTACCGGCGCGGCGGCGCCAGAAGGGCCGACCGCATCCTACGATCTCGGCGACGGCTCGCGGCTCGTGTGGGAGCGCGGAACCTCGCCAATCACCGCGGGAGTCGAAACCGATCTTCAGTTTGCCGTGCGCGACGGGGCAGGCCGCGTCCTCGACGTCGAGCCTTATATGGGCATGGCGGCGCATCTGCTGATCACGAGCCGGGATGGGTCGGTCTTCGCTCACCTGCATCCGTTCGGGAGCATTTCCATGGCGGCGATGCAGCGATTCGCTGGCGCCGATCCACACGCTGCGCACGAGACTGCCCTCGACAGTCGAATTGCGGTGCCCTATGCCTTTCCAAAGCCGGGCAGCTATCGCCTGTTCGTCCAGGTCAGGCAGCAGGGGAAGGTTCGCACCGCGGCCTTCGACGTTGACGCCGCTAATCGTGGCGCAGCGCTTCCATAGGATCCACGCGCGCCGCGCGACTGGCGGGCACGTAGCACGCCACTAGAGCGACCACGATCCAGATGACCGCTGCGGCGAGATGCGTGGAAGCCGTACTGGGACGGATCGCGGCCTGCACCGAGGCGAGCGCGCGCATCGTCGGGATCGCCAGAACTTCGCCGATGACGACGCCCGCGACCGCGATGGCCAGACCCTGCAGCACGACATCACGAAAAATCTCGCCGCGCCCGGCGCCCAATGCCATCCGAACGCCGATTTCCTGAGTCCGCAGACTGACGCGATAGGCGATGACGCCGTAGAGGCCAATCGCGGCGAGGCACAACGCCAGCAGGCCGAACCCCGAGAGGACCATCGCCATCCAGCGAACCGCGGTGAGCGACTGATCGATGTACGTGCTGAGCGGCTGCACCGCGTACACGCGGATGTTCTGTCCCATGCCGAGAAGGGTGTCGCGGACGGCCTGGACCATGCTCGCCGGGTCCGTTCCGGTTTCGAGGAGCAGAGCGCTGAGCCCTCCATCGTACTGGCGCGCGAACGGTTGGTAGAATTGTGGCGACGGCGGCTCGCCAACATCGCGCACGGCCGAGTCGCGAACGACGCCAATCACGACCGATGCCTGCGGAGCCTGGCAACCGATCAGGACCTGTTTCCCAATCGGCGAGCTGTTGGGCCAGAAGCGTTTCGCGAAACTGTCCGTGACGATAATCGTCGACGAGTCGCGTGGCTCATCGATTGATGTGAAATCACGGCCCGCCATCATGCCGATGCCCATCGTGCGAAAGTAGCCGGGATCGATCTCGCCGATCGATGCGCGCAGCTCGGGGCCGCCCGACACCGACGCGCAAGCGCTGCCCGACGGCATCAACGGTAACGCCGCGGTTTGCGACGCGCTCAGCACGCCGGGCAGCGCTCGCAGGCGGTCCAGCGCCTGCGCATAGAGCGCGCGCCGACCTTCAGATGTCGGCACGGTCGGAAAGTAGATGTATGCGTAGAGCCGACCTCTCACGGCGAAGCCCGGGTCGGCGACCTCGAGACGCTGGAGCGCCTCGATCACGCTGGCCGCGATCAAGAGCAAGACGAACGACAACACCACCTGCGCGATCAGCCCGAATGGGCGCCGACGTCGGAACCTTCCACCGACCTCTCCCTTGAACCCTGCCACACCGCTCGTCCGCGATCCTCGCCAGGCCGGAAGCAGTCCGCAGACCAGCGTCGTCGCGAGCGAGAGGATGGTCGCGAACGCCAGGACACGGCCGTCGAGCGGCAAATCAAGTTCGATGGGGAACGTCGAATGGACCGAGGGCTGGATGCGTTCAAGGGCGCGGGTCGTCCACACCGCCAGCAAGAGACCGCTGGCGCCGCCCGCGAGCGCGAGCACCAGGCTTTCGGTCAACAGCTGACGCATCAAGCGGGATTTCGTGGCGCCCAGTGCCTGTCGCGCGGCCAGCTCGCGTTGACGGACCGATCCGCGCACGAGGAGGAGGTTGCCGACATTCACGCATCCGATCAGCAGCACGACGCCGACGACGATCATGAGGAGGGACGCCCGCAGGCTGATGAGGCGTCGGCCGCCTGGATTGGGGATTCCCCGAATCGGTTCCGCCACAATTGGAGGCAGCGGCTCCGCGTGCGGGCCGTGCTCGGCGACGAGTTGCGCGTCGATGCTGTTCAGTTCGGCTGACGCCTGCCCCGGCGTTCCGTCGGCACGCAGCCGGCCGAAGACCATGACAATCCGGCGCGACCGAGTATTGAGCGTCGCCGCGAGCCTGGGTCGGGTCTGCATCGGCACCCAGATATCTGTGCGATATGGAGCGAAGATGCCGGTGAAGGCTCGCGGGGCGACGCCCACGATCGTGTAGGACTGGGCCTCTGATCCGATGGTGCGCCCCAGAATGTTCGGAGCTCCGCCGAATTTGTTTTGCCACACCGCATGGCTGATCACGGCAGCCGGCTCCGTCTCGCTGGTGAACCATCGTCCAAGAGCGGGCGCGACGCCAACAACCGCACCGTAATTCGCCGTCACGACTTCAGCCGCGACGAATTCGCTCACACCATCGATTTCCAGATCGGATTCCATCGGAAGTGATGCGGTGAGGCTCGAGAGCAGCCGTCCGCGTGCCTGGAGATCCCGGAAGTCGGGATAGGAAAACAGCGGGACGCTGCCGCGATCGAGCATCACCAGCCGTTCCGGATCAGCGCCGGAAAACGGTCGAAACAACACGCTGTTCAGCGCGCTGAAAATCGACGTATTGGCGCCGATGCCGAGTCCCAGGCACAGCACCGCAAGCGCGGCGAAGCCGGGCGATCGCTTCAGTTGGCGAACGGCGTAGCGGAAATCCTGAACGAGATCGGCCGTCCAGGCGAGCGCCCACGTCTCACGCGCTCGTTCCTTGGTCTGCTGGACACCGTGCAGGGCGAGACGTGCGCGGCGCTCGGCTTCCGTCCGGCTCAGCCCGCGCCGCTCGCCAGCGCGAATCTCCATCTCAAGATGGAACGACAACTCGTCGTCCAGATCGGCTTCGGCGCGGCTGCGCCTGAGGAGCGGTTGGAGCCTGGCGGGCAGCGCGTCAAGCCACCGGCGGAGGCGCACGCTAGACCTCTTTCAGGCGAATGACGCGGCTGATCGCAGCGGACACCCGCCGCCACTGCTCGGTCTCCGCTTCCAGCTTCCGCCGGCCCGAGGCGGTCAGCGAATAGAACTTGGCGCGGCGGCCCAGCTCGCTGGTCTTCCACTCGGCACGAATCCAGCCTTCCTGCTCGAGCTTGTAGAGAGCGGGGTAGAGCGATCCGTCGCTCACCCGGAGATCGTCTTTCGAGATCTGGCTCAATCGCTGGCTGATCGCCCAGCCGTGAAGCGGTTCGAGCGCCAGAATCTTGAGGAGGAGGAGATCCAGCGTGCCCTGCACGAGATCGGCCGGCTTGCTCATCGGATTATGTCCTCGGTAACCGAGCCATCGGTTACCGAGACCATAACACAGCCGAACCGACGGCAACAACGGCCACGCCCCGATCGGCCCGGCGGCCGGCCCGGCGCGGCGACCAGCCTGGATCGCGCCGGCTCGCCAGACCAGTTGACTGCCAACAGCTGTGAGGTGTAGGCTCCCAACATATGACGCCGGACAAGAGCGACGTCCTCTACGGCACCCTCGGCCTGCTGGTCATCAAAACGCTGGAGGCCCTCGGTCCGTTGCACGGATATCGCATCGCCCGGCGCATCGAGCAAATCAGCGGCGATCAGCTCACTCTCAACCAGGGCACGTTGTATCCGGCTCTGCTCAAGCTCGAGCAGTTGGGATGGATCGCGTCGAAATGGGGCAAATCCGAAAGCGGCAGGCGCGTCAGGATTTACTCGTTGACACGAGCGGGACGCAAACAGCTGCAGAGGGAAGAAGCGGACTGGCAGCGCGCCGCGAGCATTGTTGAACGGTTCTTGAAGATTTCGGAGGGCGCGTCATGACCGGGCTGCGGATCGTTCCGTCGCGGCTGTGGGCCCTGCTTCGTCCTCGTCAGTGGGACCGTGACATCGACGACGAGATCGCGGCCCATCTTGCCGAAGCGACTGACGAGTACGTCCGGCAGGGCCTCTCCCTCGAGGACGCGACGGCGGCCGCCCGACGCAGCTTTGGGGGCGTCACGCAGACCAAGGAAGTCTGTCGGCAGGTGAGCTCCTTCATGTGGCTGGAGGATCTCGCGCGTGACCTCTCCTATGCGCTCCGTGCCCTTCGCCACAGTCCGGCTTTCGTCGTGGCCGCAGCGGCCACGCTCGCCCTGGCGATTAGTACCAACACCGCCATGTTCAGCGCCCTGGATGCGGTGCTGCTCCGGCCACTTCCGTATCGATCTCCCGAGCAGTTGGCGATGGTGTGGACCGAGGATCCGACCCAGAACGTTCGCGAAGGCCGATCGGCACTCTGGGATGTCGAACAGTGGCGGAGCCAAAGTCAGAGCTTTGCAGACATGGCGACGTTCGATGCCGTGTCCACGACGCTGACTGGAACCGAGGGGGCGGAGCAGATCGTCGGTGCCAGCATCTCCCCGAATCTCTTTTCACTGCTCGGCATCCAACCGGTCCAGGGACGCAGTTTCTCGACGGAAGAGGCAGAGCAGCGTCAGCGGCTGGTCCTGATCAGTCATCGCTTCTGGCAAGCGCGTTTCGGGGGCTCGAACGACGCGATCGGGGCGACCCTCGAGCTCGACGGGCTTCCTTTCCAGATCATCGGCGTCCTCCCGGTTGGCTTCCAGATAGCGAAGCTCGATGCCGACGTGTGGAAGCCGCATACAGCCTCGGAGGATCGAGATTCCGCCCGCAGCGTGCGCGGCGGAGACACGTGGTTCGTCGTTGGACGACTTCGACCGGCTGTGACCGTCGCGCAGGCCCAGGTGGAAATGAGCGCCATCGCGCGTCGCCTCAACGATCAGTTGCCCGCCGCCGAACGCAACCGCGGCATCAGCATCGTCCCATTGTCCGTTCATATGGTCGGAACAGAGTCGCGGCTGGCGTTGTGGATGCTTGGCGGCGCCGTTTTTCTCGTGCTGCTGATCGCCGCGGCGAATGTCGGGAGCCTGTCGCTCGCGCGCAGCGTTTCCCGTGCCCGCGAGATGGCGGTTCGGTCGGCCCTCGGCGCGAGTGCCGGACGGATTGTGCGACAGCTCGTCACCGAGAGCATCCTGCTGGCCCTCGTCTCCGGACTGACGGGCGCACTGCTCGGCGTCGCCGGCATTCGGTTGATTCGTACATTCGGGCCCGGCAACCTGCCGCGACTGACCGAGATGAGCCTCGATCTCCGGGTCCTCGGCTGGACGCTGGCGATCTCTCTGCTCGCGGGAATTCTGGTGGGAGCGGCGCCTGCCGTGGCGACGGTGCGGCGGAGCCCGAGTCGCTATCGCGAGGAGGGTGGCCGAAGTGTGTCCGGCGGCGCGTCTGCCCGCCGAATCCGCCGAACGCTCGTCGTGACGGAGTTCGCGCTTGCCATCGTGCTACTGGTGGGCGCCGGTCTGCTCGTCCGAAGCTGGTGGTCCGTGAACAACGTCGATCCGGGATTCAGGCCCGAGCGAGTCCTGGTCATGGAGCTGTCTTCCCCGACCAACCTGAGCGTCCCCGCACAGCGGATCGACCTCTACCACCGCACGCTCGAACAGATAGACGCGGTTCCGGGTGTCGAAGACGCCGGCATCATCGGCGATCTCTTCATCGCCAACAACAGGGAGCAGTCTCTCACCGTTGAACGCAACGACGGCGCGGTGTCCGAGCGTATGCGGTTGCGCAGAGACGAAGTGAGTCCCGATTTCTTCAAAGCCATGGGTACCCCTTTGCTGCGCGGTCGTTTTTTTTCGATCGGCGATGGCCTGGATGCGCCGCCCGTCGCGATCATCAACGACGCGATGGCGCGGCAGGTGTGGCCGGGGCAGGATCCAGTGGGGAAGCGCCTTCAGTTAGGGCCCCGGGATTCGAATCGCCCGTGGTACACGGTCGTGGGCGTCGTCGCCGACATGCGCCGGCAAGGGCCGGAGCGCGAACCGGTCCCACAGATGTTCGAGTCGATGGCGCAGAGTCCTCCGCGGAGCGTGGATATCGTCGTGCGAACCTCGTCGCCGGATCCGCTGATGCTGGCCGCCGCGCTCCGAACGGCGGTACGACGGGCGGAGAAGAATGCACCGATCTATGGCATCGCCCCTCTCGAACAGCAGCTTGGAACCTACCTCGCGCAGCGTCGCTTCGAGACGTCGCTGCTCAGCGGCTTCTCTGTGGTGGCACTGCTGATGGCGGCGGTCGGAATCTACGGACTGATGCAGTTCTCCATCGCGACGCGCACCAGGGAAATTGGTTTGCGCATGGCGATCGGTGCGCAGGCCGGCGACATCTTTCGCATGATTATCGGCGAGGGGCTCGCGCTCAGCCTGACCGGTGTCGCGCTGGGCCTTCTGGGAGCCTGGTCGCTCGGACGAGCCGGATCGAGCCTGGTGTTTGGCGTGACTACCAGCGATCCGTTGACCTTCACAGCAGTCTCGCTCCTGCTGACCGCCGTTGCAACGGCCGCCTGCGTTTTCCCGGCGCGACGCGCAACGAGAGTCGATCCCGTCGTGGCATTGCGTATGACCTGATCCGTAATGGCGTACGAACGGAGGACGGTTCGATCCAGAATCGATCCGTGGGACCGCGATTTTGGGGCAAAATGGGGCGGCTCGCACAGGAGGAATGTCTATGAAGGTGATCGCGCTTGCCGTCCCGGTTCTCGTGACGCTGTCCTTTGCCACGGCCGCGCCGCGGCACCTCCAGGCCGCCGCCCCGGACGAAACGCTGGCGGTGCCGGGGTATCCAGTCGCCCGTGACGTGCCGGGTGCGCACGAATTACCCGACGCCAAGCTGGACTACAAGATCGCGTGGGGCGTCGGCCAGGGCGCGAAGGACATGACCACCGAGATCAATCCGTCGCTGCCGACGATCGCGCAGTACGTCAACACGCTCGCCAAGTGGGGCGTGCCGAAAGAGAAGCGTCACATCATCGTCATGTTCCACCAGCGCAGCGCGGACTTCGACATCGTGCTGTCCAACGACGCGTTCAAGGCCAAGTACGGCAAGGACAACCCGAATATCCCGCTGATGACGGCGCTCAAGAAGGCCGGCGTTGAGTTCCGCGCGTGCGGCCAGGCCGTCGTCGGCCGCAAGATCGAGACGAAAGATGTCAACCCGGACATTCAGGTCGACCTCTGGGCGATGACGACGTTCTTCAACCTGCAGATGAAGGGATTCGTGCGGACAGGGAATTAGTCCTCACTGCACCGGCACGCGGTAGATGTTTCGCTGGGTCGTGACTCTGGTGAACGCGTAGATCGAGGGATTCGGACCCGGGAAGACGTTGGCTTCGGTCGAGACGAGCTGAGCGCCGGCCACCGTTTCAACCATTTCTTTTGACTCGAAACCCGATGGCGGTATCGGCGGCAGCACCCGTCCCGCCGCCAACGGAATCGCATAGGTTGATCCGGCAAACTTCAGGTACACAAACCGTCCATCCGACGACCAGTTCATGTCTGGTGGCGTCGGGTCCGTTCCCTGAGGCAGCGAACAGCGCTGGCAGATGACAATCGGATCACTGTTGCCTTTTGCGTACGCCTTCAACGAACCCCATTCACGTGAGTCCTCAGCGACCACGAACCGACCATCCGGTGAGACGCTGAACGGGAGAATATTCGACGTCTCGATCATCCTCGCCAGGCCCGTCCCATCTTCGTTGATGCGATTGACGAAGAGTGCTCCGCTTCTGGTCGTCTCACCGGCCAGGAAAATGATCTCGCCCGGCGCTCCGAAGAAGACCGCCCAGGTGCCTGGACCGGTCGCGAGCCGGCGGGGCGAGGCACGACCGTCCAGAGGCGCCAGCCAGATGCCACCCTCGGCTTTGTCATCAGCGAAGGCAATGCGCTGACCGTCGGCTGAGATGCTGTAGTACTGCAGTTGAAAATCTGGAAGCAGCCGTTGTTTCTGGCCCGACGCAATGTCCGCCACCCAGAGGCCACCGGAGATGAAACTGCCGGTACTCGTGCCGCGCACCAGGTAGTACAGCTTCCGGCCATCAGGCGAGACCGAGGGACGAAAGCCGTAGCCCTCGGACGTGATCTGCCGCGTGCCGTTGGCGTCGTGGACCCACACAGTGCTCTGACTCGTTCCGATAGACGTGACGAACGAGCGTCCGTCCGGCGCGAAATCGATGCCGTCTTCTTCGGTCGCGCCAAACGTGACTTGCTCCGGCGTGCCATTCGGGAAGGCCTGTCGCCAGACGTGTGTGCCGCCACCGGTATCGGTCGAGAAATACATCCACCTTCCGTCAGGCGACCACGCGGCATCCGTGCACTGGGCGGGTGCCGGACCCACCGGCTTCCCCAACGAACTGCCGTCGAACGGCACCAGACGGCAGGGCAGCCACGACGCTTCCATCTCCACTGCCACCAACCACTTCCGATCGGGGGACGCGTAGGAGCGATGCGCCATGCCGTTCTCGCTCGGAGGAAGGTAGACCGTGCGTGGGTCCATCCGGCTCTCGTTCGAGGTGACGAGCGACATCTGCCCACCGTGGCCGGTCATCTCCGAGAACAGGACCCGCGGCGGTTCGGTTGCGCTGTTGATCCACGTCAACCCTTCCGCATTCGACAACAACGGCTGGGGCTGTCCACCGAGCACCGGTACCACCCACGTGAAAAACGCGGGCGGGCGGCCATCGAGGGTAATGAGGGCAGTGGTGTAGGCAATGCGCGTCCCGTCGGGCGAGAACCGTGGATTCATTTTGGGGAAGTCGTCTCTCGTCAGCTGCACCGCCTCGCCATCGGGCAGCAGCTTCACGTAAATCTGCCCTGGCCCGGCCAGCGTCTCGGCGTTGCCGCGAATGAAGGTCAGCATCCGCCCGTCAGGCGAGAGCGACGGCTGAACAGCGGAATCGGCGAAATTCGTGAGCTGCGTGTACTGCAGTCTGGAGCGCGCCGGTGCCGGACGAT
>Ga0070670_100006374_pt1 | contig 9986 bp, 8 predicted proteins | sample KBSS63metaG_FD_64665 | JGI IMG/M metagenome (GOLD analysis project Ga0070670, IMG submission 64665) | Switchgrass rhizosphere microbial communities from Kellogg Biological Station, Michigan, USA - KBS S6-3 metaG | ecosystem: Host-associated > Plants > Roots > Rhizosphere > Soil ... | reverse complement strand
ACGCTCACGACGTGCGCTCGCTCGGAAACGTGCGACTCAGCCACGACGCCAGCACCACCGTGAGCGAGCTCGCCGGCATGAGGACCGCCGCGATCAGCGGAGTGATCACGCCCGTCACCGCGAGCGTCGCACCAACCACGTTGTAGGCAAGAGAGAACGCGATGTTGCGTCGGATCACGTGGACGGTTCGCGCCGCCCCCTCCGTCAGCGTCACGAGCGGCTCGAGGCCGGGTCGCGCCAGGTAGACGTCAGCAGTCGAGAGGCACGCCTCGGCGCCACCGTGCACACCCACGCCCACCGATGCCGCCGCCATCGCTGGCGCATCGTTGACCCCATCGCCAACCATCACCACCGTGCCGTCGCGCCCAGCCTGCCGGACGACGCGAAGCTTTTCTTCCGGCATCGCGCCACCGATACACGCGTCTGCACGCAGGCCTAACGTCTCGCCGACGCCTGCCACGACGTCCGGGTGATCCCCCGAAAGAATCCCCACCATCCAGCCACGCTCACGAAGCGCGTCGATTGCGCGCCGGGCATCCGCGCGCACGGGATCGCCGAACCCGGCAGACGCGACAATCACGCCGTCGACGGCGACGAGTACCGGCGTGAGATGGCGCGGGGGATCGCGAAGCTCGGGGCCGCTCGCGGCACGCTTCCTCACGAACACCGGCGACCCCACGATCACGCGCTGTCCACCGACCAGCCCTTCGATACCGCCGCCCGCCACGTGAGTCGTCAGGCACGCATCGCCGGCCGTGATCCCATCGAACGCGCGACGGAAACCCGCCGCGACCGGATGCGACGACTCCTGCTCCAGCGCGAGCACCAGCGGCTTGACGCACTCAGGGCCATCCCACGCCGCGAGCGCCACGCGTGACTCGGTGATCGTCCCGGTCTTGTCGAGCAGCAACGTGCCTGGCGCGGCAAGCCGCTCGAGCGCGTCGCCACCCTTGATGAGAATGCCGGTGCGCGCCGCGCGGCCAATGGCCACGCTCACGGCGAGCGGCGTTGCCAGGGCGAGCGCACACGGGCAGGTGACGACGAGAACCGCGATCGCGTTGTCGATGGCGGCCGTCGGATTTCTTGGATACCAGAAGAGAGCCGTGCCTGCCGCGACCAGCAGCACGACGGCGACGAACCACACCGCCAGGCGATTGGCGAGCTGCACGACGGGCGCTCGCCTGCGCACGCTGTCCTCCACCTGGCGAAGCAGGCTCGCGAGCCGACTCTGCTCGCCGGCAGCATCGACGCGAACGCGCAGGGGGGACGACACGTTCGTGGTCCCGGCGTACACGCGGTCGTCGACGCCGACGGAAACGGGCCGCGACTCGCCAGTGAGTAACGCGACGTCGACGCTCGAGCGGCCGGACGTCACCGTGCCGTCCGCCGCGAACGATTCTCCTGCACGAACTTCCAGCTCCATTCCAGGCAACAGCGCCTGAGCAGGGAGCTCGCGCGCCGTCTCGCCCTCTACCACACGCGCCGTCAACGGCGACAGCGAATACAGCAACTCGGCCGAGTCGGTCGCGGCGCGCTGCCCGCGCTGCTGGAGATATCGACCGGCAAGCAGCGCGAAGATCAGCGTCGCCAGTCCATCGAAGTAGATGGGACCGGAGTCGGTCATCGTATTCGCGAGGCCCTGTGCCCACCCGACTGCCAGCGCGATCGCGATTGGAACGTCCATGTGCAGCGTTCGCGTCTTGAGCGACGCCCACGCGCCAGCGAAGAACACGCGCCCCGGTCCAAACAGGGCCGGGGTCGTGACGAGAAGACTTACCCAACGAAAGAATCGTTCGTACGGACCATCCATCCCGCCGAACTGGCCACTGTACAGCGCGAGCGCCGCGAGCATCACGTTCGCCGCAATCGCACCGGCCACGCCGATCCGCACCAGCATCGCCCGGTCCTCTCGGCGGCGCATGGCGTCCACCGCGAAGCCCCGGAAGGGATGCGGGCGGTAGCCTAACGAATCGAGCGTCCGGGCGACGTGCGACAGGGACACGGCGGCATCGTCCCACGCCAGGCGCGCGAGCGAGCGCCTGACGTTGAGCTCGGCCCGCGCAACTCCCGGCACGACCAACGGCACACGCTCGACGAGCCACACGCATGCGCCGCAGTGCACGCCCTCGAGGTACAGATCGACCTGCGCGAGCCCGTCCGGCGTGCGGCGGACGTAGAGCTCGTGGAACGTTGCGTGATCGAACTCCTCGAACCCGCGCGCTCCGGATTCTGCTGCGACGGGACCGTCACGACCGGCGGTTGTGTCGTGGTGTGTGTCGAGACCGTGATCGTGAATGATTGCGAACGCCGTCCGGCACCCGCCGCAGCAGAACTGGTCCTGAGCCTCTGCGTCGATCAGCCCGGCAGGTACAGGGAGCCCACAATGCGTACACACCACGGCCGTGGCGTGTTGGAGCGATGCGCGGAGGGCAGCGTCAGCGGCCGTCATGCAGCATTTCCGCGTGGGCGCGGTGCGCGAACGGGCCCGCAGTCATCCTGCCCGTCATGGACAAGAGGCCGAGCACGACGGCAGCGCCGGCCGCGGCAAGTGGCAACCGCCGCTGGAACGCCCCGAACATCCGCTGGGCACCCAACCCGATGGTGACCATCATCGGGAGGGTGCCGAGCCAGAAGACGAACATGATGAGCATGGCGTCGAGCACATGCCCGGTGCCGCCGGCTGTCGCGACGAAGACATAGAGCCAGCCGCACGGCAGCAGTGTCGTGAGCAGCCCGGTCGCACCACCACGAACGGTCGGTGACTCGTTGCGGAACCGGACGAGCAGCGACGTGAGCGCCGCCTGCAGCGCGCGCGGCGCGAGATGCGAACGCATCCGCACGCCTAACGTGGCGAGCAGCGTGCTCGCGCCCCAGACCACCATGAGCGCGCCGGCGACGATCGCGGCGAGCCTCCCGATCCCGGCGACGCCGCCAATGCGGTCCACTCCGTGCCCGACGGACCCGGCGATTGCACCGAGGAGCAGGTACGAGACGAGACGTCCCGCGTTGTACGCAACATGCGGCGCGGCGCCGGTATACCGCGCAGGCCCGGAGCCCGAGTAGAGACACACAAATCCGCCGCACATCGCCGCACAGTGTACGCTGCCGAGGAGGCTCGCGCCGAGGATGGAGAGGAGCAGTGTCATTGCACCGGCCGCGCGTCCACGCGCGCGACTTCCGTGAAGCGTATAGACCCCGCTCGCACGTCGAAGCGCAGCTCCCATCGCCCTTGGCGCTGCGCATCGAGTTGGCCTGTGTACTCACCCGCACCGGCGGCGGTGAGCGTCGTCTCGTGCACTTGGCCCGCGCGCGCCACAGGCAGCGCCGAAAGTTTCACCATGGCGCCGGAGATCGGCGTTCCTAACGAGTCCGTGAGTATTGCGGTGATTCGGGTCTTGCCGGTTGCGGCCACGATCTCGAGCGTGGGCTTGAGGCGCCACCCCAGGATCGAATCCTGGCGCGCCTGGGCCAGTGTCGAGTCCCACGTGATGGCCTTTTGGTAGTAGTCCGGCTCGATCGCGAACGACGGATCGTCGTTCGCGATCCGCATGACCCACAGGTTCGCTGCGACCGTCGTTGCCAGCACGGTCGTGATGCCGATCGGCCACCAGGCGCCACGTTTCATCGGTCTTTCGCCTTGCCGTCGTCGTCATCCTGGGGACCAACGAGGCGGTACGGGACGTCAGTGGAGAAACCGGCGCCGTCGCTCACCCGCACGGTGACGCGGTGCTCGCCGTCATGAAACATCGATCGCGGAAGCAGAACGAAGAGCGGCGTCTCAGCCGACTGGCCCGTCGCCACCCGCAATGGGTTCTGCGGCACCACCACCGAGCCACCCGTCGCCCCGACGACCTCGATCCGATAGTCGTGGTCGTCGTGCGTGCGGTTCGCGATCTTCACCCGAAGCTGGTTAGCGATCTGCCCGCCCGCCTGCTGCGTGAACGGCTCACCCTGGCCGCCTAACACGGTGACGTCGGCGGCGTCGCGCGTGGCGAGCGCATACGTGAATGCGCCGAGAAACAGGGCGAGCGCGAGCGGGTAGAGCACGGTGCGCGGCCGGATGAGGTGACGCTTGTGCCCCTCGAGCAGCTCGCGCGACGAATAGCGGATGAGCCCCGTCGGCTTGCCAACGCGAGTCATGATCTCGTCGCACGCGTCCGCGCATTGCGTGCAGTGAATGCACTCCATCTGCAGTCCGTCGCGGATGTCGATGCCGGTGGGACACGTCGTGACGCACGCGCCGCAGTCGATGCAGTCACCGGCGCCGGGGGGACGGACCTTGCCCTTCATCCTCGGCTCGCCGCGCGTCGGGTCGTACGCCACGATGAGAGACTGCCGATCGAGCAGCACCGACTGCATGCGGCCATACGGGCACGCGACGAGGCACGTCTGCTCGCGGAAGTACGCAAAGTCCCCGAAGATGGCGAGCGTCGTCCCGGCCATGACCAGGAACGACGTCGGATGGTCCGCGGGTGAGCGCCGGATCCACTGCGCGAGTGCCTCGGTGCCAACGAAGTACGCGAGGAACGTGTGCGCGAGGAAGAGCGCGAGCACCACATAGATCGCGTACTTGAGCAGCCGTCGCGGATGGAAGTGACTGCGCTGCTTGTCGAGCGCGAGCGAGCCGCTCCGCCCACCTTCCACGAGTCGCTCGATGGGACGGAAGAGAAACTCCATGTACACCGTCTGCGGGCATGCCCAGCCGCACCACACTCGCCCGAACAGCGCCGTCAGCAGGAAGATCGTGATGATGACCGTCGCCGCGAGGAGCATCAGCAGCAGCGTGTCGGTGGGAAGGAACGTCGTACCGAAGAGCGTGAACTGGCGGCGCGGGATGTCGAGCAGGATGAGCGGCTTCCCGCCCATTCGGAGGTGCGGGATGAGGAAGAAGACGAACATGAGCCCGTACGCCACCACTCGACGTACTCTCGCATAGGCGCCGTGCGAGGGCTTCGGGCGGATCCAGCGTCGCGATCCGTCCTCGTTCAGCGTCGGAAGGACGCGCCCAACTGCAACCGGAGCGCTCACCGCGGTACCTGCTCTCCCTGAGGCGCCTTCGGGTTGGGCGGATTCGTGCCGTGGAGCGTGTACACGTACGCGACGACGGCGTCGAGCTGATTGGGCTTCAGGACCTTGCTCCATGGCGGCATGCCTTTCTCGAGCACACCGTCGGTGACGGTCTTGTGGATCTGGTCGAGGGTCCCGCCGTGGAGCCAGTAGTCGTCGGTGAGGTTCGGGCCGATCTGGCCACCGCCGTCGGCGCGGTGACAGGCGGCGCAGTTCTGGCCGAACGTCTGCTTACCTAACGCCACAACGGACGCGTCCTTCGTCATCGCCGCGAGCTGTTCGCCCGACGCGCCCGCCGGCTCGGCGGCCTTTCGCTTGGCGTCGGCCGCCGCGGCAGCCGCCATGTCGCGATCGTAGTCGGCGATCCGACCCTTGCCGATCCCGAACCCCGGGACGTTGAGGAAGTACAGGATCGAGAAGATGATCGTGGCCCAGAAGAGGTACACCCACCACCGCGGCATCGGGTTGTCGAACTCCTGGATGCCGTCGTAGCTGTGCTCGAGCAGGTGGTCCTGGCCCGGCTTGTTCTCGTTAGGCATAGGTGTCATTCCGAGCGAAGCGAGGAATCCTCACTCTCCCGATAGAGGGGCAAGGCGGCGTCGTCACCATCGATCGGCAGCCGCCGCAGGTGCTCGTACATGCGCCGTCTCCCCGGCACGAACATCGAGACCACGATCCCGAGGAACGCGATCAGGAAGATCACGAGCGCGACCTCGGCGTACACGGACAGCCCCGCGCCGCTCACCACATCCGTGAGGCTCTTCATGGCGTGCTCCTCGCCACCTGCGGTGCCTTGATGTCGCGGCCGAGTCGCTGCAGGTACGCGACGAGGGCGATGATCTGCTTGTCCTGCAGCCCCTTCGGCCCGCCCTCACCCTCCACCGCCTTCGCGAGCGAGTCTGCTTGTGCGCGAGCCATCTCCGGGGCGCGGTTCACGGCGTCGCCGTACGGCACACCGAGCATCGCCATGACGTCCACGCGCCGCTGTATGCCCGCGAAATCGAGCGGATCCTTGAGCAGGTGCGGGTACGCGGGCATGATCGACTTTTGGGTGATCGCGCGCGGGTCTTCCATGTGCCGCACGTGCCAGAGGTTCGGATACCTGCCACCTTCGCGCGCGAGATCGGGCCCGATGCGCCGGGATCCCCACAGGAATGGATGGTCGTACACGAACTCGCCCGGCTTCGAGTACTCGCCATAGCGTTCGGTCTCGTGACGGAACGGACGGATCATCTGCGAGTGGCAGTTGAAGCATCCTTCCGCGATGTAGACGTCGCGGCCCGCGAGCTCGAGCGGCGTGTATGGCTTCACCGACGCGATCGTCGGGACGTTCGAGCGAATGAGGAACGTCGGCAGGATCTCGAACAGCGACGCGACGATCACCGCCACCGCCGTCAGGACCGTGAACGTGACCGGCAGGCGCTCCCACGCACGGTGCCAGTCCATGGCGACGAAGCGCGCCCAGACGCCCGCGGGCGCAGGCGTGACGTGACCGTTCCCCCCAATGTACTCTTTCGTTAGGCGCGGCGCCTGGATCACCGGCACCTCGTAGCTCGCCGGGCGGCGACGCCACGTCATGAGGATGTTGTAGCCGAAGAGCAGCATCCCGACGATGTACAGCGTGCCGCCCGCGGCGCGCATCCAGTACATCGGCATGAGCTTCATGACCGTCTCGACGAAGTCGGGATACGCGAGCCGGCCCGTCTCGTCGAACGCCCGCCACATGAGCCCCTGCGTCACGCCGGCCGAGTAGATCGCGACGACGTAGAGCAGGATGCCGAACGTGGCGACCCAGAAGTGCGCTTCCGCGAGCTTCTTGCTGTACAGCGGTGCCTGGAAGAGCCGCGGCAGCAGCCAGTAGATCATGCCGAACGTGAGGAAGCCGTTCCAGCCCAACGCCCCCGTGTGGACGTGGGCGATGATCCAGTCCGTGTAGTGAGCGAGCGCGTTCACGCTCTTGATCGAGAGCATCGGCCCCTCGAACGTCGCCATGCCGTACGCGGTGATCGCGACGACGAAGAACTTGAGCACTGGTTCCTCGACCACCTTGTGCCACGCGCCGCGCAGCGTGAGGAGACCGTTCACCATACCGCCCCAGGATGGCATCCACAGCATGACGGAGAACAGCATACCTAACGTGGATGCCCATTCGGGCAGGGCGGTATAGTGCAGGTGGTGCGGCCCCGCCCAGATGTACATGAAGACGATCGTCCAGAAATGGAGGATCGACAGCTTGTAGCTGAAGACCGGCCGCTCCGCCGCCTTGGGGAGGAAGTAGTACATCATCCCGAGGAACGGCGTGGTGAGGAAGAACGCGACGGCGTTGTGGCCGTACCACCACTGCATGAACGCGTCTTGCACGCCGGCGTAAATCGAGTACGACTTGAACGGGCCGGCCGGGATCGAGAGGTTGTTGAAGATGTGCAGGATCGCCACGGTCACGATGCTCGCGATGTAGAACCAGAGCGCGACGTAGAGATGCCGCTCGCGCCGCCGCGCGATCGTGCCGAAGAAGTTGACCGCGAACGCGACCCACACGACGGCGATCGCGATGTCGATCGGCCACTCGAGCTCCGCGTATTCCTTGGCCTGGGTGAATCCCAGCGGGAGCGTGATCGCGGCCGAGACGATGATCGCCTGCCAACCCCAGAAGTGAAATCGGCTCAGGCCATCCGAGAACATTCGCGTCTTGAGCAGACGCTGCGTCGAGTAGTAGGCGCCCGTGAAGAACGCGTTGCCGGCGAACGCGAAGATGACGGCGTTCGTGTGAAGCGGGCGGAGGCGGCCGAACGTGAGAAAAGGCGCGACGTTCATCGCCGGATTCGCGAGCTGTACCGCGACCACGAGCCCGACGAGCATTCCGACCAGCCCCCAGACGAAGGTGGCGATCAGGAACTTCCGGACGATGTCGTCATCGTAGCTGAACGAGTCGAGCAGGGCGTTCGGCGTCGGGGCGATCGTGTGCGGCGCAGGCGGCTCATAGCGGGCGGGCTCGCGGCCTGTGGTCGTCGATTTGGGGCCCGTCATCAGTTCCTCGCGGCGCGGGGCAGGCCAGCGAAACGAGCGAGAGGCGAGAGAGATCTCGCCGCTCGCGCCGGCCAGTCGAGTTCCTAGCGTTCCTAGCGAAGGTCGACGTTCCTGCCTGTCAGGACAGTCGCCGATTCCACCCGGCTCACGTCGGGGAATCGCCGACAACGGAGCATCGTCGGTCGGCGCGATCGTGCGCGCCAGTACCCGTAAGGCCTATGCTGCCGTCAAGCCGTGGGCTGCTGCGGTTCTACCCGCTCGGTCGTCGCACCTGCCTCCGCGAGCAGACCGCGGTACCATCGCTCGGTCGCTGTGAGGCGCTCCTCGAACCCCGCGCATCCCCAGATCACGCTCAGCGTCGAACGGGTCTCCGCGTTCGTCTTCGTGCGCTGCGCGTCGCGCACCGCGTTCGCGCACGGGCCGTCAGCGTCGTACAGACAAACCAGCCCGCCGAGATCGATCTCCTGTCCCGACGCGTTGAAGACGTACGTCGCGCCCTCCGGCGCAACGGCGATGCGAAGCGGGCCGTGCGCACGATCCAGATCGACGACGCTGATCGGGAAGCCGCTATGGAGGGACACCGCATTGCACGCGTCGACCGCGGCGTTGATCGAGCCGAGTGCACCTTCGGATGCCGCGCGCACGAGATACTCGGATGCAGGCTTGCCGCGACCGGTGGGCTTGTAGCCGCCATGACGGAGCAGGTCGCGCACCGCAGCTCGCACTTCCTCGTTGCGCGCGAGCGGCGCAACTGCGTCGAGCCTCAGCGCGTCGACGATGGACGGTGGTGTCGACACCGCACCGAGTGGCGCGGTGAACGTCGTGCTGAATGCCGCCACCCGAAGCAGCGGGTGGTGCTCGATGGCGAGAAGGGCGGTGCTCACGGGTGGTACAACCTAACCAGCGGCGGTGCGCGCCGCCGCCGCCCACTCACCGCGTAGGCACCGTTACCCAGAATGCTGTCCCGCCACGCGCCGACGGTTGGAACCCAATGTCGCCTCCAGCCGCGCGCACGATCGTCCTCGCGATCCGAAGCCCGAGCCCGGAGCCCGGCACCGACGGCCGTTTCGGCTTCCAGCCCGGTGTCAGCAGCGACTTTCGATCCTCGAGCGAAATCCCCGGACCCGTGTCCGCGACCGTGAACGTCACCGAATGGTCCATGGCCTTCGCCCTAACGACGACGTGCCCGCCCGCCGGCGTGAACTTGAGCGCGTTGCCGATCAGGTTGGCGACGGCGCGCTGCAGCGAGTCGCCCGCGAGCGCCGTCGGAGGCAGCGTCTCGTGAGTCTCGAGGCTGAGCTCGACATGGCTCGCCCGCGCTTGCGGCATGTACTGCTCGATCAGCTCCTCCAGCAACCGCAGCGTAGGACGCTCGGGTTGCGCCGGAGGCTCCTCGATCCCACCCGCGCGAGCGTCATCGAGCGTACGCTCCACGAGCCGGCGCATTCGCGCCGCGGCACCCGCCGCCGCGTCCAACTGTGAACGAACAAGCCCGTCGTGATCGCTCCACCCTGACTCCGCGCCACGCTCGCGCAGGAGCTCCAACACCAGCTGGACCGTCGAGAGCGGATCCTTGAGATCGTGCGACGTCAGTGCCAGCAGCACTCGTTGGTCGGTGATCGCATTACGCGCGGCCTCATGCCGAGCGCAGCGTTCGAGCGCGATGGCGGCCCGCCGCGCGAGCTCGGTCGCGAGGGCGACGTCACCCCGAGCGTAGCGCCGACCCGAGTGTTTGGTCGCGACGAACGTGAGACTCCCCAGCACCCGGCCACGCCGCGCCACCGGTACGACCATCGCCGACGTCGGGGCCATGGCCTGCAGCAGCTTGAGATGCTCCGCGTCGCTGGCAACGAGCTCGAGCCGATGCTCATCCACGTCTCCCCAATCCGCCA
>Ga0070670_100006370_pt1 | contig 9987 bp, 8 predicted proteins | sample KBSS63metaG_FD_64665 | JGI IMG/M metagenome (GOLD analysis project Ga0070670, IMG submission 64665) | Switchgrass rhizosphere microbial communities from Kellogg Biological Station, Michigan, USA - KBS S6-3 metaG | ecosystem: Host-associated > Plants > Roots > Rhizosphere > Soil ... | reverse complement strand
ACTTGGTCGGCACTAATGAGCACCGCCCGCTCGTAGTTGCGCACGGCAGCGCGATACACCATGTCAGCGACGAGCAGAGCGTCAACGCCTTTTCCTCGTGGGCCGTCGGCTGTCTCAACCGAGTCACCGTACACAACGCGAATGGAGCCAGTAAGTATGGGACCGTGCGTGGTGAGTGCTGTATCGAACTTTGGCTTGGTCGTGTAGAGATAAGCACGTACGACTTCGCGTTCAGGTTCGCAATGCCGGATGATTCCGGTTAGCGATCGGAGCTTTAAGTGCGCAGTGTGAAGGCGACGAAACAGGTTAGTTCCATCGATGAAGACCATTGACCCGTTGCCGCGTTTGCTGCTCGGCATGCGCGCCAAGGCCTCTCATCGATGCTTCGTCACGGCATATTTGCGCGGTCCGAAGCGCGGCGCACGCACTGTTGCCGGATCGGTAATGCGTGTTAGGACGCGACTGTAGTGTGGCCGCAGCCTCAGCACATCGCCGCGCCGGCCGGCATAGTCTCACCGCATTGGCGGCAGCGGCGCACGTCGTTTGTCGATCATGGAGGGTGCGTTACATGGACCGTTACACGGTCCTGTGAAATTGGTGCCGGTGGAAGGAGTCGAACCCTCGACCTTCGCATTACGAATGCGCTGCTCTACCAACTGAGCTACACCGGCGTGGAGGCGCGAATTATAGCCGATCCCATCCGCGATTTTTCAGTAAGACGCACTACTGAAACGCGAGTGTACGGAACAACGTCGATGCGCCATTCCATGTGATCTGCACGCCGATGCAGAGCAGAATGAATGCGGATAGTCGCAGCAAAACGGCGGTGCCGGTTGGCCCGAGCCGGCGCATGATCGTATCGGCGTAGCGCAACACGATGAACACCGAAAGCGCGACGACGAAGATTCCCGTTGCGTGCGCAGCCGAGTTGACGATCAGCGATTGCACACCCTGCGATTGATTGGCGCCAATCGTGATCGCGACGGAAATCGAACCCGGCCCGACGATCAGCGGCATCGTCAGCGGGTAGAACGCGCGCGAGCGCAGGTCAGGTCGAGCGAGTGGCTTTGCCGCTTCGTGCACCCATTCGAGCGGCTCGTCGGGTTGGTTCAGCAGCGTCCATGCAAGCGTGGAAACGAGGAGTCCACCGGCTACCTGAACAGTCGGCACCGACAGGTCGAAGAAATCGAGCACATACGCGCCGACGAGCAATGACGCGAGGAGCAGGACGAAGCAGTTGATCGCCACGCGGCGTGAGAGATCCTCGTGCTCGGCAGGCGTCAGGTCGACCGTCTTCGCGAGGTAGACCGGTGCAGCCCCCAGCGGATTGACGATCGGCAACAGCGCCGCGATCGCAAGCAGCGTCGATTCCAGGAACTGGCGAAAGTCGTCGGCGATCACGGGTGTGGGAGGGTCGTGTCCAGGGACAGCTTGAGGCCGGCCCGGATTCTGTCACACGGCGATCGGTTCCCGGAAGCTAGAATGACCGCGAGCGCAGAGGCCTTCGGTCGTTCCCATTCCATGCCGTCGACACGCACGCTGATTGGATTTCACGCGGTGATTGCGCGGCTGCGCCAGCACGCGGACTCGGTGGCGTCCGTTTACGTCGACGCGTCGCGTCACGATACGCGGATGCGCGACCTCACTTCGCGGGCAGCGGCCGCGCGTATCGACGTCCATGCCGTCGATGCGGCCCGGCTCGCGGCGCTGGCTGGCAATGCGCAACACCAGGGAGTCGTCGCGATCGTCGACGCGCAGCGGCCGCACGTCACCGTCGATGACGTCATGTCGGAGCTCACCGAGCCGGCGCTCTTGCTGGTGCTCGATGGCATCACAGATCCGCACAATCTCGGCGCCTGTTTGCGCAGTGCCGACGCATTCGGCGCGCAGGCGGTGGTCCTGCCGAAGGATCGCTCGGTGGGTCTGAACGCGACCGCCGCGAAGGCCGCGAGCGGCGCAGCCGAGACCGTTCCGGTCATCACCGTGACCAACATCGCCCGCACGCTCGCGGACTTGAAAACACGCGGCGTCTGGGTGCTTGGCGCCGACGAGCGCGGCGAGAGCCTGTTCTCCGCGGACGTGTCGGGACCGGTTGCGTGGGTGCTGGGCGCCGAGGGCCAGGGACTGCGGCGGCTGACGCGTGAGAGCTGCGACCGCCTGATCGGGATTCCGCTCCGCGGTGCCGTCGAAAGCCTCAACGTCTCAGTCGCCGCGGGCATCTGCCTCTATGCGACGCGGGCGGCCCGCAGTCGAACCATTGCCGCGCAGCCGGCCGTCGGCTAGCATGCGCTCCCGTTGCTCACTCCAAATGCTGCCCCCGAGGTGCCTTATGAAAACGCTGGTCGATTGTCGTTTGACACTTTGTGCCGTTGCCGTCATGACCGCGCTTTGCGCCGCGCCCGCGGCCGCGAAAGGCACGCTCGTCTATTGCTCGGAAGGAAGTCCTGAAGGGTTCCAACCGCAGTTCTTCACGACCGGCACAACGTTCGATGCGGTGTCCGTGCCGATGTTCAACCGCCTCGTCGAGTTCGAAACCGGCACGACGAACATCGTGCCCGCACTTGCGGAGTCGTGGACGATAGCGCCCGACGGCAAGACGTTCACGTTCAAGCTGCGCAAGGGGGTCAAGTTCCATAGCAATGCGAACTTCAAGCCGTCGCGCGACTTCAACGCGGACGATGTGCTGTTCTCGTGGAATCGGATGGCCGATGACAATCACCCGTTCCACAAATTCACGGCGGGCCAGACGTTCGCGTACTTCGAGGACATGGGCATGAAGAACATCGTCGACAAGGTCGAGAAGGTCGACGATTACACGGTGCGTTTCTCGCTGAAGCGGCCGGAAGCGCCGTTCCTCGCCGACATGGCAATGGACTTCGCTTCGATCCTTTCGAAGGAATACTTCGAGACGATGCGCACGAAAGGAACCCCGAACGCGGCTGACGTCTATCCGATCGGCACGGGTCCCTTCGAATTCGTCAGCTATCAGAAGGATGCAACGATTCGCTACAAGGCGTTCGATCGCTATTGGGGCGGGCGGCCGAAGATCGATAATCTCGTGTTCTCGATCACGCGCGACGCCACGGCGCGCTACGCAAAACTGAAAACCGGCGAATGTCACGCGATGGCCTTTCCGAAGCCCGCCGATCTCGATGAGATGCGCAAGGATCCGCAGCTCAGCCTGCAACAAAAGGAAGGCCTCAACGTCGGTTACATCGCCTTCAACGTCGAAAAGAAGCCATTCGACAACAAGCTCGTGCGCCAAGCGCTCAACATGGCGACGAACAAGGAAGCGATCCTGAAGGCCGTTTACCAGGGCCAGGGGCAGGTTGCGAAGAACCCGATTCCACCGATCCTGTGGAGCTACAACAACGCGGTACAGGACTATCCGTACGATGTCGCAAAGGCGAAGCAATTGCTAGCGCAGGCTGGTTATCCGAATGGCTTCGAAGTGGATCTGTGGTATCTGCCGGTGACCCGGCCATACAACCCGGACGGCAAGCGGATGGCGGAGTTGATCCAGGCCGACTGGGAGAAAATTGGCGTCAAGGCGAAGCTCGTCACGTACGAGTGGGCCGAGTATCGGAAACGTAGCAAGACCGGTGAGCAGGCAGCGATGATGTTCGGTTGGTCGGGCGACAATGGGGACCCCGACAACTTTTTCGTGCCGCTGCTTGGCTGCGAGGCGGTGAAAGGCGGCGGCAACGTCGCGCGCTGGTGCAACAAGTCGTTCGAGGACCTCGTGCTGAAGGCCGCGCAAACGCCGAAGCAGGCCGATCGCGCGAAGCTCTACGAGCAGGCGCAGGTGATCGTGAAGGAAGAGGCGCCGTGGATCACGCTCGCGCATTCGGTGCGCTTCGATCCGCTGCGCAAGGAAGTGCAGGGCTACAAGATGGATGCGACGGCGCACCACTACTTCACCAACGTCGATCTCGCGAAGCAGCCCTGACAGTTGGCGTTCCGACCGTCGCTTCGAGATGAGGATTCGAGCGACGGACGGGACGCAGCAATGCCGGCCGTGACGAGCGCGTAGCGATGTTCGGCTTCATCCTGCGCCGCCTCGCGCTGATCATCCCGACCTTTCTTGGCGTGACGTTGCTGGCGTTCGCGCTGATCCACCTGATCCCCGGCGATCCGGTCGAGAACCTGTCGGGCGAGCGCGGGATGGATCCGGCGCGGCGCGAGCGGTTGTTGCACGAGTTCGGGCTCGATCGCTCGCTGCCGGTCCAGTACGTGTCGTATGTCGCGCAGGTGCTGCGTGGCGATCTCGGCACGTCGTTGACGACGCACGAAAGCGTCGCGGGGGAATTCACGACGCTGTTTCCGGCGACCGTTGAGCTCGCGTTCTTCGCGCTGCTGTTCGCCGTCGCCTTGGGATTGCCGGCGGGCATTCTCGCCGCCGTCAAGCGAAATACCGTTGCCGATTACACGGTGATGGGCCTGTCGCTGACCGGCTACTCGATGCCGATCTTTTGGTGGGCACTTCTCCTGATCCTTTTCTTTTCCGTATTCCTCGGCTGGACACCGGTGTCGGGACGAATCGCCGTTCAATACGACGTGCCGGCGACAACCGGCTTCATGCTGATCGACTCGCTCCGAACAGGCGACATGGGCGCCTTTCGCTCAGCGCTTTCGCATTTGATCCTTCCAACCATTGCGCTCGGAACGATTCCGCTCGCAGTGATTGCGAGAATGACGCGCTCGTCGATGCTCGAAGTGTTGCGCGAGGATTACGTGCGCGCAGCCCGCGCGAAAGGATTGCCGCGCTGGCGCGTGATCGTCGTTCATGCGTTGCGCAACGCGCTGATCCCGGTCGTGACCGTCGTCGGGCTGCAGGTCGGTCTGTTGCTTTCGGGCGCGATCCTTACGGAGACGATCTTCTCGTGGCCCGGCGTTGGCAACTGGCTCGTTCACGGCGTCCAGTCGCGCGACTATCCCGTCGTTCAGGGTGGCATCCTGTTGATCGCCGCGATCGTCATTGCGGTCAACCTGATCGTCGACATGCTGTACGGGATCATCAATCCGCGGATTCGCCATGGCTGATGCCGCACCCACGATTCCGGCGATCGCGGCAACCGATACAGGGCCGCCATCACGATGGCGCGAGTTCTGGCGTGCATTCGCCCAGAATCGCGGAGCGATCATCGGCCTCGTTCTCGTCGGCGTCCTGCTTGCCCTTGCGCTTGGCGCCGACGTCATCTCACCGCATCCGCCGAACGAGCAGTATCGTGAGTTCACCCTAACCCCGCCAGCGTGGGATACGGCCGGGACTACGCGTTTCCTGCTTGGCACCGATCCAGTCGGACGCGACATTCTTTCGCGACTGATTCACGGCACGCGACTGTCGTTGCTGATCGGCACGATCTCGGTGGCGATCTCGTTAACGGTTGGCGCGATCCTCGGTCTTTGCGCCGGATATTTTCGCGGCATCGTCGACACGTCGATCATGCGGCTGATGGACGTGATGCTGGCGTTGCCGAGCCTGTTGCTCGCGATCGCCGTCGTCGCGATCCTCGGTCCAGGCCTCGCCAATGCGATGTACGCGATCGCCGTCGTGTTGCTGCCACACTACGTACGATTGACTCGGGCGGCCGTCATTGCCGAGGCCGGCCGCGAGTACGTGACGTCGTCGAGAATCGCGGGCGCCGGCACGCTGCGGCTGATGTTCGGCACGATTCTGCCCAATTGCGCCGCCCCATTGATCGTGCAGGCAACGCTCGGGTTTTCCAACGCGATTCTCGACGCCGCTGCATTGGGCTTCCTCGGTCTCGGGGCGCAACCACCGACGCCGGAGTGGGGCTCGATGCTGGCATCAGCGCTGGAGTTCATCCAGCGCGCGCCGTGGGTCGTCACGTTTCCGGGACTCGCGATCCTGCTGACAGTCCTTGCGTTCAACTTGACCGGCGACGGCCTGCGCGACGCGCTCGATCCCAAGCTGCGCAGCTCGCGCGCATGAGTGCGTCGGCCGCGGCGGGCGACAGCGTGCATCGCGAGGCTGCGATGCCGATGGGCCGGGCCAGCGGAGCGGAAGGCGATGGGCGTCTTCTGCTCGATATCGCCGATCTGCACGTCGAATTCGGCACTTTGCAGCGACCCGTTCGCGCCGTCGACGGGATCGACTTGTCGATCGCGCCCGCAGAAGTCGTCGGGCTCGTCGGCGAATCCGGCTCGGGCAAAAGCGTGACGGCGCTTGCGCTGCTCGATCTCGTCGAGGCGCCGGGTCGCGTGCGCGCGAAGCGGATGGTTTTTGGCCGCCGCGATCTTCTGACAGCGCCAGTCGACGAGCGCCGTGCGATCGCCGGGCGCGACATCGCCATGATCTTCCAGGATCCGCTCGCAAGCCTGGACCCCTGCTATACGGTTGGCTATCAGCTCGACGAAGCGCTTCGACTGCATGGGAACGAGCGCGAGCGAGCGAGCGCGTCGGTGCGTCGGGACCGCGCGCTGGAGCTGTTGCGTCACGTCGAGATTGCCGATCCCGGGGCGCGTTTGCGCGCCTATCCTCATCAACTCTCCGGCGGCATGGCGCAGCGCGTGATGATCGCGATGGCGATCGCCGGTCGCCCGCAGCTTCTCATCGCCGACGAGCCGACGACGGCGCTCGACGTCACCGTGCAAGCACAAGTGCTCGCGTTGCTGATGCGCTTGCGCGATGAGTTGCGGATGGCCGTGCTGCTGATCACGCACGACCTCGCGGTCGTTGCCGAGACGGCCGATCGCGTCGTGGTCATGTACGCGGGGCAGGTAATGGAGATGGGACCGGTGCCGCAGCTGTTCGACGCGCCGCGGCACCCCTACACCCGCGCGCTGCTCGATGCATTGCCCGAGCACAACGTCGGGCGCGCGCGACTGCGGACGATTCGTGGCGTCGTCCCGGGGGCATTCGATCGACCGGCCGGCTGCCTTCTCGCGCCGCGCTGCGAGTTCGCGACCGAGCTTTGTGTCGCCGAACGTCCCGCGCTGACCGGCGATGGCAGCCGCTCCGTCCGCTGTCACTTTCCGCTATGAACGAATCGTCGCGGTTGCTCGAGGCGCGCGATCTCGTTCGCCACTATCGCGTGTCGAAAGGCTTCATGCGTGGCACCACGGTCGTTCGCGCGCTCGATGGCGTTTCGTTCACGCTCGAACATGGACGAACGCTCGCGGTAGTGGGGGAATCGGGATGCGGCAAGTCGACGCTCGCGCGGCAAGTCACGATGATCGAGACGCCGACTGCCGGCGAATTGTTGCTGGACGGTCAGGATGTCGCGCACGCGGGCCGCGCGCTGCGCACCCGCTTGCGGCCGCAGGTGCAGATGGTGTTTCAAAATCCGTATGCATCGCTCAACCCGCGCCGAACCGTCGGCGCGCTGCTCGAGGAGCCGCTCGAAATTCATCGACGCGGCACGCGGGGCGAGCGTCGCGATGGCGCGCTCGCGATGATGGACAAGGTGGGCCTGCGGCGGGAGCACTACGGCCGCTATCCCCACATGTTCTCCGGGGGCCAGCGGCAGCGGATCGCCGTTGCGCGCGCATTGATGCTCGATCCACGGCTCGTCGTCGCCGACGAGCCGACATCGGCGCTCGACGTGTCGATCCAGGCGCAGGTGTTGAACTTGTTGCTCGATCTGCAGCAGGAATTCGGCATCGCATATCTCTTTATCGCGCACAATCTGCAGGTCGTCCGGCACATTGCCGACACCGTGCTCGTCATGTATCTCGGCAAAGGAGTCGAGCAAGGCCCAAAGGAAGCGATCTTTGCGCGTCCGCTGCATCCCTATACGCAGGCACTGTTCGCGAGCACGCCGAGGCTTGGCCGCTCGCGCCGAACCGCCGGCGCGACGGCACCGAGCGAGCCACCGTCGCCGCTCGACGCCATATCGGGTTGCGCGTTTCGCACCCGCTGTCCACGCGCAATCGATCGCTGTGTCGTCGACGTGCCGGCTCCGCGCAAGATCGGCAGCCTCACCGTGGCCTGTCATCGAGCTGACGAATGAAGCTCAGCGCGCGGGTAGCGCGATGTTCAGTTGCGTCGAGCGGCAGACGAAGGATGTGAACCCGATCTCTGGTCGCTGATCGAACGCGCGCAATTTGACGCTGCGGAATCGATTCGGCATCATCCACCGCTGCCATCATGACGACCGTCTCCCCGGTCGACCACATCCGGCGCTGGTCGGATGCGTTCACCGACATCCGCCGCGACCTTCACGCGCATCCCGAACTCGGTTTCGAAGAGCATCGCACGGCGCGCCTCGTCTGCGATCAGCTGTCCGCGTGGTCGATCGAGCATCACGCCGGCGTAGGCCGGACCGGAATCGTCGCCGTCATTCCAGGACGCGCTGACGACAGCGGCCGACGAATTGGCTTGCGCGCGGACATGGACGCGCTGCCGATGCAGGAGGAGAACGACGTCGCGTATCGCTCGCGCTACGACGGGCGCATGCACGGTTGCGGTCACGACGGCCATACGACGATGCTGCTCGCGGCCGCGCGTTACTTGAGCGAGACACGCAATTTCGATGGCGTCGCATACCTAATCTTCCAGCCCGGCGAGGAAGGTCACGCCGGTGCCAAGGCGATGATCGACGATGGATTGTTCGAGCGCTTTCCCGCCGAGCGGGTGTTCGCGTTGCACAACTGGCCGGCGCTGCCGGCCGGGCGCATCGGCATCACACCGGGACCTGCGATGGCCGCGGCAGACCGGATCGAGATCACGATCGATGGACGCGGCGGTCACGGCGCGCATCCACACATTGCCGTCGATCCGGTGCTCGTCGCAGGGCACATGATCACCGCCGTGCAGTCGATCGTCAGTCGCAACGTGAGCCCGCTCGATACCGCCGTGATCAGCCTTTGCGCAATGCAGGCTGGAAATCCAGGGGCGATGAGCGTCATACCCGCGCATGCGCGCCTGGTGGGTACCGTGCGAACCTTCCGGCCGAAGACGCAGGACATGATCGAGCAACGGTTGAAGGAGCTCGTCGCTTCGATTGCCGCCGCGTTCGGCGCGCGCGCCGAGCTCAAGTACGAGCGCGTCTATCCGCCAACGATCAATCACGACGACGATGCGCGATTCGTCGGCGATGTCGCCGAAACGCTGGTGGGCGCCGACAACGTGTTGCGCAACCTCGAGCCGTCGATGGGCGCCGAGGACTTTTCGTTTATGCTGCAAGCGAAGCCCGGTGCCTTTGCGCGACTTGGGCAGGGTGGCGCCGAGCGTGGCAGCTTTCTGCACAGCAGCCGTTACGACTTCAATGACAGCGTGATTCCACTCGGCGCCGGGCTTCTGGCGGCGCTCGCGGAACGCGCGATGCCGCTCGCCGGCTGAAGCACCGCATGGTCGATCTGCACGCCGCCTTCGCCGCCGATTACGCGGAAGCGCGCGACAAGTTCAATGCGGCGGCAGCGGCGAGGTCGCTGGCGCTCGAGCGTCACGAGCATCCCACTGCACGCGGCGCGCGCGGTGAAAAGCTCTCCATCGATGTCGCGCTGCTGGGCGACGCGAAGGCGCGCGCGATGCTGTTCCTCACATCCGGCATGCACGGCGTCGAAGGTTTCTGTGGTTCCGGCTGTCAGGTTGCACTGCTGCAGGACGAGTCCGTCGCCACGGTGATCGCCGAAAGCGGCGTTGCCGTCGTCTTCTGCCATGCGGTGAATCCGTACGGGTTCTCGCACTTGCGCCGCGCGAACGAGGACAACGTCGACGTCAACCGCAACTTTCGTGATTTCGGGGAACCGCTCGCGCGAAACGAGGCTTATGCAAGCCTGCATGCGATGCTCGTTCCTGACGAGTGGCCGCCAAGCCGCAGCAACATGGAAGCGCTGATGGCAAGCGCGGCACGTCACGGTCTTGCGCGGTTGCAGGCGATCATCACGAGCGGGCAGAGCGAGTTTCCGGATGGCCTCTTCTACACGGGCCGCGCGCCGACGTGGAGCAATACGACATTGCGGGATGTGCTCGGTCGACACGGACATCACCGGCGCGCACTCGGGTGGATCGACATCCAC
>Ga0070670_100006367_pt1 | contig 9989 bp, 11 predicted proteins | sample KBSS63metaG_FD_64665 | JGI IMG/M metagenome (GOLD analysis project Ga0070670, IMG submission 64665) | Switchgrass rhizosphere microbial communities from Kellogg Biological Station, Michigan, USA - KBS S6-3 metaG | ecosystem: Host-associated > Plants > Roots > Rhizosphere > Soil ... | reverse complement strand
TCGACACGATGTGCACAGCCGCGCGGATCAAATCAGCCGCCGCCGTCATCGTCAGGACGCGCGCGGACGAGCCGTTTTTCCGCGGCGACGACCCGGAGCGAAGTCCCCGCCACACCGCTGTCGCTTCGCCTCGGTGCGCCGGTGAGCCGACGCTACAGAGATATCCAAGACACTCCAGGTCACTGCCTGCGAAGGGAGAGAACGATCGACTGTGGAAGCGGATCGGCGCATGAGCCGAAGGGCCTCACCGTTCCTGCCGTCCACTGGATCGCGTCGGATCCGACCGTGCCCGTGATGTCCGCCACTGCCGAACATTGTCCCCGTTCGAACGACACCTGCCCTGTGAACGAATCCTTGGCGGCGAACCCACTGATTGCTCCGCGCGAATCCTGAGCGGCGCTGCGCCATGTCCCGTCAACGCAGTTGGCCGATTGCACCACTGTCAACGTGATCTGCTGAGCGCCAAGGTTCGGCGACTCGAATGTGCCCACCCATGTTCCAGCGATGTTGACGACATCGACTGGAACGGGAGCCGGCCCGGACGGAGCAGGACTCGAGGGCGCCGATGGCGACGAGGAACCTCCGCAGGCACTGGTGAAGGCCATCAGAACGAGCACGGCGACGAACGAGGACAGCGAGCGCCTCGGACAGCAGATCATGAGCGAATGGCTCGGGTCAGTGCGAAGCAAAGACGGTCGTCTGGCCGGCTTTGTCGAACGCGAGCACGTCGTACGCTTGCGGCTTGACGTTCGCGACCTCCATGCCCGGCGATCCGATGGGCATGCCCGGCACGCCGATGCCGACAATGCGCGGCCGTTCCTTGAGGAGCCGCTGCACATCTGCCGCGGGCACGTGTCCCTCGATGGTGTAGCCGTTCACAACCGCCGTGTGGCACGACCGGGCCTTACTCGGCACGCCATACGTGTCCTTGACGGTGTTCATGTCCTGAACATCGCTGACGGTGGCCGAGAATCCCGCCTTGCGTAGGTGCTCGACCCACTGCGAGCAGCAGCCGCAGGTCGGGTCTTTGTAGACCTGCACCATCGATCCTTTTTGCGCGCCGACGCGAACACCGGTCGCCGCAAGCAGCGTGATCGCGCCGAGAAGTTGTCTACGTGTCATCGGATCCATCGCTTTCAGAGATCAGCTTTGACAGCATAATCCCACACCCGGACGTTCAATCGCCCGCGCTGTCGAGATTGCCGCTGGTCAGGTAACGGCGAGTCTCCGCCGCAATGACGTTCGAGAGGAGTACGAGCGCAATCAGATTGGGTAACGCCATCAGACCGTTGGCGAGATCGGAGAAGTCCCACACGAGATTGAGCGAGACAACCGATCCGACGTAGACGGCCACGACCCAGACAAGTCGATACGGAAGGATTGCGACCTTGCCCCACAAATATTCCGCCGCTCGTTCGCCGTAATACGACCAGCCCAGGATGGTCGAGAAGACGAACGTGAGCAGACCGAGCGTCAGCACGATTGGCCCGAAGGTCGGCATCGCCTCACGAAACGCGCCCGCCGTCAGTTCCGCGCCGCGCAGGGCACCGAGCGAAGGCTGATCGAGGATGCTCGTCACGATCACGAGACCGGAGAGCAAGCAGATCACGACGGTGTCCCAGAACGTGCCGGTCGCTGACACCAATGCCTGACGCACAGGGTTCCGGCTCTGCGCAGCGGCGGCCACGATGGGCGCAGACCCGAGGCCGGACTCGTTTGAAAACAGGCCGCGCGCCACGCCGTATCTGGCTGCGGTAACCACCGCGGCGCCGGCGAAACCTCCAGCGGCAGCAGTGGGCTGGAACGCGCTCGTCACGATCAAGTTGATCGCCGGGACCAGGAGATGGCTGTTCGCTCCCAGGATGATGAGGCATCCCCCGATATAGACGATCGCCATGAAGGGGACCAGCCACTCGCAGACGCGCGCGATCGACTGGAGCCCGCCGAGAATGACGATTGCCGTCAACACGGCCATGACGGCGCCGCTCACGTGCACATTCACGCCGAAGGTGCTCGCTGCCAGCGTCGAGATGGAATTGGCCTGCACCATGTTGCCGATGCCGAACGACGCGAAGACGGTGAAGAGGCAGAAAAGCACGGCCAGCCATTTCATGCCCAGACCGTTCTCGAGCGCATACATCGGTCCACCCAGCATCGTCCCGTCCGCAGTCTTGACGCGGTACTTCACGGCCAGCAGTGCTTCGCTGTACTTGGTCGCCATGCCGAGCACGCCGGTGAGCCACATCCAGAGGACCGCTCCTGGGCCGCCCAGGCTCACCGCTGTTGCGACACCGACGATATTTCCCGTGCCGATCGTGGCGGCCAGCGCTGTGGTGAGTGCTCCGAACGGACTGACGTCTCCGGCCGCACCCTTCTCGGCCGTCACCGACAACTTGATCGCGGTGAACAGATACCGCTGCATGAACGCGGTGCGAATGGTCAGAAAGATGTGCGTGCCGAACAGCGCGATGAGAAGCGGAGGACCCCACACGATCGCATCGGCGGCGGAAATCCATCCGTGGATGCGATCAAGCATGATCGAGGGAACGGGCGAGGGCAAGGTATGCAGTCATCGAGTCTGCATGTTAGCACCCGCTATCTCGGGAGCACGGAGTAGAGCGCGTTTCTGAGCGCCACATCACGCGGATCCCCCGTGAGCGTGGTACCCATCTGGCTCGTGACGTATGCGTACCCAACTCCCGTTTCGGGGTCGGCAAATCCAAGCGAGCCTCCGGAGCCGGGCGATCCGAACGAGCTCGGACTTCCGAATGGCCACGTCGCGCTCGGTTTCATGAAGCCAAGAGAGAACTGCGGGGACCCTTTGAGACACTCGTCATAGAACCCGCGTTCGGGCGGAACAGCCGGTACGGCGAGCAGATCCAGCGTCTCCCGTCTCAGCCCCAACTCATGACCGTCGGTTGCGAACACGCCATACGCGTGCGCGATCGCGCGTGCCGTGCCGACCGCCCCGCCCGATGGCACTTCGAGATTGCGAGAATAGATGCGCTGCTCGTCGTGCGGGAAATCGGAGCCTCTGAGCGCCCGAACGATCTTCGAATGTGGATTCATCGCCTCGAACATGAAGCGAAGCGGGAACCCACGCACCATGTCGAGCGTCCGCGGCCTCGCGATCGTGGCCAGACGCGAATTGGGAATGTGCTCGGGGAGCCTGATGTAGACGTCCAAATCGAGAGGCGTTGCGATCTCGTCCTGAAAGACCTGACCGAGCGTGCGATGCTGCGGGTCGATCCGGCGCATCAGCTCGCTCTCGTAGAACCCGAGGGTGATGGCGTGATACGCCTGTCGCGTTCCCGGCGTCCATGCCGGCCTCTGACGTGCGAGCACCACGGCCAGGCGGTCCACATCGGCCACCACGCTTCGATCGACAGACTCATCGAGGGCGAACAGCCCTGCCTGATGAGCGAGGAGCTGGCGGACCGTGATCGTGTCCTTGCCGTTCTGTGCGAACTCGGGCCAGTAGTGCGCGACCCGCTCTTCGTAGTCGAGCCAGCCTCGCGAATGCGCGATCGCCAACGTCATCGCCGCCAGCCCCTTCGTGGCGGAATAGACGATGACCATGGTGCCGGCCTCCCAGGGCTCGCCTGTCTCCTTGTGTCGGATTCCGCCCCAGAGATCGACGACCTTCTCACCGCGGTGATAGACACAACACGCGCCGCCCAGCTCTCCGCGTCTAGTGAAGTTCTCGGCGAATGCGTCGTGCACAGCTTCGAAGCCGCGACTGGTGTGTCCTTCGACGGTGACGTGAGCTAGTGTGATCGCAGACATAAAGCCTCCCGTTCGGCCTCGCGCTTGACCGGCTGCAGCATCACCCATCGAATGGCGATGATGCCGGGCGAGACGAGCAACCAGTAGCGGCGGAACTTCGCCCGCGCTGTCGCGTCCGTCGCAGTCACACGTGTTTCTGTACGGAACACCGATTCGCGCGGGCTGAGCGGATCGGCCCTCAGCGTCCAGGCAATCTTCACGTAGCCCGCCTCGTCGAATGCCGCGAACTCGTCGGGCGGCAGCCCCCGGAACGTGACGTTCGCCTCCCAGGGCCGCGTGACCGCGCCCATCACCACTTCACGGCCCGGCACTTCTGCAAGCACGCGCCAGCCGAGTGACTTTGTCAGCGCGAGCAACCCGTTTGGACGTGCCGCCGCATCGGGTTCGCTGCCAAGGATCACTTCGCGGGCCCTGAAGATCACTCGCGCGATGGGCGACTGCTGAAGGTCCGTCTTACACGCGGTCGTGAAGGTGATCTCCGCCGGCGCGGCCACGCGAATGTGGTGACGCTCTGCGATGTCGTAGGCCGGCATGAACCGGTCGAGGAGCGCGTCCTGGTTCTCGGGAGCCGGCGGCGACGCCTGGCCATAACGCAGCCAAGTGACGCCGGCATATGTTGCGTACGCGGCAGCGGCGACGCCGGCGCTCATGGACAACCACCGTCCCGCGGAACGCGCCTTCGACAGAGTCGTCATGGTGTGGTCACCCCCTGTGTTTGCGAAAAGACAACGCACAACTCCTGCCTGAAGCGGAGGCCGTTTTTTCGAAGGATTGGGCGTCGCGTCGCCGCGTCAGCCCGCGCACCTGCGAAGGATCTCGGGGCTGCTGCGGAACCTTTCGCGCCATGGCCTGGTGGGAAGGAAGGGCGAGGCAGATCGAAGCGGGTCTCTCTCAATGATTGAAAGAGGACTCGACGGCAGGAAGGCGCAGCCTGTCGGTCAGCCTGGTCAGAACCTCCGTATGAATCGCCTCGTCAACGCCGGCCAGCGACCAGCGACCGGACAACTCCCTCCCGTCCACGCTGGCCTGATACACGATGATCCCGAAGGTATCGGCGGTGACGAAGCTCACTGAAAGGACGCCGGCGGTCACGATGCCCAGCCCAAACCAGCTCGGCTCGAGGACAACCGCCTCACCGACTAATCGAGCCGACACCCATGTCACGATAAACGAATCGCCATGCCGTTCGATCTCGACGGCGCGACGGTACTCCTTACCATCAGAATCGACACCGCGGGCGATGTAGACGCCCTCGAATGCAGGTTGCGCGGCGGACGACACAGGAACCAGGCCAATGGCGAGGAGCGCGATCGTCGGCAGTGCGAATCGTCGTGCGCAGGTCACGTGGCCCTCCTCGCTGACTCACTCAGCGGCATCTCTCCGCTGACAGCAGCAATACGCGCGCCGCGCACGCAGTCGTCGCGCCCGCGCAGCCATCGCGCGGCAGCGGCCGCCGCCCGTCATTTCGGCGTGAGCTGCCAGCGAAATAGTTCGGCGGCCAAGGGAAATTTCCCCGTTCGACCCTAGCGGGCCATCAACCACCGTATTCGCACCGAAGATGCCGTGATCGCCACCGAACGCCAGGACGGGAACGCTGATTAGCCGAATGTGAAGGCGAACGCCTCCACTCCACGATCGAGGAACTCGATCTGGAACTGTCGATCGACGATGGGTGCCGGCTGTCGAATCAACTGATACAACCGCTGTTCGGTCACCGTACCGCTGCCGTCGTCGTCCACGTCGATGCCGTGTGCAGCGCCGGGCGGTTGTCCATCGATCGATACCCGAAAGCGTACCGGGCTCTCTCGTCGTGATGGACCCATCACGAGATGAAGATCGCGCGAGCGAAAGCGGTACGTGATTCGTCCGTCTGCCCTGTTCAGCACGACTGCCTGATTGCCAATCGTCCAGTCGCCGGCAAGCGCCCACTGATTGAGCGACATCCGTCCAGGGGCGGCATACATGCGAGATCGATCCAAATCGGCGCCGCCGGGCGACGCGAAGTTCTGCGTGCGCTCGAGACCGAGATAGTTTTCAGGGGACTTCACGTTTGGCCAGTCGGCCGGCGCTTCCACGCCACTGGCAGTCACGGACACGACGCCACTCCCAGCGTCGGCGACACCCGCGTCTGCCAGCAGCCGTTGAATGACTCTCTCCGACCGTTCGTACTCGCCCTCGCCGAAGTGATGATCGCGAATGCCTCCGCGCGCACCGACGAAGTAGAGAGCGGGCCAGTACTGGTTCTTGAATGCGCGCCAGATCGAATAGTCGTTGTCGATCACGATCGGATAGTCGATCTTCATCTGCTGCACTGCGCGGCGAACGTTGTCGAGATTCTTCTCGAATGGAAACTCGGGGGTGTGTACCCCGAGAACCACGAGACCCTGCTTGTACTTCTGTGACCATGCGCGCACATACGGAAGCGTGCGCAGCCAGTTGATGCAGGTATAGGTGCAGAAGTTGACGACCACGACCCTGCCAAGCAGGCTTGCCGCCGGCAGAGGCGGTGAATTGAGCCACTCGGTGGCCCGTGCGATAGCAGCCAACTCACGAGGCACACGCTGACTTGCCTCCGCAGTGCGCAACACGCCGAGGTGCGCGGCTGCAATGGTCATTGCCGCCTTCCCGAGAAAGCGTCGCCGATCACGGTTGACTACTTGGGCCTCGCATTTCACCGCTTCCCGTACTCCGTAAACACGTAATCTGTCGCCTTCGCTCTGGTGTGACACGCGAACCCGCACTTGGCGTCATTCCCCTGCGGCGGCGTGCCAGCCGTGGTGCCGGGCGTGAACGTGTCGGACGCGGCGTCGTAATCGAACACGGCATATCCCCATCCGCCGCTGTCCGCGAACCTCTTGGTGTCCTTCACCATGAAGTCCACGTTCACCAGGTTGCCCGGCACGGTCGCATCCGGGAAGAACTCGTTCTGTTTCGGGGCCCAGTGGACCTTGGCCATCCTGGCCCCGTCAGGGACAGGCTTACCATTGCCGGGAATGCCGGCCCGGTAAGCCTCGATCATTGCGGGATTCCCGAGGATCACAGCGACCACCCTGGCGTTGCGACTGATGGAGATCGCCTGCCATGCCTCGTATCCCCTGAACTCAGAGAACGCGAGCCCGCCCGGCACTTTCACGGTGTACTTGCCTTGCCCGGAGTCCTGCGCAGAAAGGGCCAGGCCGCCTACGACGGCGAGCCATACCGTCGCAATTCCTATCGTCAACATGCTTCGGCGATTCATCACGGCCTCCCTTGTATCAAGTGTGGCGTCGTCACGTCCTTTGCAATGATTGACTGCACAGAGCGTCCCCTGCTTCTGCCCTGAAGCGCGTGATTCAGGCCTACGGCGCGCCCGTGATCAGTGCTGTGCCCTGAGCGTGCATGTGCTTGCCTTCCCTGAACGCATGAAACTACATTCGCGGCGCCTGAATCTATCAGATGAAAGTATCGCCAGATATCTCGACATGACAGTCCTACACGAACGTCTCATGGGCGAGGTCGTACCGACGTAGGATCCCTGGCACGTTGATCCACTCAACTCGCGGAGATCTTTATGAGCACACAAATGAGCGCAAGCCAATTTCCGAGCGCGGATCAGATCGATACAAAGCTCGAGGTCATCACCATTCCGGTGTCAGACGTCGATCGCGCCAAGCGCTTCTACGAGGGGCTGGGGTGGCGGCTCGACGCCGATTTCAGCAATAACGGCCGGCGAGGAGTACAGCTGACACCGCCAGGCTCACCATGCTCCATCCACCTGGGCACGACGGCGGCGCCGGGCTCGGCGCAGGGACTGTTTCTCGTCGTCGACAACATCGAGGCAGCACGGGCCGACTTGGTCAGCAAGGGCGCCACAGTCAGCGAGCCATTTCATTTCGATGGCATCCTGGGACCACTCCTTCCCGGCCTGGATCCCAATCGTAGCTCTTACGGCTCGTACGCCGAATTCAAAGATCCGGACGGCAACGGCTGGCTGCTGCAGGAAGTCAAGGCGCGCCTTCCCGGACGAGGGCTAAGCCTGGACGTCGCGACTCTGACCGAGCTACTGCGTGAGACGGAGGAGCACCATGGCCAGTACGAACCGACTGCTCCCAAGCACCACTGGTCAGATTGGTACGCCGCCTACATCGTCGCGCGCGAGCGCGGGAGAACGTCCGACGAAGCAGCAAAAGATGCCGCGCTTCACATGCAACGTTCCGGCGATCACGTGACGGTGTAGAGGTCGACGTGCGACACGACATCGTCCCGGGCGCCGTCCTGCCGAACTACGAGCTCTCCGACCACCGCGGCACGCACCGCACGCTCTCGGAGTTGCAGGGAGGCGACCCGATGGTGGTGGTGCTCTCCCGTGGCGGATTCTGTCCCAAAGACAGAAGGCAGCACGAAGGGCTCGTGCAGCTTCACCGCGAGATGCAAGTGGGCTACTGCTGTCTCGTGACGATTTCGACCGACAACCTGCTCGAGACGAATGAGTTTCGAGCAGGCGTCGGCGCCCACTGGACGTTTCTCTCCGACCCCGGGCGCAAGGTGCAGAAGGATCTCGGCATCGCGGAGTACACCGACCCGCAGCACAACCCGATGATCCCTCACACGCTGGTGCTCGAGCCCGGCTTGCGCGTCTACAAGATCTACAACGGCTACTGGTTCTTCGGTCGGCCGACGGTGGAGGAACTGCGCCTCGACCTGCGCGCCGTGCTGCAGCGCTGCCGTCCCGATTGGGATATCAGCAGCGAGGAGCAACGAGCAGCGTGGGAGAAGGGCGACGAGGCGAATTTCTTTCCGTACGGAAAAACGCACGCGCAGACGTTGGCCGAGCAGGACTGATCCGGTTTCGCGTAACTCCGACTATCGCGCTCCAGCAGTGTTGAGGCGAATGCGCGCGAGTCTGGTGCTCGCTGCCATGTAAAGCGACTTCCCGTCAGGATCACCGAACGTGAAACCCGGCGCGAATTCGGGAGGGACGATTGTGCCCAGATGCTTGCCATCAGGCGAGAACACCCAGATACCACCGGGGCCCACCGAGTAGAGGTTCCCGATGGCATCGAACTTCATCCCGTCGGGATTGCCGGTACCAGTACCGGTGCTCATGTCCGCGAACAACTTGCCATTCGCAACGCTGCCATCGCGTTGCACTTCGTAGCGCGTGATGGTGCGCTTTGCCGAGTCGTTGACGTAGAGAAACTTCTCGTCGGGCGACAAGGCGATCCCGTTTGGACGATCGAGATCCTTGACGAGCAACTGCAGCTTGCCGTCCTTGAGCAGGAACACGCCCTGATACGGCAGCTCCTTCTTCAGATCCCAGTCGGCAAAACGATTGCCGCCACTGGGATCCGTGAAGTAGAGCGCGCCGTCCGATCGAAACACCAGATCGTTCGGGCTATTCAGACGTTTACCTTCGTAGGCTTCGGCGAGAATCGTCCTCTTCCCATCTTTCTCCAGCCGCACGATGGCGCGATCGGCTTCTGCCGCATAGACGACCCGTCCTTGCGGATCGAGCGCAATGCCGTTGGCGCCGAATCTCGGGTTCGCGGGACGGCCGGTCGTCCTTGTCCAGTCAGGCTTCTCGAGGAACGGGGACATCTTCCCGTCAGGTGTCCACCGCTGAACCACGTTGGCGGGAATATCGCTGATCAACAGATGGCCGCCGCCAGACTCTTTGACCCACAGGATTCCATTGATGAATCCGAAGCCGTCCTTCAGCGTCTCGACGGTTGCGCCCGGCGAGACAATGGCGTCGAAGGCGGGGTCCATACGCCTCGTCGTTTCCGATTGCGGCGCCTGCGCGCTTAGCGCAAGGAATACAGATCCACTGACGAGAGCGGCACCGCAGACGACGAAGACTTTCATGGTGAACCCCGGCACTACTCGATCAGCGATTCAGTGGCGGGAGCAGAGCCTTCCGCTCCTGTGGAAGGTGTTGATCGATCGCGTTCATCATGAAGCCGACTCTGAAGTAGTCGCCCATGATCATCATGAGTTGCACGGTCTGCTGCCGTCCGAAGTGTCCGACCATCTTCTGCCACAGCTCGCTGCTCACGTGGTGCTCGCGATACAACGTGCGTCCAAAGGTGATGAGCGTGGCGTCCTTGTCGGTGAGGCCCGCGACGTCCTTGTTGTGCTTGACGACGTCGATGACCGACTGCTCCAGTCCCTGCCGCAATCCTGCAGGCTCGTGGGCAGACCACTCGTACTGCTGGTCGATCTCT
>Ga0070670_100006366_pt1 | contig 9989 bp, 7 predicted proteins | sample KBSS63metaG_FD_64665 | JGI IMG/M metagenome (GOLD analysis project Ga0070670, IMG submission 64665) | Switchgrass rhizosphere microbial communities from Kellogg Biological Station, Michigan, USA - KBS S6-3 metaG | ecosystem: Host-associated > Plants > Roots > Rhizosphere > Soil ... | reverse complement strand
TCGGCCCAAGGCTCCCGGACGGCTCGAGACGCTGCAGCGGTTCGTCAACACTTACAACAAGGACTTCCCGCCGGCCTGGGACCGGCTGGGCACGCCGGCGAAGGCTCGGGGGTGGCTGCTGCAGAAGCGGCTCGTCACGGCCCCGGTGCGGATCACCCACGCGGACGTCGATCGCCTCCGCGAACTCAGGGAGGCGCTCCGGGCGCTCGTCGCCGCGAACCACGGCAACGCCGTGCCTCGCGAGGCGCTGGAGACCCTCCGCCGCGAGGGAGCGAGGGCCCGGCTCCGGGTGGGGTTCGGATCGCGGGGGGCGACCGAGCTCGAGCCGGTCGGGCACGGGGCCGACGCTGCGGTGGCGACCGTCCTGGACATCCTGCACGAGGCGCAGACCAGCGGCGTGTGGCCCAGGCTCAAGGCGTGCCGGCAGTGCGGGTATGCGTTCTTCGACCGCTCGAAGAACCGTTCGGCCGCGTGGTGCGCGATGTCGATCTGCGGGAACCGGACGAAGAACCGGACCTACCGGCGCCGTCGGGCCCGGACGAGCACGTTCATGACCTCGGCGAGCTGATCGGCGAGGCGCCCGTTCGATCGGTCGAGCGTTACTCCCACTCGATCGTCCCGGGGGGCTTGCTCGTGACGTCATAGACGACGCGGTTCACGCCGGGGACCTCGCGGACGATGCGGCTCGCGATCCGGTCGAGCACCTCGTGCGGGAGCCGGGCCCAGTCCGCCGTCATCGCGTCCTCGCTCGTCACGGCGCGGAGCACGATCGGGTGCTCGTACGAACGCCCGTCCCCCATAACCCCGACGCTGCGAACCTCGGCCAACAGCACGCAGAACGCCTGCCAGGTCTCGCGGTCCAGACCGGAGCGCCGGATCTCCTCGCGCACCACGTGGTCGGCAGCCCGGACGATCGTGAGGTTCTCGCGGTCGACCTTGCCGACGATCCGCACCGCGAGGCCGGGACCCGGGAACGGCTGTCGCTGCACGATCTCCTCGGGGAGGCCGAGCTCTGCACCCACGGTTCGGACCTCGTCCTTGAACAGGTCGCGGAGGGGTTCGACGAGCTCGAGGTCCATGTCCGCCGGGAGCCCGCCGACGTTGTGGTGGCTCTTGATCCTTGCCGCCGTGTCCGAACCGCTCTCGATCACGTCGGGGTACAACGTCCCCTGCACGAGGTAGCCCGCGCTCCGATGCTCGCGCGCGACCTCCTCGAACACACGGATGAATTCCTCGCCGATCCGCCGCCGCTTCTCCTCGGGGTCGGTGACGCCCTCGAGCCGGCCGAGGAACCGGTCCTCCGCCTTCACGTGCACGAGCGGGACCCGGAAGTGCCGCCCGAACGTCTCCTCGACCTGCTCGGGCTCGCCCTCCCGCAGCAATCCGGTGTCGACGAACACGCACGTCAACTGTTCGCCGATCGCCTTGTGCACGAGGAGGGCCGCCACGGCCGAGTCCACCCCCCCGGAGAGCGCACAGAGCACCTCGGCCGATCCAACCTGGGCTCGGATCGCGGCGACCGCGCGTTCGATCACGTTGGCCGGGGTCCAGTCCGGGAGCAGGCCGCACCCGTCGTACAGGAACCGCTTCATCACGGCGGTCCCTTTCGGCGTGTGCGCGACCTCGGGGTGGAACTGCACCGCGAACAGGGACCGCTCGGGATCCTCCATCGAGGCGATCGGGATCGCGTCGGTCCGGGACGTGACGCGGAACCCCGCGGGTGCCCGCCTGACCGCATCGCCGTGGCTCATCCACACCTGTTCGTCGGCGGCGAGGTCCTCGAGCAGGACCCCCGGCTCGATCACGTGGAGCTCGGTACGGCCGTACTCGCGCTGCCCCGTCGCCTCGACCTCGCCGCCGAGCGCCTGCGCCATCAGCTGGTGCCCGTAGCAGATCCCGAGCACCGGGACGCCGAGCTCGAACACGCCCGGATCCAGGGCCGGGGCCCCCGCTTCGTACACGGACGCGGGGCCACCCGAGAGCACGATGCCCGCGGGCGCGCGCGCGGCGAGCTCGGAGGCGGCGAGGTCGTGCGCCACGATCTCGGAGTAGACGTGGCACTCGCGGATCCTGCGCGCGATCAGCTGCGCGTACTGCGCCCCGAGATCGAGGACCAGGACCGGGCGCCGGGGCGTTGCCACGTCGCTAGTGACCCATCCCGACGCGCTGGGCGGTCTGGTACGTCTTGCCCTCGCTCTTGATCGAGGGCGCCACCACGAGCTCGGCCTTCTGGAACTCGCGGATCGTCGCGTAGCCCGTGGTGGCCATCGAGGTGGCGAGCGCCCCGAACAGGTTGAACGTCCCGTCGTTCTCGTGGGCCGGTCCGGTGAGGATCTCCTCCAGGCTCGCGACCTGCTGGGTCTTGACGCGAGCACCGCGCGGGAGCGTCGGGTGGAACGTCGCCATCCCCCAGTGGTAGCCGCGGCCGGGCGCTTCATACGCGCGCGTGAGCGGCGACCCGATCATGACCGCGTCCGCCCCGCACGCGATCGCCTTCGCGATGTCGCCGCCGGTCCGCATGCCGCCGTCGGCGATCACGTGGCAGTAGCGGCCGGTCTCGCGGAGATGCTCCATCCGAGCGGCCGCCGCATCGGCGATCGCCGTCGCCTGCGGTACGCCGACCCCTAGCACCCCGCGCGTCGTACACGCGTTTCCCGGTCCGACACCGACCAGGACGCCGACCGCGCCCGTCCGCATCAGGTGGAGCGCCGTCGTATAGGAGGCGCAGCCGCCCACGATCACCGGAAGGTCATAGGTCGCGATGAACTCCTTGAGGTTGAGCGGCTGGGTGTGGGTCGAGACGTGCTCGGCTGAGACCACGGTGCCCTGGATCACGAGAACGTCGAGACCGGCGCCGATCACCGCGTCGGCGTACCGTTCGACGCGCTGCGGCGTCAGCGAGGCGCACGAGACCACCCCGCCCTCCTTGATCTCGCGGATCCGTTGCTCGATCAGCTCGTCCTTGAGCGGCTCGCGATAGAGCTCCTGCATGCGCGCGGTCGCCTTCTCGTCGGACAGGGTGGCGATCTCCTCGTAGATCGGCTCAGGATCCTCGTAGCGCGTCCACAGGCCCTCGAGGTTCAGGCACGCCAGACCGCCGAGCTGCCCGATCCGGATCGCGGTCGCCGGCGAGACCCCGGCGTCCATCGCCGAGGCCATCATCGGCAGCCCGAACGTGTAGGCGTCGATCTGCCAAGAGATGTCAACGTCGTCGGGGTCCCGCGTCCGCCTGGAGGGGACGATCGCCACCTCGTCGAACCCGTACGCCCGCCGGCCCATCTTCCCCTTGCCGATCTCGATCTCCATACGCTTCCCCCGCTCCACGGACCCGGATATGCAGCGGCGCCCACCCGCTTCGGGTGGACGCCGTCACTCCATGCGGGGAAGGTACCACGGCCGTGCGATCGGACCGGTTGCGCGAGCGGGTCACGTGATCGAAACTCGGGATGATGACCACGTTCATCTGACGCTGACGCCCCCGCGCACGTGCCCCGCCATGGCCGAGGGCCCCGCCTGGGGCCCGGTTCTCAGCTCTCTTTGACGACGTGCCCCGCCTCGTGCACCCGCAGGTCCGTCAGTCCCGAATGCTGCCGGTCCCCTTCGACCAGGACCGCGTCGCCTTGGAGATACCCGAGCTCCTTGAGCTTCGTGAGCGTCTTCTGCAGGGACTCCTCAGGCGATTCGATCATCGTGTCCAGCACGAGCTCGGGATGCTCGGGGACCTCGTAGGGGTCGTCGACGCCGGTGAACCCCTTGATCTCGCCGGCCAAGGCCTTCTTGTACAGGCCCTTGGGGTCACGGTTCTGCGAGAGCTCGTCGAGCGTGGCGTGCACGTAGACCTCGACGAACTCGCTGATCGACGCCCGCACCTGATCTCGGGTCTCCTTGTATGGCGAGATCGGGCAGCAGATCGTCGCGACGCCGTTGCGCGTGAGGAGCTCGGCGACGAAGCCGATCCGCAGGATGTTCGTGTCCCGATCTTCCTTGGAGAAGCCGAGGCCCTTGGACAGGTTCTGTCGGACCACGTCGCCGTCCAGGATCTCGGTCTTCATCTGCCGAGCTTGGAACTCGTGGTAGAGCATCTCGGCGATGGTGGACTTACCGGCGCCGGACAGACCGGTGAACCAGACGGTGAAACCCTTCCGTTCGGGGTGATGGGTCACAGGAAGCTCCTTCCGACGGCCCCCTCGGGGGCGTCGATGTCGTAGAGCGATAGGATGGACGGGCCGACGTCGACGAGGTTGAGGCCGGTGATCTGACCTGTGGCCTGCCCCGGGAGACCGGCCATCGCCCACACACCGTTACGATCGTGGTTCGCGCCGTCGGGTCCCGTGTCGTTCTCGTAGGTATAGATGCTTCGGTTCCCCACCGAGCCCACGGAACGCCACGAGAGATCGCCGAAGTACACGATCAGGTCGGGCGCGACGCCACGGACCTCCGGGTACACGTCCTGGGGCTTGAACACCTTCGTGCCGAGCGGCGCCCCATCGGGCCCCGGTGCGGCCTCCAGCCTCTCGATCAGCTCCTCCCGCACGCCCTCGTACCGGCTAGGCTCCACGATCCCGTCGGGTTCGCGGCCCTTGACGTTCAGGAACAACCGACCGTAGTAGCCACCGTCGCCCCATGCGACGGTCCGACTCCAGTCGATAGCCGCCTCCTTGACGGGGATCACGTGCGACGGCTGCGCCTCGAGCGCCAGGAAGCCCTCTTGGATCAACCAGTCGTTGAAGCAAAGGCCTCCCATCATCGGGCGCGCGCCATGGTCGCTCATCACGATCGTGATCGCGTCTTCGGGCAGCGCCTCGAGGAGCTTGCCGATCTCGACGTCCAGGAACCGGTAATAGTCCTGGAACGCCGTCTCGTACTTGTTCCCCGCCTCGTAGAGGGGGTGGCGGGGATCCCAGTGCTGCCAGAACACGTGATGGAGTCGGTCCGGCGCGATCTCGCACAGCATGAAGAAGTCCCACGGCTTCTCGGCGGCGAGCTTCCGCGCCACCTTGAATCGACGTTCGGTCATCGTGAACACCTGTTCGAGCGCCACGTCGTAGCCGGCGCGACGGAAGTCGGGGATGTCGAAGATGTAATCGTTGCCACTCCCGAGCTCGGCCACGATCTCGGTCTCGAGCTCCGCCGGGTACGCCCAAGATGTGGCCGAGGGGGGCGTTAGGAAGCATCCGACCCGCCAGCCGGGGAACGCCTTCGGCGGCGGGAACGAGGGGGGAACGCCGATCAGCAGCGATCGAAGACCCTTGCCCCCCAAGGCATCCCAGACGGCAGGCTCCGTCACGGCGTTCGACGTTGCGATCGACAGGCCCTCGTAGGTGTTGTCCTTCCGATTGCGGAACCCGTAGATGCCGAGCTGTCCGGGCGTCTTGCCGGTCATGGCGCACGCCCACGCCGGGACCGTGATCGGTGGCGTGATGCTCGCCAGGTCGCCCCACATGCCGCGCTTCATCAGCGCGTGGATGTTCGGCGTCTCGGTTTCGAAGTCGCGGAACAGGAGCTGGGGGGTGCCGCAGTCCAGCCCGATGACCGCGACTCGAGGCGTGTCGGTCATGTCCGTGCCTCGCATGTCGGTCAGGAACAGGGTTCGTCAGCAAGAGGAGCCCCGTAGGGCTCCGAACGCATGCTACCAACGCCGCACCACGGTGACCTGGGATGATGGGCCGCCGTGGACCTCCTCAGGCGGGTGATGATCCTCGAGGCCGCCGTCTGGGCGGCGTGCGGTGTCGCGATCGCCGTGGCGCCCCGGTTCGTGCTGGTTACGATGTTCGACCTGCCAGAGCTACCCGACCAGGGCTACGTCCGGATCGCGGGCGTCTTCGCGTTCTCCCTGTCACTGCTCATGGTGCTCGTGGCTCGGCGCCTAGAGACCCTGTGGTGGTTCACCTGGGCGTTCGTCCTCGCGACCGCCGGTTCGGCGATCGTGGCGGCGCTGGACGCGCTGTTCGGGCTGCCCGTTGGGGCGTCGGCGCTCCTGTGGTGGGTGTTCGCGGCCATCAGCACGGCGTTCACGTTCGGCTTGCTCGCGGGGCTCGCGAAGACGGGCACCGAGCGCCCGCCGTTCTGAGGTTGGTTCCCGACCGCCGGTCCTTGACCCGCTCGGAGGCTGAACCAGGAACGCCGATACCATGATGGCCGGTCAGCGGTTCGGGCGGGATGAAGGAGACCATGCGAAGGAGTGCGCAACGCGAGGAGATCGCTCGACCCGGATCGAGCAAACCCGAAAGTGACGGTCCGCGTCCGGGACCACGCCGTCGCCGGGTCTGGGTGTTCGTCCTCCTCTCGATGGTCGTCCTCGGCCTGATCGCGCTCGTCCTCGTGCGTCAGCTGGGCTCGGTGCGACATAACCTGGTGGAGGCGCGCATCGCGATGGAGCGAGGCCGGAACGAACTGGTAGATGGCGATGCGGCGGCCGCGGTCGCGTCATTCGAGCGAGGTCGACTGCTCTTCCAACGTGGGGCGGACGGCGCGGGGGGACCCCTTCTCGACGCCGTTTCCTGGCTCCCCGTCGCTGGTCGCACGACCGATGCGATCAGCGCCATCGCCGGGGCCGGCGTCTCGACGGCCGACGCGGCGCGGGTCCTCGCTGCGGCGTTGGCGGACACCCCGGGCGGCCTCGCGGGCCTCGCCCCCACGAACGGAAGACTCTCCCTAGAGCGGTTCCCCTCCCTCGCGAAGGCCGCAGGCGAAGCTGACACCTTGATGGTGGACGCAGTCTCCCGGCTCGACGAGGCCCCCCGGACATTGCTCCTCGGCCCCGTCGCATCGGCACGCCGAGATGCCGCAGCGGAACTCGCCGAGCTCAGGGACAAGGTCCACGCCGCCTCGCTCCTGCTCCAGAGTCTCCCTAGGTTCCTCGGGGCCGACGGGCCCCGCAGGTACTTCGTGGGTCCGCAGAACCCGGCAGAGCTGCGCGGTACCGGAGGCCTCATCGGCGCCTACTCCATCTTGACGATCGACGAGGGCCACTTCCGCTTCGAGCCGTTCGAGCCGATCCAATCGCTGCCCACGCCAGTGGGCGAGGTTCCGGCGCCCAACGACGACTACGCGACCAACTATGAGTCGTTCCGCGGCGGCGATCGGTTCTGGACCGCGATCAACGTGATGCCCGACTTCCCGTCGGTCGCCCAGGCGATCCTCAGCTCCTACGAGGCCAGTACTCACGAACGGCTCGATGGCGTGATCCTGGCCGATCCCTTCGCGCTCTCCTCACTGCTCCGAGCGACCGGACCTGTCGAGCTCCCCGGGTATGGAATCCGGATCGACGCACACGATGTCGTCCCGTTCACCACGAATGAGGCGTACTCGGTCCTCACGGATCCGGAGGCTCGGAAACGGGTCCTCGGCGACGTGGCCAGAGCAGCGTTCGGTCAGTTCATCGCTCAGCCCTCCCCCAGCCTCGCCGACCTCGAGCTCCTGCTGCAGGCGAGCTCGGATCGACACATCCTCGTCTATTCGAGCGACCCGACCATGCAGGAGGGGTTGGCGGCGACACCGGTCGCCGGCACCCTCACACCGGCGGGAGCCGACGGAGATCTCCTCTCCGTCATAGTCAACAGCGCCGCAGGGTCCAAGGTCGACTTCTACCAGGAGCGCGACATCCTTCAGACGGTGAGCCTCCACGAGGACGGGTCGGCCGCCGCGACCGTCGACCTCGACCTTCGCAATCATGCGCCGACATCCGGGCAGCCCACGTACATCCTCGGACCCTTCCACCCTAAGAAGGAGGACGGGCAGGTTGGGCCCGTCCTCGACTCGCTGAACGCCGGCGAGAGCGTCGCGTTGATCAACCTCTATTGCGGCACCGATTGCGTCCCCGTGGACGCGCAGATGGATGGAGCCGCGATCCCAGCGAGATCGAGGGTGGATCTGGGGGTGCGCTACTTCCAGGAGTATCTCCCCATCCGGGCCGGGGAGGCGAGATCGCTCCGATTCGCCTGGACCGAGCCCAACGCTTGGGAGGGAAACAGCTCCGGCGGCGTCTACCACCTCACGTTCGCGAATCAGATCACGGTCCGTCCGACCCATGTCAGGATCACGATCCAACCTCCGGAAGGCATGAACATCGTCTCCGCGAGCGGCCCCCTCCAGATCATCGACGGAGCGGCGGTCTACGAAGGGACGCCGGGGGCAAGGTTGGATCTCGAGGTCGCGTTCGCACCACCGACGGCCGTCAGGCTCTGGCGGAACGTGACGCGTTCACTCACGAGCACGATCTTCGAGATCTGAGCGGCTCGAACCCGCTCGTGAGGCGACTCGGGTGCCGGCTACGCGGCCGTCGTCATCCTTCGACGCCGACTCGCGACGAGGAGAAGGAGTCCGGCGATGAAGAGCGCCGCTGTCAGGACCATCCAGAGCGTGACGTTCAATCCGGATCCGGTGAACGCCGTGGTGCCCGGCGCTGCCCCGGGTGGGTGGATGACGACGCCACCAACATCGCTGCCCGGAGGCGGGAGCTCGGACCCAGCGAACGCGGGGGTCGCCAACCACACCATGAAGCACGTCGCCGCCACCGAAACACGTCCGAACTTCTTCATGCCTCCCGACCCCTTTTCGCTTATAGACAACCCCGGAAAAACTACACGCTCCGCGTACCACCCGCAAGAAAGAATCGTGCGGGAATCCTCGAAAACCTGAAGAGATCGGAGATCCGGGGGATCCGATGCTGCAACGGCGGTATGGAACTCACCGCAGATGGCTGAGCACCGGGATCCCCCCGGGCGCGACCTTGACGGGCACTAGTGCATGTGACCGTGACCGCCCGCGGCCGCTTCCAGCTCCTCCTCAGGCTTCTCCACTACGGCGCTCTCCGCCGTGATGATGATGGCCGCGATCGAGGCAGCGTTCTGCAGCGCCGAGCGCGTGACCTTCGCCGGGTCGAGGATGCCGGCCTTGAACATGTCGACCCATTCGCCGCTGGAGGCGTCGTAGCCGCGCGAGTCGCCCTCGGTCCGGATCCGTTCGACGATCACCGCGCCCTCGACGCCGGCGTTGTCGGCGATGAGGCGGGCGGGCTCGGACAGGGAGTCCCGAACGATCCTCGCCCCGGTCGCCTCGTCGTCGTCGAGGTCGATCTTGTCGAGCGCGGCCTCGGCGCGGATCAGCGCTACGCCCCCGCCCGGCACGATCCCTTCCTCGATCGCGGCCCGCGTGGCGGACAGCGCGTCCTCGATCCGGTGCTTCTTCTCCTTGAGCTCCACCTCGGTCGCGGCTCCGACCTTGACCACGGCCACGCCGCCCGCCAGCTTCGCGAGGCGCTCCTGGAGCTTCTCGCGATCCCAGTCCGAGTCGGTCTTGTCGATCTCGGCCTTGATCTGGTTGATGCGACCCTTGACCTCGTCCTTGTCGCCCGCGCCTTCGACGATCGTCGTGTCGTCCTTGGTCACGACGACCTTCCTCGCGCTCCCGAGCAGTTCCAGGCCGATGTTCTCGAGCTTCAGTCCGAGCTCTTCGCTGATGACCTGACCACCCGTGAGGGTCGCGATGTCCTGGAGCATCGCCTTACGTCGGTCGCCGAAGCCCGGTGCCTTGACGGCGACCACGTTGAACGTGCCGCGGATCTTGTTCACGACCAGCGTGGCGAGGGCCTCGCCCTCGACGTCCTCGGCGATCGCCAGGAGCGGCCGACCTGCCTGGAGCACCTTCTCCAGGAGCGGGAGCAACTCTTGGACCGCCCCGATCTTCTTGTTCACGATCGCGATGTATGGCTCCTCGAGGACCGCTTCCATCCGCTCCTGGTCCGTGACGAAGTACGGCGAGATGTAGCCCTTGTCGAACTGCATGCCCTCGACGAACTCGAGCTCCATGCCGAACGTGTTGGACTCCTCAACCGTCACAACGCCGTCCTTGCCGACTTTGTCGAGCGCCTCGGCGAGAACGTTGCCGATCGTGGGGTCGGCCGCGGAGATCGCGGCCACGTTGGAGATGTCCTCCCGCGAGCCCACGTCCTTGGCCTGGTCCTTGATCGCGTCGACGGCCACGACGAC
>Ga0070670_100006364_pt1 | contig 9989 bp, 10 predicted proteins | sample KBSS63metaG_FD_64665 | JGI IMG/M metagenome (GOLD analysis project Ga0070670, IMG submission 64665) | Switchgrass rhizosphere microbial communities from Kellogg Biological Station, Michigan, USA - KBS S6-3 metaG | ecosystem: Host-associated > Plants > Roots > Rhizosphere > Soil ... | reverse complement strand
GCGAATCGCGGCGAGCGGCACGAAGACGACGCGGGTGGCGCCGTCGGCGGCAATCGTGCGCGCGAGCTCGAGTGCCAGCCGGGTCTTCCCCACGCCTCCCGGGCCGATGAGTGTGACGAGGCGCGCGCCGGGATCGTCGAGCAGCTGCCGCAGCGTGTCCACATCCCCCTGGCGGCCGATCAGCGCCGTCGGCGCCAGCGGCAGCCCCACGCCGCTCAGCTCGTCAGCGGCCGCGATGTCCGCCGGTGCCCGCGCGCTGGCCAGGAACGCATCGCGCGCCGGGACCGGCAGATCGAGCGCCGCCGAAAGGGCGCGGACCGTGTCGATGTGCGGGCGCCGCCGTTGCCCGCGCTCGAGTGCGCTCACGGCGTGGACGGACAGGCCGGCGATCGTCGCGAGCTCTTCCTGGGTGTACCCGGAGGCCTCACGAAGCGCCTTGAGATGCGCGGCGAACGAGACGGCCGCAGCGGCTTTCACTGGACATCCCCATCTTACCGCCGCCACGCGCCGCGACCGGTCCGTTCGAGGGGGAAAGCCGGAGCTCGGCTCGCGCAACCGCGGCCGCGACTGCAGAGCCGTCTTGCCCGGATCTCCGCGGAGTGTGGTCTAATCCGTGATTCCTCCCGTGGACGTGGTGCGCCTCCTCATCGTCGACGACCACGGCGAAGTCCGGAAAGCCATCCGCAGACTCGTGACGGTGGAAAACTGGGAAGTGTGCGGCGAAGCCGAAGACGGCGACGGCGCCATTCAGGCCGCGCGGCAGCTCAAACCGGATCTCATCATCATGGACCTGTTCATGCCCGGGATGACGGGCATTCAGGCGGCCGAAGCGATCCGGAAGGAGTTTCCGTCGATGCTGATCATGCTGGTGACCACGCTCGATGCCAGGATCGAAGAGGAGGCGCGGAAAGCGGGAATTCGCGGAACCGTTTCCAAGATGGCCACGGACCAGATCGTTCGCGGCATCCAGGCGATGCTCCGCGGCGAGGAGTTCCATCAACTCCGCGACAAGCCGGACCGGGCCGAGTGATCACGCCCCCTCGACGATTTCGCGGACGACGCGGCACGGATTGCCCGCCGCGAAGACCCCGTCCGGCACATCGCGGGTCACGACACTGCCCGCGCCAATCACCGAGCGTGAGCCGATGCGCACGCCGGGCAGGATGATCGCGCCGCCGCCAACCCAGACGTCCGCGCCGATCTCGACCGGCTTGCCGAATTCCTCGCGCCGGCGGTGTTCCGCGTTCAACGGGTGCAGCGGCGTGTAGATCTGCACCGCCGGACCCAACAGTGTGTAGTCGCCGATCCGGACGCGGCACACGTCGAGAACGACGCAGTTGAAGTTGAAGAAGACGCGCTCGCCCAGTTCGATGTTGACGCCGTAGTCGCAGAAGAACGGCGGCTGCATCCACACCGAATCGCCCCCCTGCCCAAAGAGGTCGCGCAGGAGGCGCCGACGCTCCGCCTGCTGCCCCTCGCGAGTGGAATTGAGCGCGTGGCAGAGATCGCGGGCGCGCACCCGCGCCGCCACCAGCTCGGGATCGAGCGGGTCGTAGAGATCTCCGGCCAGCATCTTCTGACGTTCGGTCATCGGAGAACGATGCCACGCGCGTCGAACGGCGCCGTCAGGCAGGGACCGGATCGCCTGTGAGCTGTCGTTCGAGTCCTTTCGGATCCGCGAGGAACACCGCCCCGGCGGTCTGACTCATCACGTCGGGGAAGATCTCCTCGGTCCCTGCGATGATACCCGCGACAATCGCCCGCGCGGCGTCCGCCGCCGAGGTCTTCTGCATCGGAAGCGGCTCGGCCATCCGGGTGTCGATCGGACCGGGATACACGCCGAACACCTGCGTCCCCTGCGGCCGCAGCGCGGCGCGCGTGGCCTGGGTCAGCGAGTGCGTCGCCGCCTTCGACGCGCTGTAGGCGGCCAGTATCGGAAAGCTCACGAACGACGCGACCGAATTCAGATTGGCGACGGCGCCGCCGCCGTTCTTCGCCAGCACCGGCGCGAAGGCCTGCGTGACGGCGTAGGTCCCGAGATAGTTCGTCTCCATCTCGCGCCGTCCCGCCTCGATCCATTGCGGATCGGTGAAGTCGCCGCCGAAGAAGCCGACGATGCCGGCGTTGTTCACCAGGAGGTGCACGTCCGTCGCGGTCGCGGCGGCGGCGGCGATCTGCGCCGCGTTGGTGACGTCGAGCTCCAGCGGCACGACCCGCGAGCCGTGCCGAGCCACGAGCGGGGCGAGAGACGGAAGGCTCCGCGCGGCGGCGTAGACCTTGGTGATGCCGGCGGCGACGAGCGCGTCCACGAGGGCTTCGCCGATGCCGCGGTTGGCGCCGGTGACGAGTGCGATTTTGCCGGAGACTGCGTAACTCATGTCGGAACTCCTGACGGTCTCGCGGATGCCCGAGACCTGGCGGGCCACGAGGGACCAAAATTATGTACAGACCGTTCTGTCTACATCCAGGCGTTGACAGTAGACCGATCTGTCTGTAATGTCAAGCGGTGGCGGCGAAACGCGCGGCAAAGACCAGACACCCGGGGAAATCGCCCGACGCCGGCGTCCGCGACCGTCTCCTCGACGCCGCCGATCGGTTGTTTTACCGCGAGGGGGTGCGCGCCGTCGGGATCGATCGCGTGCTCTCGGAAGCCGACGCCGCGAAGGCCTCGCTCTACCAGCACTTCGGCTCCAAAGACCAGCTCGTGGCCTCCTACCTCGAGCGCCGCACCTGCGACGCGCGCCACAGCATCGAGGCCTACCTCGCCGACACGCCGCCCGCGCAGCGGGCGCTGAAGTTTTTCGATTGGGTCGTCGACTGGGCGGAATCGAAGGAGTTCCGCGGCTGCCCGCTGCAGCACACGGTGAGCGAGCTGACCGACGCGGCGCACCCGGCGCGCGCCGTCGCGCGCGGCCAGCGCCAGTGGTTCACCGAGCGGCTCCTCGAATGGACCAGGGCGGCCGGGGTGAAAGACGCCGCGGCCACGGCCCGCGCGCTGATCGTCCTGTTCGACGGAGCCATCGCCGCGTCGGAAATCGACGGACCGCAGCGGGCGAGCGACGCCCGCTGGATGGCCAGGAAGCTGCTCGCCGGCTGAACACCTTCATGCGCTGACGCCGATGCCTCGTGACATGGTGCGCGAGCGCCCGTAGGCGTGCGTCGCTCAGCGGCACTTCACGAGCCGCGGGGCGGCGCCGAGTCTCAGCGAGAAGGTGCCGAGGTCGTCGCTCTGATCGGTGAGGACGATCTTGACCTGCATGTCGTCGCCGGCCACCGTGCCGGTCATGCGCATCGGCCGCGGCGGCGGAGGATCCGGCGTGGTTGGACCGGGGCGCTCCGGCAGGAACGTGCCGGCGGCGGTGAATGCGCCGTCAGCGTCGGTTTCGATCGTCCCGTTAACCGTCGCCCTGCCGCAGTCGAATTCGAGGTCGGTCTTCGACGCCGCGACGGTCATCGCGATGTGCTGGCCGCCCCACTCGCCCTGTTTGAGCGGCGCCGGTACGTGCGCAGGTTGAGCGCCCATGCTGCCGCAGCTCGACGCTACGCACCCGAAGAAGACTGCCGCGGCGAGGCGGCCTCTCGCATGGAACCGCCGCATGGATGTCCTCCGCTGATCCCGCCATTTCAATCTGACGCCCGGCCGGCGATTCCGGCCGGGCGCCCGATCGACGGATGGCTCAGCGAATGGTGAGCGATACGGTCGTGCTCTGAGACGCGACGCCGGCGCCCGTGCCGGTAATCGTCAGCGTCCGGGTGTTGCGCGTGGCGTTCCCGGCCACGCTGATCGTGAGCGTCGAGGTCGTGCCAGTGACGGAGGCGGGATTGAACGTCGCCGTGACGCCCGACCCCTGTCCGCTGACCGAAAGCGCCACCGCGCCCGAGAATCCGCCGGCGCGGGTAATCGTGACGGTCGCACTGTCGCTTTGTCCGTGCTTGATGGACAGCGATGCCGGCGCCGCCGACAACGAGAACGACGGCGGCGTCCCCGCGGCTGACACCGTGAACGGCAGACTGATGCTGTGCGTCAGCGCGCCGCTGATGCCGGTGACCGTCGCCGTGTAATTGCCGGGAATTGCGTCGCCGGCGTTCAGCGTCAGCAGGGACGACGTCGAGGTCTGCGCGTTATCGAAGGATCCCGTCGCGCCTGCCGGCAGGTCGGCGACGCTCAGGTCAACGTTTCCGCTGAAGCCGTTCTGGCCGGTCACTGTGATCGTCGTGGTGGTGCTGCTGTTCTGGGCCGCGCTGACCGACGCCGGATTCGCCGACAAGCCAAAGTCAGCCGCTCCGGTCACCGTCAGCGTCACCGTCGTGGTATGCGTAAGCGCCCCGCTGGTCCCCGTCACCGTCAGCGGATAGGTGCCCGCGGCGGCGGTGCCCGCGCCGATCGTCAGCACCGAACTGGAGGTGGTCGGGTTGGGCGAGAACGACGCACTCGCTCCGGCCGGCACTCCACTGATGCTCAGCGTCACCGCCGGGGCCGAACCGCCCGTCGGCGTGACGGTGATGGTGCTCGTCCCCGTCGCTCCCGCAGCCAGGCTCAGCGCCGCGGGCGACGCCGACAGCGAGAAGTCGTCGCCGCCGCACGGCGACAGTTTGAACGACGCGATGCGCGTGTGCCAGTTGAACGAGCCGTTCGCGGCGAGGTACTGGTTCGTGTAATAGAACGTGCAGTCGTCGACGGGGTCGACGGACATCGACGAGTAATCGCCCCATCGCGTCAGGTTCATCGTCTGCGCGCCGGCGCCGGCAATCACCGTCGTCTCGCCCAACGTCAACATACCGGCGGGATCGCCCACGAGGCGGCCGGTGACGCGGATCTGCGGCTTGATCGACGCTGACGATGCGGAATAGCCGACGGCGATGTTGCCGGCCTGATCCATCGCCGCGCTCCCCATCCAGCGGTAGACGGCGTCAGGCGCGTAGGTGCTGGCCTGGAACAACGTCGGCGTCGTGGTGACGCCGCGCAGCTCGTACCAGCGCAGTCCGACGCTGGTTCCGGCGGTGACCGCGTGATTGACCACGAGCGCTTCGTGATCGCCGAAGTTGCGATACGCGGCGCGGTACATCAGACGGTCGGCCAGCGAATCGAGACGGTTCATGGTGCCGCCCTGCGGGATGCACGTGCCGCCGCCGCACGCCTCGGCGTACGACGGAACCGTCACCGCCGTCGGACCGGTGAACGTGGCGTTGGCGGGCGTCGTGAAATCGCTATGGAATTTCCAGAACGCCAGCGTCGTGCTGGTTGCGCCGAGTGCGACCAGCGGATTCGGCGCGCCCGCGGGGGGCAGCGTACGCCCGTCGAGATCCGCCGGGAGCAGGCCGCCGTAGCTGCTGCTGGTGTTGAAGCACTCCTGCGTCCCGACACCGCCGGCGAGCATCTTCGCACGATCGAAGGCGCAGGCCTTCGAATAGAGAAACGCCGTGCCGGCGTTGTTGAAGACGTTGTAGGTCATGTAGTACGCATCGGGCCAGACACCCATCTTGGGATAGTCCGGAAACCCGTCGCTGTAGCTGAAGGCGTAACGGTAATAGCTGCCCGTCGGATCGCCCGTCGTCGAGATGGCGACGCACTGCTGAAACGGCGTGACCGTGACCTGGAACTGCGCCACGATCCAGCGGTCGTCGATCCGGTCGTACGACACGATCGGATCGCCGTCGTTCTCGGTCTGGCACCGGCCGCCGAATCCCGACCACAGCGTGTTGAGCGGAACCGGTCCGAACACCGGCGTGCCCGACTTGGAGAACACGGCGAAGTCGGTGTTGACCGTCTCGACTACGTGGTTCGGGCCCACGGCGCCGTTGTTGTCGGGAGGCGCGGAGTTCACGAAGAACGTGCCGCCTGGCCCGGTGAAGCCCTGACCGATGCCCTCGAAATTGGTCGAGGTCGCCGGCGCGGCCAGCGGCGCGGCGCCGCCCGGACGGCCGGGGCCCTGCACGACCGGATCGGGCTCGAACGGAATCCCGCGCGGCGACGGAATGTGGCGGACCGGCTCGGCCTCGAGGACGCCGAAGCGCCGCGGTCCGGGCGGCAGCTCCCGCAGCGGCGGCGAGACGTCCTGGTAAGTGGCGCGAACGACGTCCGCTCGCGCGCTTTGCGCCTGAGCGGGACCGGCAACGGCGAGTGATGCTATGAAGACACCGAGGGCATAGCGAACTCTGAACATAATCCTCCCCGGGACGAACGTAGTGGTGAGCGAAATAGGAGAACATGCTTCGGCCGTCTGCACAAGCAGAAAGCTCGCGCCGAGCTCCAATTACAAGTCTGTCAGGCGTTTAATGCCGAGGTGAGCGCGCGCCGTCGGAGTGCAGAACCGTGGCGGTTCGGGAAACCGCGGGCAATCCGGCCTCCCTCTCCGCAACGTCGGTGCGGGTTCAGTCGAGATACAACGGGAATCGCGGAAGCGCGAGGAAGTCCGCCGCGTCGTGCTGGATGACCACGCGTGCGTTGGTGTTCTTCGCGATGCGCTCGAAGCGATCGATCGATGCCAGGGTTGCGGCGCGGTTGTAGTTGACCGCCGCAACGAGACCCAAAGTGCGATTGTTGCGCAGATGGTAGAGGTCGCCCGTCAGCAGCACCGTCCCGGCGTGCTCGAGCCGAATCTCGAGCGACTGGTGCCCCGGGGTGTGACCCGGCGTCTGCCGAATCCATACGCTTCCATCGCCGAACACATCGTGGTCACCCGCGATGACTGTTTTCCTGGCTCGCTTGACGGCGTCGGCGAACGCCGGATCGAGTCCCGGCGACAGTGGCGTCTCCTCCGCGGTTGCCAGCTCGGCGTTGTTGACGATCCACTGCGCGCTCGAGAACAGACCGGCATTGCCGGTGTGATCGAGGTGGAAATGTGAGAAGGCCAGATAGGTGATGTCGGATGCCTTGATATCGAGGCTGGCGAGCTGATCGGCGAGCGTTCGCGGCACCGTCAGACGGGTGCCGAACGCCGGCATGTCGACGCCGTCCTTGTTCTCGGAGATCCGGTCGCCGAGTCCGGCGTCCCATAACAGCAGCCCATTGGGATGCCGAATGAGGAAACAGGGGTCGGCAATCCGGCCGGGCTCCCCCGCATATTCGCCGGTGTCGGAAAAGAGCCGGCCCATGTCGCCGACGTCCATCCAACCGCAATCCATCGCGTACAACCGTACGGGGGCGACGCTCGCATTGGCGCGCATCATCGGGCTCGCGAGAGATAACAAAGAAGCCGTCAGGGCAATGAATCGCACTCGAATCACAGGCACCTCAACCATCGCTGCCGGGTACCTACATAGGACAAAACGCCGCAACTATTTCCGGCCACGTAGCTGGTCCGCGTTTTGCGACGGTTGCCATGCACGTGATGACCGTGAGCTGAACAAGGAGACACCGATGGCAAAGCGCAGCCCCGCGAAGCGTGAGCTGATCGACACACGCACCGACAAGCGGTACGTCCGTCGCGATCAGTCCGGGAAGTTCAAGGAATCAGATGACGTTGGGCGGTCGCTGGCGCAGGATCGCCGGCGAACGGCCACGACGAAGAGCAGGCCCGGGCAGGGGGATAAAGGCGACCGGTAACGCACGGGCACGTCGCGCTCACCCTGGGTAAGCCGAGTCCTTGCCAAAGAGTGCGCGCACGGAAAGGACGAGCGAGAAGAGCCCGCTGACGCCGAGCGTGATGAGCGTCCAGACAAAGAAATGATGGCCGCTGGTGTTGGCGACCCGGCTGGCGGTGCCGATACCCCTGCCGCTCATGTGAATAGCGGGGATGCCCAAGGAAACGAGGGACCCGAGGAGCATGATGATGCGTCCCGACCGCCGTTCCCGCAGCAGCAGCGTCCCGTACAGCCAGACGACGAAGATGGGCAGCGCGTAGAGGTTTGACAGCGTTCCCGGCTCCCACCCGTGGACGATGTCATCCGTCAGATGAAACGTGCACAGGAGGATCGACAGCAGCGAGGCGCCCGTCAAGAGAACGTTGGGTCGCATCTGGATCGTGTCATCTTACTGCCGGGTGCCGTTGGCTTGCATTCGTCCATGCCCGCGTCGCGAGTCCTGCCGCGCCGAGCGCGAATGCGACGCCGGCCATCGTTGCGAGAGCGCGCCCCGGATGAAGCGTCGCCGCGGTGTAGAGGCTGCTCTCGATCGTCCGGCCCTGCCAGTTTCGTCCGCGCCGGCCGCCGTCATGCGCGACCGGTGCATACAGGTTGTCCGGCCGGCCGTTCGTCGATCGATCGGTCTGCTGTGACCGAAACATCGTTCGCTCCATGTACCGGTCCGTGAGCGCGGGCGCCGCGTTCGAGATTCCAAGCATTCGACCAACCCCGCCGGCAATCACGTCACGTACCGGAGACTGCGCCGCCTGCACGATCGCCCTGGCGACCACCTCCGGCGCGTATACGGGCGGAACGGGCTGTGGTTCCTTGCCGGTGTACGAGCGTGCCTTGTCGAAGAAGGGCGTATTGATGCTTGCGGGCTTCACGAGCGTCACGGAAATCGGCACGCCGGCTTCTTCGAGCTCCATGCGAAGCGCATCGCTGAACGCCTTGATCGCGTGCTTGGCGGCGCAGTACGTCCCCTGCAGTGGAATGGCGCGATCCGACAGGCAACTCCCAACGTTGATCAACGCCCCGCCATTCACCCGCAGGTGCGAAACGGCCGTGCGACAGCCGTGCACCTGGCCCCAGTAGTTCACGTCGAACTGGCGCCGCTGGTCTTCGAGCGCGACCTCGGTTACCCGTCCGTAGACCGCGGCTGCGGCACAGTTCACCCACGTGTCGATACGACCGAACTGGCGAATCGCGGCGGCGCCGATGCTCTCGACTTGCGCCGGATCGGCCACATCAGCGGCCACGGCGGCCGCCCGGCCGCCGCGGCGGCGGATCTCAGCGACAGCGTCGTCCAGATCGCGCGCGTTGCGCGCTGCGAGCACGACGCACGCGCCCTGCGCGGCAGCCATCTGTGCCGTCGTCAGTCCGATGCCGCTCGACGCGCCGGTGATGACCATCACTTGTTCGCGTAGCGGCTTGAGACGGGGTTTCATCGCGCCCTCCATCTTTCTTCAGTGGCGAATCGTATCGAGGAGTGCGCCGATCCGGTGACGCGCCGACGCGGTCAGCGACTCCGGCGGCGGTTGGTGCAAGAGCCGGATGGTGCCCTGGCGATGCAGGATTTCTGCGTGTGAATGGCCATCGCCGTCGCGCCAGAACCGTACTGTGGCGCGCGCGTCGCCCAACCGCAGATCGCGCAGCACCACTTCCGGCAGCCACTCCGGCAAAGCCGGACTGACCACGAGCAGGCCCAGGGGCGCGACCGGTTGCAGGCCCAGAATGCTGTGCACGAGGAGCGGAAAGGCCGTCGCGTTCCACAGCTGCGGTGCGTTGGCACGCGGGTAGGCGCTTGGCGTCGGCCGCTCTCCCCGGGCATACCCGCCGACGCATTCGGGAATACGGCTGCCGGCGTACAGCTGCGCGAGATCGAATTGCGACTGCGCGAGTTCCAGTGCGCGCGCATCGAACCCGAATCGACGCAGCCCGAACGCGATCGTCGCCTGCTCGACCGCCCAGATGCTTCCGCAGTGATAACTCATCGGGTTGTACGCCGCGTGTGCCGACGACAACGTGCGAATGCCCCAGCCGCTGAACATGTCGGGCGAGAAGAGGCGTCCGACAGCCGCGGGAAGGTGTTCGGCGCTGACGATCCCGCACGCGATGCAGTGCCCGATGTTCGACGACACGGCGGGGACAGGACGTTTCTGTGGATCCATCGCCAACGCGACGCATGCGTTGTCGTCGATCCACCAATCGCGATTGAACCGTTGCTTGAGGGCCCTGGCGGCTCGCCAATACGCGCGTGCTTCGGCGCGTTTGCCGATCACCCAACTCATGACGGCCATCAGCTGCTGCGCCGCGTACCAGTAGCCTTGCAGCTCGCACGTGCCGAGCGGCGCCGGGACGGGTGTCCGATCCGGGTAGACGACGGCGTCGCCGCTGTCCTTCCACCCCTGGTTCTTGGTGCCCTT
>Ga0070670_100006363_pt1 | contig 9991 bp, 6 predicted proteins | sample KBSS63metaG_FD_64665 | JGI IMG/M metagenome (GOLD analysis project Ga0070670, IMG submission 64665) | Switchgrass rhizosphere microbial communities from Kellogg Biological Station, Michigan, USA - KBS S6-3 metaG | ecosystem: Host-associated > Plants > Roots > Rhizosphere > Soil ... | reverse complement strand
GAAGCGATCTCGTGGCACGTCTACGAGGTGCTCAAAGAGCGCGACGTGCTCGACTCGAAGACGGTCCGCCGCGTCGTGTTCCACGAGGTCACGAAGCGCGCCATCCAAGAGGCGATCGAGCAGCCGCGCGAGCTCTCCGAGGAGCTCGTGAACGCGCAGCAGGCGCGCCGCGCGCTCGACTACCTCGTCGGCTTCAATCTGTCGCCGCTGCTCTGGAAGAAGGTGCGCCGCGGGCTGTCGGCGGGCCGCGTGCAGAGCCCAGCGCTGCGGCTGATCGTCGAGCGCGAGGACGAGATCACCGCATTCAAGGCGCAGGAGTATTGGACGATCGAGGCGCTGGCCGAGAGCGCGCAGCCGGATGCGGCGTCGACACAGTTCCCCGCGCGGCTGTCCCTGTTCGGCGGCGACAAGGTCGAGCAGTTCACGTTCACGAACGAGACTCAAGTCCGCGCGGCCGAGCAGACGATCCGCGACACGGCGCGTGGGCTCCTTACCGTCGCGAAGGTCGACAAGAAGCAGCGCCGCCGCAACCCGGCCGCGCCGTTCACGACCTCGACGCTTCAGCAGGAGGCTTCGCGCAAGCTCGGCTTCAGCGCGCAGCGCACGATGACGGTGGCGCAGCGCCTATATGAAGGTATCGACATCGGTGAAGGCACGGTCGGCCTGATCACCTATATGCGCACGGACTCGGTGACGCTCGCCGAGGAGGCGCTGCGCGAGCTGCGCGCGGTGATCGCGGACCGCTACGGCAAGGACAACCTGCCCGACGAGCCGCGCCGCTACACGACCAAGGCGAAGAACGCGCAGGAGGCGCACGAGGCGATCCGGCCGACGAGCGCGTCGCGCGCGCCCGAGGATCTGCGCCGCTATCTCGACCCGAACCAGTACAAGCTCTACGAGCTGATCTGGAAGCGCACGGTGGCTTCGCAGATGAATCCGGCCGTCTACGACACCGTCGCGCTCGACCTCGTCGCGGGCGAATCGACGACGGGCGACATCGCGTTTCGCGCGACGGGCTCGGTGCTCGTGAGCCCCGGCTTCATCGCGGTCTACACGGAAGGGCTCGACGACGCCGTGATCGACGAGCAAGACCATATCCTGCCTGCAGTCGTGGAAGGCGATCGGGTCGCTCTGAGGGACGTCCAGAGCGCGCAGCACTTCACCGAGCCGCCGCCGCGCTACTCGGAAGCGACGCTCGTGAAGGCGCTCGAGGAGTTCGGCATCGGCCGCCCGTCGACGTACGCGTCGATCATCTCGACGCTGCGCAACCGGGAATACGTCGAGATGGACAACCGCAGGTTCATTCCGACGGACGTCGGCCGCGTCGTGAATCGATTTCTCACGCAGTTCTTCCGGCACTATGTCGATTACGAGTTCACCGCGCGCATGGAGGACGACCTCGATGCCGTGTCGCGCGGCGAGCGCGAATGGGTGCCGCTGCTCGAGGAGTTCTGGAAACCGTTCAGCGAGCTCGTCGCGCACACCGAGATCAACGTCACGCGCGAGCAGGCGTCGCAGGCGCGCGTGCTCGGCACCGATCCCGCGAGCGGCCGCCCCGTGAGTGTGCGGATGGGCCGCTATGGCGCGTTCGTGCAGATCGGCACGAAGGAAGACGAGGACAAGCCGAAGTTCGCGGGGCTGCGTCCCGGCCAGAAGATGGACACGATCACGCTCGACGTCGCTCTCGATCTGTTCAAGCTGCCGCGCGAGCTAGGCACGACCGCCGAGGGCGAGCCTGTGTCGGCGAACATCGGCCGCTTCGGTCCATACGTTCGTTACGAATCGAACGCGCCGACGCCGGACGGAAAGAAGAAGGCGCAGTTCGTGTCGATCCGCGGCGACGATCCGTACACGATCACGCTCGAGCGCGCGCTCCAGTTGATCGCCGAGAAGAAAATCGCCGACGCGAACAAGCTGATCCGCGACTTCCCGGACGTAGACATCCAAGTGCTGAACGGCCGCTACGGACCGTACGTCACCGACAAGAAGAAGAACGCGAAGATACCGAAGGATCGCGTGCCCAAAGAGCTCACGCTCGAGGAATGCCAGGCGCTCCTCGCAGCCGCGCCCGAGCGGCGCGCGCGCGGCATGCGCCGTGGCAAGGCGGCCGCGCCCGCGGCAGCCGCGGAAGAAAAGTCCGCAGCTCTGCCAGCCGCGGCGGCCGCGAAGAAGACCAAGACGAAGAAGAAGGCGAAGAAGTCCGCGCGCAAGTCGACCGCGAGCAAGAAGGCCTCGACGGCTGCCGACAACCCCGCGGACAGCCTCGGCTCCGCCGACGCCGGCGGCGCGACCAACGGCTCGGCAGACACCGGCAACACCGGCGGCAGCGAGACGCCCGACGCTTGACCTCGCGCGTGCACGTCGCGCGTGCCGCTCGCGCCGTGCTCGCCGGCGGCGTGATTGCCTATCCAACCGAGGCCGTGTTCGGCTTGGGCTGTCTGCCCGAGAACCGCGCGGCCGTCGAGCGCGTGCTCGCGATCAAACGCCGGTCGTGGCGCAAAGGTTTGCTGCTGATCGGCTCGGACTTGGCACAGCTCGAGCGGTTCGTCGTGCTGCCAAGCGGGCGGCGGCGCAAGGACGTCATCGCGAGCTGGCCCGGGCCCGTGACCTGGGTGCTCCCGGCTACGCGGCACGCGCCGAGTTGGATCAGCGGCGGCCGCGATAGCGTCGCCGTGCGGCTCACCGATCATCCGCTCGCACGCGAGCTCTGCGCGGCCGTCGGCCAGGCGCTCGTGTCGACGAGCGCGAACGTGAGCCGCAGGTCCCCGCTGCGCGACCTGCGCGTGCTGCGGCGCGAGCTCGGCCCCGAAGTCGACTACGTGCTCGCGGGCGCGCTCGGCGGGCTCGCAAAGCCAACGGTCATCAAAGACGGCCGGACCGGGAAAATCCTGCGCCCGGCCTGATCGCGTCGCGTTGCACCGCAGCGCGGCTAGGCATTTCCCCGCCGTTCACGCACCCGTCCCGGGACCTGTGATAACGTTTCCACATAATCACGCCAACGCCCTGGGCCGAAATAGAAAAATGATTAGCCTCCGCCGAGCGGCCGCCGGCCTAGTCGTTCTGTCTTGCGCCGGCATCACGGCGCCGGGCGCGCAGCCGACGCAGCCCGCCGTGCCGACGGTGACGGCCGTGGCCATCACGACGCCCGTGAAGCTCGCCGCACCGGCGCGCCCGGTGAAGAGCGGCGCTGCGTCGGTGTACATCGTGAAGCTCAAAGACCCCGGCGCGGCGAGCTACGGCAACGCGTCGATCTACTCGGCCGGCAGGCCCGCGACGCAGAGCACGAGCATGCAGCGCGCGGCGCGCGCCGCGTTCGCGCAGCGGCTCGAGCAAACCCACGACCGGCTGCTAGCCGACGTGGGCGCACCGTCGGCGAAACTCTACAGCTACCGGTACGCGCTGAACGGCTTCGCGGCGAAGCTCACCGCGGCCGAGGCATCGCGGCTAGCGCAGAACCCTGAGGTCGCGCGCGTCTGGCTCGATACGGACCAACATCTCGACACGAACAACAGCTCGACGTTTCTCGGTCTAGAGAGCCCGAGCGGCGGGCTGCACGCCGGACTGAAGCTGCTCGGCGAGAACATCGTCGTCGGCATCGTCGATAGCGGCGTCGCTCCGAACCATCCGTCGCTGCTCGACACGGTCGACGTGGTCCCGCACGGCTGCCGCGGCGACTGGGCCAAGAATTCATTCCTCGGCTTGATGCTCTGCAGTACCTACCGGCGCCATCCGGTGCAGCAAACGGCGTACACGCCGCCGCTCGGGTTCAGCGGCGCATGCCAAGCCGGCCCTGGCTTCGAGGCGAAGTACTGCAACAACAAGGTCGTCGGCGCGCGGTACTACGTCGACGGATTCCTGACCCGGCACAAGCTCGACCCGCACGAGTTTCGCTCGCCGCGCGACGCGGCGGGGCACGGCACTCATGTCGCGACGACGATCGCGGGCAACTCGGTCGACGCGTTCCTGTTCGGCACGAAGGTCGCGAAGGTCCAGGGCCTCGCCCCGCGCGCGCGCGTCGCAATCTACAAAGCGTGTTGGGTAGAGCCGGACCAAATCACGCCGACCTGCGCGACGTCGGACCTCGCACGCGCGGTCGACGATGCAGTCGCGGACGGCGTCGACATCATCAACTACTCTCTCGGCAGCAATCAGAACGACATCACCGAGCCCGACGGCCTCGCGCTCCTGAACGCGTTCGACGCCGGCGTGCTCGCAGTCGTCGCGGGCGGCAACGACGGCCCGAACTACGGCACGATCACGTCGCCGAGCAGCGCGCCTTGGGTGATGACCGTCGCGGCGTCGAGCCAGACCGGCACGGCGTTCAGCGACGCGATTTCGATCACGGCGCCTACTAGCCTCGTCGGCAACATCGAGATCCGCGAGGCGAGCTTCACGCCGGCGATCACGGTGAAGTCGCCGATCGAGGCGCCGCTGATCGCAGCGGTCGACTCCACGCCGACCTCGAGCAGCACGGGCAGCCCGCGTGACGCGTGCTCTGCGCTCACGAACGCAACGCGCGTCACGGGCCGCATCGTGCTCGTCGAGCGCGGCGGCTGCGAGTTCCAGGTGAAGATCAAGAACGCCGAGAACGCGGGCGCGGTGGGCGTGGTCGTCTACAACGACGCCGCCGGCGAGCCGATCGTGATGAACGGCGACGCGGGCAGCGTGCACATTCCCGCGGTGATGATCGGCGCCGACGACGGCAAGCGCCTCCTGACCGCGCTCTCGGGCACGCAGCAGGTGACCGTGAAGCTTGCGAAGGGCTTGTTTGTGCCGATCACGACGACGGGCAACATCCTCGCAGACTTTTCCTCCCGCGGGCCGGCGCTGACCGACGCGAACTTCTTGAAGCCCGACGTCACGGCGCCGGGCATCGACATTTTGGCTGGGACGACGCCGACGCCCGCGAACGGCGTGCAAGGCGAGCGCTACACCTACTACTCGGGAACGTCGCAAGCGACGCCGGAGGTCACGGGTGTCGCGGCGCTGCTCAAAGAGGCGCATCCCGATTGGTCGCCGGCGCAGTTGAAGTCGGCGCTGATCACCTCTGCCTACCAGCAAGTCACACACCCGGACGGCACAGCGACGAATCCGCTCGAACGCGGCTCCGGGCACATCAGCCCGAACCGCGCTGTCGACCCCGGCCTCGTCTATACGAACGAGTTCCGCGATCACGCCGCATATCTATGCGGCACACTCTCGCCGCCCTTTGCGCAAGCGGAATGCGCCGGGTACGCGGCCGCGGGGCTGTCGAGCGCGGCGACGGCGCTGAATCTGCCGTCGGTCGCGCTCGCAGAGCTCATCACGGGCGACGTCGTGAAGCGGCGGGTAACGAATCTCGGCCCGCCTTCGAGCTACAGCGCGTCGATCGCCGCGCCGCAAGATGTCGCGATCTCGGTCGAGCCCGCGACGCTCGTGCTCGGCACGGGCGAAAGCGCCGAGTTCTCGCTGCGCTTCACGAGCACCAGCACCGCGTTCGATCTCTGGGACTTCGGCCAGCTCACCTGGAGCGACGGCAAGCACACTGTCGTGAGCCCTATCGCCGTGCAGCCGGTCGTGCTGCGCGCCCCGCCGGAGCTTCGGCTCTCTGGCGCGAGCGGCACCGCGACGCTACCGGTCGCTTTCGGCTACGGCGGGCCGTACACCGCGCGCGCGCACGGCTTGCGCGCGCCGCTGACGGATGCGTCGGGTCACGTGCTCCCGGGGCACGTCGACGACGACCCAACCAACAACTTCAATTTTCCGAATGGGCCCGGCATCGCGGTTCAAGGCATCACGGTGCCGCCGGGCCAACTCTATCTGCGCATCGCGTTGTTCGACGAGTACACCGACGGCAACGACGACCTCGATCTCTATCTCTTCTTCTGCCCGGACGGCACGACCAACAGCTGCCATCAGGTCGGTCAGAGCGGCGCGTTCACGTCGAACGAAAAGATCGACGTCGCGACGCCGACGCCCGGCATGTACATCGTCGCGGTGCACGGCTTCGAAACGGATCAGGTCGCGGGCGGCCCGGGCGCGAACTACTCGTTGTTCGTCTGGTCGTTCGGTATCGACGACACCGTCGGCAACCTCGCGGTGACCGGGCCGGGCAGCGTGAACGCGGGCGACCGCGCCGACCTTGGGCTTTCGTGGGCGCAGCTCGCGCCCGGCATGCGTTACCTCGGCGCCGTCTCGCACGCGACGCCGCGCGGCCTCTACTCGCTCACGATCCTCGACGTCTCGTCGCCTTGACGCCGCGCCCGCGCGGCCCCTTGCGCGCGCGCACGAAACAGCCCAGCAGATGGTCGTTGACGAGCCCGGTCGCCTGCATGTGCGCATAGATGATCGTCGAGCCGACGAACTTGAACCCGCGGTTCTTCAGATCCTTGCTGAGCGCGTCGGACTCCGGCGTCGTCGCGGGGATCTCGCTCTGCACGCGCCAGCGGTTCATGATCGGCGCGCCCCCGACGAACGGCCAGACGTACGCGTCGAAGCTACCAAACTCCTCTTGGATCTCGAGGAAGCGCCGCGCATTGGCGACGGCCGCTTCGATCTTCTGACGGTTGCGGACGATACCGGCATCCTGCATGAGCCGCGTGACCGCGCGAGCGTCGAATCGTGCAACCTTGGTCGGATCGAAACCCGCGAACGCGCGCCGATAGTTCTCGCGCTTGCGCAGAATCGTCCACCAGCTCAAGCCCGCCTGCGCGCCTTCGAGCAGCAGGAACTCGAAGTGCTTGAGGTCGTCCCGAACCGGCACGCCCCACTCGGTGTCGTGGTAGCTCTGGTACAGCGGATCGATCCCCTCGCTCCAAGTACAACGGCGAACGTTCGCGTCTGGCATGAGCGTAGTTCACTTCCCATGGCGGCCCGTGATAAAGGTACCGAAGTCCGCCCCGAATCTTAAGCTCGGAAAGTCGCGAAGATGGCCAAGAATGATTCGCCGCTCGATCGTTATGCGGTGATCGGGCATCCGATCGACCACAGCCGCTCGCCGCTGATCCACACGCTGTTCGCGCGTCAGACGCGGCAGAAGCTCACCTACGAGCTGATCGACGCGGAGCCCAAGGACTTCGAGACGGCGGTGCGCGGTTTCGCCGCCGCGGGCGGCAAGGGCGTGAACGTAACCGTGCCGCACAAAGAAGCCGCGTTCGCGCTCGTCCACGAGCGCAGCGAGGCCGCGAGCGCGGCCGGCGCAGTCAACACGATCAGCTTCGCCGCCGGCAGGCTGCGCGGCGACAACACCGACGGCGTCGGCCTGATTCGCGACCTCACGACGAATCAGCATGTGACGCTCACCGGCCGCCGCATGCTGGTGCTCGGCGCGGGCGGCGCGGCTCGCGGAATCGTCGGCCCGCTGCTCGCGTCCCGACCCGCGGAGCTCGTGATCGCCAACCGCACGAAGGCGCGGGCGGACGCTCTCGTCGCGCAGCTCAAAACGCCGGCCGGCGTCAGCACCGTGGCGTTCGAAGACCTTGCGAAGCTCGCGCCATTCGACCTGCTGCTCAATGCGACCTCGGCCGGGCTGAAGGGCGAGCCGCCGCCGTTCCCGGGCTCGATCGTCGGTCCGGACAGCATCGCGTACGACCTCGTTTACAGCATGCACGACACGCCGTTCGTCGCGTGGGCGCGCGCGAATGGCGCCGCGCGCGCGCTGCAAGGCTGGGGAATGCTGGTCGAGCAAGCCGCCGAGTCGTTCTTCATCTGGCGCGGCGTACGGCCCGACACGCGGCCGATCCTGCAGCAGCTCGCGCACTGACCCCAAGTCTCGACTCTTGCGTCTGCGCTCGTCCACACGGCAACGCGCCGGCGCGTTCGCTCGTGTCAGGGCCGCGTCAGCGCCGGGTCAGCGCACGGTCAGCTCAGAAGCGGATCGTCGTACCTGCACGAACCACCGACGTTTTCGAGGAGAGACATCATGAGCACCGCAGCACGCGCAGCCGGACTATTCTTGGCGGCGGTCGGCGTCGCAGGTACCGCGCGCGCCACGACCGCGGCATCGCCGAACGCCATCGCGGCGGAGACGAACAGCGTGAGTGTCCGCTATCACGCGTCGCAGCTTGCGACGCGCCGCGGCGCACATCTGCTCTATGCGCGCATCGACCGGGCCGCGCAGGAGGTGTGCGACGACACGGGAGAGTTCGCCTTCATGCACGCGTTCGCCGCGTGCGAGCGAAGCGCGATTGCGGATGCCGTCGCACAGGTCGACGACAACCGGCTCACCGCGGTTTACAACGAGCACTTCCCGAGCTATCCGCTGGTCGAAGCGACGTCGCTGCGGCTCATACCCGCGATCATCGTGATCGTCGGCTGAGGCGCCGGGCTCGAGGGTCAGCGCATCGTGACCATCTCTTCGGCGCTGGTCGGGTGGATCGCGAGCGTGTCGTCGAAGTCGCGCTTGCGGGCGCCCATCGTGAGCGCGACGGCGAAGCCTTGGATCATCTCGTCCGCGCCCGGCCCGATCACGTGACAGCCCACGATCTTCTCGTCGGCACCGACGGTCACGAGCTTCATCGCGGTCTGCGGCTTCAGGACACCCAGCGCGTAGTACATCGGCACGAACTCGGTCTGATAGACCTTGATCTGCTCGCCGTCGAAGCGCTCGCGCGCAGCCGCCTCGGATAGGCCGACCGTGCCGATCGGCGGATGCGAGAACACGACGGTCGGCAGCAAGTCGTAGCTCAAGCGGCGGTCGGCCTGGCCACCGAACACGCGATCCGCGAGTCGGCGTCCGGCCGCGATCGCGACGGGAGTCAGCAGCGCGCGGCCCGTGACGTCGCCGATCGCGTAGATGCGCTCGGCGCTCGTGTTCTGGAACGCGTCGACGACGACCGCGGCCGCGGCGTCGATCTCGACGCCCGCACGCTCGAGGCCGAGCGCGGCGGTGCGCGGGATGCGGCCGATGGCCCAAAGCAGCGTCTCGAAGCCGGAGAAGCTCCGCCCGTCCGGCAATTCGACCGTGAGATCGCCCGGCGCGCCGCGCACGGCCCTCGGCAATCCGTGGGTCACGATCTCGATGCCTGCGGCGCGCATCTGCTTCGCTAGCTGCTCTCCGAGCAGCGAATCGAACCCGCGCACCAGTCGCTCGCCGCGCACGAACAGCACGGTCTCCGAGCCGAGCGCGTTGAACACGCCGCCGAGCTCGATGGCGATGTAGCCGCTGCCGACGATTGCGACTCGACGCGGCCGATGCTCGAGCTCGAAGAACCCGTCGGACGTGATTCCGAGCTCGGCGCCCGGCAGCGGCGGCACGAACGGATGACCGCCCGTCGCGATCACGACGTGCTCGGCCGCGTAAGTCTCGCCGTTCGCGTCGACGATCTCGCGCGGGCCGCTGAAGCGACCGGCCGAGTGGATCGTCACGATCGCTTTGCGGTCCAGATTGCGCTGATAGATGCCGTTCAAGCGCTGCACGTATGCGTCGCGGCCGGCCTTGAGCCGGGCCCAGTCATGGCCCGCGACGCGCACGTCGAAGCCATACTCGCTCGCATGCTCGAGGGCGCCGGCGAGCTCGGCCGCGTTCCACATGACTTTTTTCGGCACGCACCCGACGTTCACGCACGTGCCGCCGAGCCGCCCGGGCTCCAGCAGCGCGACGCGCGCGCCGTATTCCGCCGCCCGCTGCGCGGTCGCGAGACCACCGCTGCCGCCGCCGAGCACGATCAGATCGAACTTGCGCACATGACCTCCGAAACCGCGATCGCTCGCTTCGCTTACATTAGCTTGCGCGCCGTCCGGCGCGTTAGAGTGCGACCATGGACGATAGATCCGACGGCGCCGCCGCCGCGCATCAAGACCCGCACGCTCATCAGAACGGTAACCCGCTGCTCGCGCCAGGCCGACTCCCGGAGTTCGAAGCGCTGCGGGCCGAGCACGTCGAGCCCGCGATCAACGACGTGCTCGCGGCGCAGCGTGTCGCGCTCGAGCGCGCGGAGCGTGCCGTCGAGCCGACGCTCGATTGGCTCCGCGAGCTCGAGCAGATCGGCACCGCGATCCACCGCGTCTGGGG
>Ga0070670_100006362_pt1 | contig 9992 bp, 1 predicted proteins | sample KBSS63metaG_FD_64665 | JGI IMG/M metagenome (GOLD analysis project Ga0070670, IMG submission 64665) | Switchgrass rhizosphere microbial communities from Kellogg Biological Station, Michigan, USA - KBS S6-3 metaG | ecosystem: Host-associated > Plants > Roots > Rhizosphere > Soil ... | reverse complement strand
CGACGACGCCACCCGTTTCGCCGGCAGGGTCTCGGCCCGCGGCGGCGCCGCCGGGGGCAACGGCGGACTCGTCGAGGTCTCGGGCAAGAACACGCTGGCCTTCGACGGCAGCGTCGACACCCGCGCCCCGCTCGGCCGGACCGGCACCCTGCTGCTCGATCCGAGCGACATCACGATCTCGATCGGCGCCGACGCCTTCGTCAGCGCCGGACCGAGCTTCACCGGCACGGCAGCGAGCTCGACCCTCAACACCACGACCTTGCAGACCGCGCTCGCGACCAGCAACGTCATCGTCGACACGACCAGCGCCTCCGCCAGCGCCGGCAACATCGCCGTCAACAACGCGGTGACCTGGGCCAGCGGCAACTCGCTCGATCTGCGCGCGCACAACAACATCACGGTGGCGCCCGGGGCGACGATCAATGCCACCGGCAACGGCGCGCTGCACCTGATCGCGAACCAGGACGGGATCGGCGGCGGCGACGTGGCGATCAACGCCGCCCTCACCGCGCACGCCGGCGGCATCTCGGTTTCCGGCGTCGGCATTACCGGCGCCGCGGCGGGCACCCTGACGACGACCGGCCTGGTCGGCGCGAACGCGGGCGCCGTCTCGCTCACAGCGACGGGCGCCGTCAGCCTTGCCGGCGCCATCGCTGCGAATGGCGGCGCCGGGCCTTCACCTGGCAGCGGCCCCGGCGGAGCAGGTGGCGCGGTAAGCGTCAGCGGAACGACCGTCACCACGGTCGCGATCACCGCGTCTGGAGGCGCAGCGAGCGGAGCGAATCAGGCCGGCGCTAATGCCGGTACGGTTTCGGTGGTCGGAAGCGGCGCGGTCAGCACCGGCGCCATCACGGCGTCGACGGGCGCGGCGACCGGAACCGGCGCCGCCGGAGCAGCCGGCGGCGTGACGCTGCAGGGGACGACGGTCACGGCCGCCGCATTGACGACGACCGGGGGCGCGAACGGTCCGGGCGGAGCGATCGGCGTGACGGCCACGACCGGCTTGCTCAATCTCACCGGGGCGCTCGTCAGCTCCGGCGGCCTCGCCAACGCCAGCTCGGCCGGCAGAAACGCCGGCAACGTCACGCTGAGCGGCGTCAACGTCACGACGCTCGGCGTCACCGCCAACGGCAGCGCGGGCGCGACATTGCTCAGCAACCAGCCGGGCGGCGCCGGCGGCGCCGTGAGCATCACGTCGACCGGCGGCGTCAGCACCGCCGCGATCGGGGCCAGCGGCGGCGCGGCCCAGACGACGAACGGGGCCGGCGGCAACGCCGGCTCGATAGCGATCGCCAACAGCGGCGCCGGCAACGTCGTCACGACGGCGCTGACCGCCAGCACCGGCACGGCCGCCGGCACCGGCGCGGGCGGTGCGGTCGGCGCCGGCATTTCACTGAGCAACACGGCCGGAAATGTTCAGACCACGGCGCTCACGACCACGGGCGGGGCTGGCGGCAATGGCGGTGCCGTGACGGCAACCGCCAGTGGCTCGATCAACGTGGGTACGGTCACGACAGCGGGCGGTGCCGCGAACGCGAATTCTGCAGGCCCTGGTGCCGGCGTCGTGACACTGTCAGGCGCTTCAGTCACGACGCTCGGCATTTCCGCAAACGGCGCGAACGGCAATGGCAACGACTTCGCTGGAGGCAACGGCGCGAACGTGTCTGTGACCGGCACCGGTGGAACGGTTTCGGTCGGCGCGATCTCCACTGCCGCCGGCAACGGCGTCGCCGGCAATGCCGCCGGCGGCAACGCGGGCGCGATCACGCTCGATGCGGGCGGCGTCACGCCCACCATCACGTCGACCGGCAGCTTGACCGCAACCGGCGGCAATCGCATCGGTACCGGCACCGCCGGTAGCGGCGGGCAAATCTGGTTCAAGGATGCGGCCCTGATCGGCGCAGGTCCGCTGACCTTCGCCGCGGGTGGCGGCAGCGCGGGCGTGGGCACCGGCGGCAACGTGCGCTTCGATGGCACCGTCGATTCGAGCGGCGGCGCGCGCGCGCTGACCGTGAACACCAACGGCTCGACCCTCTTCAACGGTGCTATCGGCGCGGGTTCGGCATTGTTGTCGCTGACCACGGACGCCACGGGGACGACGCAGCTCAACAGCGGCACGGTCACGACGACGGGCGCTCAGGCTTTCGGCGACGCGGTGACCCTGGGCGGCACCACGACGCTCGACGCCGGGGCGGGCGCGATCACGTTCAGCAGCACCGTGAACGGCGCTTTCGCCTTGACGGCGAATTCGAGTGCCGTCACCACGTTTTCGGGTGCGGTGGGCGCGGTCACGCCGCTCGCCAGCCTGACCACCAACGCGGGCGGGAGCACGACGATCGGCGGCGGCGCCATCACCACCAGCGGCAACCAGACGTACAACGACGCCGTCAACTACGGCGCTGGAACCGTGCTCACCGCGACCGCTGGAACGGTGGTTTCGGGCGGAGTCTTCACGGCCATCGCGCCGGCCGGCTCGCTGACGTTCACGGTCGATGCGACCAAGGACATTTCCCTCGCCAATCCCGCCAACGACTTCGCGACCGTCACGGTCACCAGCGCACGCAATGTGACGCTGCGCGACACGAACGCGATCGCGCTCGGCACATCGACGATATCGGGAACGCTCGATGTGACCGCCGGCGGCGCGATCACCCAGACCGGCGCGTTGGCGGTGAGCGGCGCCGCATCGTTCAGCACGGGTGCGGCGGCGGTCACGCTGAACAACGCCGGCAATGATTTCATGTCGACGGCGAGCGTCGTCAACACCGGCGGCAACGTCGCGATCACGGACGTCAACGACCTGCAGCTCGGCACGATCGGCATGGCCAGCGCCGCCAACACGCTGACGGTGGTTTCCAACGGGGCGATCACTCAAACAGGCGCGCGCACCATCACCACCGGAACGGGCGCGGTCGGCTTCAATTCCGGTGCGGGCGGCAGCCCGATCACGCTCAGCAACGACAACGATTTCCGCGGCGCGGTGTCGCTCACCAACGCCGGCGCCAACGACGTCGCGATCAAGGACGTCAACGCGCTGACGTTCGGAGCGGGTGCGGTCGGCCGCAATCTACAGGCCAACTCGGCCGGAACGATGGCGTTCAACGGCGTCCTGTCGGTGGCCGGCAATCTGCAAGCCGGCAGCGGCGGCAACCCGATGACGGAGGGAGCGGCCGCATCATTGACGGTCACCGGCACCACGCTGCTGACCGCCGGCGCAGCCGGCAACATCACGTTGAACGCTGCCGGCAACAATTTCGGCGGCGAGGTGCGTGTCGTCAGCGGCAACACCGTCAACCTGCGCGACGCCAATACGATCGCATTCGGCAACGGCGGCACCAGCACGATTTCCGGCAACCTGACGGTGACATCGGCGGGGGCGATCAGCCAGACCCAACCGCTCAACGTTGCCGGGACGGCGACATTCGCCCCCGGCGTCGGCAACAACGTGACCCTCCTCGATGCCGCCAACGATTTCGGCGGCATCGCATTCACCAGTGGCAACACCGCCACCATGCGCGATGTGAACGGCGTCGTGTTCGGAACGACCAACGTGACTGCGCTCGACATCAACGCCGGCGGCACGGTCACCCAGAGCGGAGTGGTCAGCGCGACGACGCTCACCGCGGATCTGACCGGCGCAACCAGCGCCCTCAACTTCAATACCTCGAACAACGGAATCAGCAACCTGGCCGTGAGCGGCGGCAAAGGCATCACCGCGCCCGGCGGCTTTCGCCTGACGAACAGCGTCGGCATCACCGGGCAGGGCATCGTCACGACGACGAACGCCCCGATCTACGTCAGCGCAAACGGGTTGTTCCAGAATGCCGGCACGTCGGCTTTCGTCGCGGGCAGCGGTGACATCACCGTCATCTCGAGCCTTCTGGCGATCAACTCGACCGCCGCTCCAGGATCGTTCCAGACCTCGGGCACGCTCTTGATGCGGCCGATCACGGCGGCCGCCGACATGTCGTTTGCGGGCTCGACGGCCGCCTACAACCTGATCCCGGTGGAAGTCGCTCGCGTGGTCGGTGGCGTGACCGGCACCGTCACGTTCGGCGAACAAGGTTTCAGCAACGGCATCCTGACGATCGCCGGCGCGCTCCCCTTCGGCAACATCACCGCCAACCTCAACGCCGGCTCGATCACCGATGGCGGCACGGTGCGCACCGTCAGCGCCCGCAACCTGAACATGAATGCAGCGACGGGCACGATAGGCACCGCGGTTGGGAACGGCGCGATCGACGTCGCGGTGACCAACCTGACGCTCAACACGGTCAATCAGAATGCCTCGGTCACCTCGGCGTCGGGCTACAACCTCGGTTTCGGGGCGATCGAAAGCAACGTCGGCACGGGCACGCTCAGCACCAACGTGTCCGCCGGCGGGTCGATCACTCAAACGACCAAGGTCACGGCCGGCACGCTGACGGCATTGCTTGCGGGTGCCTCGGGCGCGGTCAATCTGGACACGGTCGACAACCACATCTCGAACATCGGCGCGGTCACGGCACTGCAGGGATTCCGCCTGACCAACGGCAACAACCCGACGACGGTGACCGCCAGCGTTGCGACCAACGGCCCGGTCAGCATCAGCACCGGGACCGGTGCGTTTTCACAGAACAACGTCGATATTTCCGCCGGAGGCAGCCCGATCACGATCACCGCCGATTCGATCGGCATCGCCGCGAATACCGGCAGCAACGCGATGCAGACGACCGGCACGCTGACATTGAAGCCGTTCAGTGCCGGTACGAACATGTCGCTCGCCGGCGCCTCGGCATTCGACCTGAGCGCCGCGGAGATCACGGATATCGCGGGCGGCGTCGGCGCTGCAGGCTCCATCGTGATCGGCGATGCGGCGGCGAGCACCGGTGCAATGACCTTGGGCGGGGCCGCGAATTTCGGCGTCAAGACGGTCACGCTCAACGCCGGGTCTTTCACCGACGGCAACACCGTCAGCCCCATCTCCGCCCGCGACCTCAACTTGAACGCGCGCACCGGCGCCATCGGCGCAAGCGGCGGCACCAACGCCATCGATGTCAACGCCACTAACCTCAGGTTCAACACCAACAACCAGGCCGCATTCGTCGCTGCGTCGGGCGCCGTCAATCTCGGCAGCGGAACGTCGGCAACGGGCACGGGAAGCCTCGACCTGACCGCCGGCGGCGCCGTCACCCAAAGCGCTGGCGGCACGATCACTTCATCGGGTGCCACCACGCTCGCGGCCGGCGCGGCGAACGACATCACGTTGAACGCCGGCAACGATTTCGGAACCGTCGTCATCGCGAGCGGCCGGAATGTGACGTTGAACGACACGAACGCGCTCAACCTCGGCGCATCGACGATCTCCGGGAACCTGCAGGTCACGACCGCCGGCGCGCTTACTCAAAGCGGTGCCATCGTCGCCAACGGCGCCGGCAAGACAGCGACGTTTGCGGCCGGCGCCGGCAACGACATCATGCTCGCCGGCGCAAACGACTTCACCAGTGTCTCGGTCAACGGTGCGCGCAACGCCACCCTCAATGACAGCAACGCGCTCGCGCTGGGACCTTCGACGGTCAACGGTGCCTTCGTCGCGACCGCAGGGGGCAACGTCACGCTGAACGGAGTGATCAACGCCAGCGGCGTCGGCGACGCGATCGTGCTCGCTGCGGCTGGCAATTTCATCAACAACGCGGGTGCGTCGGCGCTCGTGCCGGGCAGCGGCCGCTGGCTGGTGTATTCAACCGATCCAGCCGCGGATACGAGAGGCGGGCTCGTCTACGGCTTCAAGCAGTACGACGCGACCCATGGCGTGACGCCGGTTCTCGGCACGGGCAACGGCATGCTGTATTCGCTCGCGCCGGCACTCGCGGTCAGTTTGACGGGCACCGTCGACAAGGTCTATGACGGCACGACGGCCGCGACGCTCGGACCGGCGAATTACTCGTTCAGCGGGACCATCGATGGAGACACGGCCACCCTCAACAACCCGGCGCTGGGCACTTACGCAACGAGGAACGTGGGTAGCGGCATCGATGCAAGCGTCGCTGGCGTCGCGGTGACGAGCGCTGCCAACGCCGGCCGTCCGGTCTATGGCTATCGGCCGGCAAGCTCGACGATCAACGCCAATATCGGGAACATCACCGCCGCGGCGCTGACGGTGACCGCGCAGCCGGACAGCCGCGGCTATGACAGCACGAGCGTTTCGGCGGTGGCGCCGCTGGTGACGGGCACCCTGTACGACTCGGTGGGCACGGCGGCGATCCAGGCCTTCGACACGAAAAACGCGGGCGCGGGCAAGACGCTCACGGCGAACGGGCTTGTCGTCAACGACGGCAATGGTGGCAACAACTACGCGATCAGCTACGTTGCCAACAACACGGGAGTCATCACCCCGGCGGGGCTGACGGTGACGGGCGTCGTCGCGAACAGCAAGGTGTATGACGCGACGGCGACGGCGACGCTCAATACGGGCGGCGCGGTGTTGGGCGGCGCGTTCGCGGGAGACACGGTCACGTTGAACACGGGCGCCTCGAGCGCGACGTTCGGGGACAAGAACGCGGGCGTCGCGAAGCCGGTGACAGCGATCGGCTTCACGACCGGTGGCGCGGACGCGGCCAACTACACGCTCACGCAGCCCGCGGGTCTCGCCGCCGACATCACCCCGCGTGCGATCACGATCACGGCGAGTTCGAACAGCCGCGTCTACGACGGCACGACCAACTCGGCCGCCGCGCCGACGGCCAGCGGCCTGGTCGGCGGCGATACCGTCACCTCGCTGAGCCAGGCCTTCGACAGCAGGAACGCCGGGACGCGCACGCTCACTGTCAACGGCGGCTACAGCGTCAACGACGGCAACGGCGGCGCCAACTACAGCGTGACGACGAACACCGCCGCCGGCAGCATCACCCCGGCGGCGCTGATGCTGGGCGCCGTTGCCGACACCAAGGTCTACGACGGCACGGTCGGCTCGACCGGCGTGCCGCTCGTCGTCTCCGGGCTGGTGGCGGGCGACAGCGTGAGCGCGCTGACCCAGACCTTCGACAGCCGCAACGCCGGAGCGCGCAACATCGGCGTCAGCGGCTACACGGTGAGCGACGGCAACGGCGGCGCCAACTACACCGTGTCGACTAACGCCGCCACCGGCAGCATCACGCCGGCGGCGCTGACGCTGGCGGCGGTGGCCGACACCCGCGTCTACAACGGCAACACCACCTCGTCGGCGGCGCCGACTTCGACCGGCCTGGTCGGCGGCGACAGCGTCGGCTCGCTCAGCCAGGCGTTCGACAGCCGCAATGCCGGCGGGCGAACCCTCACCGTCAACGGCGGCTACAGCGTCAACGACGGCAACGGTGGCGCCAACTACAGCGTGACGGCGAACACCGCCGCCGGCAGCATCACCCCGGCGCCGCTGACCCTGAGCGCGACCACCGACACCCGCGTCTACGACGGCAGCACCGCCTCGGCCGCGCTGCCCACCGCCACCGGCCTCGTCGCCGGCGACTCGGTCAGCGCCCTGACCCAGGCCTTCGACAGCCGCAACGCCGGAACCCGCAACCTCGTCGTCAACGGCGGCTTCAGCATCAACGACGGCAACGGCGGCGCCAACTACGCGCTCAGCACCGTCGCCGCGCCCGGGCTCATCAACCGGGCGACGCTGACGCTGGGCGCCGTCGCCGACACCAAGGTCTACGACGGCACGGTCGGATCGACCGGCGTGCCGCTCGTCGTCTCCGGTCTGGTGGCGGGCGACAGCGTGAGCGCGCTGACCCAGACCTTCGACAGCCGGAACGCCGGAGCACGCAGCATCGGCGTCAGCAGCTACGCGGTGAGCGACGGCAACGGCGGCGCCAACTACACCGTGTCGACCCAGGCCGCCGCCGGCAGCATCACGCCGGCGGCGCTGACGATCAGCGCCGCCGACAAGAGCCGCACCACGACCCAGCCGAACCCACCGCTGACCGCGACCTACGCCGGCTTCGTTGCCGCGGAAACAGTGGCGGTGCTGAGCGGCGCGCTGACTCTCACGACCGCCGCCGACGCGCTCTCCGCGCCCGGGCTGTACGCGATCGTCCCGGCGGGGCAGAGCTCGCAGAACTACACGATCCGCTACGTGAACGGTACGCTCAGCGTGCTCTTGGCGCCGGCTCCGCCGCCGCCCACGGCGCCCGGGCTCGACTCGGCGCTGGCGACGCGCGACGCGCGGCTCGTCGACCTCAGCGCCGCCCAGGGCGCCGGTTCGCGCAGCGAGTGCCGGCCGCCCGCTGCCGACGAGCGTGTCTGCGTCGGCTGGCCGGTCTGCCAGGTGCCGCGTCCCGTCTGCGGGTCGCGCGTGGCCGCCGAACCTGGCCGATGAGCGGCCGGAGCGAGGCGACCCAGGCCGTCGTTCGACGGGCCGGTGCCGGCCTGTGCCGGCTCGCGCACGCCGCCGCGCTGGCAGGCGCGCTGGCGCTCGCGCCGCTCGCCGCGGCCCAGGCCCCGCCCGCGCCGATATTCGACATCCAGCGCTTCAGCGTCGAGGGCAACAGCCTGCTCGATGCGGTCCGGATCGACGCCGTGCTCGCGGACCACGCCGGCAAGGCGCGCACGTTCGCCGACGTCCAGGCCGCCGTCGCCGCCCTGCAGCTCGCGTACGCGCGAGCCGGCTACGGCGCGGTCCGCGTGTTCCTGCCGGAACAGGAGGTGGCGTCAGGCACGGTCCGGATCGCCGTCGTCGAACCGCACCTGCGCAAGGTCACGATCGAAGGCGCGCCCGACAGCGATGCCGCACGGATCCGGCGTGCCCTGCCGGCACTCGTCGACGGCGCGACGCCCAACACCGACGAGCTGGCGCGCGAGATCGTCCTGGCCAACGAGAACCCGAGCCGGCGGATCAGCGTCGACCTGCGCAGCGATGCGCCCGGGCAGATCGATGCCCTGGTCACCGTGGCGCAGGACAAGCCGGCGAAGGTCGGCCTGGTGTTCGACAGCACCGGCACCTCGTCGACCGGAAGGACGCGGATCGGCGGCTTCTTCCAGCACGCCAACGTCGCCGAGCGCGATCATGTGGCGACGCTGCAGTACGTCACCTCGCCGACCCAGCCCGATGACGTGACGATCGCCGCGCTGAACTACCGCGTGCCGCTGCCTTCGTTCGGTGACTCGCTCGACCTGTACGCGATCTACGCCAACGTCGATGCCGGCGTCGTCAGCGACCTGTTCAGCGTGCGCGGCAGCGGCACGGTGCTCGGCATCCGCTACACCCAGAACCTGCGGCCGACGGCGTCGTGGCGGCATCGGCTGCTCTACGGCTTCGAGCAGCGCCCGACGGACAACAAGGTCGGCCTGGTCGACGGCAGCTCCGACCTCGCCTCCGACATCACCGTGCACCCGGCGAGCATCGGCTACGCCGCCAACTGGACCGACGAAAGCCGACAGGTCGACTTCTCGGTCACCGGCATCCACAACGTCCCGCGCGGCAGCCACGGCCGCTCGGAGGCGTTCGCCGCTTCGCGCGCCGGCGCCAGCGCGAACTACGCGATCCTGAGATACGCGGCGAAGGCCGTGCAATCGCTGCGCGGCGACTGGCAGGCCCGCCTCGCGGTCGATGGCCAGTACACCCGGGATGCGCTCGTCTCGAGCGAGCAGTTCGGCATCGGCGGGCAGGACTCGGTACGCGGCTTCGACGAGCGCGAGCTGAGCAACGACGTCGGCACCCACGCCACGCTCGAGCTGCACACGCCCGACTTCGGCGAGCGCGTCGCCCCCGGCGCCTTCGCCCGCGCGCTGCTCTTCCTCGACCACGGTTGGCTGCGCCGCAACCAGCCGCTGCCGGGCGAGGTGACGCACAGCCACATCGCCAGCGTCGGCGCCGGGCTTCGCCTCTCCTTTCCGCCGTCGTGGAACCTGCGCGTCGACGTCTCGCGCGTGGCCCAGGGCACGGACGCGCGGCCGCGCGGCAGCGACCGGATCGGCTTCAGCCTCGGCTACGCCTGGTGACGGCCTTACCATCGGCGCCGCGGAGGATCCCGCGG
>Ga0070670_100006359_pt1 | contig 9996 bp, 8 predicted proteins | sample KBSS63metaG_FD_64665 | JGI IMG/M metagenome (GOLD analysis project Ga0070670, IMG submission 64665) | Switchgrass rhizosphere microbial communities from Kellogg Biological Station, Michigan, USA - KBS S6-3 metaG | ecosystem: Host-associated > Plants > Roots > Rhizosphere > Soil ... | reverse complement strand
GCCAGATCAGAGAAGCGCTGGCGGGTAATCTCTGCCGCTGCGGCACGCATATCCGGATATTGCGCGCGGTCAAACGGGCCTCAGGCCAGTTGGTGTAAGGAGGGAGTTCAGCCATGAAAAAAATCGAACTCAGTCGTCGAGAATTTCTCAAAGGCACCGGCGCGCTGATCGTCAGCTTTAATTTGTTCCCGCCAGTATCGCTGGTTTACGGCCAAGCGCGCGCCGCGACTGGGGGCGAACCTGATCCGACGCAACTCGATTCTTGGATCGCGATCGGTGCAGACGGCAGTATCACGGTTTTTACCAGCAAGGTTGAGCTCGGCACTGGCATCGAAACCGCCTTGGCGCAAATCGCCGCCGAAGAACTGGACGTGCCATGGCAACGCATCAAAGTGGACATGGGCGATACCACCAAAACGATTGACCAGGCGACGACGTCCGGCAGCCGCACGATCGAACGGGCGGGGCCGCAAATTCGCCAGGCAGCAGCTGCGGCTCGAAAGGAGCTTCTTCGATTGGCCTCGGAAAAGCTCGGCGCGCCCGCCGAGAAATTAACCGTGCGCAACGGCGTCGTGAGCGTCCCCGGTAACAGCTCGAAACAGCTTTCTTATGGCGAGCTGATCGGCGGTAAGCGGTTCAACGTCAGAATTCAGGCCGAAGGCCGCGGCAACGATCTGAAGCTCGCACAGGACGTCAAGGCGAAAGATCCGAAAGATTATCGTACCGTCGGCACCTCGGTGAAGCGCTTCGATCTTCCACCGAAGCTCACCGGTGAAATGATCTACATTCAGGATGTGCGGATGCCCGGCATGCTGCACGGGCGTGTGATTCGCCCGCCGGTGGTCAATTCCGCTCCGGCGGAGATCGATGAAAGCTCGATCAAAAACATTCCGGGCATCGTAAAGATTGTGCGCGAAGGAAACTTTGTCGGAGTCGTAGCCAAAACGGAATGGGCGGCGATCCAAGCCGCTGAAAAATTGCAAGTGACATGGTCGGTGCCTAAGTTCAAGCTTCCGGCAACTTCCGACGCGCTTTACGCGTATTTGCGGAACACCAAAAGCTTCACGACCCTCAAAGGCGCCGAAAAAGGCAATGCTGCCGAAGTTTTTGGCAGAGCGAAAAAACAGTATGAAGCGACTTATCGCTGGCCGTTTCAGATGCACGGCATGATCGGTCCGTCGTGCGCCGTGGCGGATATCCGTGGTGAGAAAGCGACCGTATGGTCCGGCTGCCAAGGTCCGTTTCGCACGCGAGCGTCGATTGCCTCACTGCTCAAAATTCCCGAAAGCAATGTGCGCGTGATCTATCATGAAGCCTCCGGGTCCTATGGCCGGATGAGCAATGATGACAGCGCCGAGGATGCCGCCTTGTTATCGCGCGCCGCAGGAGCACCTGTACGCGTGCAGTGGTCGCGCCACGATGAACACGGGTGGGAGCCCAAAGGACCGGCGCAGACACAATCCGTAAAAGCGGCTCTCGACGAAGCCGGTAAGATCGTCGCCTGGGAATTTGTCGATTACAGCTTCCCCTGGACGGTGGCTTCGGGCACTACGCTATTGGCTTCCGAGCAGATCGGCCTCAAGTCCAAAATTCCGGGTCAAGGAAATGGCAATCAAGGCGGCGGCGAAATTTATGCTTTCGAGAACACCAAGATTGGCGCCGAGCAAATCCCGTGGATGCAATCGGAGCCATTTCCGCTTCGCACCAGCAATCTGCGCGCGCCGGGACAGCTCGCGCGCACGTTTGCGAGCGAAACCTTGCTCAATGAAGTCGCCGCCGATCTCGGCGTCGATCCGATTGAATTACGTTTGCAGTATTTGACCGAAGACCAACGTGGCACCGAGGTGTTGAAAGCTGTCGCGCAGAGAGCGCGTTGGCAAAGGCGCGGCGCAGCCGGCGCGAAACCCGATGGCACCGGCGCCAGTGCCGGCGGCAGAGGCGTCGCAATGACCCGTCGCTCTGGCGGCTATGCTGCGGCGATCGCCGATGTCGACGTCAACCGCTCCAACGGTAAGGTCACGGTAAAACGGATTACCCTTGCGCACGACTGCGGGCTGATGGTCAATCCGGATGGAGTAAAAAATCAGGTCGAAGGCAATATCGTTCAAGGCGTGAGTCGCGCTCTTTTGGAAGAGGTGGGATTCAACGCGGACGGAGTCACCACGCTCGATTGGGCAACCTACCCGATTTTGAAATTTACCGAAGTCCCGGAAATTGACATCGCCCTGATGAATCGCCCGGAGATCGCACCCCTCGGGGCCGGCGAGCTCTCCACCGTGCCGGTGCCGGCAGCGATCGCGAGTGCGATCTTCGATGCCGTCGGTGCCAAATTGAGGGAAGCGCCGTTTACGCCCAATAGAGTTCTGGCGGCGGTGAAAAATGCATAGCTTTCTGCCGTAGTCTTTTTCGTAATTCCGAACTGGCGACCTCACACAAACCCTTGGACAAATCGGCCCTGCCTCTGCTAGATGAGAAGCCATCGAGGTGCCGATTCAGCGACCACCATCCTACGAGGTTAGAAAATGTTTTTCAGACAACTCGTTAAAGCTTACTGCCTAATTTCTCTCTCGCTTCTTTTCAGCACCGACATCTATGCGCAATCCGCGCCGGAGCGCATCAACGGCATCTATGCTTCGCTTGCCGGAGATCACGCCGGCCTTTATGTAGCTCAAGACCTGGGGTTGTTTCGAAAATATGGTCTCGATGTAAACCTCACTTATACCGCGGGCGCTGCACAGGTCATTCAAACCATGATGGCTGGCGAGAATCAGATTGCGACCGCAGGCGGCAGCGGTGTGGTCGATGCGGACTTCGGCGGCGCCGACCTCATTGCCGTGGCGGGCATGGTCAATATGCCCGCGTTCTACATCGTGGTTCAACCCGAGGTCAAAACCATCCAGGATTTGAAGGGACGCGCCGTAGGAATTACCCGCTTCGGCTCGTCTACTGATTTCACCATGCGCTATATCTTGCGCAAAGCCGGTTTGGAGCCGGACAAAGACGTTCCATTACTCCAACTCGGAGGACAGCCGGAGCTCGCCGTCGCCATGGAGGCGCGCAGGATTTTTGCCGCGCCGATGACACCACCGGCTCTGCAAAAGGCGCTCAAAGCGGGCGCGAAAATTCAGATTCCGCCGAAAACCATCGGTCTGAGCTTTCCGCATGTTGGAATCGTCGTGCGAAAAACCTATCTAAGCACACACCGTCAGACGGTCAAAAATTTTATTGCCGGCTACTCCGAAGGAGTGGCCATGCTTCAGAAAGACAAGGAGGCCAGCAAAAAAGCGATTGCGCGATTTCTTCACACTGAAGATGCGGAAAGCTTGGAAGCGAGTTGGCAGTTCGGCGTTGATGTCATCGAGCGAATCCCTAATCTTGACCGCGAGATGTTCAAGCTTGTTCTCGAAGAACGGGCGCGCTCACGCCCAGAAGCAGCGCGCGCCAAACCGGAACAGTTCTTCGATGATAGTTTAGTGCGCGAGCTGGAGAAGGAAGGCTTCTTCAAAAAGATTTCCGCACGCTGATCAAAATTTGGCGATTCTATTTAGGGAGGACGATTATGGCAAAGCTCAGACACATAGCAGTACACACACCGGATCCGGAAAAAACTGCCGAGTTCTATAAGCGCGTTTTCGATATGGTCGAAGTGGGACGGACCGACTCGCCCATCGCCAAAGGCATTTATTTGAGCGATGGCACCATCAATCTGGCCGTGTTGCGCTTTAAAACCACCGAAGCCGCCGATCGCCAGGACGGACTCGGACCTGTTTTCGGTCTGCACCACTTTGGCTTCTGGGTTGACGACATTGAGCAAACGCGCGAGCGACTGGAGCAGGCCGGCGCCGAGTATCGCTTCGGACGTCCCGAGACCGCAACGACCAGCTTTTTCGAAGAGAAATACAAAGGGCCGGACTCCGTCATGATCGATATTACCGCGCATGGTTGGGTGGGAGCACAGCCGCCAGCTCCCAACGAGCAAAAGCTCAGTGAAAAAGAGCATCAACCGGTCAGACTATAACTAGCTCTGATTTCCGCTTCAGCTAAACAACCGAGACTCATCTGAATCATGGCGAACCGGCTCTCTTCACATAGAAGAATCGGGTCGATTACAATCGTTATTCTTGCGGCGCTCGTGATCTCGCCTCGAACTCGAGCGAATGCTCAAGGCAAGAGTCCTGCTCCGGCCAAGATCAGACTCGCCACTCCAACCGGATCGCTGAGCTACCTGCCGATCCATGTCGCGCTGCAAAGAGGCTTTTTTGCGCGACGCGGGTTCGACATGGAAGTGATTCAGATGGCGGCGGGTTTGGCCGCTCCGGCGCTGCTCAACCACGCGATCGATTACACAACGATTCCAAGCGGCCCCGCGACCGCGGGCGCACGCGGCGCGCCGCTCAAAGTCGTTTGCTTTACTTCGGTGAAGCTCCAGCATGTGCTCATCAGTCGGCCGGAATTTACCAGCGTCGCTGAATTGGCCGGCAAGCGGATCGGTGCTGGCAGTTTTGGAACTTTACCCGCGTACGAAGTTCGCGTGCTGATCGACAAATACCGGCTCGGGACGAATACGATTATCGTGCCGCTGAATTCCACCCAAGACAGGATGATCGGCACTCAGAGAGGCACGATCGACGCGACCGTGGTTCCGGTCCCCTCTGATCTGAAAGCTGAAGAAATGGGCATGAAGCGCCTGCTAGCGATGGGGACGATACTGCAAATCCCGCAAGCAGGCTTGGCGACGACCGAGGAAAAAATCAAAACCGCTCGACAAGAAGTCCAGGAGATTCTCAAGGCAACCATCGAAGGTATCGAATACACCTGGACGCAGCGCGACGGCACCATTGCCGTCATTGCCAAATGGATGAATCTCAATACCGCGCAAGCCGCCAAAGCGTACGATTCGGTGCGCGACACCTTTTCCAAAAACTGCGTGCCGACAGAAGAGCAGTCGAAGGCCTATCTCACAATGCTGAGTTCGACGGCCGGTCTGAAACCGGAAGTTTCAGCCGCGAGCATCTTTGACTTTTCGCCAGCTTTGGAGGCAGCGAAGGACTTGGGAACAAGAAAATAGCCTAAGTTTTATCGGTCCGAATGAAGCACTCGACCATTATAATTTCGGCACTGATTCTGTGGCTGTGCTCGCCGCCGCGGGTATCTTGTGCCGAGATGCCCGTCAAACTCATCAATGTCGCCGTGCCGGCGGTATCGCTGTTACAGGCGCCGCTGTTTGTCGCCATCGATGCCGGAGCGTTTAAAAAATACGGCATGGAGGTGCGCTACGTAGTCACCGGCGCGCGCACGATTCAGGCGCTGGTCGGTGGCTCGGTACAATTTGCCCAAGGCGTTTCCAGCCGAACAGTTCCAGCCGCGGTTCTTGGAGGAGCCGACGCGGTGTTGATCGCCAACTTCAGCGACAAACTCTTGTTCACCATGCACAGCGCGCCGGAAATTCGGTCCCTGCAAGATTTGAAGGGAAAAATTATCGGCGTCTCCGGCATCGGCGGTTCCACGGACTTCGCTACTCGACTTGCGCTCCAAGAAACAGGACTGGTTCCGGACAAAGACGTTGCCATTCGCGGCGTTGGCGGGGTACCGGAAATCGTGGCTGCTTTGAGAGCAAAGATCGTTCAAGCCGGCACGTTGTCGCCGCCGTCTTCGTTCGTCGCACAAAGAGCCGGTTTTAAAGTGTTATTCGATATGTCGACACTCGGGGTTGACTATGTCTCGTCAGGATTGGGCGTCCGGAAAGCTTACCTTGGAACGAATCGACTGGAAGCAAAACAGTTCCTGATGGCAATGATCGAGGGAGCGAAAATCCTTAAAACCGACGAAGAATTTTCGCTGCGTACGCTAGCCAAGCACACGCGGATCTCGGACCGAGAAGTTCTCCGACAGAGTTATACTTATCTCAAACCTTATTTCCTAAAGGTGCCGTATCCGTCTCCACGAGCCATCAAAGACACGTTGGATGCACTCGCCAAAGATTTGCCGAAAGCCAAAGAAGCTGATCCGAGAGATTTTATCGATCACTCGATCTTGAAAGAGATCGAAGCGACCGGTTACATCGAATCTGTTTATGGCAAATAAAATAAAGCATCGGTTCATCTCCGCCGATGATCATATCGATCTGCGGTGGCTGCCTAAGGATTTGTGGAGCGAGCGATTGCCCGCTCGGTTGCGCGAGCGTGGGCCCCGGGTCGTCGATACCGAAAAGGGTTAATACTGGACGTGGGAAGACCGACTGTTCAGCCCTCATGGCTACTATACTGCCGCTCAAGGCAGCGGCGCGATGTGGGCCATCGAACGCGGCGGCGTCATGCGCGAGGGAGAACTCCGGCCAACCTCGGCGGCTCTGCGGCTCATTGACATGGATCGTGACGGCGCAGACGCTTCGATTATGTATGGACCCACGGATCCCATGGAGTTTACCGCTGCGGAGCTCAGGCGCTCGTGTTACGAAGCATACAACAACTGGCTGATCGAATTCTGCTCAGCCGCGACGAGCCGGTTGATCGGCGTGCCCCAGCTATCCATGGAAGACCCGGGTGATGCACGGCATGAGCTCGAACGTCTCGCAAAAAAAACCAGAGTGCGCCACGTCAACATACTTGCCTCGCGCGCAACCCCGCCTGTCTATGACCGCGCATGGGAACCCTTCTGGACGCTCGCAGAAGAGGCTCGGCATACCGGTCGGCTTTCATCTCGCAGTCCTGGTCAAAAGAACTCCGGTCGATGATCATGACCGGAGCGCTAGCAATCCGGCGATCGCGGTCGCTTCCCGCTTCGCCAAAGAGCCGCCGGGAATTCAACTTCTCGAGCCGATCACCGGACTGATTTTTGCCGGGGTTTTCGACCGTCACCCGCAGCTCAAGATTGTCATGGCCGAGGCGGGGCTTGCATGGATTCCAATGATGATTCAAGGACTGGATATTTGGTACCAGCGCACAAGAGACGGTCGTCGGCTAACCGCTGACCATCCGATTGCGCTTCCTAAATTATTGCCGAGAGAATATTTTCACCGACAGATCTGGATCAGCTTTGTCGACGATCCCATCGGTGTGCGTATGGTCGGTAGCGTGCTCGCTCCGGATAAGGTGATGTTCGGCTCCGACTACCCGCATCCGGCAAGCACATGGCCGTACTCGCAGCAGGTAATCGGCGATCAGATGCAGGGAATCGGTTCGGATATTCTCCAGAAGATTACTCGCGACAACGCACGTGCGCTGTTCGCGATCGATTGAAGCTCGAATCGGTCGCCCCGAGTTTCCTAGACGCCTTCCGCGCCGAAGGCCAGCCGCCATGATCCCGTATTCGATGGACACCGGTTCGCACTTGCCACGCAAACGCCGGGAGTGTAACCCAAGAATTACGGCTGAAATGATCGCAAAGCAGGCATGACTTCGCGGCTAAAGAGGTCGACTGAGGTCTCACACGCTTGACGAGAAATTCCCGGCACGGAAAATCTGCAAACGAGATGCTTGACGTTTAATGCTTTTTGGAATCGATCGATTGCATCGATGCAAGTTTTTGGATCGCCTAAGATGATTCGATTTTCGGCGAGCCTTTCGATCGTCAGCGGTCCCTCTGGACGCTTGACGACGGGATGCGGCCAGCGAAAATACATTCGCTCGAAGGCTTCAATAAATGGACCGGCCGCCACACTCAAGGCCTTTTGCGTCGTGCGCGCCACAAACACGTAGCGAAACAGCGCGACCTCACCTTCGAGCTTGCCGCTATCGGCACAAGCGCGCTGATACAAGGCCGCGCATGGTGCAATCTCACTCAGACTCGCCGACGGGCCGATGAACCAGGCATCGCCCAATCGTGCGGTTCGGCGAATCGCCGCATCGGCCCACGCGCCAAACCAAATCGGCGGTCTAGGCCGCTGCACTGGCCGTGGCGCGATGGTGGCATCTTGCAAGTGATAATGTTTTCCGCGATGTGTGACGTGCTCTTCCGTCCACAATCGGCACAGCAACAAAGCCCCCTCTTCCAGCCGACTGCCCCGTTCTTTGAGCGAATAGCCGAAGGCAGAAAATTCTTCCGGGGCGTACCCCGCGCCTATTCCCAAAATTAAGCGCCCGCCCGAAATCATGTCGACCATCGCGCCCTCTTCCGCAACCATCATGGGATGGTAGAGCGGCAACAAGAGCACGCCGGTGCCAAGCTTGACGCGAGTCGTGCGGCTGGCGATGGCGGCCAATCCAATCAGCGGCGCGGGATGCAAAATCGGATTGTTGTGGTGCTCGCCGAGCCATACCGAGTCAAACCCCGCGGCTTCGGCGTGTTCGCACTCGCGCAAGGTTTCGTCAAAGCTCGCCTGCCCCTGAAGTGGGCTCAATCCAATTTTCATGTGCGATCACCTGACGGCTGACTCCGTCTTCGTATTGCAAAAGATGCCTGTCTCTTTTCGCCTTCCGAATTCTGCAGTGGAGCTCGGCAAGTGTAACACCATGGCGCCGATTGCCACCAATCGCAGCAGTTCATCGGCGAAACAGAGCTAAAAGATCAGTTCCGCGCATACGCTAAAAAATCTCTCAATAAAACTTGCATTGTTCCCCGATCCCCTGATGTGCTCTGAGGGCGCACACAGATTCTGGGGCTAGGGAAAATCAGACATAAGCTTCCAGTTGTTAGAAGATATGCTCTTACTGAGTCACAGCTATCTGCTTTCGATTTTCTAAATCCCGCTTTTTACAGCTTTTATCTGTTTACCTGCGTGGCATGCCGCTTGCGCCCTAACCACCTGACCGCCGCAAATCAGCTGAAATCAAAAAGGAGGAAACATGAACAGAAAAAAAACCCTTACGGCAGCTGTATTATCCGCGAGCATTGGCTTGGGAGCGAATTCACTTCTCGCGCAAACTACTCCTGGCGGGTCCACCGGTCCGACAAACCCGAGTGGCCCGATAGCGCCGATGCCTCGTGAAACACAACCGACGATTCCTGGACAGCCAGCGCCGGGAATGCCACAGACGAGCCCGATGCCCGGACAACCAGCGCCTGGTATGCCGCAGACCAGTCCCATGCCCGGACAGCCCGGAACCATTCCAGAGAGAGTCCAGCGACCGAACCTGAGCGACGAAAAGATGGCCGTGACCTCCGACGACATTCGCAAAGCGCAGAGTGCGCTAAAAGCAAAAGGCCTCAATCCAGGCGATGACGGCAGAATGGACGCTAAGACGCAGCAGGCACTGCGCGATTTCCAAAAGAGTAACAATCTGCCGATGACTGGAGTCCTGGATGATAAAACCGCCGAGAAGCTCGGCATCAATAAGAGCTCTGACTTGAGATCCGTGCCTCAGTCTGGCAGTTCGTCGTCTATGCCGAATAGCACGCTGCCCAGCCACGACAGCACGCTTCCAAAGTCCAACAGCAACTCACTTTCAAAATAGCCCAGCAATTCCGACCATGGAGTCGAACGGTGCGGGCAGGTAAACCGGTGAGTTTACCTGCCCGTGCGCGGGCCTGTAGCTTTTTTTCTCCCGCGCCGCCGGTGGGATTCCAACCAAGTTCTGCTCTTGTTGCTTGCGGTTCATTTGCCACGAACGACGGCGTTTTGCCAGGCTTGAGCGTGTTCTGGTCTTTGTTGCAGCCGCCAAAAAGTCGAAATGGAAAAAGTCCGGAAGCATGATTCCAGACTAACTTTTTCGGTCGTTTTGTAACGGTTAGAAATTTACGGCGTCGTTGGGCGGAAATCATTCCGATCGCCAGCCTCAACTTCAGTCAGCTGGAGTTCGTTATCCCAGTTCTCGAGCTGCTTGATTGTCATTTCTGCGACGGCGCGGTTATTCTGCGGCTGTAGCGAATTCTGCAGAGGTCATTAATTCCAGTGTAGCTGGCCAGAGTTTTTGTAACGCCTGAAGCGTTTGCACTTCTGGTAACTACTGGGCTATTTAGGGATACTTTATACCCTTTTGAGCACCTAATTGGCGTCGAGCCGAGTCTATAAACAACATACGATCAACGTGCGAAGTGAGCGCGGTACAAGACATTGGG
>Ga0070670_100006358_pt1 | contig 9998 bp, 6 predicted proteins | sample KBSS63metaG_FD_64665 | JGI IMG/M metagenome (GOLD analysis project Ga0070670, IMG submission 64665) | Switchgrass rhizosphere microbial communities from Kellogg Biological Station, Michigan, USA - KBS S6-3 metaG | ecosystem: Host-associated > Plants > Roots > Rhizosphere > Soil ... | reverse complement strand
GCGCGGCCATTCGCTGTTCGCCGTGCGATTCGATGCGGATCGGCTCGAAGTGCAGGGCGCACCGGTCGCGATCGTGCAGGGAGTCGGCGGCGATTCCACGACGGGCGCGTTCGACTTCGCCTTCTCGAATACCGGAACGTTCGCGTATTTTCCCGGTTCCAAGGAGGGTACCCAGCATCGGCTGGCGTGGGCGTCCGTCCACGGCGCCATCGAACCAGTGCCGCTGCCGCCCGGCGGCTACTTCGACATCAAGCTCTCGCCCGATGGAGGCCGCGTCGCGCTGCAGTCGATCGCCGGCGGAGGATCGGATATCTGGGTCCATGATTTCGCGAAGAAAACGTTCACCCGCTTGACGTTCGGCGGACAGAACAGGACCCCGGTGTGGTCGCGCGACGGATCGATGGTGTATTACGTCGCGCTCGATCCGATGGGCAACAACAGCCGCATCGTCCGCAAGCCTGCGGATGGCAGCCGCGATGCCGACGTCGTGGCGAACGTGAAATACCGAACCTTCCTGAAAGGCGTCAGCGGCGACGCACAGACGGCGCTGATCGAATACTCGACGATCGCGAACAAGGTTGACATCGGCACGATTCCGCTTGGGATCGATCGCGAGCCGGCGCCGGTCGCGGCATCGGAATTCGACGAGTATTGTGCGTCGCTGTCTCCGGATGGACGCTGGATTGCCTACCAGTCGGACGACTCCTCGCGCGCCGAGATCTATGTCCGCGAAGCATCGGGAAAAGGCGGACGGTGGCAGGTCTCCAGCGAAGGCGGCGAGGAACCGCACTGGGCACCGAAGGGCGACGAGCTGTATTTCCGCAACGATACCCTGTTGATGGCCGCGCACATCGTTCCGGGGCCAGTGTTCCAGTACACGCCGCCGCGCGTGATGTTCGACGGTTTCTTCAACCTGCGCGCGGAATCCGGCATCAGTTACGACGTCGATCCCAAAAGCACGCGGTTCCTGACCATTCGGCTCGCCGGCGACGGGGTCGCCTCGTCGTCGATTCGCGTGATCACGAACTGGTCGCAGGAGCTCGCCCGCCTGATGTCGAGTCCCCCCCGATAGCCCGCGATGCCTCTGACACCCGGAACCAAAGTCGGCGCCTACGAAATCGTCGGCGCGATCGGCGCGGGAGGCATGGGCGAGGTTTATCGGGCGCGAGACGCGAAGCTCAATCGCGACGTCGCGATCAAGGTTCTGCCGCCGATCTTTGGGTCCGATCCCGATCGCCTCACGCGATTCGAGCGCGAAGCGCAGTCGATCGCCGCGCTGTCTCATCCGAACATCCTCGGCATCCACGACTACGGCGTCGACGGCGCGCGCGCCTACGCGGTCATGGAACTGCTCGAAGGACAGACGCTGCGCGAGCGGCTCACCGACGGCGGGCTGCCGCCGCGCAAGGCGATCGACTACGCCGTGCAGATGGCCCGGGGCCTTGCCGCGGCGCACGACAAAGGCATCATCCACCGTGATCTCAAGCCGGAAAACGTGATCGTCACCAACGACGGTGTGGTGAAAATTCTCGATTTCGGGCTGGCTCGTCAAATGCCGGCTGTCGCCGCCGCGGCGACGGCGGCGACGGTGCAGCAGGACACGGCACCAGGCACCGTGATGGGGACCGTCGGCTACATGTCGCCCGAGCAGGTGCGCGGTGAGCCTGTTGATGCGCGCAGCGATCTGTTCTCGCTGGGATCCGTGCTCTACGAAATGCTCACCGGACGACGGGCGTTCCAGCGCGACACCGCCGCGGAAACGTTGACGGCGATCCTCCGGGACGATCCACCCGATCTCGCGGTGGCGCGAACCGACCTGCCTCCATCGCTCGACCGCATCGTGCGGCATTGCCTGGAGAAGAACCGGCACGAGCGGTTTCAAACCGCGCGCGACGTGGCCTTCGCGCTCGAGTCGCTGTCGGGATCGGCGACCTCCGCGACATCGGCGGCGATCGCCGCGCCGTCCGCGCCCCGACGACGAGGGTTACGCGCCGCCGGCGCGCTTGCGGCCGCGGGAGCACTGCTGTTTGCCGGCATCGCCGTCGGCCGGCGGACGGTTGCCGCGCCCCACGTCGAACCGCCGCAATTCGAAACGAAGACGTTCGATCCCCAAGTCATCTTCGCCGCGCGCTTTTTACCTGACGGGCAAACGATCGTCTTCAGTGCGGCACTCCAGGGAAACGAGCCAGAGCTGTTCGTGAGCCGCCCCGGCGCGGCAGCGCCGCAGGCGGTTGGCGCGCGGAAGACCCATCTGTTGTCGATCTCCTCGAAGGGAGAGCTCGCCGTTTTGACCAACGCGACGTTCGTGAGCCAACGACTCTTCCAGGGAACGCTCGCCCGGATGCCGCTGGACGGCACCCCGCGGCCGTGGCTCGAGAACGTTCGCGAAGCCGACTGGTCACCCGATGGGACGACCCTGGCGATCGTCCGGGTCGCGGGGGTCAAAGATCAGCTCGAGTATCCGATTGGAACCAAACTGTACGAGACAACCGGATACGTGACCGATGTGCGCGTCTCGCCCGATGGCAAGAGCGTCGCGTTCATGGATCACCAGGCGCGCTACGACAACCGCGGGTGGGTGAAAGTCGTGCAGTCAGATGGCACGATACGGACGCTCGGCGGTGAGTTCTGGGGCGAAGAAGGCCTGGCGTGGAGCAGCGACGGCCGAAACGTGCACTTCTCCGCCTCGGAGTTCGAGGGCGTGGGGTATCAACCGCATATCGCATCCGCTGTTGGCGAGCCCGCGGCGCACGTGATTCTGCCCAGCATCGGATCGGTGTTCGTGCTCGATGTGCGAGATGATCGGTGGATTCTGGTACGGAATGACGAACAGCTCGGCGTGCGCGCTCTACTGCCTGGGTCGAGTGAGGAAAAGGAGCTTGGCTGGCTCGATGCGAGTCTCAATCCCTTGCTCAGCCGTGATGGAAAGACGCTCGTGTTCGCTGACGAGAGCCAGGCGGTGGGGGCAAACTACGCGACGCTCATGCGCAGGAGCGGCGACCTGGGAGTGGTGCGGTTGGGCGAAGGGCAGCCCATGGACCTGTCGCCGGATGGATCACACGTGCTGTCGGTGATGTTCACGCCGATGCAACTCCGGTTGTATCCCACCGGCACAGGCGATCCGATCGTGCTGAATACCGGGTCGCTCAAGACCGTCCACCGGGCGCAGTTCCTTGGCGGCGACAGGCGTGTGATTGCCTGCGGCCAGGAGGCCGCGGGGGCATTGCACTGCTACGCCGTTGACGTCACCGGCGGCAATCCGAAACCAGTCATGCCCGCAGGCATGTCCATTCGCACGGTTGCGCCCGGAGGGCAGCGTGCGGTCGCGACCATGCCGGATGGAAGGGTCGTCCTGTTCGATTTCGGCGACCAGCACACGCAGCCCGTATCCATCAGCGGCAACGACGAGATTGCGGGTTGGGCCGATGATGCCTCGGTATTCGTCTACAGCCGCACGATTCCATCGCGGCTCGAGCGCGTCGACGTCGTGTCGGGCCAGAGGACGCTCGTGCGCGAGCTCAGTCCGGCCGATCGTGCCGGTGTCCTGCGCCTTGCCGGCGTCGCCCTGACACCCGACGCGCGCGCCTATGCGTACGGCTACTGGAGAAGGTCCTCCAGGCTGTTCCTGACGAAGCACGCGCCGCGCTAGCCGCCGGATCGCGCCTCGGTTTTCATCCTCGCCATCCTCGCGCCTAACTGCCGCAGCTCGTCCTGGCTGAAGACCCCGCGCGCCTTGCGCCACATCGGTCCTTCCTCTTCCTGGATGTGGTGCTCGATGTTCTCCTTCAATACCTTGAACTTTGCGCCCCATTTCTCGTCCGAGACCGGCAGGTTCTGCAGCTCGTTGACGATCACGTCGGCGACGTGGTGCTCCTGGAAGCTTTCGAGCACGATGTCCTTCGCCTCGGGATGGAGCTTCAGCGCGGGATAGAGCACTTTCTCTTCGATCAGCTCGTGCAGGTTCAGCTCGGTCGTGATCGTCTTCAGGAGCTGCGTCCTGCCCTTGATCGCGTTCTCGGTAGTCTCTTCACCCTGCTTCAGCAGCTGCTCGAACCGCCGGTGATCCTTTTCCAGCAGCGACAGCGCGTCGTCCTGGCCGGACGTCCAGGGCATCCGCTCGGCGACCGCGGCGACGGCGCCGGCGACTACGCCGCGGACTGCGGTGGCCGCGGTTTTGAGCCGCGACGGAGCTTTGGACGCCGGCTTTTTACGCGACGCCGCGGCGCGGGCGGCTGTCTTCCGCCGCGCGACCTTCTTTGCCGCCGGGCGCTTCTTCGCCGCCGGCCGCTTCTTCGCGCTGACCCGCTTTCTCGCGCCCGCAGCTTTCCGAGGTGACGCTTTCCGTACCGCTTTTCGCGTCGGTTTCCGCGCTGCCTTCCGTGCCGCCGTCCTCTTTTTCGCCACGAATCCTCCTGATGGTTCCCAGCCCGGGCCAGAGTAGCATCATATGCGTCATGAGCCATCGGCCCTTCGCCATCATTCTTTCCCTGGCTGCCGGTTTGTGTCTCCTGTTCGGGCTCTCGCTCGCTGCGCAGGAAGACATCGCGGCCGGACGCAAATCCTTCGAGACCCGCTGCGCGAGATGCCACGGCGCGGACGGCAACGGCGGCGAGATGGGGCCGCCCATCGTCATGCGCCTGTGGAACAAGAGCGACGAGCAGCTCGTGCGGCTGTTTCACGAAGGGTTGCCGAGCCGTGGGATGCCGCCAGTCGTCGATATCCAGGACGCCGAGATCAAGGACCTGATCAAGTTCCTCCGCTCGATCCAGCAGAAGCCGGAGAGCGCGCCGAAAGTCCGGATGAAGGCGACGCTCGTAAGCGGCAAGGTTCTGGACGGCGAAGTGCTCGCCGAAGGATTCAACGATGTGCAGCTGCTGACGGATGACAAGACGGTGCATCTGCTGCGACGGGTACAGGCCGGCGGATTTCGCGAGGTCACATCCCAGGTTGACTGGCCCACATATAACGGCGACGCGCGGGGGAACCGCTACACGACGATGACGCAGATCGACAAGCTCAACATCGCGCGGCTCGCGCCCAAGTGGACCTTTGCGATTCCGGGGACGACGCACTCGCAGGCGACGCCGGTGGTTGTGGGCGGGGTGATGTACATCGCGGCGCACAACGAGTGTTTCGCCATCGACGCGGGCACCGGCCGCATGATCTGGCGTTTCCAGCGGCCGCGCACGCCCGCGGCGGTCAACGACATCAATCGCGGCGTCACCATCGCGGGCGATCGCGTCTTCCTGGAGCTGGACGACGCGCACGTGGTCGCCCTCGATCGCCACACCGGCGACGTGCTGTGGGAGACGACGCTGGACGACTGGAAGAAGAATTACTCCGCGACCTCCGCGCCGCTGCCTGCGGGCGATCTGCTGATCGCCGGCGTCACCGGCGGCGAGCACGGCGCCAACGGATTCGTCGCGGCGCTGGATCAGGCGACCGGCAAGGAAGCCTGGCGCTTCTGGACGGTGCCGAAGCCCGGCACGCCGGGATCGGAAACGTGGGACGGCAAGGACTTCGAGCACGGCGGCGCGCCGACGTGGTTCACCGGCAGCTACGATCCCGATCTCGACATCGTCTACTGGCCCGTCGGCAACCCCGCGCGGGAATACAACGGCGATCTGCGCAAGGGCGACAACCTGTATTCGGACAGCATTGTCGCGCTCGATCGCAAGACGGGCGCGTTGAAGTGGCACTACCAGTTCACGCCGCACGACCTCTGGGACTGGGATGCCACGCAGACGTCGGTGCTGATCGACGCCGCATGGAAGGGTGTGCCGCGCAAGCTGCTGCTGCACGCCAGCCGGAACGGCTTCTACTACGTGTTCGATCGCCGCGACGGCACGCTGCTGCTGGCGAAACAGTTCATCAAACACCTGACCTGGGCGAGCGGCATCGGCCCCGACGGGCGTCCGATCAAGCTGCCAAACCAGGAACCGAGCCCCGCCGGCACGAAAGTGTGTCCGGCGCAGGATGGCGCGACGAACTGGTATTCGCCGTCGTTCAACCCCGCGACCGGTCTCTACTACCTCCAGACGTTCGAGAAGTGCAGCGTATATACGAAGAACGACGACGCCGAATGGAAACAGGGGAAGACGTATCTGGGTGGATCGCAGAAGACCGCGCCCGACCCGAAGCCGCAACGCATTCTGCGCGCGCTGGACTTTCGCACCGGTGAGGTGAAATGGGAAGTGCCGCAGCCAGGTCCAGCGTTCTCGTGGGGCGGCACACTGGCGACATCGACCGGCCTCGTGGTGTTCGGCGAAGAAGGGGGCTCGTTGATGGCGGTCGACGCGGTGACCGGAAAGCCACTATGGAGCTTTCCGACAAATCACAACTGGAAAACGTCGCCGATGACCTACATGTTCGATCGCACGCAATACATCGCGGTCATCGCGGGCGGCAACGTCATGGCGTTTGCAGTACGCTGAATCGATAACGGAGTAGCCGAAGGAAACGGGGACAGGCGCTCGCGCTAACCACGGAGGAACGGAGATAACGAAGGATTATTAAGTTGGAGTCTTTTCGAGTGGTTTTCATTAGGTCTCCGGAAAAGAGGTTCTCCGTTAGCTCCGTTGCTCCGTGGTTAGCGTCCGCGATTTTCTCCGTTCTCTCCGTCTCCTCCGTGCTCGCAGCGGACAAGGTTGATGTCGCTGTCCGCAGCAAGACCCTTACGCTGACGATTTATCGCCCAGTCAACAACACCGCTGCCCGCGGCACGATCCTGATGGGCAGCGGCGATGTCGGCTGGGTCGGGCTTGCGGTAACGATGGCGGAAGAGCTCGCCGCGCAAGGTTACATCGTCGTTGGAATCAACGTTCGCCAATACCTCGCCGCCTTTACCAGCGGCAAATCTCATCTGCAGCCGTCCCAGGTGCCGGGCGACTACCTCCTCTTTCGCGATACGCTGAAGCAGAAGGGGCTGCTCGTCCGGCCGGTGGTGCTATCCGGCATGTCGGAAGGGGCGGCGCTCGCAGTGCTTGCCGCCTCGGACACGAAGAACCACGCCTGGATCGACGGCGTCATTACCATGGGGATCCCGCCGACCGCGGAGCTTGCCTGGCGGTGGACGGATATCGGCGCGTGGGTGACGAAGCACGACGCCGACGAGCCGTCGTTCGCGCCGAATGACGTGATTGCGAACGTCTCGCCGTCCCCGCTCTACATGATTCAGTCGGTCAAGGACGAGTACGTGCCGAGGGCCGAATACGAGCGGCTGAACGCGACGGCGCGCGCACCGAAGAAGCTGGTGCTGATCGCCGCGAGCAACCATCGGTTTACCGACAAGCGTCCGGAGCTCCGCGCTGCCTATCTGGCGGGGCTCGGGTGGATCGCGCAGCAATCGGCATCCAGGGGACCGCGGCGGTGACGAAGAACACCTGGCGCGAACATCCGCGGATCGAAGCGGCGTCGTCGTGGATCGTCGCCCATGCGGCGCGGCTCTGGGGATTCGTCCTCTTCGGGATCGTGCTCGCGCTCTCGTGGCACACGCTCCGCGGCGTGCACACACAGCAGGTGCGCGCGGTGCTGCGCGCGCTGGACGCGCGCGCCTTGACGATCGCCGCGCTGATCACGATCGTCAACATCGCGATCATGGGTCTGTACGACGTGATGGCATTCCGGCACACGAAGACGAGCGCGGTCGAACGCTGGCGCTTCGGCGCGGTGGCATTCTGCTGGAGCAATTTTCTGACGCTGGGGCCCGTCGCCGGTCCCGCCATCCGCTTCTGGCTCTATCGCACGCGCGTCGCCGATCTGTCCGAGCTCCACCACGGCGTCATCTCCGTCGTCATTGCGTTCACCTCCGGGCTCGCGGGATGGACGCTTGCGGCGCTCGTCGTGTCGCGCACCGGCGGCGGCGCGATCGCAGTGACGGTCCTCGCGCTCGGATTCGTCCTCGCCGCGGCGTGGCTCGGACGATGGATCGCGCAGCGTACGGAGCGGTTCGGCGGCCCGGCGGCAGGGGGCGTGCGGACGGTGGAGCTCGCGCTAATCGGATGGCTCGACTGGTTCCTCGCGGCCATCGTGTTTCTCTCGTGCCTGCAGGCGACCGGGCGTACCGCGCCGCTGCTCGATCTCATTGATGGATTCTTCTTCGGCCAGGTCATCGGCCTGGCGAGCCTCGTGCCCGGCGGGTTCGGCAGCAGCGACGCGTTCTGGATCGCGCGGCTGCCCTTCGATCAAAGCGTCACCGCGGCTGGGCTTGGCGCGTACCGTTTCATCTATTACGTCGCGCCGTGGTTTACCGCGTCGATGGTGCTGCTGTCGTGGGCGACGCAGACCTCGTCGCGACGGCTCGACGTCGCGCGGCGCATCACGGCAAGCCTGGTGGGGGGCGGCGGCGTGCTGATGATTCTCAGCAGCGCATCCCCGGCGCTCCACGCGCGGCTGATACTGCTGGAGCGCTATGTGCCGCTGCCGCTCGTCGAGGTGGGCCAGCTTGCGGCGGCGCTGGCCGGCCTGCTGCTGCTCGTGCTCGCGCGCGGACTCGCGCGCGGCTACCGCGGCGCGTTCAAACTCACGCTCGCCCTGCTGCTGCTGGCCGGGTTCGCCTCGCTGCTCAAAGGGCTCGACTGGGAGGAGGCGCTGGTCCTCGGCACCATCGGCATCGCGGCCTCGTCGCAATCCGCCCTCTTCGATCGCGCCAGCGGCGGCGACTGGCTCGAATGGGCCGACCTCGGGCTCGCCTTCGCGGCGCTGCTCGTCTTCGTCGTGTTCGGCACCTTCTCGCATCACCTTGGCGCCGCTGCATTCGAGCGTTGGACGTCGATTGGCTACCGGCTGCAAGGCGCGCGATTCCTGCGCACTGCGGCGTCGATGTTATTGGCGGTCAGCGCCGCCGCGCTCTACATTTTCATTCGCACGCCGGTTCGCTTCGAACCACCCGACGAGGACGACCTCCGCCGCGCGCTGCAAGGCCATGCGGCCTACGGCAGCGGCACGACGCCGATCATGCTCGCCGTAGGTGACAAGTCAGTGTTCTTTGACGGCGACCGCGGCTTCTGCATGTACCGCACCATCGGTCCGTATCTGACCGTCTTCTCCGATCCCGTCGTGCGCTCGCCAGCGGAACGCGCCGCGTTCATGGACGCGCTGTTCGCGTTCGGCGCCAATCTCGATCGGCGGCCGCTCTTCTACCAGATTTCTCTCGATTGGATTCCCTTCCTGCACGATCGCGGCTATCACCTCTTCAAGCTCGGTGAAGAAGCGCAGGTCCATCTCGATCGGCTGACGCTCGAGGGCCACGCCGGCAAGATGAATCGCCAGATCCTGCGGCGCGGCGAGCGCGATGCTCTGGCGTTCCGGGTCATGCAGCCGGGCGAGATCGACACCCGCATGGCGGATCTGCAGGAGATATCCGACGAGTGGCTGCGCGCCAAACGGGTGGTCGAGCGCCAGTTTTCCATCGGCTTCTTCGATCCCGCCTACCTGCGCCGGTTCCCCTGCGCGGTCGTCGAAACGGCGAACGAGGACCGGCGCCTCCTCGCGTTCGCGAATCTCCTGGAGGGACCGCGGGGCGAAGAGTTGTCAGTCGATCTGATGCGGTATCGGACCGATGGTCCAAGCGTGATGGATTTCCTGCTGCTCTCGGTGATGCTTCATGGGAAGGAGAGCGGCTACCGGCGGTTCAATCTGGGCATGGCGCCGCTCGCCTCGGTCGGCGAACACCGCGGGGCGCGAACGGGCGAACGGCTCGCGGGGCTGCTGTTCCGGCGGGGCGAGCATTGGTACAACTTCCAGGGCGTGCGCTTCTATAAGCAAAAGTTCGATCCGGAGTGGGTGCCACGCTACATGGCTTACCAGAGCGCGGTCGAGTGGCCGGTCGCGCTGGCGCACGTCAGCGCGCTCATCGCCGGCAGTTGGGGTAGCGCGCTGATGCCCGGTCGCGACAGCGCGACTCGTCATGCGGCGAGGCTGGCAACCGTTGGGCGCGTGTAACGGCCGTTTCAAAACCGGTGTCACGCGCGGGTCAGTTGGCGACTGGCGATTTCCGA
>Ga0070670_100006357_pt1 | contig 9998 bp, 5 predicted proteins | sample KBSS63metaG_FD_64665 | JGI IMG/M metagenome (GOLD analysis project Ga0070670, IMG submission 64665) | Switchgrass rhizosphere microbial communities from Kellogg Biological Station, Michigan, USA - KBS S6-3 metaG | ecosystem: Host-associated > Plants > Roots > Rhizosphere > Soil ... | reverse complement strand
TACTTGTCGTTGGCCGTATCGGGCTCGGCGGAGTTGAAGAGGACGTTGACGTTGTTCTTCGCCGCGAACGCGTGGACGAAGTTTCGGAATTCTTCATCTTCTTCGAAGGCGAAGTTCATGGGAGACTCGGGGAAGATGACGGTGGTCGGTGGTCGGTGGTCAGTGGCCTGTTGGTTGAGTGCCGCTTCAGCGAGTTCGACGTGTTTAGTTCTGAGCTGTTTCCACTTCTCATATGTCAGCCCGGACATCGGGACGTTGGGCTGGATCGCGATTACTTGGTTCTTTCCTCGTGGACTCAGACTCGATTCGTGCGTATTCAGCATCAGCCATTTCGAAAACGCGCCGATAAAAGCTCCGACAACAAGTACTGCGGCCGTAGCCGCGACCGGCAACCCGACGGATCCCAGTTTTGGAGGGAACGGCGAGCGGCAATAAAAAAGGATCCACGTTGCATTCAACAGAACCACAATCCAGCTGACCGATAACGCTCCGCCGACAGCGGGCCAGAACGTGAATATCGATACGAACGCTTGCGAATAACCGATCGCATTCCAGTTGTTCCCTGTCAGCCAGTAACGAAGAAACTCAGAGAATACCCAGATGAAAGGAGCGGCGAGTATTGCGATGCTTCCGAATCGTCTCAGCAGAACCGCCAAGATCGCGGCGAAGATTCCGGGGAACACGCCGACGATCGCCGTGACGCACAACAAAAGCAGATAGGCGACGATAGGCGGAAAGCCGGCGTAGGTGATCGGAGCGAATGTCAGCCACCAGCACGTGCCGGTGAAGAAAACAAAACCCCACACCCATCCGAGAATGAAGGAACGGACAACGGACTCCTTCTCGCGTTCGATCGCGAAGAACAAGGGGACGAGTGCGATCCAGGCGAGGAACCAATATCCGAAATCGGGAAAGGAGAGAAAGAGAAGAATCGCCGAGAGCAGAGCGAGTGCGGCGTTTTTCCACATGTGCAAAAGCTTCCGGCCTTCGACGTTCATGCGGACAGTCTAACAAAACAGTTTGCGGTAGCCGTAGTGCAGACTTGTCGTAGCGCGGAGCTCCGGTCTTAGCTCCGAGAATGCGAGCGGCTCCCACCCAGTATTAACTGGCGAATGCGAGCGGGCTCCCCAGTCTCAGCTCGCGAAGCGACCGACAGCATAGAGCCCACAGCGTAAGCTGGGGGTTCCGATTGCAAAGAATCGAGCTCGCGTATGCGAGCGGCAGACCATGTGACATCGGCGTCTGTCGCTCGCGTTCGCGAGCTTTTCTCCTTTTGAAACTATCCCCAGCTTACGCTGGGGGCTTTACGCTGTCGCTCGCTTCGCGAGCTAAGAGGAGCTCTGCAACTGCGTCGCATCGTCCGGTTAGCGAACTTAACTTCAACGTTCGATCTCATCATCGAATCATTTTGCTCAAATCAAAATAGACGCGTCGGTCACGTCCGTTCAAAAACCTCTCAAATTGATTGAAGAATTAAGCGCCCAGCACAAATTTTGTCAGGGACGAAATGACGGAATTTGTCAGGGAAGGTCTTCGCAACGGGCGGGTTCTGTCAAATTGATTCGAGCCGTTGATCGGCTCGTGACCGGTCTCTTCAAATTGAATGTCCGAAGGAATCCGTTATTTCCCGCCTTTTATTTATCGGCTTTAAAAGCAGGTGAGCCTGGTCGATATCGACCAGGCTCATAATAGGAAGGACAACTGAAGGAACGCTCGGAAGGTGATCAAGCACAGTGGCAAACCGCGCTCGGAGAAGTGTTGGCGGCGGGGTCTTGATTAACTTCATCAAGCTAGCCGCTGTCCTATTAGCACCTGCCGTGCCACAAGCTTTCACACTCGCCTTCGGTCTACAGTCAACTGTGCTTGCAAGCGTAATGCCTTTGTTTAGTTAGATTTTCGTATCTTTCAAAAAATTCAGGGGCGCTTAAGCGGCGCCCCGAAAGGTGAAAATTCACGTTTTAAACTTACACTATTTGGAACATCGTTCAGCTTGACGCTGTAAAGCGATGGCGTCCGCGTTGTTCGCGTCGATTTCCATCGCCGATGCCGAGTAGTTTTTTACTTGCAGGCAATCGCCGCGTTCGAGATAGATCTTTCCAAGCGAAACGTGAGCGTCGATCTGACGGTTGTCCCAGAAGATCGCCGTCTTGAATGAACTGATCGCCTGATCGAGATCGCCGCGCCGCAGATGGATCTTCCCGAGGATGAGATAGCTCTCGGCACTCATCGGCTCACCCGCCAAAACTCTGCGGAGCACCGCCATCGCTTCGTCGTCGTTTCCGTTCTTGTAATAGGTGCGAGCCTGAGCAAGCAAGTTCTCGGTCTCGCTGACCGCAGTCTGGACCGGAGCTGATGTCCGACGGCTAAGAACGACGCTGACGAAATCCTTTCTCTGCGGCTGCTCCACGCGAAGAGGCACCTCAGTGATCGTTTTCGATTTCAGCCACTCCTTCTCAAGATTCGCGTACCGATTTCCAACCGTCAGATACGTTCTCGCCTGATTATCAATTGCACTCGCGGCAGCCGCATCATTCTGCTGCTGCAAAGCCTTCGAGAGAATGTAGTAGGCTTCGCCGTCGGTCGGCCGGGCGGCGATGATCGGACGAAGCTGCGCGGCTGACTCCATAAAATCACTCTGCAGGAACAACGCGATCCCGTAATTGAAGCGAACGTTCAGGTCCTCCGGCGACGACTCCGCCGCCTTCTTTAGCAACTCGAGGCCTTCCTTCAATAATGCCGCCGACTTCCCTTCGTTCTTTTTTTCCGCACGCGCAGCCTGAACGGCGATCGCTCCGAGTGTGTTGTAAACGCTGGTAAGTTTCAGGTCTTCGGCGAGCGGGCGAAGCACCGCAAGGGCCTGTTCATAATTCGACTGCTGCCACTTGATCAGCCCGATATAGAACGACGCTTCGGCGTAGCTTTCATCGTTGCACTGGCCAACGCGGCCCTCGTTCTTCGAGCGATCCTTGCACTGCTGATTAGCGTTGACGACGCGCTCGAAAGAATCCACTGCCTCGGGGAACTTCCGCTGGCCAAGGTACAAATGTCCTAACTCGAGTGCTGCGTCCGCGAACGTCCCGTCCGGCGTAACTTCCTGATAAAGCCGCAGCGCGTTTCTGAAATAGTTTTCCCGAGCCTCGGCGGCCGGAGTGAGCAATCCTTTTATGTAGGCTTCGAACGCCCGGGCCGGAACTTTTGTCGCGGCTTCGATCAGTTGGTTCTGCGAGAACGGCAGCGCCTTGTCTCTTTGATAAAGGATCTGATATGCAACCTGACCCTGCATCGTCTGCAGGTTTCCGAGTGCATCGTTCAAAATGATATCGCGCTGGATCTGACGTCCGTCGACGACCTCGCTCAAGAATCGTCCTTCATTCACGCGAACGATCTTCGCGGTCAGATTGAGTGTCGCGGCCGTGTCACCTTGCGCGGGAATGATGTTGTACTTTCCCGACACGAGGAGCGTCGCACCGCTCTCGCGGGCAAGCTTCAAGGATGTCGCAAGGCTGGGAAGATTGGTAAGCGGAATTCGCAAACGCTGCTGGATCGCCTTTCGCTCGCCGTTCGAAATTACATTCAACGCCGGAACCTTTAGCAGTTCAGACAGCGAAAGTGCGAAGCTCTCACCAACCCAATTGAACTCCGGTTTGTCGGACGTGTTCTCAAACGGCAGCACCATCACAACATCGGTCGCGCGCTGGGCACGAACCGAAGACATAGAGCCGATCAGTACCGCGATACCCAACACATAAACTATCTTTTTCAGCATTATTTACCCGTAAAATAAAAAATTCGCTTGAGTTGCAAGCGAATCGACTTCGGTGTTCTGATGCGAAAATCGTTTGAAAAGATGGTAACCGGTACGGGATTTGAACCCGTGTTGCCGCCGTGAAAGGGCGGTGTCCTAACCCCTAGACGAACCGGTCGGGTCGAACGCAAACGAATTGTAAGGATATCGACTGAGAAAATACTTGTCAAACTTGAAGCAAAACGGCAATTTTCATAGATTCAGCTCATAAAATGTTTCACTTCACACGCCCGACCGACGCTCAGATCAGGGAATTTCTAAAGAGTCGCGAGGAAGATTCTTTCTCCTATCCCGAAGTCGGAGCATCGCTCAACACACCGCCCTCGGGGTACAACATCGATCACAATCGAATGATGATCGGACGCGGAATCGATGAATTCGAACGTGCAAAGACCGCGATTCGGCAATGGAAGATGTTTGACGTTCGCGGTCTGGAACTGTGCTTTGCCGACACGCCGATCGAAGTCGGCCGCAACGTCGCGCCGCTCGCATATCATCTCGGATTCTATTCGCTCCATTCCTGCCGGATCGTGTATGTCATCGACGAGCCGATGCGTTTCGGATTCGCATACGGCACTCTGACCGAGCACGCAGAGATAGGTGAGGAACGGTTCACGGTTGAGATTCATCCGGAATCCGGTGAAGTCTGGTACGACATCCTCGCGTTCTCGCGTCCGGGACATTTTCTCGTAAAGCTCGGTTATCCCTACGGACGTTATAAGCAAAGGCAATTCGCAACCGGGTCGAAAGAGGCGATGCATCGGGCGGTCGGAAGTCAGAACCGGGAGCGGTAGCGACCGGGCCGCCCGATTTGGGAATGGGGATTTCGGTTTCGGATTGATCGTACCGTCGCGGCAAATCCGAAATCCGAAATCCGCAATCCGCAATGGGGTCGCCCGGTCGCTACCGCTCCCGGTTCTGACTTGAGTGCGCCTTGTCTCTGGTTCCACCTTTATCTATCATCATCTCTAAACCATGAAACGAGTATTTTTGATCGACTCGATGTCGCACATCTACCGGGCGTTCTTCGCGCCGATGAATGCGCGGGCCGAGCCTTTGCGGAACAGCAAGGGCCAGGTTACGCAAGCAGTGTTTGTGTTCACGAACATGCTGCGCAAATTGCTCAAGGATGAGAAGCCGGATTACATCGCCGCAATCTTTGAGTCGGAGGAAGGTACATTTCGTCACGACTCGTACGCCGATTACAAAGCGAATCGCCAAGAGATGCCGAGCGATCTGGCCGAGCAGATCCCTTACATTCTGCGCGTCTGCGAAGCGTTCAACATCCCGATTCTGCAAGCGGACAAGTACGAGGCGGATGACGTGATCGGCACTCTCGCAAAAAAGGTCGCTGACAAAAAGATGCAGGCGGTGATCGTCTCGAACGACAAAGACCTGTGTCAGCTCGTCAAAGATCCGAACATCATCGCGATGCGGCAGAATTCGCAGAACGTGAAACGAAAGGTCGCGGTGCCGCCGATCGAATGGTGCGACGAGGCGTGGGTGACGAATAAGTTTGGAGTGCCGCCTGACAAGATCATCGATCTGCTCGGACTGATGGGCGACTCGATCGATAACATCCCTGGTGCACCCGGCATCGGCGAGAAAGGCGCTTTGAAACTGGTATTGGAATTCGGCTCAGCGATAGGAGCGATGGAGAACGCCGACAAGGTCACGCACAAAACATATCGCGAAAGTCTGCAGAACAATCAGGAGATCATCCGCCAGTCGCTCGAACTTGCGACGATCCATTGCGAAGTTCCGATCGAGCTCGACCTCGATCAGATCAAAGCCCGCGAGCCCGATCGCAAAGCCGCGTACACGCTTTTCAAAGAACTCGAATTCAATTCACTCATCCGCGAGTTCGCCGACTCGGCGACGCTATTCGAAGCTCACGATGATGGCTCGAAACCGGATGTGGTCGAGAAGAAATATTCGGTCATCAACAATCGTGAAGATCTCGACAAACTGATCCGAAAACTTTGGGAGACGGAGCATTGGAGTTTCGAAGTCGACGATTCGAACGGCGACGAGCGACTGAGCTGCTTTCACAAAGTTCCGCCCGCCGGAATCGCCATCGCAACTGAGGCCGGTGTGTCGCACTACGTCGATCTTGAGAATTTCAAAGACGGCCAGGATGCAGCGGCATCGGTCCTCCGCGATATTTTGGCGAACGGATTTCTCGAAAAGTCGGCCTACGATCAGAAGCGGAATTTTAGCGTTCTCGCGACGATGGGAATCGAACCGACAGCCGTCACCGAAGATCCGTTGATCGCGGCGTACCTCCTTGATTCGACCCGGACGAATTACTCGCCCGAGTTTCTCGCACACGCTTTTCTCGATGCAGAACCTGCGGCTGACATCCCCGAAGGTTTTGAAGAGGTCGCATTCAGAACAGCGGAACGCGCCGACTGGATCCTGCAGCTTGCACCGATACTTCGTTCGAAGATCGTTGAAGCGGATCTCACAAAGGTCTACGACGACATCGAAATTCCGATCGAGGCCGTCATCGCGGATATCGAGATGGCGGGGATGAAAGTCGACGGAGCAAAGCTCAAGGAATTCTCGGACTTCATGTCGACAGAGCTCGAACGTCTTAAGGCGAAGATCTACGAGCTCGCCGGACGCGAGTTTAATATCGGCTCACCAAAGCAAGTTGGAGAGATCTTCGACGAACTAAATATCTCGACCGGACGAAAGACCGCGACCGGGCAAGTCTCGACGAGCCGGGACGTTCTCGACGAGCTTGCTCACACATACGAGATCGCACAGCTCATTATCGACTATCGCGAGATAGACAAACTGAAAGCGACTTACGCTGATGCTCTGCCGAAGATGATCTCGCCCGACGGACGCATACATGGATGTCTGAAACAAACCGTCGCGGCGACCGGACGTTTGAGCTCGACCGACCCGAACCTTCAGAACATTCCCGTGCGCACCGAGCTTGGACAGCGCATCCGCCAGGCGTTCGTTCCGGAGAAAGGAAACAAGATCTTGTCGGCGGACTATTCGCAGCTCGAATTGCGGATCCTGGCGCACATCACACGCGATCCGGTCATGCTTGAGGCGTATCAGACCGGCGAGGACATTCACGCGAAAACCGCGCGGCTCGTATTCGGCGCAAAGGACGAAAAGGAGCTGAAGGAAAAGCGCCGGCTCGCGAAGATCGTGAACTTCGCCATCGCGTACGCCGTAGAAGCTTATGGTCTGAGCACACGCGTCGGGCTCAGCCGTGCGGAAGCGAAGCAGGTGATCGCGGATTATTTCGAAACTTACAAGGGTATTCGCAAGTACATGGACGAGATCCCTGAAGTCGCGCGAAAGCAAGGTTACGTGACGTCGATGTTCGGCCGTCGCAGATATTTTCCATCGATCAACGATCGCAATTACACAGTGCGCTCGCGTGCCGAGCGTGAGGCGATCAACATGCCGATCCAGGGCACGGCGAGTGACATCGTGAAAATCGCGATGCTTCGCGTGCATGATGCACTCGAGAAGGAAAAGCTGAAGACGCGGATGATCATGCAGGTCCACGACGAACTTTTGTTCGAGGCTCCGAATGATGAAGTCGAGCGCGCGAGCGAGATCATCAAGCGCGAAATGGAAGCGGCCGCGGATCTCGATGCACCGCTCGTCGTCGAAGTCGGTGCGGGCGACAACTGGATGGACGCGAAATGATTTCGTGTTCCTCTCTGGATGGATGCGAAGCGATTTCGCTTTTCCTATCCGGATGGTTGCGAAGCGATTTCGCTTTTCCTATCAAATACCCCTAGCTTTAGCTAGGGGTATGCGGACAAAAAGCCCGGGCTTTAGCCCAATCTTTTCGGCTAAAGCCGCTTTCTTTTTTTGCATGACCACGGTCTAAAGACCGTGGCAATTTAAAAGAGCGGACGCATCGCGGTGCACGGATGAATATCGGACTCGCAACAACTGACGAAGAGATCAACGAATGCTATGAGGTGATGTCGCAGCTTCGGACTCACATTGCGCGCGAGGATTTTCTTCCGCGGGTGCGGCGGCAGATGAGTGATTTCGATTACCGTCTCGCTTATCTAAAAGACGAAGGTGAGGTAAAAGCCGTCGCCGGCATCCGAATTAGCGAATGGCTGCACGGCGGTAAGTATGTCGAGATCGACGATCTCGTATCGAAGGACGGTGATCGGTCGAAAGGATACGGCGGAATTCTATTCGACTGGCTGGTCGACTTTGCGAAGAGCGAAGGGTGCGATCACGTGCGTCTTCTTTCCGGAGTTCAGCGATTCGACGCACATCGTTTCTATCTGAAAAAGAGAATGAATATCGAGGCACATTACTTCAATCTTCCTTTACGATAATTCCATGAGCAGCAAAATTACAAAAACTGAAAGAACGAAGCTGGGCCGGCTGCCGAAACGCGGTCACTTCGAACGCGAGACGATCAACTCGATCCTCGACGAGGGATTTATCTGTCACGTCGGATTCGTCCTCGAGGGCCAGCCGTATGTCATCCCGACCGGATACGCCCGCGTCGATGATCATCTCTACATTCACGGTTCGGCAGCGAGCCGCATGCTGCGAAATCTTTCGAAGGGCGTCGAGGTGTGCGTGACGGTGACGCTGATCGACGGACTCGTACTTGCGCGATCTGCGTTTCATCATTCGATGAATTATCGATCGGTCGTGATCCTGGGCCGGGCTCGACTGGTTGAGGAAGCCGAGGAAAAAAATCGAGCTCTCGAAGCGCTGACCGAGCACATCGTGCCCGGGCGATGGGCCGATGTCCGGTGGCCTACCGACCTCGAGCTGAAAGCGACGACGGTCTTGAAACTCGCGATCGACGAAGCGTCTGCCAAGATCCGAACCGGCGGCCCGATCGATGATGAAGAAGATTACGCGATGGATGTCTGGGCCGGCGTTCTTCCGCTTACGCTCGCTACCGAACCTGCAGTGGACGACGGCCGGCTTGACGACTCTATCGAGCCGCCAAAATATGTTACAGACTACAAGCGCGGTGATTAGTATTTAGTCTTCTCAGCCTTCGCACCCAAAAGAACTCGTTTCTCCGAATGCCCTCAAAAGAAAAAAGATTTTTCTACGGCTGGGTCATCGTCGCCGTCGCTACATTCGCACTGGTCGTCAGCAACGGACTCGCGATCGGAGGTCTTCCGGTTTTTTATAAGCCGATCCAGGAAGATCTGCTACGGCTCGGTACGATCACGCCCGAAACCGCGGATCGCGTCACAGGTGATGCAGCGAGCTTGACGTTCATACTCGCCGGTATTTTTTCGTTGATCGCGGGCGGTCTCTTGCGCTGGTTTTCGATTCGAAAGTTAATGATCGCCGGCTGCTTATTCCTCGGGGGAGGTCTCGCAGTTTACTCGTTCGCTTCTCTTCCCTGGCACATCTATCTTTGCCATGCTCTGCTCGGCCTCTCACTCGGATTCGTGGGAGTGATGATGCAGACCGTGCTGATCGCCAAATGGTTCCGCAGCCGGCGAGGATTGGCAATCGGAATCGTGCTCACGGGAACGAGTATCGGCGGTGTTCTTGTTCCTATCATTTCACGCCCGCTCATCGTCGAATATGGTTGGCGTTCGGCCATGCTGATCGTGAGCTCGGTTGTCTGGCTCGTTCTATTACCGGCGATCGTTCTCTTTGTAAAAGAAAACCCGTCGGAGACTCAAACGACGTCGAGGAGCGGGTTCGTTCCGGAAAGGGTGGAGGCAGTCGGTGGACTAAGCTTGTCCGAAGCAGTGCGGACTCCCTCTTTCTGGATGCTCGCTCTCTGTGCGGCGTCGATCTTCTATCCGATCTTTACTACCAGCCAGCAGTTCATTCTGCACATTCAGAAAAGTCCGAGTATCGGAATCGATGCCGGAACGGCGAGTGTCGCACAGAGTTTTCTCTTCGCAACAAGTGTCGGCGGAAAATTTCTGTTTGGATGGTTGAGCGATCGCCTACGGACGACGCGCGTTATGATCATTTGCTGCGGGGTCATGTTTCTCGCCACTCTGCTCCTGCTTGGATTCCTTACGGCCGGAACGGTGTTCTTATTTCTGATACCGTTCGGCATCGGATACGGAGGAACCTTTGTCCTGCTTCAATTGCTCGCCGCCGAGATGTTTGGATTGAAGGACATCGGGAAGATCATCGGGGCACTTACGGTAGTTGAAACAGCGGGAGCGGCACTGGGAGGAATGGTGACCGGCCG
>Ga0070670_100006356_pt1 | contig 9999 bp, 9 predicted proteins | sample KBSS63metaG_FD_64665 | JGI IMG/M metagenome (GOLD analysis project Ga0070670, IMG submission 64665) | Switchgrass rhizosphere microbial communities from Kellogg Biological Station, Michigan, USA - KBS S6-3 metaG | ecosystem: Host-associated > Plants > Roots > Rhizosphere > Soil ... | reverse complement strand
AAGCCATCGTTCATCGGTGTAGTTCGAATGAGCTAATCCGAGCTCTTGATATCGCTTCGATTCACGATCGATCAATGCGCTCACGCCGAACCGCTGCGCGAATCGTTTGAGCTCGCCAAGCGAAGCCGTCCGCTCTGCAAAATCGACAAAGTGAGTCTTCACGCGCCGTTCGGCGAAGAATCGGAGTGCCTTGCGGGTGTCGGCGTTTTTCTTGATCCCGAAGATTTGTACTTCCACAGTGCAGACGAAGCGAGAGTAATTCCCGACGCGAAGACAGTCGCCATTTTTCCGCGCGCAATGGAAAACTTACGTCAGTGGTAGTGCACGCCTATTCGCCTGCATGGTGGCTCCCCGGCCCACACGCCCGAACGATGTGGGGGCGCTTCTTCCGGCGTACCCCGCCGCTCGAAACACGTGTCGAACGTTGGGAGACGGACGATGGGGACTTCATCGATCTCGTTCGTCTCGATGCCCCACCCGGACGACCGCACCTCGTCATCCTGCACGGGCTCGAGGGAACCGTGCGCTCGCATTACGCACGCGGGTTGCTGCTCGAAGCCGCTCAACGTGGGTGGGCTGCTGACTTGCTGTTGTTCCGTGGCTGCAGCGGCGAGCCGAATCGCGCGCCCAGATTCTATCACTCCGGCGACACTGGCGACATCGATGCTGTTGCTCGAAGGCTGTTCGCAATCGACGCGGCCTCGCCGTTTCTGTTCGTCGGAGTCTCTCTTGGCGGGAACGTCTTGCTCAAATGGCTTGGTGAATGCAGCGAGTCCTGTGATCGCCGCGTGATCGCTGCGGCTGCTGTCTCTGTGCCCTTTGACCTTGCCCGCGCTTCGCGGCACATCGATCGCGGGTTTTCTCGCGTCTATCAGCGACACTTCCTTCAGTCCCTGCGCAAGAAAGCGCTGGCAAAGCTCGAGCAGTATCCCGAACTCGTGTCGCGTGAGCGCATCCATTCGGCACGTACACTGTATGAATTCGATGACGTCGTCACGGCTCCGGTCCATGGTTTTGCCGACGCAGATGACTATTACGCGCGTTCGAGCTCGATTCGATTTCTCTCGAGAATTCGCGTCGCAACGCTCCTCCTCAGCGCGATTGATGATCCGTTTCTTCCCAGCGAAGTCCTCGAGCAAGTTCGAGGCGTTGCCGCTGGCAATCCCTACCTGGACGTAGAGTTCCTTGCGAAAGGCGGACACGTTGGATTCGTGTCTGGGCAGAACCCGCTGCGGCCGTTCTATTACGCCGAGTGGCGAGTCGCCGAGTTCCTCGAACGCGCGATCTCTGTGAACTACGGTGCTCCAATCGGGGCATCCCCGTGACTTACGGTCCCTCGATCGCGGCATTACGATCAGGCGTCATCCGAGACTCATACGCGAGATGGTTTTGACCGCCGGCCGTCGCGCGACGTCTGCCACTTATATCAATGCAGTTCATCTACCTCACAGCGTTTCTGACCGGCCTCGTGTTGGGTGTATACGCGATGATCCGGGGAGTCGAACGAATCGGTTCCGGACGTTCACCTGAGCTCGATGCCCTGGGGCGTCCCGTTGGCTCCGCACGAATGGCGCTCACCGCACCGACCGTTGGCGCATTCGCGACAGTCTTCGGGATCTCCGGCTATTTACTTTGGCGCTACAGTCCGCTCGCGATTCTTTTGCAGCTTGTACTTGCAATACTGATCGCCGTGCTCGGTGCAATCGTCGCCACACGTGCGGTGTCACGCTGGGCCACACAGGCTGCCAAGCAGGACGTGGTCGACGAACGTTATTTGTTGCAGGGCCATCCGGCAGAGGTTGTCGCGGCCATCGCCACGAGCGGCACCGGTGAGATCGCCTACACGGTGGGCGGGAAACGCTACGCCGTTTCCGCCCAGAGTCTTGACGGCACGCCCGTCGCGGTGGGAACTGAAGTAATCATCGACCGCGTTGAAAACGGTGTGGCGTATGTTGAGCCGTGGGTACAGGTCGAGCAGAGGCTATGAGAGGCTATCACGCTCGCGGCGACAAATCGGTCGAATCCAGTCGGTAGGCAGCTGCTGACTGGCCTGTTGAGGAGGGGGCGTCATGTCCGACGCAGCGATTTTCGCGACAGTGTTCGTGTCGATTTTCGTATTGCGAATCGTCGCCGCCACGCTGGTGTTCTACTGGATCCTCCCAGAGAGCGACCGGTGTCCGCACTGCAACGCAGTCACGCTGAGAGTCCAGTCTCGCGGGCTCGGCAAATGGATGCGTTGGCTGCGCTCATCTTGGTGTATCGAGTGCGGCTGGAGCGGTATGCTGCGTTCTGGGCCGGTGAGTGAGACGTCAGTCGCTTCCGACAAAACGCTCACCCGCCAGCGCTAGTACGACGCGAGACACACGGAACTGAGACCTCGTCCTGTGCTTGGTTCTATCGCTCCGTCACGTAGACCCGAATCCACGACGGCCAGTTTCCGCTGAACTCGAAGTAGTCATCGAAGTACGCGAGGCCTGTGCTTTCGAGATCGTCGAGAAGGTCGCGAATTCCTGTGTCGTCTGGAATCGGCCCGATCGTCACAAAGCGCCCGTCCACGCGAAACTCTTCGGGCGTGAGATTGAGACGCTCATCGATCGATTGTCGAGTTAGGCCGGCTCGCTCGTAAGCCTCCCGCCTGATGATCAACATCGATTGTCCTGATGGGATCTCTTGCGCCATGGGGTTTACCCGGTCCGTGATGCTAGCTTTTCGCTATGTCGCGTCATACGTCCCAGTCGGCCGAAGATGACTTTGATGTAGTCGTCGTAGGAGGTGGCCACGCCGGAACAGAAGCCGCCGTGGCGGCGGCACGACTTGGCGCGCGCGTCGGTCTCATCACGAGCGCGCTCGAAAGCATTGGGCAGATGTCGTGCAACCCGGCCATTGGTGGAGTGGCGAAGGGCACGGTTGTGCGTGAAGTCGACGCGCTAGGCGGAATCATGGGCCGGGCCACCGATATGGCAACGCTCCAGTTCCGCATGCTGAACCGCGGCAAGGGCGCGGCCGTGTGGGCCCCCCGCGCGCAATGCGACCGAGGAATATACCGCCGCGCCGTCCGCACCCTATTGGAGCAACACGCTTCGCTGTTCTGCATTCAAGGGACGGTCGCGCGTCTCCTGCTTGACGAGAGAGCGGCAAGCGTCCTTGGCGTCGAGACGTTGGAAGGGCGCCGGTTTACAGCTCGGACGGTAGTGATCACGACGGGGACGTTTCTTCGCGGCCGTATTCACATTGGGACCGGTACCCGCATCTCCGGTGGCCGCGCTGGGGAGTCATCATCCACCCACCTCGCCGAGCAATTGGAGAACGCCGGGCTGACAGTTGCTCGGTTCAAGACGGGAACGCCGCCACGAATCGACGGCCGATCCGTTGACGTCAGCACATTGGAGCGCCAGGAAAGCGAGCTCGGACTGTTCAATTATTCCTGGTCGCACTTTTGGAGCCGCGAGTCGGGTGAGACTTCCGCGGTCCGTCGCTCTGCACTGCCGGCTCGTCCGCCTAGACTGGACCAACGGGCCTGCTGGATAACCTTTCTCGGCGAGAGCGGAAAGAGACTGATCGCGGACAATCTGTCGGCATCAGCGATGTATGGTGGCGCGATTGAATCGCGTGGACCTCGATACTGCCCGTCGGTTGAAGACAAGGTCGTCAAGTTCCCGGACGCGGAACGACATCAGGTCTTCCTCGAACCAGAGGGCTTGGACACGAGCGAGCTCTATGTCAACGGACTGTCCACGTCCCTTCCGGCTCCGGTGCAGCTCGACGTCCTTCGATCCATTCCGGGCCTCGAAAACGTTCGGATGACTCGCGCAGGATACGCTATCGAGTATGACTATTTCCCACCGACACAGCTCGAGCCATCGTTCCAGGTCAAAGCCCTCGCCAGGCTTTTCTTCGCTGGTCAGATCAACGGAACAACGGGTTACGAGGAGGCCGCAGGGCAGGGAGTTGTCGCGGGGTTGAACGCCGGACTAGCGGCGTTGGGGCGGCCGCCCGTTTACCTCGGCAGGCACACTTCGTACATCGGGGTGCTCGCGGACGACCTCGTCACACGAGGGGTGGACGAACCTTACCGGCTTTTCACGTCGCGCTCGGAGTTCCGGCTCACAGTTCGGCAGGACAACGCAGTCCGCCGTCTCGCGCCGATTGGGCTCGATCTGGGTTTGTACGATCACGCCGAGGAATCGAGAATTGTCGAACGGTTCGCGGCAGAAGACGAAGCGATGGCGATTGCTCGGTCGACCAGTATCCGTCCGGAAAACGCAGCACCGTTCCTCGCAGCTGCTGGAAGTGCTCCTTTGCCGCACGCGATGCGGATCGCGGAAGTCGTCAAGCGACAGGGTATCGCCCTCAGCGATTTGTTCGCGTCCGCGGGCGTTGGCGCAGGAATAATTTCGGACGCGTTAACCACGACCGAGCTCGAGCTGAAATACGATGGCTATTTCGAGCGCGAGCGGTCACAAGCGGACAAGATGCGACGCATGGGCGAGTTCTCGCTGGACGAGAGCCTCCCGTACTCCCAGATGCGCTCGCTCTCGACCGAGGCCCGCCAGAAGCTCACGCGGATTCGGCCGCGCACTCTTGCACAGGCGTCGCGAATACCGGGAATCAGCGCTAGCGATCTACAGAACCTCGTTATAGAAGTCGAGCGCTATCGACGCGTTGCCGCCCAAAACGCAGGGGCGTCCTAAGCGGAGTGTCTCGCGCGGGCGTTGCCGGAATGGTGACGATTCCGCTTTCGCAGCGTGTCCCTCCTCGGACAAGTGTTCACACGTGACCAGGCAGCGTCTATCGACCCGTCTCGATTCACGATGGCTCGCCGTCGCCTTCGCCATCTTTGGCACGGTGCTCGGCTTTTTCCCCGTGGCGAACTGGGTGCAAACCCAGCGTCCGGCGCCGTGGTTTCCGCTCGTGCTCTCGGGATGGCTGAGTGGTTCAGCGATTGTTGTCGGCATCGGCGTCATTCTCGCAATCCTCTCGCGCCGCATTGAGGGTCTCTGGCGAGACAACGCATTGGGATCGGTGTCGTCATGGTCCCCCCGGCAGGACTGGTTGTTCGGTCTCGCGGTTGGATTCGCGTCCCTCGTGCTATACGCGGTGGTTGCCAGCGTGGTGTTTTCGCGCGTGCCGATCTCGATCGACGAGCTCGTGCAGCTGATTCAGGCGCGGATATTCGCCGCGGGTCGGTTGTGGCAGCCGGCTTCGCAGGAGCCTGAGTTCTACAGTGTCTTGAACATGGTGGACGCGAACGGCCGGTATTACGCCCAGTTCCCGGCGGGTGGGCCGGCAATGCTTGCTCTCGGCGTGCTTGTGCGAGCGCCTTGGCTGGTGGGTCCTGTTTGCGGGGCAGCGTCTGTTGCGGCGTTCTGGGCCTATTTGCGAGCCGTGGAACCGCAGCGTCAGGTCGCCGTCGGGGCGCTGTTGTTGTTCGCGTTCGCGCCGTTTGGCGTGTTCATGTCCGGCTCCCACATGAACCACGTGCCAACCCTGATGTGGCTCCTCATCGGCATGGCAGCGATGGCACGCGTGATGTCTTCATCGGCCCCGATGCCGGGCTATGCCTTGCTCAACGGGTTGTCGCTCGGGTGTGCCGCGACGATTCGCCCGGTTGACGCGCTGGCGTTTGCACTCCCGGCCGGCGTCTGGTATCTCGCGCAATCGTTAGGCTCCCGTGCGCGGTGGCGTGACGCGTTTGCGGCAGCAATCGGTGTAGCGATTCCGCTCTGCACCATGATGTGGGTCAACCGAGAGACCACAGGGAGTCCGTTGCTCTTCGGTTATCAGGTGCTATGGGGCCACAGCCATGACCTGGGCTTCCACCGCGCACCGTGGGGATTGGCGCATACGCCGGCGCGTGGACTTGGGCTACTCAGCCTCTATTTCCTGCGTCTCCAGACCTATCTCTATGAATCGCCGGTACCGTCACTGATACCGTTTCTCGGTGCGCTCTACCTAACGCGGCGGGTGGATCGATTCGATCGCTATCTGCTCGTGTCGGGTAGCCTGCTACTGGGCATGTACTTCGCGTACTGGCACGACGGATTTCTTTTCGGTCCACGCTTCGTGTTCCCGCTGCTCCCGCTCCTCGCGCTTTGGACCGCCCGATTTCCGGGCCTCGTTCGCGAACGGTTTGGCTCGGGTGTCGGCTATCGTGCGACGTGGTACGGCGTGGCGGTCGCCGCGATCATGGCAGTGGCGATTTCAGTTCCGGCACGCGTGCGCGAATACGCGCATTCCTTTGTGCCGATGCGCTTTGATTACCTCGCCGCTGCCAGACGAGCGCAAGTCACCGACGCCCTGATTTTCGTGCGCGAGAGTTGGGGGACGCAGCTCATGGCTCGTATGTGGTCGCTCGGCGTTCCGCGCAGCGACACGGAGTTGCTGTACGGCAAAGTGGACGCGTGTGCACTCGAACAACGACTGACCGCCATTGAGCATTCCGGCGCGCGTGACACCGCGGCTCTCGCTGGTCTCTTTCCCCTGCTTGCCGACTCGGCCCGCACGGTGAAGTCGCCGTTCTCGCTCGATGTGACGGAACGTTATCTGCCCGGCGCGGAGTACACTCCGACGTGCATCCAGCGTCTGTCGGAGGATCGGGCTGGCTTCACACTCCTCGCGCCGCTCTTGTACCGGAACTGGGGAACGAACGTGTATGCTCGAGACATGCACGAGCGGAATCTCGCGTTGGTGCGGCGGTACCCGAACCGTCCCATTTATCTTCTCCGTCCGCCAACCAATGCGACTGGTGCTTTGCCGGAGCTTTACCCGCTCCGGCGTGACTCGCTTCAGATCGCGTGGGGATCGCCCGAGTAGCTGCACGTTAGGCATTCGAGGCATCGCCTGGGCGGAAGTTACGCCATCGTTCGCCAACGATCGCCCTCGATCGGCACAGCGTGTGGCCATGCCCGGTGGTGCCTCCTCGATACAAGTTGCGCGGAGGCTGCGGTGCCTAACGCTGACTCGCGGGCGGTTGTGGTACTACTCAGTTACCGCATTTCGAGGGAACAGTTGGTGATTTTGGTTAGCAATTAGTAGCCATATGTGAATATAGACGCGCTTCAGAATTGTTTTTTTCTGACGGCGGACTCGGCTGTCTGGGCCGATCCTGTACGCGTGCGTCCGGAAGTTCCACCGATTCCACAATTCGCGAGTGCTCGAGCTGACAAATCTGGTGTTCCGAATTAATGCCGTCCGGCCGGCTGGCACGACTGGGTTTGGTACCGCACATGAGCTCGCAGATGCCAATGAGTGACGCTCTGTGGCGCCGGCCGCAGGGCCCCCGGGCTTCTTGATCTAAGACTCGACGCCGTTCGCAGAGGAGTGCGGGAATCGTGCTCAAGTGTCGCGCGCCGTACGCGCGAATTCGGTGCAAGCACTGCTCATCGATCAGTGTTTCACGTGAAACAGAACGCGGGTTTCGTTTCACGTGAAACACTTCGTAGCCGCCGGTCAATGACACTCCTATATTTCCGCCCCTCAGGAAAACGTCGCCTCAATTACCGAGCAGTGGCCAAAGTCGTAGCAATCGCCAATCAAAAGGGCGGGGTAGGAAAGACCACAACAGCCGTAAATCTTGCGGCGAGCCTAGCTGTCGCTGAGCAGCGAACTCTACTTATCGACGCGGATCCCCAAGGGAACGCGTCAAGCGGTATCGGGCTCTCGCGTGATTTGGTTTCGAAGACCGTCTATGACGTTCTTATCGGGGCCGCATCACTCGACGACGTCATTCATCGCGCCGTTCAGTTCCGGCACCTGGACGTCGCGCCAGCGACCGCTGACCTCGCAGCTGCTGAGGTCGAAATGGTCGACCAGCCCAACCGCGAGCGAGCGATGGGAACGGCGCTTACCGCCGTCCGGGAACGGTACGATTTCATACTGATCGACTGCCCGCCTTCGCTCGGGCTCATCACGGTCAACATGCTCGCAGCTGCCGATAGCCTCCTGATTCCCGTTCAGTGCGAGTATTACGCACTCGAAGGACTCTCCCAGTTGCTCAACACCGTCAATCTGGTCCAGCGAGGCCTGAACGGCCGTCTCGAGATCGAAGGCGTTCTTCTCACAATGTACGACGCCAGACTCAATCTCTCGCGCCAGGTTGCTGCGGACGCTCGCGAATACTTCGGGGGCCAAGTCTACGACACGGTGATCCCACGAAATATTCGTTTGGCGGAAGCTCCCAGCTTCGGAAAGCCCATCATCGTCTACGACGTGGCCTCAGTCGGCGCGCAATCCTACATGAGCGTGGCGAAAGAGCTGCTCACGAGGAACGGCTCAAGCCTAACCGACCTGTCCAAGACCGAGCAGTCGACATCGAACGTACCAACAGAGCTCGCAAATCAAGGCAGCGGCGCCGAATAGAGTGTTACAAAGTGGGCGCCAAGAGCGAAAATTCCTTGGCCCCGCATTTTGAGCGCTGCCCTCACCCGCATTAGCCTATGCCCGACAAACCCAGGCGCCTTGGCCGCGGCCTAGAGGCGCTCATCGGCTCCGTGCCCGCTGCAGCCCCAGCAACGTCTGCTTCGGGGCCGGCGGCTACGACCTCGGCCGATCTTCCATACGGGCCAATACCTATCCATCAAATCCGCCCAAACCCCTTTCAACCCCGGAAAGAGTTTCGGGATGATGAGCTTGCACAACTCCAGGCAAGCCTGACGGCAAACGGACTGCTGCAGCCAATTACGGTACGCCGAGGCGGCACAGGCTACGAGCTTATTGCCGGCGAGCGTCGTCTGCGCGCCGCGACGCGGCTCGGGTGGGCAGAAATTCCAGCGATCGTTAAGGACTATGACGATAAAGCTCTTCTGACATTAGCGCTCGTCGAGAACCTACAGCGAAGCGATCTCAACCCGATAGAAGAGGCTGAAGGGTACAGCCGCCTCAGTGCCGAGTTCGCTCTTACGCAGCAGGAGATAGCTGAAATTGTCGGCAAGGACCGGTCAACGGTTGCTAACTCGTTGCGTTTACTTAACTTACCAGCAGCCGTTCGTCGCATGCTGCAGGACGGGCAGCTATCTGTCGGCCATGCTCGAGCTTTGCTCGCTGTTTCATCCGAGCGTGTGATGGTCGACCTCGCAAGAGAGGCAGTAGCGAAGAATTATTCGGTTCGTGAGGTCGAGCGGAAGGTGAAACAGACGAGCACGTCAACGCGTCCACCCAGTACGTCATCTCACAAGAGCGACACGGGTCGACAGGCGGAGCTTCGCCGAGCCACGGACAGGCTCCGCCGTCGTTTACAGACAGACGTCGCGGTTGACATCGACGATAAGAATCGAGGTCAGCTGCGAATCAGCTTCTATTCGGCAGACGACCTCAACCGATTGATTGAGTTGATCATCGGCCACACGACAGAGGATATCTGATGCGTCTCGGATTCATGAATCGGTTGCGCAATGGATACGGCAATATCTACACGCCGCACGCCGGTTCCATGATAATCCAGGTCCAGCGCGAGACTGGCCTCGCGAACCGAACGATCGTCTTGAGTGAACGCCAGGTTGGGTTGCTGCGCATAATTGGCTCTCGCATTGGCCTCGCGGTCATTGCGGTGTTTATTGCAACCTGGCTACTGTTCGCCGCTCAGAGCGTACGAGTCCCGGTGCTGTCCGTTCGTATTGCGAAGTTGGAGCGCGACAATCGCCGCATCGATTCATTGCAAGTAGCGCTGTCGAGAATGCACGGCCGCTACGAGCAGGTCCGACAGATGCTCGCGGTCGGTGGCAGTATGGTCGAGCCCCAGGATGCCACTCCGCCGCCCGCAATACCGCCTAACGTCAAACGGGCCGACCGCGACGCACCACCGACGCCGACGCCTGTCCCGGACACTACTAAAGCCATTCCTTGATTTCTGACGCCCGCACGATCCCTCTATCGACCGACCGCAACCCCCGTAGGTACTAATGTCGATCTTCACGAAGCCGACAACAGAGAAGGTTCCGATGCGAAATGACGCCCCTCTTCCCGAAGCTGGATTGTCCGTGATCGCATCAGGAATGAAGATCG
>Ga0070670_100006354_pt1 | contig 10000 bp, 6 predicted proteins | sample KBSS63metaG_FD_64665 | JGI IMG/M metagenome (GOLD analysis project Ga0070670, IMG submission 64665) | Switchgrass rhizosphere microbial communities from Kellogg Biological Station, Michigan, USA - KBS S6-3 metaG | ecosystem: Host-associated > Plants > Roots > Rhizosphere > Soil ... | reverse complement strand
CGACTCACGGGACGGCCGAAAAACGGATGCCGAAGGCGCAGGCCGGACTTGCGGCCTGTTTCTTTCCGTAAGCGACTCCGTCGCCGCGGGACTTGCGGGCCGGTCCTCCGGCAGCGCCGACGCCGCCGGGAACTCGCGTTACAGCGTCCTCCAACGGCGCGACTCGCGTTCCAGGAACTTGTCCGCCGCCTCCGGGCCCCAGGTCCCCGCCGCGTAGTTCGGGAAATCCGCCGTCCGCACGCTTTCCCAGGCGCCGATCAGGGGCATGAGCACCTCCCAGGCGTGCTCCGCCTCGTCGCCGCGGATGAAGAGCGTCTGGTCTCCGTGCGTCACGTCGAGGAGGAGGCGTTCGTAGCCGCCCGCGATCGGCGCACCCAGCTTCGAGTACGGAAAGTCCATGTACACCGACTGGACCTGGAGCGTCGGGCCCGGGATCTTGACGCTGAACTTGAGGGAGACGCCCTCGTCGGGCTGGATGTGGAGGCGCAGCACGTTCGGGAGCAGGTCGCCCGAGGCCTTCGAGAAGAACTTGTGCGGCACGCCCTTGAACTCGATCGCGATCTCCGAGACGCGCTTCTCGAGCCGCTTTCCCGAGCGGAGATAGAACGGGACGCCCGCCCAGCGCCAGTTGTCGATCGCGAAGCGGATGGCGGCGTACGTCGGCGTGTTCGACTGGGGATCGACGCCCGGCTCCTCCCGATAGCCGGGAACGCGCTTGCCGCCCACGACGCCGGGCCCGTACTGGCCGCGCACGGCCCAGTCGTCGATCGCGTCCGTCGGGAAGGGGCGGACCGACTGCAGGACCTTGACCTTCTCGGCGCGGATGGCGTCCGCCTCGAACGCGGCCGGCGGCTCCATGGCCGTGAGCGTGAGGAGCTGCATGAGGTGGTTCTGGAACATGTCGCGGACGACGCCGGCGTGCTCGTAGAAGCCGGCCCGGTGCCCGACGCCGACCGACTCCGCGACCGAGATCTGGACGTGGTCCACGTAGCGGTGATTCCACATCGGCTCGAAGATGCCGTTCGCGAAGCGCAGCACGAAGATGTTCTGGACGGTCTCCTTCCCGAGGTAGTGGTCGATCCGGTAGATCTGCTTCTCGCGGAACACCGCGAGCATCGTCTCGTTCAGCTGGCGGCACGAGGCGAGGTCGTGCCCGAACGGCTTCTCGACGACCGCCCGCACCCACCCGCCGTCGACGCGGGCGAGGCCCGACTCGCCGACGTGCCGCACGATCGTCTCGTCGGCGTCGGGCGGCGTCGCGAAGTAGAAGATCCGGTTGCGGGCTCCCCCACGGCGAGTCTCGCAGGCCTGGAGCCACTCGCCGAGACGGGAGTACAGCGACGGGTCGCCGAAGTCCCCCGCGATGTAGGAGCAGACGTCGGGCATCTCGCCGGGGCGGCCCTGCGTCGGCGGCGTGAACTCCCGCGCGCCGCCCTCGAGGTGCGCGCGGAACTCCTCGTCGGTGTATTCGGTGCGCCCGATGCCGACGATGGCGAAGTCGGGAGAGATCGCGCCGTCGCGATTCAGGTGCGCGATCGCGGGGGCGAGGAGGCGTCGCGTCAGATCGCCGGAGGCGCCGAAGATGACGAGCGTGCAGGGCGGCCGGAGCTCGGCCTCCGTGCGGCGGGGACCCGTGAGCGGAGAGGCGACCGGCGTGGCCGTGGCCACGTCAGGCGACCCTCATCGAGCGCTCCTTCTCCGTGATGGTCTTCAGGAGCGAATCGTAGGAGTCGGAGAACTTCTGGACCCCTTCGCTCTCGAGCTCCATCGCGATGGCGGCCGTGTCGATCCCCATTCCCGCGAGCGCCTCGAAGCAGGCGTGGGCCGCCGGCAGGTCGTCGTGGATGCGGACCTTCGGGTCACCGTGATCGCGGTAAGCCTCGAATGTCTCGGGCGGCATCGTGTCCACCGAGTCCTTCGCGATCAGCGCCTCGACGTAATAGAGGTCGGGGAGCTTCGGGTCCTTGGTCGAGGTCGACGCCCACAGCGGCTTCTGGAGCCGCGCGCCGCGGGACTGCAGCGCCCGGAAGCGCGCGCTGCCGAAGACCTGCTCGAACGCCTCGTACGCGACGCGCGCGTTGGCGATGCCGAGCTTGCTGCGCCACGGCGCGGCCTCCGTCTTGCCGGCCTGGACGGCCGCATCGATCTTCTTGTCGCAGTTGGTGTCGACTCGGGACACGAAGAAGCTCGCGACCGAGCGGATCCCGTCGAGGCTCTGTCCCGCGCTCGCCCGATCCTCGAGGCCGGAGAGGTACGCGTCCATCACCTCGCGGTAACGCGAGACGGAGAAGAGGAGGGTGACGTTGATGTTGATGCCCTCGGCGAGGCACTGGCGGATCGCCGGAACGCCCTCCGCGGTCCCGGGAATCTTGACCATCACGTTCGCGCGGCCGCACGCCTTCCAGAGACGTCTCGCCTCGGCGATCGTGCCCTGCGTGTTGCGGGCGAGGTGCGGCCCGACCTCGATCGAGACGAAGCCGTCCTCGGTCTTGCAGGCCTCGTACACGGGTCGGAACACGTCGGCGGCGCTCCGGACGTCGGCGACCGCGAGCGCCTCGAACACGTCCGCCGGCGACTTCCCGCCCGCGCCCTCCCTGCGGATGTCCTCGTCGTAGAGGTCTCCCTCCGCGATCGCCTTCTGGAAGATCGTCGGATTCGACGTCATTCCCGAGAGCGAGTCCTCCTCGATGAGGCGCTGCAGGCCGCCGCCCTCGACGAGGTCCCGGCGGATGAAGTCGTACCAGATGCTCTGCCCGAGCCCGGAGAGCCTCTTCAGCGGATTGTCGTTCATGATCTTTCTCCCTTTCGGAGCAGCCCGTGCGCGAACTCGACGACGTGCTCCACGGTGAATCCGTACTCGCGCATCACGACCTCACCGGGGGCGGACGCGCCGAATCGGTCGACGCCGATGCAACCGCCGGCGTCCCCGACGTATTTCTGCCAGCCCATCGTCGCGCCGGCCTCGATCGAGAGCCTCGCCCTCACGGACGGCGGCAGGACGGCCTCCCGGTACTCGCGCGGCTGTTTGTCGAAGAACTCCCAGCAGGGCATCGAGACGACCCGCGTCGGGACGCCTTCGGCCTCCAGCCGCTTTCGACCCTCCGCCGCGAGGTGCAGCTCGGACCCCGTCGCCATCAGGATCATCCGAGGCGGACCGCCCGAGGCCTCGGCGAGGACGTAGCCGCCCCGCGATACGTCGCCGTTCTGGCCGATCCGCTCCAGCACCGGAAGGTTCTGCCGCGACAGCACGAGCCCGACGGGGCCGCGGTGCTCGATCGCCGCGCGCCATGCCTCGGAGGTCTCGTTGGCGTCGCCCGGCCGGATCACGGCGAGGTGCGGCATCGCGCGGAGCGAGGCGAGGTGCTCCACCGGCTGGTGCGTCGGGCCGTCCTCGCCGAGGCCGATCGAGTCGTGCGTCCACACGAAGATGACGGGCAGCTCGTTCAGCGCCGCGAGGCGCACGGACGGCCGCATGTAGTCCGAGAAGCAGAAGAACGTCGCGACGAACGGACGGGAGCCGCCGTGGTACGCGAAGCCGTTCGCGATGCCGGCCATCGCGTGCTCGCGGACTCCGTAGTGGATGTTGCGCCCCGCGCCGGTGGCCGGGTTGAAGTCTCCGCCCCCCTCGATCGTCGTCTTCGTCGACTCCGAGAGGTCGGCGTCTCCGCCGATCAGCCACGGAATCTTCGGCGCGATCGCGTTGATCGCCTTGCCGGACGCCACGCGCGTCGCGAGCGACTCGCCCGTCTTCCAGCGCGGCAGGTCCCGGTCCCATCCCTCGGGCAGCCCTCCCTCGCGGACGAGGCGCCACTCGGCCGCCTGTGCCGGGTACTCCGCGGCGTACGCCTCGAAGCGCCGCTCCCATTCCGCCTGCATGTGAACGCCCTTCTCGACGGCCTCGCGGAAGTGACGCAGCGCCTCCTCCGGTTCGTGGAACGGATCGGCCCACTCCCACCCCAGCGCCTTCTTCGTGGCCGCCACCTCGTCGGGACCGAGGGGACTGCCGTGGGCCTTGCTCGTGCCCGCCTTGTGCGGCGAGCCGTAGCCGATCGTCGTGCGGACGGCGATGAGCGTCGGCTTCTCGGTTTGCCCGAGGGCGGTGCGCAGCGCGGCGTCGATCGCGTCGAGATCCGTGTTGCCGTCTTCCACCCGGATCGCCTGCCAGCCGTACGCCTCGTAGCGACGGAGCACGTCCTCGGTGAAGGTCCACGACGTGGGACCGTCGAGCGTCACGTGGTTGTCGTCGTAGAGGTACACGAGCTTGCCCAGGCCGAGGTGGCCCGCGAGCGACGACGCCTCGCTGGAGATTCCCTCCATGAGGTCCCCGTCGGAGACGAGCGCGAAGGTCCGGTGGTTGAAGAGCTCGTATCCCGGCCGGTTGTACCGCCCCGCGAGGAAACGCTCGGCCATCGCCATGCCGACGGCGTTCGCCGCGCCCTGGCCGAGTGGGCCGGTCGAGGCGTCGACCCCGGGGGTGACGTGGCATTCCGGATGCCCCGGGGTCCGGCTTCCCCACTGGCGGAACGCCTTGAGATCGTCGAGCGTCAGGTCGTAGCCGGTCAGGTGGAGCAGGCTGTAGAGGAGCATGCAGCCGTGGCCGGCGGACAGCACGAATCGGTCGCGGTCCGGCCACTTCGGGTCCCGCGGGTTGTGGCGCAGGTGGCGCATCCACAGGACGTAAGCCATCGGCGCCGCGCCGAGCGGCAGGCCCGGGTGGCCCGAGTTCGCCTTCTGGACCGCGTCGATCGAGAGCGTGCGGATCGTGTCGATGCACAGCTCGTCGAGAGATTTCTGGACTGTGCTCAAGAGGGCCTCCTACCGGAAATTCGATCTTATTACGCGGAGATGAAACGGAGAGGCGAAGAGACTGATGAGAGAATTCGCCGAGAAGGCGGCTCCCCCGTGTCAATTTCTCAAGAAGCAGTGCGCGGCATGAAGAAACCGCTCGAGTGGACGCGTTCCGAGCTGTCGGAGCGCGTGCTCGGCTACGAGTGGCTCGAAACCGACGGGCTCGGCGGATTCGCATGCGGGACTGCGGGAGGCGCGCGTTCGCGCCGATACCACGGGCTCTACGTGCCGGCGATCCCTCCGCCGCGCCGCCGCTGGATGATGGTCGCGGCCTGCGAGGAGTTCGTGACCGCTCGCGGGGCGACCACCGGAGTGTCGACCCAGGTCTATCGTGACGCGACGGTGCCCGACGGCGCGAGCAACCTCTCCCGCTTCGCTCTCGACCCGTTTCCCGTCTGGCAGCACGAGACGTCCGACTTCGCGCTCGAGCGCTCGCTCTGCCTCGTCCGGGACCGCTCGCTCGTCGTCGTCCGCTACGTCAACCGCGGCGCCACCGAGCTGACGCTCCGGGTCAGGCCGCTCCTCGCGTTCCGCGGCTCGCACCGTCTCCAGCGCGAAACACCCGACTGGGATCCCGCCGTCGAGGTCCGCGGCGAGACGTCGTGGGTGCGCCCGTTCCCGTACCTGCCTCGCCTGTATCTCCGAGGCGTATTCGGATCCACGCGAGTGGACCCCGTCTGGTACCGGCACTTCTTCTACGCGGCGGACGCGGCGCGAGGCTACGACGCCGAGGAAGACCTCTGGAGCCCGCTCGAGTGGGAGTGGACGCTCCGTCCCGACGCACAGGCGTTCACGCTGTTCTCGCTCGACGAGTCCGCGAGCGATCCCGACCATCTCCTCGAGCAGGAACGGCGCCGACGCGACTCGTTTGCGTCCACGGGCGACGCCGTCTTCGACGAGATGGCGCGCCGCGCCGAGTCGTTCCTCGTCGAGCCCGACCACCGCAGCGCGTTCATCCTCGCGGGCTTTCCCTGGCTCGCGGACTGGGGAAGGCAGGCGATGGTCGCGGCGCCCGGCATCGCGCTGGCGCAGGGACGCTACGGCGCCACCGCGCGCGTGCTGAACACGTTCTCGGGCCTGCGGCGCGACGGTCTCATCCCGGGGCACTTCACGGGAGAAGAGGGCGAGCCGGACTACGACTCCGCCGACGCCTCGCTCTGGTTCGTGCTCGCCGTCGAATGGTTCTCGCGCCTGCGCCGGAGTCCGGGCCGCGCCTCTCCCCTGCTCGGCGCCGCGCGCTCCGTGATCGAGGCCTACCGGCGAGGCACGCGCCTCCAGATCGGAGTCGGCCCCGACGGCCTGCTCGCGGCACGCGCGCCGCGGCGCGCCCTGACGTGGATGGACTGCGTGCTCGACGGAGAGCCCGTCACGCCCCGCTCCGGCCGGCCCGTCGAGCTGAACGCGCTGTGGCACGCCGCGCTGAAGAGCGCCGCGCGACTCGAGCGCGTCGCCGGTGAGACCGGGCGCGCCCGCGAGCTCGAGTCGGAGGCCTGGCACCACGCCCGACGCTTCAACGAGACGTTCTGGTGCGGCGAGAAGGGCTACCTTTACGACGTCGTCGGCGACCACGGCGCCGACGCGAGCCTGCGTCCCAACCAGATCCTCGCCGTGGCGCTCACGGACGACCTGCTTCCGCCGCACCGGAGCCGCTCCGTCTACTGGGCGGTGCGGCGCACCCTGCTCACTCCGTTCGGGCTGAGGACGCTCGATCCCGCGGACCCGCGTTACCACGGCCGCGCGGACGGCGACGAGCGCGCCCGGCTGTCCGCCGCGCACCAGGGCACGGTCTGGCCGTGGCTCATGGGGCCCTTCGCGGACGCGCACTTCCGGGTGTTCGGCAATACGGAGGACTCGCGCCGCACGATGCGCGCCCTCCTCGCTCCCCTGCGCGCCCACATCCGCGAGGCGGGCCTCGGCGGGATCTCCGAGATGTTCGACGGCGACGCTCCCCACACGCCGCGAGGCTGCTTCGCGCAGGCGTGGAGCGTGGCCGAGATCGCGAGGGTGCTGTACACGCACCTGAGAGGCGGGGAGTGAGAACCCGTTGAGAATGGAGAGTTGAGAGTTGAGATCGAAGAGAGCCGATCGTCTTTCAATCTCAATTCCGAGTTCTCGATTCTCGATTCCTCCGCTCCCATGAGGGTCCTCATGCTGGGGTGGGAATACCCTCCCCGCGTCACCGGCGGTCTCGGCGTCGCCTGCGCGGGACTGGTTCGCGGGCTGCGGGAGGCCGGCGTCGACGTCGTCCTCGTGCTGCCCTCGGCCTCCGCGGGTGCGACGGGTCGGATGCGTCGCCGGCGCGGCGTCGGCTCTCTCGAGATCGTGCCGGCGTTCGCCGGCCGTGGTCGCGGTCGAAGCGGCACGCGCGGCGCCGCGCTCGCCGCCGCCTCGAAGCGCGTCGACCCTTACGCGTCGGTGGACGCGCTCCCGACGACCGCCACCGCCAGGACCCGCGGCGGCGGCGTCCTTTACGGACCCGACCTCGTCGAGACCGTCGAGCGCTACGCGTCCGCCGCCGGCGAGATCGCGGCGCGAAGACGCTTCGACGTCGTCCACGCGCACGACTGGCTCACGTTCCCGGCCGGGCTGGCGGCGAAGCAGGCGTCGAATCGGCCCCTCGTCGCGCACGTGCACGCCACCGAGCTCGACCGCTCGGGCCCGGCCGGCGCGGGCTCTCCCGCGGCGCTCATCGAGCGGCGCGCGCTCCCGGTCGCGGATCGCGTCGTCGCGGTCTCCCGGTACACGGCGGGGGTGCTCCGCGAGCGCTACGGCGTCTGCGCGGACCGAATCCGGGTCGTGCACAACGCGATCGACGCCGTTCCGTCGGGCCGACGCGGGCAGGGGCGGCGCGCGCGCCGCCGGGGCTCCCCCCTCGTTCTCTTCGCGGGCCGGGTGACGCGCCAGAAGGGGCCGGAGCAATTCGTGCGGGCGGCGGCGCTGGTCGCATCCGAGCGCCCCGACGTTCGCTTCGTCCTCGCCGGGACGGGCGACCGGCTCGAGGAGGTCCGCGACGAGGCTTCGCTCCTGCGGATCGGCGAACGGATCCGGTTCACGGGCTTCGTGTCGCGTGGCGCGCTCGACCGCCTCTACGCGCGCGCGGACGTCTTCGTGATGCCCTCGCTGTCCGAGCCGTTCGGCCTCGTCGCGCTCGAGGCGCTCGCGAGGGGAACTCCGGCCATCATCTCGAGAACGTCGGGAGTCGGGGAGGTCCTCCCCCGGGTTCTCCGCGTGGACTTCGGGGACGTCGAGGAGCTCGCCGCGAAGATTCTCTGGGTCCTGGCGCTGCCCGGCCTGCGCGACTCGCTCTCCGCGGCCGGGGCGGAGGCGGTCGGCCGACTCTCCTGGCGCGCCGCGGGCGAGCGCTGCGCGGCGATCTACTCCGAGCTCGCCGCGGACGCGGCCGGCGATGGCACAATCGCCGCGCCATGACGCCGGTCCTTCTCCTGATCTGCGACGGCTGGGGGCACGCTCCGCCGTCCGACGGCAACGCGATCACGCTCGCCCGCACCCCGATCTTCGACCGCTGGATCGCGGAGGGCCCTTGGACGCTGCTCGACGCGTCGGGCGAGTCCGTCGGCCTGCCGGCGGGAGTCATGGGCAACTCCGAGGTCGGCCACCTGACGCTGGGAGCGGGCCGCATGGTCCCGCAGGACCTGCTCCGCGTGGACCTCGCGCTCCGCGACGGGTCCTTCTTCCAGAACGAAGCCCTGATCGCGGCGGCCGAGCATGCCCGCAAGCGCGGCGCGGCGCTGCACCTGATGGGCCTCGTCTCCGACGGCGGTGTCCACTCTCACCTCCGGCACCTGGAGGGACTGATCGAGCTCGCGGGCCGAGTCGGGGTCGAGCGCGTCCGCGTGCATGTCTTCACCGACGGCCGCGACACCGCGCCCCAATCCGCGAGGGGATTCGTCGAGCGGGTCGAGGAGGCCCTGCGCCCGGTCGGCGGCCGCATCGCGACGGTGTCGGGCCGCTACTACGCGATGGACCGGGACAAGCGATGGGATCGCGTCGCGCGCGCGTACGCGGCGCTCGTGTTCTCCTCCGGCCTGCGGGCGCCGGACGCCCTCGCCGCCGTCGAAGCCGGGTACGCGCGAGGCGAGACCGACGAGTTCATCCAGCCGACCGTGATCGTCGACGGCGACGAGCCGGTCGGGCAGGTCCGCGACGGCGACTCCGTCGTCTTCTTCAACTTCCGCGCGGACCGCGCCCGCCAGATCACGCGCGCGCTCACCGACCCCGACTTCGCCGACTTCCCGCGGCCGAAACCTCCGCGAATCGAGTTCGTCGGCTTCACCGAGTACAAGAGGGAGTTCGGCCTGCCGGCGGCGTTCCCGCCGCAGGAGGTCACCGGCATCCTCGCCGACGCGTGGGCCGGCGCGGGCGTGACCAACCTCCGGCTCGCGGAGACCGAGAAGTACGCGCACGTCACGTACTTCTTCAACGGAGGAATCGAGAAGGCCTATCCCGGCGAGGAGCGGATCCTCGTCCCGTCGTGGAAGGGCGCGACCTACGACCTGCACCCGCAGATGAGCGCGGCGGAGATCACGGAGGAGGCCGTCCGGGCGATCCGCGCGGGGGCGTTTCCGGCGTGCGTCGTGAACTTCGCCAACGCCGACATGGTCGGCCACACCGGGAAGCTGGCGGAGACGATCGAGGCGGTCGAGACCCTGGACCGATGCTTCGGGATCCTGGAGGCGGCGTGCCGGGAGTCCGGCGTCGTGCTCCTGATGACGAGCGACCACGGCAACGCCGAGAAGATGATCGATCCCGCGACCGGAGGGCCGCACACGGCGCACACGACGAACCCGGTGCCGCTGGTGATCGTCGGCGCGCCCGGGCGGCTCGCCGCCGGAGGGACGCTCGCGGACGTCGCGCCGACGCTGCTCGCGATTCAGGGCATTCCGAACACGGCCGAGATGAAGGGCAGGGACCTCAGATTGCCGTGAGCTTCGAGTTCCAGTCTCCAGCCGGCGCCGCCCGACTCGAGACGTGCAGCGTGAGACTCGAAGCTCCCTACCCCTTCCTCTCCTTCGCCCCCGGAAACTTCCGCTGCAGGTCGCGCTTGAGCTCGCCGGCGGTCTCCGCGTCGCCCAGGATCTCGTAGGTGCGAATCGCCGCGAAGTACGCCTCGGGGGTCGCGACGTCGCTCACG
>Ga0070670_100006352_pt1 | contig 10003 bp, 9 predicted proteins | sample KBSS63metaG_FD_64665 | JGI IMG/M metagenome (GOLD analysis project Ga0070670, IMG submission 64665) | Switchgrass rhizosphere microbial communities from Kellogg Biological Station, Michigan, USA - KBS S6-3 metaG | ecosystem: Host-associated > Plants > Roots > Rhizosphere > Soil ... | reverse complement strand
CTTTAATTGCGCAACTGCTAGTCGGCAAAAAAGCGTCTGTTCTAAAACTGCATCACCTCCCGAGCGGCAAGTGGCGTCCGCCACCGCGACGCATGACGACAGCGGCTATCGTGCGCGCAGCTTCGGATCGAGGGTATCGCGCACGGCATCGCCGAACAGATTGAACGCGAACACCGCCAGCGTGATGGCAGGCCCCGGAAAGATCGCAATCCAGATCGCGCGCTCTGCATACTCTTCCGCGCCGCCCTGCAGCATCAGGCCCCACGCCGGCGTTGGCTCCTGCACGCTGAGACAAAGATATGACAACGAAGCCTCAAGCAGGATCGCCTGGCCGAGGAAGGTCGTCAGCATGATGAGGTAAGACTCCATGCAGTTCGGCACCATGTGCCGCAGGATGATGCGCAGATGGCCATAGCCCAGCGACCGCGCGGCATCGATGTAAGGCATCTCGCGCAGTGATGCCCACCGGCTGCGCAGGCGCCTTTTAGCGTATCCGCTAGCGGCGATCGTTTTTCAATTTTGAGTATTTGCTCCAGGCAGCCACGATCAATACAACGAACGCGAGGATGCCGATAAAAAGCAAAGTACGGTCGAGCGAATTGAGCCAGCGCAGAAACGAGTCATAGTCAAACATGGGGGTTTGGGCAGCGAGGTGCATCCGGCGCCGGATTTAGCGGATTTAGTCGATCCGTTGACCGCATGAGTATACCCTTCTGAAAAATAGACAAGCCAAGCGCAAGCGCGAGTAAATGCTAGACTCCATGCCGCACTGCCGAAATTCGGCTTTTGACGTAAGGACATTTACTTAGCCACTTTCGCGGGACTCCTTTCCGACGAATAGCTGATTAAGAACGCGTCGACCGCACGCATGCTGGCAAATTTCCGTTTATTCGGATCGCGACAATCGCTTGTCTGGTATCTGCGAGATACGGCGATGTTCATCGCGTGTTATCTCATGCTCGACTGGACCAGCTATTTGTATCCGCTCGGTCCTTTCAACATCACGCCGTGGAACCCACCGCCTGCACTGAGCATCGTCTGGATGATGCTGGGAGGAATAAGTTACGCCCCACTGGTTTTCGGCACCATACTCATGGCCGATGTGCTCGTGCGGCACGCGCCAGGCGGCTTGCTCTTTTCGGCGTTGAGCTCCCTGGTGCTCGCCGGCGGCTATGCGGCGATCGCTGCGATGCTCCGCCACTTTCTCCAGTGCGACTATCGTTTGGGGGACACGCGCGAGGTGTGGGCGTTCGTATCCATCACCGCAGTCGGTAGCGCGGTGGTCGGGATCGCATACGTTGGACTGCTCTGGATAAACAACTTCGTGGTCGGTGAATTGTTCAGCGCGGCGTTTGTCCGTTTCTGGCTTGGGGATGCGGTCGGCGTTCTGGTTACCGCGCCGCTGCTTTTGCTGGCGGCCGACCCGGCGGGACGCGAGCGCTTGCGCAAAGCCTGGCACAAGCCGGAAACCATGCTTCAGTTCGGCGTAATGATCGCGACGGTGGCGCTGGTTTTCGAAGGGGCCGGCGACAATCCGTCGCAATACTTTTATGTTTTGTTTCTGCCTTTGATCTGGATCGCGCTGCGCGGCGGATTCGCCGGCGCCGTCGTCGCTTCGGGCGTCGTTCAGGTGGGCATCGTGCTTGGTACCCAGGGCGGTCCGTTGAACTCGCTGGAACTGGTGGAACTTCAGGCGCTGATGGCGGCTTTTTCGCTGACGGCATTGTTTCTCGGTGTGATGGTCGATGCGCGCGCCCGTGCGGTCGACGCGCTCAAGGTGTCGCTGCGGTTGGCGACCGCCAGCGAAATGGCAGGCGCGATCGCCCATGAGATCAACCAGCCGCTGGGGGCACTGCAAATGTATGGCCGCGCCTGTGAGTTGTATCTGGCGCGCGGGGAAGGGCATGTTCCCTATGCCGAACTTGGCGCGACAATTGCCAAGATGATCGGTGAATCAGAGCGGGCCGCCGAAGTGCTGGGCAGCTTGCGCGATTTTTTCAGAACGGGCACCACCCGCCTGGAGCAGATCACGGTTGCCAGCCTGCTCGAGAGTGCGCAAAGGACCGGCCGGGCATTGAACGCGGACCGCACGGTGAAATTCAGCGTGGGCGCTCCGGCCCCGTCAGGAGTCATCATGGCCGACCGGCTGCAAATTGAACTCGTGCTGCGCAACCTGATTGCAAACGCTTTCGAGGCCGTCGCAAACCTGCCGCCGGACAAACGACAGGTGTCCGTCGAGGCTAAAGCGCTGGAGGGCGATCGGATCCTTATCCGCGTCGTGGACAGCGGGCCGGGACACCCGTCAGCGGCGCACAATACAATCTTTGAGCCGCTTGCAACCAGCAAAGCCACGGGAATGGGCATGGGCCTCGCGATTAGTCAGGCGATCGCGGAGGCGCATGGCGGAAGCGTCCGAGCGCAGGTTGGGAAGCAGAGCGAATTTCGACTGGTCTTACCCGGAGTACGCAACCATGACTAATCCAGTGCAGACCGGCCTCACCGTTTACATCGTCGAAGACGATGCAGCGATGCGAGATTCCTTATCCTTGATGCTGGGGCTGTTGGGTTTCCGGGCGGTATCGTTCGCCAGCGCCGAAGCGTTTCTCGATACTTACCGCGACGACTGGGCCGGTTGCCTCGTGTGCGATCTCAAGTTGCCCGGGATGAGCGGGATTGAATTGCAGGCGCGGCTGCGGGAAAAAGGCAGCACACTGCCGTTCGTTATTATCACTGGGCACGGAGATATCAAAGCTGCACGCGCCGCGTTCCAGCTCGAGGCCGTCGATTTTCTTGAGAAACCGTTCAACGAAGCCGATTTGCGCACAGCCATAGAAAAGGGGCTCGACAAGGAATCCCGCCGGCTCATGCACGCCGGCATCGACAACGAGATGGCCGCCAGACTCGCGAAAGTGACGCGACGCGAGCGTGAGGTTCTTGAACTGGTCGGCCGCGGATTGCATGCGAAGGAAATTGCGCGGGCGCTCTCAATCAGCGCGCGCACCGTCGAAGTTCACAAAGCGCATTTGATGACCAAGCTCGAAGTGCGCAACGTCTCCGAGCTCGTCAGATTTGCGCTGGCCGCTGAAAAGGCGCCCTGAACGGCGGCAGAGCTGCGTCGCAAATGCTGGCGAAGCCGTGCGCACCGTCAGTAAAAATACGTACGAATTCATCCTGCTTATCCTGAGCGTATTGCCGCCCTAGTATTGATGCACCCGGTGGCGGGACGAAGCACCGTAGCGCGGCTATTGCGAACCCGCAACCGCATGTCGATGCGCTGTTCCGGATCGCCGGTCAACTCAATGGAGGAGCGTTATGAAATTCATTTCCGGTCGAGTGTTGTGCGCGGCAATTGCGTCAGTGATCGCGGCGATATTGATTTATAACGCCCCGTTCGAAGCGGCGGCCTCAGTGCCGACGGCATCGTCGCAGGTTGTGTACGCACCGATTATCCATCCACCAGTCATTTCCGGAGCCCCGGCCGAGGTCGATTTATCCCTGCTTTTGCTGGAGCTCGGCTTTGTCGCTTTCCTCGGCAGCGCAATATTCTTTGCGGCGGGGCGACACAAGAACAAACGCTGAACCGGCTGCGTGCAAGGCCCTGCCGCGCGACGTCATGCGCCGGCGTTCGCGCACTTACTGCAGAAATAACGCGGAATTACGATTCCTATATACATGCTACATGCTACATGCTACATGCTACATGCAGGCATGCTTCGTTGAGGGATGCCAATCGCATAGCTTAAGGAGCCAGACCATGAAACAAAAATATTCGTCGAAGAGCCGCATAGCGGCGACCCTGTGTGCGCTGTTGAGCGCGGGAGCGAGCGAAGCTGCGATGGCGGTCGGATGGGAACCTTCCAAGCCGGTGGAGTTTGTGGTGCCGGCCGGCACCGGCGGCGGCGCCGATCAAATGGCGCGGCTGTTGCAGGGCGTGATCTCCAAAAATCATCTGATGAAGCAGCCGCTGATCGTGGTCAACAAATCCGGCGGCGCGGGCGCCGAGGGCTTCCTGGCAGTCAAGGATGCGAAGGGCGATGCGAATACCATAGTCATCACGCTATCGAATTTGTTTACTACGCCACTTGCCACTGGAGTGCCTTTCAACTGGAAGGACCTGACGCCGGTCGCGATGCTGGCGCTTGACCAGTTCGTGCTATGGGTCAACGCCGACGCGCCGTACAAAACCGCCAAGGATTATCTGGCGGCCGTCAAAGCCGCCGGCCCCAATAAATTCAAGATGGGCGGCACCGGTTCCAAGCAGGAAGACCAGATCATCACCGTCGCGATCGAGAAAGCAGCAGGCGTGAAATTTACCTATGTACCGTTCAAGGGCGGCGGCGATGTTGCCGTGCAGCTGGTCGGCAAGCACATTGATTCGAGCGTCAACAATCCGATCGAGGCGGTTTCCCAGTGGCGGGCGGGCAAGCTGCGGCCGCTGTGCGTGTTCGACGACGCGCGCATGCCGTACAAGACCAAGGTGACGGAAACCATGTCCTGGAACGACATACCGACCTGCAAGGAGGCGGGCGTGCCGACCGATTATGTGATGCTGCGAGGAATATTCATGCCCGGCGGCGTGACCCAGGAGCAGGCGGATTATTACGTCAACCTGGTAAAGAAGGTGCGCGAAACGCCCGAATGGAAAGAGTTCATGGAGAAAGGCGCGTTTAATCAGACGTTCATGAGCGGCGCCGACTATGAGAAATGGGTTGAGAAGGCCGAACAAACTCATAAAGATTTGATGCGCGAGGCGGGATTTCTCGCCAAGTAACAGCTAGCTTGACCGCCCAGAGCAGTCGCGTTCCGCGTCGCCGCGATCTGGAACTCGCTAGTCTATACCTACGATCACTTCGCTTTACCTGATTGTAAATTATGCCGCGCCTAAAAACGATTCACTTTTGCGATTCGGCCAAACTTAAATTCCTACAATGGGGAAGGACACGCGAGATTCAATTGCACCAGCTTCAGCAATACGGCTTCGGGCAAGCTCAGCGGTGCACAGAGGGGGTATCTTTAAAATAGCGGGCAAAAGAGTCGAGCAACCATGCGGGTTTGAGGCCAATGCGTCTGCTGTGTCCCCCAGCGTAGTAGTCAAAGTCGGCGTAGGCAGCGGCTTCGTCAAGAGCCTGGCTCACTCCAGAGGTGCTTCCGAGTGCGCGATCAGCTCAGCGGCAAATGGCGGCAGATGCGCAATAGGCTAAGTGATGACGAAGCCCGCCAGCGATACGGGAGGGAAATTACGAACGGCTAGACTGGAGCACGCGCCGACATCGCGCAAGGTCCGATCATGTTCATGGTCGAGAACTACCGCACCGTTATGTTGTGGCAATTGATGCGCAAGTGCCCGTATCTGGTCAGCGGCTTGCGGCGCGCTGAGTTCACGGGCGGCTGGGTACGAGGGGCGCTGTGATGTCCGGCAAGAATTCATGCGGCCAGTCGTGTCGCCAGGTGCGGCACGATTGAGCCGTGCGCCAGCAAGTGATCTTTTTCGTTTGCGGCGAGTCTAATCTTAACGCGTTGCTCCTGACGCCGGCTGACGGCGCCGCTCAATCGTGTCTCATCCATCAGGACACCCCAGCATGGGTCCTCAGCCTTCGATAGTTACCTCCGACGTTTCGCTCGACGAGCGCAGCATCAATGCCCTGCGTTTTTTGTCCGTCGATGCCGTGCAAAAAGCCAATAGTGGGCACCCAGGGCTGCCATTGGGCGCGGCGGCCATGGCATATGTGTTGTGGACGCGCTTTCTCAAACACCATCCCGCCAACCCGGACTGGATCGACCGCGATCGTTTTGTTCTGTCGGCCGGGCATGGCTCGATGCTGCTATACGGTCTGCTCCATCTCACTGGCTACGCATTGCCGCTCGACGAAATCAAGCGGTTCCGGCAATGGGGCAGCATGGCACCGGGACACCCCGAGCTCGGAGTCACGCCGGGGGTCGAAACCACGACCGGCCCGCTGGGACAGGGATTCGGCAATGGGGTGGGACTCGCCATAGCGGAGGCTCATCTTGCCGCGCGCTATAACCGACCGGGCTACACCATCGTCGATCATCATACTTATGGCATCGTCAGCGACGGCGATCTGATGGAAGGTGTCGCTTCGGAAGCGGCGTCGCTCGCCGGCCATTTACGCCTCGGCAAACTGATTTATCTGTACGACGACAATCACGTGACGCTCTCGGCTGGCACTGCGATTACGTTTACCGAGGACTGTGCGCGCCGCTTCGACGCGTACGGTTGGCATACGCAGAAGGTCGAAGACGGCAACGATCTGGACGCAGTTGAGCGCGCGCTCGCAAGCGCGCGCGCCGATCCGCGGCCCTCGCTAATTCTGCTGCGCACCCATCTCGGTTACGGGTCGCCGCACAAGCAAGACACATTCGAAGCCCACGGTTCGCCGCTGGGTGCAGACGAAGTGCGGCTGACCAAGGAGAACTTGGGATGGCCAGTCGCACCGCCGTTTGACCTGCCCGAGCCGGTGCGCGCGCATTTTCGCGAAGCACTGCCACGCGGGGCACGCGCCGAAGCGGAGTGGAACGACAAGTTTCACGCTTATACGCAGGCGTACCCCGAGCTTGCGCGCGAATTGCAATCGCGCATGCGCGGCGAATTGCCTGCTGACTGGGACGCGGATATTCCGCTGTTCCCGCCCGACCCCAAAGGCCTCGCCACGCGTGCTGCTTCGGGCAAGATCATGAACAACATCGCGCCGCGATTACCAGCGTTGCTCGGTGGTTCCGCCGATCTCGATCCCTCGACCTACACCGCGTTGAAAGGATGCGGCGACTTCGCGCCGCTCCGCGCCGCTGCGGCGGACGCGCAGGGTTCCGACGGCGGCGGCTGGTCGTACGCGGGCCGCAATCTGCATTTCGGCGTCCGCGAGCACGCTATGGGCTCGATCATGAATGGTCTTGCCGTGCACGGTGGGACCGTGCCGTTCGGCGCGACGTTCCTGGTTTTTTCCGATTACATGCGGCCGCCGATCCGTCTCGCCGCATTGATGGGATTGCACGTGATTTACGTGTTTACCCACGACAGCATAGCACTGGGCGAGGACGGCCCGACCCACCAGCCAGTCGAACAACTTGCCGGCCTGCATGCGATTCCGCACTTAACTGTCATCCGTCCTTGCGATGCCAATGAGACGGCAGTCGCCTGGCGCATTGCGCTTGAAACGCGCACAGGTCCGGTGGCGCTCGTGTTGACGCGGCAGGATGTGCCGACGCTCGACCGCGCGCAGTTCGCCGCCGCCGACGAATTGCGGCGGGGCGCCTACATCCTCGCCGATGCGCCGAAGGGGAATCCCGATCTGATCCTCATAGCGAGCGGCTCCGAAGTCGCGCTGATCGTGGCGGCGCAGCAGGTATTGCGCGAGAAAAAAATAGAGGCACGCATCGTGTCGATGCCGAGCTGGGAGTTGTTCGAGGCGCAGCCGCTCGAATATCGCGACATCGTACTGCCACCGACGGTCGCCGTGCGGCTCGCCGTCGAGGCCGGGGTGTCGCAAGGCTGGCATCGCTATGTCGGCGCTCGTGGCGACGTGCTTGCCGTCGACCGCTTCGGAGCGTCGGCGCCGGGTGAAGTCGTGATGCGCGAATATGGTTTTACCGTCGACAACGTATGCCGGCGGTCGCAGGCGCTGCTCGAAACGTTCGCCAAACCCCGTTAAGCCAGGAGAATCAGCATGCAGCTCGGCATGATCGGTTTGGGACGCATGGGAGCCAATCTGGTACGGCGCCTGGCGAAGGATGGCCACCAGTGCGTCGTTTACGACGTGAACCAGGCCGCCGTGACGAAGATCGCGGGCCGCGGCGTTCGCGGCGCCGGTTCGCTCGACGAACTGCTCGCGAAGCTCGCCAAACCGCGCGCTGTGTGGGTGATGGTTCCCGCCGGCGTCACCGACAAAACGATCGAGGAGCTCGCTTCGCACATGGAGGCGGGCGACATCATCATCGACGGCGGCAACAGTTACTACCGCGATGACGTCCTGCGTGCGCAGGTGCTTGCGAAAAGCGGCATTCATTACATCGATTGCGGCACCAGCGGAGGCGTTTTCGGTCTCGACCGGGGCTATTGTCTGATGATCGGCGGCGAAGCGACCATCGTCAGGCACCTCGATCCGGTTTTCAAAAGCATCGCGCCGGGTGTAGCGGCGGCGACGCGGACCCCGGGCAGAAAGCGTGCGCCCGATTCCGCCGAACAGGGTTATCTGCACTGCGGGCCGACCGGCGCCGGTCACTTCGTGAAAATGGTCCATAACGGCATCGAGTATGGCCTCATGGCGGCGTACGCCGAAGGGATGAATGTATTGCGCAATGCGAACGCCGGCAAACGCGCGCGCGAAGCCGACGCCGAAACTGCGCCGCTGCGCGAACCGCAGTATTACCAATACGACATGGACCTGCCGCAAATCGCGGAAGTATGGCGGCGCGGTAGCGTGATCGGTTCATGGTTGCTCGATCTCACGGCAGCCGCACTGCATGGCAGTCCCGACCTCGAGGACTATGCTGGCCACGTCTCGGATTCCGGCGAGGGACGGTGGACGCTCGAGGCAGCAATTGACGAATCGGTTCCAGTTCCCGTCTTGAGCGCCGCGCTATTCGCGCGCTTTAGCTCGCGCGGCGAAGCCGATTATGCCAACCGCGTACTGTCCGCAATGCGCAAGCAGTTCGGCGGTCACGATGAGAAGAAGACGGGACGCTTGAAATGAAAAAAAGCAACGGTCGCCAGTCGCCGGCTGACGCGCTCGTGTTGTTCGGCGCTTCAGGCGACCTCGTGCACAAGAAAATTTTTCCGGCGCTGTATGCAATGGCGAAACTCGGGATGGTCGACGTGCCGGTGGTCGGCGTCGCGTCTTCGCCGTGGACTACTGCGCAGCTGCGCAAGTGCGCGACTGACAGCATCAAAGAATCCGGCAGGATCGACGATGCGCGCGCGCTCCGCCATTTGCTTTCTCTGCTCACCTACGTGAACGGAAACTACAACGATGCGACAACGTTCACGGCGTTAAAAAGCGCGCTCGCAGGTGCCCGGCGCCCGGCGCACTACCTTGCCATACCGCCGGTGTTTTTCGGGACCGTGATTAAAGGGCTCGGTGCCGCGGGGCTGGCCGACCGTGCGCGCGTCATCGTCGAAAAACCATTCGGGCGCGATCTCGCGTCCGCGCGCGAACTCAACCGCATCGCGCGGTCGGTGTTTCCGGAAGACGCGATCTTCCGCATCGACCACTATCTGGGCAAGGAGGCGATCATGAATATTCTGTACTTCCGGTTCGCCAATTCCTTCCTTGAACCCATCTGGAATCGCAATTACGTCGCGAGTGTGCAGATTACGCTCGCGGAGAATTTCGGCGTCGACGGCCGCGGCGCTTTTTACGAAACAGCAGGCTGCCTGCGCGACGTGATTCAGAACCATCTGTTCCAGATCGTCGCCCTGCTGGCGATGGAGCCGCCGACCTCTCGCGGCTTCGGCGCCTTGCATGGCGCGACCGCCGATGTGTTCCAGGCGATGCGCCCGTTGAAGCCGCGCGACTTGGTGCGCGGCCAGTACGCGGGTTATCGCAGGGAGCCGGGAATCGCGAAAAATTCCGACGTCGAAACGTTTTGCGCGCTGCGGCTCTCGATCGATTCGTGGCGCTGGGAAGGCGTGCCATGGTACTTGCGCTCGGGTAAATTTCTGGCCGCAACGGCCGCCGAAGTAATCGTCCGGCTGAAGCCGCCGCCACAGCGGTTGTTCGCGGACTCAGCGTCGGCGATCGACTCAGCCAACTATCTGCGTTTCCATATCTCGCCGAATTCCGCAGTCGCGCTGGGCGCGCGCGTCAAGCGCGCGGGCAAAGAGTTCGTGGGCGACCAGCGTGAACTTTATCTGATCGACGAGCAACCGGGCGAAGAGACGCCGTACGAGCGTTTGCTCGGCGACGCGATGGTCGGCAACGGCGCGCTCTTCACGCGCGAGGACGCGGTTGAAGCTGCCTGGGCGGTGGTCGATCCGGTGCTCGTC
>Ga0070670_100006351_pt1 | contig 10003 bp, 8 predicted proteins | sample KBSS63metaG_FD_64665 | JGI IMG/M metagenome (GOLD analysis project Ga0070670, IMG submission 64665) | Switchgrass rhizosphere microbial communities from Kellogg Biological Station, Michigan, USA - KBS S6-3 metaG | ecosystem: Host-associated > Plants > Roots > Rhizosphere > Soil ... | reverse complement strand
CGCCGAGCGGCTCGAGGCGTCCGGCTAGCGTGTCGCCCCGGACGCCGAGCCGGCCCCCATACCCCGTCGAGAATCGATCGGGCTGTGGCTCGAGCAGCAAGACCTCCACGGAGTCACGGAATGTCGCCCAGATCGCATTCGCCTGCCCCGAGGGTGTCCGCGGGAGCGGACGCCAACGGCGCTGGCTCGGCTGCTCGGCTGCAACGGAGGCCGAATCGAGGAACACGTCGCTGGTCGGAATGACGGCTGCCGGTCCGTCCCAATGCAGAACCCGATAGCAGCCGGCAGCGGCGCGCTCGGCGTCAGAGAGTGTAATCGAAGGGTGAGAGTGGCCTGGCGTCCGGCAGGCGATGCAAACGACGGCGAGTACAACCCCGACGCGCATGTCGAGCTCTCCTTACGCACATGGACGTGGGCACCTAACGCCTGAAGTTGAGCTGCGGGTGAGTTCAATAGAATGCGGCGCCGCAGGCGCCGCCACCGCAGATCGCCCGACAGCTCCAACGGACGTTAGCCCGCAAGCGCGCGATGCGTCCGTCGAAATCCCACCAACGGCTAGACCCGTCGAGCATCAGGACCGGCGGCTTTCGCGCCACACGATTCTGAGGAAGGCCTTCAACGCCTCTTGCGCGAATTCCTGCTTCTGCGCGTGTTGGTCGATGAGCAAATACGTGATGAGGTTCCGGAAGACGCGATCGCGGACTTGAGTGAAGTACCAGTCCTGAAGCTCTCGAACTCGCGCGACGCCTCGATCTGAAGCGTACAACAACTTGTTTCGCTCATTCTTGATGCCGGCAACGTGCTTCTTGATTGACGTGGCACGGGCTCGGGTCGCAATTCGATTAAGCGCCTGATCGAACTCGCGACCCAGCGCTTCCTCATCGCCGTTGATTGAAACGCCCCCGCTCAACGGAGGGAGCGGGTAAAGAACAAACTTTTGGCCTGATGCGTCGACGAAACTAAGGCGAGTGAAGAGGCGCTCACCGTTCGGTGTCCGACTGAGCACCACTGTCGGTTCGGCATCTGGTACATCCGTCACTATCTCAACGAGCGCGTCGAGAAATGGGCCGACTGCGGCCTTGTGCTCGTGATCGTCGAGCCGAAGCTTCGATGCGCCAACGTACTTGCGACGGACGAGGGCGTAGAAAATGGCTGTTGCGGATTCCTCTTCCGCAGTAATCGCCCTGAAGATCGCAATCTCGGGGTCGATTTCGCGTAGTCGCCACGCCTTGCGAACATGGTCGACCGCGTTGATGGCACAATGTCGCCCGCGGCCTGGGCACTTCCGCACGAGGGCCAAGATCCGTTCGTGCAGCGGCGAGATTTCTAGCTCTTCCATCAAGACCCTGTTGCGGCATAACGCATAGAGTTCAGCTGCAACGTTCGCTAGGCGGGCGCGCCGCTATGCAGATTTGCGTCTGTCACCGAGAAGGGACTGGGACGTGACAAACAGAGACTCCACGGCAGCAGCGATCTGCCCACGGACATCTCCGCGAACCGGCGTCAACCCATGCGCAACGGAACTACGAAGCCGGTATGCCTCGTTCAAGGCGGCAAATGTGCCTTGGTCAAGGACACCCTCCGACGCAAGCCGGCGTAGTAAGCTGCGCGTGTCAGGACGGTCGGGAGACGGCTCAGAAAGGAGCCGCATCGTTGCTTCGGCTGCGGTCCATGCGAGAAGGAGCGCGGCTTCGACATGCCCGGAGGAAACGAGCTTGCGAGCCTCGTCGAACCGCCGTCGAATGGAATCGTCGTCAAGCGGTCGCAAGTCTTCGCCGGGAAGAAGCTGCTCTCGGGGCTTCGGGGCCATGAGAACAAAACGCCAACCGGCGCGCTTGGAAATACGATTGGCGAGTTGACGAACCTGTTCTGGGTCCACTCGGTCTGGCGCACTCTTCACTTCGACAACGACATGTTCATTGTCCTTTGTTGCGATCATGTCGGGAGTCGTGCCAGCCAAGAACTCGGGAAGCGCAGCACCCCTGGGCTCGATGACGACGTCGTAACCACGCTGGCGGAAGTCGGTTGCGATGCCCTCGAGAGCTTCCCGTTCCGGGTACTCCTTCGGAAGTATCATGGCTACAACAAGCTCCCGTCGTCTGGCGAGGTAGAGATCACAACGTGCAAGAACTCGTGTCCAGACGCAATTCCCTCAGCTAGCGCTGGACTGGTTGACGGTGAAAGATACGGGCCGTGAAGGGAGCGTCGTTGAACAATCAGGTCCGTCACCAGCCCGTCATCGGCCACGACCGAGCCCTTGAGAGCGTCGAGGATCGGTTTCACGATGTTGTCAACATCTGCAGGTTGACCCTCGAAGAAGTAGTGGATCGTGAGGGTGATGGGTGACGCGATTGGCGGTCGTCCGTTTGCCCATTTTTCGGCTGCTGCGTGGGCGACTTTCTCACGCCACACCGTCAGCCGATCCCGCCGGCGAGTCTGTTGGGAAGTCGGAGGCCCGGGGAGGGTGAATTCGAAGAGGAGCATCGGCCGAAGATGTGAGGAGCCTGACTGCTCCGCCTAACGCCCAAGTTCACCTGCGGGCGACCCCATAAAATGCGAGCGAAGCGAGCTTCCTTCAATCGCCCGTCTGGTGCAACGCACGTTCGGCTGCTGGCGAGCGATCTAGAATTGCCTCGGTCACTGCGCGGACATACCGTCAACGCAATAGTTCTGCATATAGCAGAAATACACTGCGCGGATATCGGGTTCGGCCGTCGTTAGGTACTGATCCGCTTGTCTCATCAAGGTTGCACGCAGATCGTGCAGCGGCCATACCCAACAGTCAGTCAAATAGACAAGGATGGCCGTACTGCTGTCGTATCGGCCGCTCTCAACTTTGCGTTTCAGACGACTCAGGGCGAGCTGCACTTGGCGCTCCGTCTCTTCCGCAACATCGATCATCCGCGGCTCGTGGGACACCGAACGTCCCTCACGCCGCATCGTCCCCGTTAAGGAAACAATCCCGTTGCGCGACAGCGCCTGCCGCCGAATGGTGGAGGCCGGCGGCTCGTCAGTCGTCGTGACCTCAACGCGGAATCGCCTTTGCTTACCATGATCCATTTCAATCTCGGCATCGTATGGTCGATTGTCGGAGAAACACCGAACGAATACGTCTCTCCCCGGCGTCGATAAATGCAAGCCGAGTCGAGACACCGGGATCGCCTCCTCAATGAATGGCTTGATGTTCTCACCAATTCGCTCGAAGTACTGACGCTCAAAATCGTCGCTTGTCTCGAGTGCTCGGAACTTCTCATTGACCCAAGCCGAAAGCTCAAACGCATTCCGCCGACGTTCGTATTCTTCCCTCGGGATGCCAATTGAAACGTCCATCCGATTCTTAAATCGAAGTGGTGTCGGTTGCTGCCGAACGCTGTTTGTATTGCATGGCAGGGACCAGCTTGCGGCTTGACCATTCAGATGCGACACGTCCCTGCCGTCTAACTCGGCTCAATGCGGCGAAGTAGCGCGTCATCGCTGGCAGTACGGTGCTCACAAATTAGTGCGACATCCGCCCCTACGGCTCCCGTGTTAGGCGGCGAGGCGTGCCGCCTAACCCAATGGTGGCCGAGCATCGTTTCTGAGGGTCACGGCTCCGGACGACGGCGCTCGAACGCCACGTCCAACGGACTCCGGACGCGACAACGCCCGTCGCCTGGACGAAGGTACTCGAGGGTCGTCGAGAGATCCCGGTGGCCGACCAGGTTCTGTACGTCCCGCGCGTCGCTCCCGGTCCGCAGGAGATGCATCGCGAACGAGTGCCGCAACATCCGTGGTGTCACCCGCGCCGTAAGACCTGCCGCACGCCCCGCGCGCGACACGGCACGCTGAATCGTCGTGGCATTCACGTGGTGGCGGCGCCGCTGACCGCTCGCGCGATCCATGTGCTGGCGCGCAGCCGGAAAGAGCCACGTCCACCGCCAGTCGCGCACGGCGCGCCCTGACGCGAGCAGCTCGACGTAGCCACCACCGGAAACCGTGTCGCGCATGTGCTGCCGCCGCACCGCGTCCACCTGCGCCGCGATGGCATCCCGAAGCGCGTCCGGCAACAGCGCGAATCGACGCAGCGTACCATCGTCGCCGCGAATGCGAATGCGCCGTCGGCCGATATCAACGTCACTCACGCGCAACGTCGCGCACTCCATCAGCCGGAGCCCGGTGCCGTACAGGAGCGACACGGCCAAGTGCCGCGCAGGTGCGACCACCGCCAGCAGCCGAGCGACCTCGTCGGGCGCCAGTACTTCCGGCGGGCCAATTCGCGGAGGCGTCTTCGGAAGCTTCGGCGCGCGCCACTCCGCTAGGCCGAGTACGTCGCGATAGAGAAACACGAGCGACGCCCTCGCCTGTCTCGAGGTGCTCGGTGTCGCGCGCCGCTCAGTCACCAGCCAGTCGAGGAAGCGCCGGCACTCCGACGCGTCGACGGTGCTCGGATGACGAAGCTCGCAGAAACGCACGAAGCGCACGATCCACCAGCGATAGGCACCCGCGGTGCGCGCACTCAGACGCCGCGACTGCGCCACCACGCGAACCCGCGCCAACAAACGCTCATCGCCTGTCGCATTCATTCCGCAAAATCGCGAACGTCGACCGAGTAACCGTCATCTTTTCACCCCCACACCAGTCCTGCGCGCGCGCCCGAAGCATGTACATTAGCCGCGTCTCACCGCCGGATCGCCACGCCTCGCCTAACGGCCAGGCATGACGACCGGCACCGGCATGCACAGGAACGGAAGCAACAGACGCAGGGAGGTGTCGAAGATGGCCCGGAAGATCCTGTTCGTGATTCATGGTATCGCCCAGCGCGCGCCTGACGATGCCACCGACAAGCCACGCGTCGCGGCGGACGGCTGGCACATCGATCTCATTCACAACTTCATCGCGCTCGCGGGGAAACACGCACCCGGCGTGGACATCGGGCTCAACCCCGGACTGGACGGCGTGAAGATCGTGCCGCTGTCCTACTGCGATCTCCTCATCGAGCAACTCGAGCGCTGGGACTCACTCGGCGACAAGAACGTCGCGGACGCGGTCGCCAAACAATTCCCCGGCGTGCCGGCCGAGTTGGTGAACGTGCTGCGCGACATCTCGACGGCCGACGCGCCGTACTTCTGGAAAGGGGGCGTCGACATCCTGCTGTATCGCGTGTTCAACGACGCCGCCATCCGCTCGCACGTGCGCTCGCAGGTCACACGCGCGCTGTTCGACAACGCCGTGAACGGCGTGCTCCCGTCGTGCGGCTTCATCACGCACAGCATGGGCACTGCCGTCATGCACGACGTGCTCGCGGAGATCTTCGCGAACCCGCAGGAGTTCGGTGGCTTCGTGAACATGGACATCGACATCTACGTCAGCCTCGCGAACGTCAGCAAAGTTCTCGAGAACGTGGCGAACCCGCAGAAGTCTCCCGTTAGGCCCTTCGGCGCGCCCGGCATTGGCCGAGCGCGGTGCCGGTCATTCGTGAACGCGCATCACGACTCGGACCCTGTTCCCTTCCTCGGCCTGTTCAAGCCGGACTGGGACACCGCCACGACGCCGTACCGCGACGTGCGCATCGAGCGCATCAAGGAGCCCAACACACACTCGTACCAGCGATACCTCGAGAACCCACGCGTGTGGGTGCCGATCTTCCGCACGCTGCTCGAGACGTCCATCAGCAAGCAGCAGGCGGACGACCTCATCGCGGAATACGACGCGACGCCCGCGGCGGCGTGCCCGCAGGCACTCGACGATCTCTGTCAGGCCGTGAAGGGCATCGCCGAAGCGTGGAAGAACCGCGCGGGTGCCGTTGGCACATGGCAGTTCGTCGTCGAGCTCACGAAGGCACGACGCGTGATCGACCAAGCGCGACAGCAGTGCTTCGGCCCAGGCGGTGGGCTGGGGTCCGTCATATGAGGGCGCTCGGAGTAGTGCTGCTGTTGCAGCTGACGCTGGTCGCGCCCGTGCATGCCCAGGGTCTCGGGAGTTGCCAGGATCCGTGGGGTAAGCGGCCCGGCCTAACGGGAAAAACACGCGCCGTTCACCCCGACCGCCTCCGCGAGCGGTTCGCGCGCTCGATCGCCACGCACGACTGGGCGACGGCGTTCGCGGGCGCCGTCGCGGTGATCGACACAACCCTGAATCGCGTCGGTGGGCAGTCGACCGAATTCGACCGGATCCGCCGGGCCTTCGTGGGCGCCGCCGACACGGTCGCGGTCGGACTCGCGCGCGCGCTCCAGCGACCGCAGTCGGAGCTCGCGGGCGCACTGGCCGAACTCGAGATCAACCAGTTCCGTCCCGTCACGAACGTGGATGGCAACCTCGTCATCCTGCAGAGCAACCGCATCCCGTTAGGCATCACGCTCGACAGCACGCGCCTCTCCGCCGACCAGCTCGAGGCCGTCTGCTGGAGCGGCTGGAGCCTCCATCGGCTGCTCTCGAACGTCAACTTCGAGACGATTCCCGGCGCGCTCGCACGCATCGAAGCGCAGGAGCGTCGGTGGGAGCGCTACCGCACCAACGGACCGATGCAGCTGCCGCACGAGATGGCCCTCAATCGCGTGCGTCGCTTCGTCGTTCCGCCACGCGGGTCGTCGCGCTTCAATCCGCCGCGCTTCGATCTCGTCGCCGTGCATCCGTTCGGCGGTATCGAGCTCGTGCGCACAGACGACGCCGTCGCAACCACGCCGTCCGTCGCCGCGGAGATCGGCGGGGCCACGTTCTGGATCAACGATTGGAAGCAGCACATCGGCGCGTCGTGGGTGCTGGCGTACGACAGCGACGGCCGCATCGGTCGCGGTCCGCTGGTCAGGCTCGGCGGCTATGTGACCGCGGGCGTGCTCGCTCGCACGGACGCGGGCGGTAAGAGCAGGAAGTCTCTGCTCATCAACATCGACGCGCTCCGGTTGCTGAAGCCGGATGTCGCGCCGCAGGCCGTGCGACAGGCACAGAGCATCGCTGGCGAAGTGCTCGATCGGCTCCCGCCGCGATAGCGAACGGTCGACCTGACGACAGATAGTCTCGTTAGGTCGACCGCATGAGGCTACAGCCAGCCTCCTGCGCCATGAGCATTCCGAACACGCCCGTCGGCATGAGGGTCGCGCCAGGCACGAGGTTGGCCTTGATCTCCTCGTAGACCGCGCGGAAGTCCTGCTTCGTCGCGGTCGCGGTGCGAGACGAGAAGCCGCGCGTCGCGAGATCACACCCGATGAAGATGACGCCGCGCGCCGTCAGCGATTTGATGAGCGGCGTCGGCTTCTCGCTCACGACTTCCTTGCCCTCGGCGTCCAGCTTCTGATAGTAGATGTTCCGCGTCACCGGCTTTTTCGTCTTCTCGTCCAGCGTCTTGGTGGACGTGCCGATGTCGTACTTCGCCCACATCGCGTCGTTGTAGAGCAACGGCACGGCGCGGTGGCGCAGGACCACGACCACACTCGCGTCGGAATCGCCCGTCCCGAAGACGTCCTTCACGGACCCCAGATAGCTCATCGCGTGGTAGAGCGCCGTGCCGTCCTCGATCTCAGGAGAGTCGAACACCGCTTTGTGTTTCGCCGTGATGCGATCCATCCAGCTCGGATCCCACTTCACTGGCGGTAGCTGCGGAGGCGGCGACGACGGCGGTGCCGCCGCGGGCGTCGGGGCCTGGCTGGCGGCGGTAGCAGCCGTGGCGGCGGGCGTGCACGCCGCAGCAGCAATGGCAGCGGCACCAACGGCGAGCTCACCAATGAACTGGCGGCGTGGAGTGCGAGAGTCGTTGTTTGACGAGCGGCTCATGGACGGGTCTCGTGGATGAACGGCCTGACGCGAGGAGGCCTCCGAAACTAAGGCCCGGCACCACCGGGCGCACGACCGGACTGTGCAAATTGCCAAACCGCCGGGGCATACCGGTGCCCCACGGCGCTGGGCCGCCCTTCGGCACCACCGTCACGAGGAGCACTCACGATATCTGAAGGATATCTGAAGGGGCCGGCAAGCCACCTCGCTCGCCGACCCTTCGCTCATCCACGCCGCCGGTACGGCTACCGGTTCCTACCGGCTCCTACGGGTCCCTAGCGGTTCCAGGCCGGCGAGATGTCGAGCGCGGCGCTGGTCGTTAGGCGTGTGACGCCGGTCCCGTCCGCGTTCATGGTGAAGATGTCCGAGTTGCCGCCGCGGATGCTGATGAAGGCGAGCTGCTTGCCGTCAGGCGACCATGACGGAGCCAGGTCCTGCACGGCAGTGCCCGGCCCGTCGGTGAGGCGGCTGATCTGCCGGTCATCGATGTTGATCACGAACACGTCGCTCGTCAGAATGTTGTCGTCGCCCGAGTCGAACGCCGTGCTGTACGCGATCTGTTTGCCGCCGGGTGCCCAACTGGGCTCGCGCACGTCCGTATCGACCGACTCGTTCGTCAGGCGGGTGACCTGCAGACCATCGAGGGTCACCACGTAGAGGTCGGTCGTCTGATCCGACGCGCCATCACGTGCGCTGACGAACGCAATCTGCTTCCCGTCGGGCGACCACGATGGGTCGGCGTCCGTGCCGGCGGCATCGGTTACACGGCTCACGCCACTGCCATCATCGTTCATCGTGTAGATGTCGCCGAAGGGATCGTTCCGCATGCTGACGAACGCGATGCGCTTGCCGTCCTTCGACCAGGTCGGCGACGTGTCGATGCCACCGCTTTCCGTAAGTCGGCGGACACCGCTCCCGTCGGCATTCATCACGTAGATCTCGCCGAACGAATCGTGTCGCAGGCTCACGAATGCGATCCGCTTGCCGTCCGGCGACCACGCCGGCGCGACGTCGTGCTCCGGCGAGTTCGTCAGCCGGCTGACGCCACTCCCATCGGGGTTCATGCTGTAGATCTCGAAGTTGCCCGGCGCGTCGCGATCGCTCACGAACAGGATCCGGCGATTGTTGCCGCCGACATTCGTGCCCAGCGACGGGCCACTCGTCGCGTTAGGCGCGGTGGGCAGCGGCCGCGTCGCGTCATCGCATGCGGCGGTGGAGAGAAGCCCGAGGACGATGAGGGTGCGCTGTATGCGGAACATGGTGAAGCTCCTTGTGGGTTCAGCTGTGGGTTGGGTCGTGCGGACTAGCGATTCCAGGCCGGGCTCACATCCGGCGCTGGGTTGGTCTTCAGGACTGTGACGCCGGTGCCGTTCGCGTTCATGATCGCGATGTCCGAATTGAAGTCGAGCTCGCGGACGAACGCGATCAGCTTGCCGTCGGGTGACCACGACGGCTGGGAGTCGTTAGGGCCACCCGGGCCGCCCGTGAGGCGCGTGACCCGCTTGCCGTCCAGATCCAGAACGTAGACGTCCTCACTCAGCACGTCCGGCTCGCCATTGGTACCGCCGGGCAGCTGCGCGAGCGTGTTGAACGCGATCTGCTTGCCGCCGGGCGCCCAGCTCGGCGCCTGGACCCGCACGCCTTCCCACGTTAGGCGACTGACCTGCCGGGTGTCGACGTCCACGACATACAGTTCGGTCTTTCCCTCACTCAACGCATCTCGCCCGCTGACGAACACGATCTGCTTGCCGTCGGGCGACCACGCCGGCTCGCCGTCCGTGCCGGTGAATTCGGTCAAGCGAGACACGCCGCTGCCATCCGCCGCATTCATGACATAGATCTCGCCCTGCTCATCGTCACGGGTGCTGACGAACGCGATGCGCTTGCCGTCCTTCGACCAGGTCGGCGCCTCGTCCAGATGGTCGTCGAACGTCAGCCGCTGGACGGCCGTCCCGTCGGCGTTCATCACATAGATCTCACCGTTCGGGTCGTGGCGGGTGCTGACGAACGCGACCCGCTTGCCATCGGGCGACCACGCGGGCTGGACGTCGAAGCCGGCCGACGTTGTGAGCCGATCCAGCCCAGAGCCGTCGGGGTTCATGCTGTAGATCTCCATGTTGCCGATCTCGTCGCGCGAACTGGCGAACAGGATTCGCCGGTTATTACCGCCGTTGTTCACGCCGAGCGACGAAGCTGGCGGCGCCGCGGGTGCGGTGGGTGTGGACTGATCCGCGCACGCGGCAACGGCCAGGAGCAC
>Ga0070670_100006350_pt1 | contig 10005 bp, 12 predicted proteins | sample KBSS63metaG_FD_64665 | JGI IMG/M metagenome (GOLD analysis project Ga0070670, IMG submission 64665) | Switchgrass rhizosphere microbial communities from Kellogg Biological Station, Michigan, USA - KBS S6-3 metaG | ecosystem: Host-associated > Plants > Roots > Rhizosphere > Soil ... | reverse complement strand
TCGACCAGCTTCATGTTCATCCGCTCGGGCAGGCCGCCGACATTGTGGTGGCTCTTGATCGTCACCGACGGGCCGCCGGTGAAGCTGACGCTCTCGATCACGTCGGGGTAGAGCGTGCCCTGGGCGAGGAAGTCGGCGCCGCCGATCTTTTTCGCTTCGGCTTCGAAGACGTTGATGAACTCGCCGCCGATGAACTTGCGCTTGGCTTCGGGGTCGGTGACGCCCTGGAGGCCGCCGAGGAAGTCGGCGCTGGCGTCCACATGGACGAGCGGGATGTTGTAACTGTTGCGGAACAGTGAGACGACCTGCTCCGCCTCGCCGGCGCGCATCAGGCCGTGATCGACGAAGACGCAGGTCAGCTGCTCACCGATCGCCTCGTGGATCAGCACCGCGGCAACGGCGCTGTCGACCCCGCCCGACAAGCCACAGATCACCTTGCCCTTGCCAACCTGCTCGCGAATGTCGGCGATCTTGGCCTCGCGGAAGCTCGCCATCGTCCAGTCGCCGGCGCAGCCGCAGACGTGCCGGACGAAATTGGCGAGCAGCTTGCCGCCGTCAGGCGTGTGCACGACCTCGGGGTGAAACATGGTCGAATAGAAGCGCCGGCGTTCGTCGGTCGCGATCGCGTAGGGCGCGCCTTCGGACCTGGCGACGATCTTGAACCCGTCGGGCAATTGCTCGACACGGTCGCCGTGGCTCATCCAAACCTGGTGGGACTCGCCCTTGGCCCACAGCCCGTCGAACAGTGCACTGTCGTCGATGATCTCGATGAAGGCGCGGCCGAACTCGCGGTTATCGCCTGGAGCGACACGCCCGCCGAGCTGGTACGCCATCGCCTGCTGGCCGTAGCAGATACCGAGGATAGGCAGTCCGCGGTCGAAGAAGTGCTGGGGAGCCCGCGGGCTGTCATCCCACATGACGGAGCTCGGCCCGCCGGAGAGGATGATGCCTTTGGGCTGCAGCCGCTCGAACGCCTCATCGGCGACGTTGAACGGCGCGATCTCGGAATAAACGCCGGCCTCGCGAACGCGCCGCGCGATCAGCTGAGTCACCTGGCTGCCGAAGTCGACGATGAGAATGGATTCGGTGGGCTGGACCGTCATGGCGGGCCGATACGGACCATCGCGCGGAGAGTAAAGTTAAGCGACGCCTTAAGTATCTTGACGCGCTGATCGTGATTCGATACTTAAGGATGTGCTTAACGATTCGACCAAGCTGGATCGCGCCTTCCAGGCTCTTGCAGACCCTGCCCGGCGCGGAATGCTTGCTCGGCTTGCCCGCGGACCGGCTTCGGTCAGCGAGCTCGCGGAGCCGCTCGAGATGAGCCTGCCGGCGGTGCTCCAGCACCTCCACGCGCTCGAGTCGAGCGGCCTGATCCGAAGCGAGAAGAAGGGCCGCGTGCGTACCTGCCGGCTCGAACCCGGTGTGCTGAGCACCGCTGAGCAATGGCTCGTGGATCGCCGCTCCGAATGGGAGAAGCGCCACGACCGGTTCGAAGAATATGTGATGCAACTGAAACAGGAGAAGAAAGATGACAGACAAGCTTGACCTGGTGCTCGAGCGCACCATCGACGCGCCCGTCGACCTCGTGTGGAAAGCCTACACCGACGCTGAGCACCTGAAGCGCTGGTTCGCGCCGCGACCCTACGAGATCACCGAGTGCGATCTGGACCTTAAGCCGGGCGGCGTGTTTCGAATCCGAATGATGGGCCCCGACGGCTTCGACACCGGCCACGGAACGCCCGGCTGCGTGCTCGAAGTGGTTGAAGGAAAGAAACTCGCATGGACCAGCGCGCTCGGCCCTGGATACCGGCCGAACGAGTCGGGCGAAGGCTGCGATTCCTTTCCGAATAACGGCGGTCATCACCTTCCAGGACCTCGGCAATGGCAAGACCGCCTACAAGGCCGTTTCGCTGCACAAAAACGAGGCCGATCGCGAGGCGCACGAGAAGATGGGCTTTCACGAAGGATGGGGCACCGTGGCCGGCCAGCTCGAGGAATATGCGCAGGGTCTGAAGGTCAGCGCCTAAAATGAAATGCGCCGGAGCCTTCGGGCCCCGGCGCATCAAGTTCGCAAGCTAGAAGCGCTTAGTAGCGGCGGTAGCCGTACTGCGAATAATCGTAGCCGTTGCTGTAAGGCGTGTAGGCCCCGGCATAGCCGTCCGTGTACCCACCGGTGTAGCCGTAGTTGGTCTGCGCGCGGTTGATGTCGATGCCGCGGACGAAGCCGCGGTAATCGACCCGGCACTTCCACGTCAGGTCGACCTGGCCCTGCCCGTTATAGCCGTAGGCATAGCGGCCGCTGTTGGCGACGCCACGGACCATCAGCTCACCGTTCGAGCGCGGCTCGACCCGGCTGATGCCAAGCACCCGCGCGCCGGTATTGGCGTACCCGTTGTAGCCGTACCCGCCATAACCGCCGCTGAGGCGGGATTGCACGGCGGCCGCGCACCGATTGACCGCGACCTGGCTGTTGGCGCCGTAGTTGCCATAGCCGTTGCCGAGGACCTGGTTCAGGACCTGGCCGATGACATCGCCGCCGCCGTATCCGTAGCCCGGATAGCCGTAGCCCGGATAATATTGGGCCGCTGCCGGAGCGGCGCCGGCGAGCGCGGCAATCGCGACCCCGCCCGCAAGAATCTTCGTGATTGCCCTCATGACCCTAACTCCCTGATCTCTCGTTCCCGACTCGCCGACGAGAAGCGCACGGCGACCCATTCCGGGTCTATGTTCAAGGGGTTGCACCAGTGCTTAACCGCTTGTTTGCTGCTGTTCAGCCGTCAGTCGGCAAGCGGCTCCTCGTCCCAATGCTTGAGCTTGCGCTGGAGGTTCCACAGTTCCATCGGGCCGCCCTCGCGCCAGCCTTCCGCGGTCGCGATCGCCGCCTCGTCATCCTCCGCCTCGAACTCGCGGTGATGCTCGATGTGGCCGCTGAAGCGGTCCATGAAATACAGGCGGTAATAGAGCATCGCCACAACCCCCCGGCTGCGGTGACAACTTATACCATAGGGAGGCGTTTCCGCCGAATCAGGCGGCTTCGAACTCTTCCTCGCTGATGACCGGACCCGAGTCCCGGCCCTTCGCGCTAACGTCACGGTCGACGAACTCGATCACGGCGATCGGAGCGGCGTCCGAAATGCGGATGCCGGCCTTGATCACGCGGGTGTAGCCGCCGTCGCGGTCGGCGTAGCGCGGGGCGATCACTTCGAACAATTTGTTGAGCTGTGCGTCGTCCATCAGCCGCGCCTGCGCGAGCCGGCGGTTCGACAGCCCGCCGCGCTTGGCCAGAGTCACGAGCTTCTCGACGTAGGGGCGAAGCTCCTTCGCCTTGGCCGTGGTGGTGGTGATCTGCTCATGCTTGATGAGCGCAGCCGCCATGTTGCGGAACAGGGCCGCCCGGTGGCTCGAAGTGCGCTGAAGCTTACGTCCGCCAACACGATGGCGCATGGATCATTCCTTTCGTTCGTCGGGGTCCCGTGTGAGGTAGACCCGGCCACGCAGCACTTCGGGCGGCTGCGCTTTGCCCAAGTTTTCGGTGAGCCGCGCCCTCAAGCGGAAAAGCCGCCCGACGTCAAGCTTTGGCGCGCTTGCCCATCGTGCTCTTCGCCAGCCTCGCTACGAGCATCAAGAGATGGCGGTGGGTGGACTCGTGATACACACTGGCCTCGTCGAGCTCGCGGCACAGCCGGCGGTGCGCCTCGGCGAGGTTGTGGTAGGGCACGCCCGGCAGCAGGTGGTGAAGCGCGTGGTAGCGTAGGCCGACCGGCGCCCACAGCGCGGGTAGCGTCGCCGGCGGCGGCACGTTGACGCTGTCGAGGAACTGGGCCGTGACGCTCATCGGCTCCCCCCCATTCTCCCACAGATGGGCGACGAGGGTGCGGACCTGGTTCAGGAACATGACTCCCGCCGAGACGGCGAGGAAGATCAGAAAATCGCCCAAGGGAATGACGCCGGTCGCGACCATCGTCAGCAGCGCGATCGCCCAGATGCTGCACGCCGCCTCCTGCCACGCCCAGTCGCGCGCGAACTCGCCCTCGGGCTTGGGCCGAACGAACTTCGGGTTGATCTGCAGGCCCGAGTAGCGGCCCACGACGACACTGCGCAGCCTTGGCGAGAGCAATGACAGCGGCGCCAGGATGCCAAAGCGGATCAGCATGCCGATCGGCGCCAGCGCGGCGACAACGAGGAACAGCGGCAGCGTCCAGGGGTGCATCAGCGCAAGTGGCAAATATTCGGGGTCGTCGACCGTCCCGTAATAGCGCTTCGCGTGGTGCTGGTTGTGCACGCCCTCGTACATGAAGCTCGGCACCAGCAGCGGCACTCCGACGATCAGGTTCCAGGTGAAGCGGAAGCCTTTGACCGCGCCCTTCTTGATGTGCGTCAGCTCATGGATGAACGAGCCGGCGCGGTAGAGCGCGAGCACCGCGACCAGGCCACACCCCGCAGCGAGCCAGGTTGGACCCACCGTCATCGCGGCGAATAGGCCCGCATAGCCGAGCAGCGCCGAGCCCAGCATGTCGGCCCAGTAGATCGCGTCCTTCGGCGCGTTAAGGTCGCGGGTCAGGCTCGCCGCGGCCTTGAGCATCGCCGCGTCGTCCTTGGCGCGCGTCGCCGCCGGCTGAAGCTCAGCCGTGGCGGTGCGCTTGCGCTCGATGGTCGCTGCCTGGGTCATAACTCGCTGGTGAAAGCCTCGTCTCGCACCAGATAGTGGCGGGATCGTGGCCTCGCAATGAATGGGGGACCATCCGTAACTGGCGCTCGGCGGCACTTGGCGCTAGCCGTCCGGCATGAGCAGCGCCCCCGTCATCATCCGTCCGGTCTCCACCAAGAAGGACCGGAAGGCCTTCGTCGACTTCGCCTGGGAGGTCTACCAGGACGACCCGGCATGGGTGCCGCCGCTGAAGGACGAGGTCCATGGCCTGATCACACCGGGCAAGAACCCGTGGTTCGAGCACGCCCGCGCGCAGCTGTGGCTGGCGGAGCGTGGCGGCCGGGTCGTTGGACGGATCAGCGCGCAGGTCGACGAGCTCGTTCAGGAACATATGGGCCAAGGCACCGGCCAGTGGGGCATGTTCGAGGTGCTCGACGGCGAAGCAGCCGCGGCACTGATCATGACGGCGGAGGACTGGCTCCGCACGCAGGGAATGACCCGCGCGCTAGGTCCGATCAGCCTATCCATCTGGGACGAGCCGGGCCTCGAGATCGAGGGCTTCGCCGAACCGCCGACGGCGATGATGGGGCACCACCGGCCTGAGTATCAGGCATGGATCGAGGCGGCGGGCTACGCGAAGGCCAAGGACCTCATCACGTACGAGCTGGACATCACCCATTGGGAAGATCCCAAGATCGACCGGCTGATCGCGATGGGCGAGCGCAACCCCCACATCCGCATCCGCATGGTCGACAAGTCGAAGTTCAATGAAGAGGCGCGGATCATCCTCAACCTCCTCAACGACGCCTGGTCGAACAATTGGGGTTATGTCCCGCTCACCGAGGCGGAGATCAAATATGCCGGCAAGAAGCTGAAGCCGATCATTTTCAATGAGCTGGTCAGGGTTGCCGAGGTCGATGGCGAGCCGGTCGCGTTCATGCTCACCATTCCGGACATCAACGAGCTGACCCGCGACCTCAACGGCGAGCTGTTCCCGTTCAATTTCATCAAGCTCTTATGGCGGCTGCGGAAGCCGCGGACTCGGCGGCTGCGCGTGCCGCTGATGGGTGTCGCCAGGAAGCTCCATCACAGCCGGCTTGCGAGCCAGCTCGCCTTCATGATGATCGAATATACGCGGCGCGACGCGACCCGGAAGTACGGCGCCACCCACGGCGAGTTCGGCTGGATCCTCGAGGACAACAAAGGGATGCTGTCGATCGCGCAGCTGCCCGGCGCCGCGGTGAACCACCGCTACCGGATTTACGAAAAAGCGCTGTAGCCGGCGCGGTTAATCTCTGGTCTCGACCCGCGCCGCCCAGCGCTCCGCCTTGTCCAGGGCGGCTTGGTCGTCGACATCGATCCAGCATAGGTCCCCGCAGTCGATGGTCAGCGCGTTCCCCGCGCGCGCGAGGACCCGCATGCCTTCGGTCAGCGATGGCGATTCCAGCGTTCGCAGTGCTGTGAACAGCGATCGCCCGATGGCGAATACTCCGGTGTCGAAACAGTCGAACGGCGCGAGCCCCTTGCCGATCGCGATGACCTGATCGCCAGCCGTCTGCACCCGCGTTACGTCCTCAATGTCGACCCAGTCGTTATCGATGCGCCGATCGACGGCGAGCCGTGCTCCGCTGGATGCACCCGCCTGCGCTACCAGACCATAGAGCGCCGGCTCGACCAGATGGTCGCACATCGCCAGCAGCGCTTCGTCGGCTCCGACGAGCGTCTCCGCGGCCAGCACCGAAATGCCGTTCGGACTGCGATAATCCTCATTGAGAACCGTTTCGACGGCAAGCGGCCACGACCGCGCGGCGATGTGGGCGGCGACTTCGTCGGCGCCATATCCGAGCACGACAACGGCTCGCGTCAAGCCCGCGTCGGCGAGCCCGCTGAGCGCATGCGCCAGCAGCGGCCGTCCTGCCACAGTGCACAGCGGCTTGAGCGGGGCGGCAGGTCGCAGGCGGCTGCCCTCCCCTGCCGCGAGCAGGATCGCAGTCGAGATCATCTCATTGGTTAAGGATGAATTCTTCGACGGCGTGCTGGGCGATGTCGTCGGTCATCTGCTCCGGCGGGTGCTTGCAGAAATACGCGGCGGGTGCTTCGACTGGACCGCCGTGGCCGCGATCGAGCGCAAGCTTCGCGCAGCGGATCATGTCGATCGCAACGCCCGCGCTGTTCGGCGAATCCTCGACTGACAGGCGCAGCTCCAGGTTCATCGGCACGCCCCCGAACATCGCGCCTTCCATGCGTAGGAAGCACAGCTTGTTGTCGTTCTGCCAAGCGACATAATCGGACGGCCCAACGTGGATGTTTTCGTCGTCAAGGCGACGCTCGGCGACGGCCTGTACGGCCTCGGTCTTGCTCTCCTTCTTGGAGGCGAGGCGCGACCGGTTCAGCATGTTGAGGAAGTCGGTGTTGCCGCCCGTATTGAGCTGATAGGTCCGTTCCAGGCGGACGCCGCGCTTGGCGAACAAATCGGTCAGCACACGGTGGACGATCGTCGCGCCGAGCTGTGCCTTGATGTCGTCGCCGATGATCGGCACTCCGCGCTCGCGGAACCGCTGCGCCCAGGCGGGATCGCTGGCGATGAACACCGGAATGCAGTTGACGAAGGCGACGCCGGCCCGAAGCGCGCACTCAGCGTAGAATTCGGTCGCCCGCTGGCTGCCCACAGGCAGATAATTGACCAGCACCTCGGCACCCGATTCCTTGAGCACGCGCACCACGTCGGCCTCGTCGGGCTCCGCTTCGTCGGCGAGCCTGAAGGTGCGGTCTTCAGGATAATCGGCCATATGATCGGCGACGCCGTCGAGCTTGCGACCCATGCGAACGATCGCGCCGCTCGCGGCCACGTCATCACAGAACACTTGGGTGCAGTTCGGCTTGGCAAAGATCGCCTCGGCTACGTCCTTGCCGACCTTGCGCTGGTCAATGTCCCAGGCGGCCACAACGTGGATGTCGCTCGGCCGGTACCCGCCGACATCCCAGTGCATCAGCCCGATGGTGTCGTTCGCGCCGTGGCGATAATAAGACAGGCCCTGGACGAGGGAGCTGGCGCAGTTCCCGACGCCAATGATCGCGACGTTGATGTTCGGCATTAATTCGTCAGGTCCTTCGATTGGGTCAATGATGAGCTCGGAAACGATGCTGTCGCCGCGCCTACGTTGCGGATGAGCCGGGATTCCACAGCGCGATGCCAGGAAAGGCCTATGATGAGGATCGCCGTCATAGGCAGGATTTCGATCCACCAAAAGAGGCTCGGGTCTCGTGCCATGCAGGCGAGGAAAATCGCATAGACGCGCACATTGGCGCTGAGCAGGGTCATCAGCCGCATTGGCTTCGCGGCGGCGGCGCCATATTCGGAGCCGAACTGCACCGGATTCGGATGCCGCCCGAGCACTTGGTCGAACCGCAGGGCGAACCTGTCGACCAGGCCCCACACGCGCTCATACAGGCGCAGAAGCAGATTGCGGCCGGGCGCCGGCGTTATGGTCGCGACTCCTCGTGTTCGGCGGTGAAACCGCGTGCGCTCGCTTTCATAAAGATTGGACTGCAGCGCGTGGAGCACGCTTGCGCAGGCGGCCAGGATCCATGCGCCCAAGGTTCCGATCGATACGGCCAAACCGACGTAGATCAGAAAGAACACGCCGTGATCGCACAGTCCGTCGAGAAAGCGTCCGACGGGACTCGCGGTGCCGGTTGTGCGGGCGATCATTCCGTCCAGCCCGTCGGCGACCATCCAGGCCATGGAGAGGAGCAATCCGATGACGGCAAACGGCCATAAATGCCAGTTGGCGAACGCAAGCGCGGCAAGAGCCCCGATGCAGAGCCCGCCCACCGACACCGCGTTTGCGGAAATGCCGCGGGCGAGGAACCACGGCAGCAGCGCTCGCGCTGCAGGGTGAATGATCCACAGGTTGCTCGGATCCTCGATCCGGCGATCCCGCGACCGATCCGGAACGAGAGGGGACATCAACGCGGCCTACAGGCTTAAGAACGCATGTATCAAGTGATAAGCTGCACATGAGCTCAGCCCGCGCCACCAATCCGGACTTTGGCCGCCAGACTAGTTCAAGCGAATCCACGTCGGCGCATGGTCGCTCGCTTTTTCTTCACCCCGAGCCCATTTGTCGACGCCGGCTCCCTGCAAGCGGTCGGCGGCCTCGGGCGAGCAAAGCAGATGGTCGAGACGAAAGCCGAGGTCCCGCTGCCAGCAACCGGCGGTGTAATCCCAGAAGGTGTAGAGCTTTGGCTCATTCGGGTGGAATGCCCGCAACGCATCGGTCCACCCTTGGTTGTTGATTCGCCGCCACAGCTGGCGTGCTTCTGGTTGCATGACCGCGTCATGTTGCGTCGCGCGGACTGAGAACACATCGCGGTCCTCGGGCACGACGTTCCAGTCGCCGCACAGGACCGCGCAACGCTCGTCACACAGCAGCTCAGCGGCATGGGCCCACAGCCGCTCCATCCAGCGAATCTTGTAGTCGAACTTCTCGGTGCCGACGGGATTGCCGTTGGGAAGATAGAGCGAGCCGACGACCAGGCCAGCGACGTCCGCCTCGATGTAGCGGCTGTGGGTGTCGTCGGGATCGCCCGGCAGGCCGACGCGGCGCAGTTGCGGCTGATCGCCTTTCGCCAGGACCGCGACGCCGTTGAAGCCCTTCTGGCCGTGCCAGACAGCGCCGTAGCCGGCCGCCTCGATATCGGCGATCGGCAGCGATTCATCGGCGCATTTGAGCTCCTGCAAGGCGACCACGTCAGGCCGCTCCCGCACGAGCCATTCCAGCAGGCGTGGCAGTCGGGCCCGGATCCCGTTGAGATTGTAGGTGGCGAGCTTCATCGCGCTCGCACTAGCGGCTCGGCGTCAGACGGAGAAGCTGCTTCCGCAGCCGCAGCCGGACTGGGCATTGGGATTGGTCACGCGGAAGGTTGCCCCGCCCAAATCCTCGACGAAATCGACCGCCGAGCCCTTGACCAGCTCCAGGCTTACCGGGTCCACGACCAGCTTCACTCCGTCCCTTTCGCTGACCGAATCTGCGCCTTCGGCCGCTTCGGCGAGCTCGAACTTATAGGTGAAGCCTGCGCAACCGCCGCCGTCCACCGCCAGGCGCAGAATCGCGGGCCTGCGCTGGCGCTCGGCAATCCAGGCGACGCGCTTGGCCGCGCTTTGCGTCAGGCTGATGAGGGGCTCGCTCATGCGTGCGAGATAGGAAGCGCCGCGTCGAGCGGCAAGGAAGTCCTCAGCGCCGGCCGGAAACCGGACCGCCGATCGCAACCGCGTCCATCGACGCCGCGCCGGCACGGCGCTGCATGGCGAGGACGTAGTCGGTCGACTTCATGAAGGGGATCGGGTTCAC
>Ga0070670_100006349_pt1 | contig 10005 bp, 8 predicted proteins | sample KBSS63metaG_FD_64665 | JGI IMG/M metagenome (GOLD analysis project Ga0070670, IMG submission 64665) | Switchgrass rhizosphere microbial communities from Kellogg Biological Station, Michigan, USA - KBS S6-3 metaG | ecosystem: Host-associated > Plants > Roots > Rhizosphere > Soil ... | reverse complement strand
CGGTAGGGTTTGTCTTTGTCTTTGTCCGCGCGCTTCATCGCTTCCTGAAACTTCTCCTGAAGAATGCGATCGCGGTCCTTCATCGAGCTGAGCTCCTGAGAGAAAATCTGTTCGCGCACCTGCTTCTGCTTGTCCAGACCCTTGACCATTTCATCAAACGAAGCGAGCGGCTTGGTTTTTTCTTCGTGGGAGATAAGTGCGCCGGAGTGCGCGTCAACCGTTAGCGTCGCTTCGCAGCACGGACAAATGATGGTGAACCGTGTGGTGTCTGGCATGGCCGGCTCCTCGGGATCGAATTACGAAGTCAGCCGGAAGTATAACACCGACGAGCCCGTTCGCTGTGGCGAGAAGTTTGGCCGCGGATTTACGCGGACGAACGCGGATCTGAAAGTCTTTCTCAGTTAACCGGCGTATTTCTGATCCGCGTTCATCCGAGAAAATCGGCGGCCCAAACCTGCGCGAAGCAAAGCAAAGGGGCGGCCGTCGTAGCCGCCCCAATGGCACCACGCGATCTGAATAAGATTTATGGAGTGACCGCTTTCTTGATAGCTTTGCCTGTTTTCTTTGCGCCTTCAGCAGTTTTGTCGGCAACCGTCTTCGCGCCTTCGGTCGTCTTCTCGCCGACAGTCTTCGCTGCATCACCGGTCTTTTCTGCGGCTGTCTTTACGCCAGTTTTCGCCTCGCCAACCACGTCCTCGGCTTTGTCGCCTACGAACCCGGCAGCCTTGGCGAGCGTGTCACCGGTGGCATCGAGAGCGTCCGTGACATTGTCACCCAGGTCTTTGGAAGTTCCGCTCGGCGCATAAACGGTGGTTGTGCGGCGACCGTCGCGCGTAGTCACGACAACCTTCGCCACCCGCGGGTTGTTGTGAAACACACGAGTCTCGGTCTTCACGCCATTCGCATCGACATGAGTTGTAATTTCCGATCCATCGGGACCGGGACGGGTGGTGTCGGCGACGGCAACGGGCGTCGTGTTCGCATTAATGTTTGCGTTGTCAGTCGTACTGCAAGCGCCTGCGGCCACAGCCAGCATTGCAATTGTTAATAGACCTAAGAACTTCTTGCTCATCTCTATCTCCCTATTTCTTTCAGGCGAATTGACTTGGATCGATCACACTCGATTCGGCAACCAACGTGCCAGCCACGACCGCCCAGGTCGCGTCTCTTCAAAGGCGAAAACTCTCACGAGCGGCGTGCGATTCACAGAAAAGCATACGTGCTGCTTCAGATGGCGTTCAGTTACAGTACGAAGAGCAGCGCCAGGTTTCTGGCGGCCCACCTATGTGTGCGCCCTGGGGGGCCAACACATAGGTCCGCCCCTACATGACTAGCATTGACATTCCGTTCGATTTCCACTAGAAGCACGGTCTGATTCAAACTCCGACGATTCACCCTTTAAAGATTTATCAGCTCAGCGACTGTTTTTGGGCTAAACTTCTCCGCTGAACGACACATCGTTACCCTTCAAGGAGCATCGACAAAATGAACCACAGTTTGCTCGCTCTCGCATTCCAGGACACAGCCGACTCTTCTACCTGGATAATTATCGGCGTCATCCTGTTACTGCTGTTCTTATTTGTGATCGTCGTGGTTGTGGGTTTGATAATTTTCTTCGTGATGCGCAAACGCAAGAAAGCGCAAGCGCAACAAGCCGCGGCCTTGGTGCCGGAAGTTTCTAGTCGAGTCGTCGCCGATGCACCGCTCCCCTCCTACTCGGAGCCTTCGCCGTCAGTCCCCGAAGCTGCGGTTGCTGTTGATATGCCGCCGGCGGGTTACGAAGCTGCGCCGCCGGTGGAAGAGATACGGGCTGACAACGCAGAAGTGGCTTCAGTGTCTGAAGCGGCTGAAGTCCGCTCGACTCCCGCTGTGGATTCGGGTGGTCTCGACTTCGATCCGTCACGCACGGTGGCCATCAACCGGGAGAACACGGTAGCGATCGACTATGGTCGAATTAAGTTTGTTTCCGGCGTGCTGGCAGGTGAGGAGTTCGCAGTTCAACCTGAAGGCGCATACATCGGACGCGAAAGCAGCCTGTCGCAGATCGTTGTGTCTGATCCCCGAATCTCGAAGCGGCATCTCTGGATCGGTGTGAAGGACGCCCTCGTCAAGATTGTCGATCAGGAATCCCGCAACGGCACCTTCATTAACGATCCTCGATCTGAGCGTATTACTGAAGCTGTGTTGCATGCCGGTGACACCGTCATATTGGGCGAGTCAGACGTCGCGCGGTTTGAATACCAGGTTTAAAAGCAAGTCAAACGTCCGACGTCGGCAAAGCTCATGCAGTTCAGAGTTCAAACTTTAGTTTGTTTCTTTCGAACCGAAGACAACCTAAAGGTTGAACTCTGAACTGCTTGAGCCTGCGTTTGGACTTTGGACGTTGGACTTTATTTGAAATTATGCGAATAGCCCATCTCCTTACTCGCAACGTTTTGATTACCTTCCTGCTGTTTGCGCTTGCCGCCGGCGCTTACGCGCAGAACAAACCCGCCGCCGAGTTTCAATCGTTATTGAACATGCGTTTTTACGAAGCCAACGCCGGCTGGCTGGTCGAGAATGTTCAGCTGGTGTTTCCGCCGGCCGCTGTTCCGCCGGCGGAGCTGGTGATCACGAAAGCAGGCGGCGCGGGCGAATGGCGAGTACCGCTCCGGTATGAGGCTTATCAGCAGTTTCCGGCGTTTGGAAATCTGGTTCCATCAGACGGACCAGGCGGAATCAGAATCGATCAGCCCGGCGATTACATGATGGCGGTGAAACTCGGCGGCGCTGTCATCACCCAACTGCCGTTCTCTTTAAAGCTGGAACAAGGTAACGATCCGTTCAATCCGCAAAAGCGTTATGTGCGTGAAGGTCCCTGGCGCGACTGGGCCTTCATCTCAGTGCCGATGGACGACTCGACTAAGAACATAAACTTCAACTGGTGGATCAGCGCACGTGAGTTCCCGGCGGGAATGACGAATCCGAAAGTCAACGTTCATTTGCTGCTGGGCAATGAGGAGATTGGCGTCACCCGTTCACCGGTTGTGCCGGGCTACATCGACTGGACCTTTTACAACAAAGAGCTGGTGACGCCTGCCGGACTGAAACCGGGTACTCCACACTATCTAACCATGGCGGACCTTAAGCGAGACGGCGACTACACAGTCGTCCTCAAGGCCAATGGACAAGCGATCAAGTCTTACAAATTCCAGGTTAAAGGCGGCGAAATCCAGCGCCCGGAAAATAGCCGACTGAATTACGAGCCCCACGCTGCCTTCATCTCACCACGCTATATCGATATCTCAGAGGGCAGCAGCTCTCGGTACCGGATGCGCGACACGTTCTGGGTTAAGAAAGCTCGGTAAAAAACAAGTCCGACGTCCGAAAAGCTCAAGCCGTTCAGAGTTCAAACTTTAGTTTGCTTCTTGCGAGGCCAAGACAACCTAAAGGTTGAACTCTGAACTGCTTGACCACCGTTTAGCAAAGGGTTTGTCCCATTGAGTTTAAGTATTGACACGTAGCGGAGGTAGGCGTAAAAGGTGAGGCCTTGAACAGGTTCCATGTCATCGGCGCTTCCTGCACCTCTAAGCGCTAATGGTCTTCTCATATCGTACCGGTGATTGAAGCACGAAGTTTTGCGCGTCACAGATACTGACGGCGGCTCCATCGCCTCCCGCGTTTATTAACTCGGCTGTCGTCAACAAACTCTACTTCCAGCGCCGCGCTCCGAAGGGTGGCAGGGGAGACTCAAAGATATGTTTGGTTCCAGCCTGCTTGATGTCGCCATCGGGACAATTTTCATTTTTCTGCTGTTGAGTTTAATTTGTTCGGCGCTCAACGAGATCATCGAATCCTGGTTAAAGATGCGTGCTTCGTATCTTGAATGTGGGATACGTGAACTGCTGGGCGATCCTTCGGGTGAAGGCCTCACCCTGAAGCTTTATAGCCACCCGCTAATCAGGAGTCTGTTTCCGGGGGCGTATGATCCAACACAGATAAAAAAGAGCGGCAGCTACGCAAGCAGGTCCGATCTGCCCTCTTACATACCTGCCCGAAACTTCGCCCTCGCTCTAATGGATATTGTTCAGCCGGCGCAGACCGAGACCGGCGATGAGCAGGACACGGCGTCGGGTGCATTCGGAGCCACTCGTTCAGAGTCGAAGCGTGGGAAGGCTGAACTCAACATTGTGGCCAGCCCACCCGATGATCCCGTGAATCCGTTGGCGCCGTTCAGAAGAGCTGTCGGGCAACTCGAGGATGGTCAGACGCGAACCGCCTTACTCGCTCTGGTAGACGCTGCCGGGGACGATGTTGTCAGGGCACGCGAGAACATCGAGGGCTGGTACAACAGCACGATGGACCGCGTCGCCGGGTGGTACAAGCGTCGCGCCCACGCGATGATTCTGGTCTTGGGTGTGGGCGTCGCTATTGCAGTCAACGCCGATAGCATCTACATCGTGCGCAGTCTGGCCAATGACGCAACTTTGCGTAGCTCTCTGGTGGCGGCTGCCCAGGAATATGCGAAGGAGCAGCCAGCCACAACAACAACCGAAGAAGAAGGTGAAGAGGAAGTAGTAGCAACTCCCAAAGACAAGTTCTCAGACAACCTAAGACTCATTGAGGGGCTTGGCTTACCGATAGGTTGGACGAGGGAGCCCAGCGATACGGCGCGCTACTCCCCCGGTTTGCCGTGGAGACATTCGAGCCCGGGGCTCTGGTTAACAACCTGGGCTCGCCTGTTTTACTGGCATTGGCTCGGATGGTTATTAACCGCCACTGCCATCTCACAAGGTGCGCCGTTCTGGTTTGACCTGCTCAATAGATTCATTGTGATCAGATCGACTGTTAAGCCGCACGAGAAGAGCCAGGAAGAGGGTTCTAAGTAGTGAGCCCTACGCGCGCGTTGGCTTCCAAGTGAAGCGACGCCATCACCTCGGCACCATCCGTTAAGGCTCGAGGTTCTCACATGACGGTCAGGAAGAACGTTAAGAAAATAGCCGCCGCTGCGGGCATCCTACCGCTCGCTATGGGCGTTGCGACCCTGACTGCGCCGTCTCCCAGACCGACTCCCACAGCCCGAGCAGCAGCAACGGCGGAAGCAAAATGCCCGGAATTATTGTCCGATTGCCCAAAAGAGGGGTGTGGCGGTGACCCCGCGCTAAACAAGCTTAAGAATCGCATCGATAAGCCCGCTGCCGCGAAGGTTGAAGAGTGGAAATTGTCCGACATAATTGATCTCAACGAAAATTCGCCGCAAACCTGGAGTAAGACGAACAGTCGGAAATCGCTCAAGACGTTGGGAGAAGGCACGCCCGTCATAGTCAAAGGATTACTGGTCCATGCGGAGCCTTACCGGGGCGGAGAGGGTTGCAACTGCGGACTGAAAGGCAACGACAATATTGATTTTCACCTGAACCTGGTGGCGCGCAAGAATGACTCAAGGGACGACTCTGTGGTGGTGGAGCTAACTCCGCGCGCGCGGCTGGCGGGGTGGACGGTGCCTAAGCTCAACAAGCTTGGAGACATGGAGTCGGCGCCGGCCTACGTGAGAGTTACCGGTTGGCTGCTCTTTGACAGCCAGCACCCAAGCTTCGCCAACTTTGCACATTTGCACCGAGGGACGGCGTGGGAAGTGCATCCGGTCACGAAGTTTGAAGTGTGTACTCTGAGTAAAGTTAAGTGTGATCTGGGCAACGGCTGGAAACCACTCGAGCAATTCCCCTAGATGTTTCGATTCCCTGTCAGACCGAGTTGCTGGCCTCCTGGGCTTTTGACGTTCCAAGGCGGCGACATCAGAACCGAGAGCGGTAGCGACCGGCCCAAAGAACCAAGATGGAGAGCGATGAGTTTACTTAAGACAGATACCAACAACGAGAGTGTTTGGCCGGTCGCTACCGCTCTCAGTTCCTATGTTAAGCACTTTTCGTGCAAAGCCGCCTTGACATAGGTATCGGGCCGTCGGATTGGACATTGGACTTGGGACATGGGCCTTGTCTTTAAAGTCCGCGGCACATTTCCGATCCCCACGGCGTAGCCACGGCGCGCGCGTAGCTCAATCTCACTTCACCAAAGTTCCAATCCTTACGTTGCCAGATCGAGCCGTCGGCAAATTCGATCCGGTTAATTACCACTCTCTCTGAAGCGGGCGCGCCGTCTTCCTTCGCCAGCGTTCCCACGTCAATCACATCGCGCGGACCTGACAAACTAAACGCCTGCAGCTCCTTGTCTTTTCCTGCCTTGACTGCGGCGCCGCACAAGAACTGACGCCGTAACAACGGCGTTCCCTCTGCCGCTCCGTTGAACTGGTACTCCCAAAAAACAATCTCGATTGCTTGGGCACTTCCGTTATGAATCTTCGCCCGGTATGCGAAGCCGTCCACTGGCTTGGGCGCGCGCGAATCCTGCACCGCTTTGTCGAGCGCGGCGCTGCGTCCGTCGATAGTGTCGAGGTTCGGGTCGCGTTCCCCCGGCGAATTGTTGGCGCGACGATAACGTTCGAAGTTTTTATTCTGCGGGATCATGGCGGCGGCCGGCGCGCTGCTGGGTTCATACGAAAGCGCTTGCCTATCTTTGAACCACTTGAAACTAAGCACCGTGACCGGCGATTCAGAAGAAACCTGCGGCGGTTGGTTTTGCAGTGAGAAGCCGAGGATAAGGAGCAGCGGCAGCATTGTTTTCATAACTTAAATCTCCATTTGGCAGGCGCCGGGGCAGGGTCCTTAACCCACCCGCAGTTTAGTTATTTGATGGAAGGGCGACGAGGATCGAACTCCCGACTTCAGCGTGGCAATTTTAATCAACGCCGCTTTATTTTCAATACTGCAAAATCGCTCAGCAAAGGCCAACGCATGCAGGGCCTGATCCGGGTTAGCCGCGGGACGTTTGCGGCACGATTCTTTTCTTCAAGACGGCAGCTCGGCAATGATCTGATCGGCGATTCGTAGTGACAACGCTGATATCGTTAGCGACGGATTTACTCCAAGGGCCGTCGGGATGATCGACGCGTCGGCGATGTACAACCCTTCATAGAATGGTCTAGCGCCTGCCTTCGTTTTGTCGAAGACGTGTCCATATTGATCCACCACGCCTCGACTGGCATCAGCTCCCATTATGCAGCCGCCAAGCGGGTGGCTAAGGGCGATTGATTCTGCCTTAAGGTCCTTGGTGACCGGGTTAAAGAAGGGATTCTGAAACTCCTGCTGTTTCCCTGCCGGTGAGACTAGCCTTTCAAGCCTCGCTAACGAATTTCGAATCTCGTCGTAGATGGGATCTTCATGAAACTTCCTTCCGTCGGTGCGGCTGATTCGCAACGGAGTTTCACCTGGACCACCGAGCCGGAACTGGCCGACCGAAGCCTCGCGGCCCATTGCCACCACACACATCATCTTGTTTGTAATTTCATCTTCCGACTCGAAGATATCCTGACGCTGACGAAAGTTATTCCGAAAGGCCGTCCAGTAATGACCCAGCCGCCGAAAGCCAAAACGAAGGGCGGCGACAACGACCCAGAACAGGCCGCGCCTGCCGGCAGCAAGCGATCTAATGAAGGGCTCCCCAACTCCGACTAACGTTGCGAGAGCCGGCGGAATTCCTTGATCTTCCAGCGTATGAAATTTCGTCGGATCGACTTGCGAAGGATCGCTCGCCGTCTTTGGATCGGTGGTATTGAAATGGCCGAACGAGGTTGTCACTGGCCCACGCAAAATACTGGTGCGCTCCGCTGTTTCGTCGAGAAAGGCAACGTAATCTCCGTTTGTTGAGAATCCGAACCCAGTCTTATCGCTCAAATTTGGCAGAGTGCCCTTGGCCTTAGAGCGCAGCATGATCTCGCTTGTGCCCAGGCAGCCCGCAGAGACGATGACCTTTTCCGCCGTCACCGACTTTATCGTTGTGCGGGATGGATCATTCGGATCTCGCTGCTGATACCGAATCTCATAGCCGCCGGTTTCAAGTGTGCGAATCGTATCTACTTCAGCAAGCGGTTCCAGCGTCAAAATCTTGTCGAACACAGCCGCAGTGCCGTCGGGCTTTCCGAGAATCGCGCCCATAAGTTGCTTGTTTAGCGTATGCCGAGCGCCGGGCAGACAGCCGACATTGCAACGGCCCTGTCTTTCACAGTAGTTCTTCGGCGGATCTTTGGTGTTGTCCGGGTTGTAATTTGGCGGCGGCTCGGTCGGCCCCAACGGAGTGCCTTCCGGCGTTAAATCATTAATGGCGAGATCCACAGCCCCAAAGTCATTCGTGAGTTGGCTAACGGCAGTTTGGAATACACGCGCGCGATCGATCCAGAAATTGTTGCTGGGAGTTTGTTTCAACTGCTGGTCGGGTGGTACACCCGGCACGAGATGAATTTGTTTCAACCCGCGACTATTGAACGCGCCTTGATTCCGGATATCCCAGTGCGGAGTCAAACGAGCCGACCTCATAACGATATTGCTAAGGCCTGAGTTGACCCAACCGGACGGCATTGCCTTGGTGCTGTTTTTATCGACATAAGGCAGGTTGCCGTCATCGCGAGCTTGAAGCGCGGACATCACACTGTAACCGATAGCATGTCGCGCCAATTCGTAGTATTGATCCCGCTTGCCCTGCCAATCGATGGGCCAGCGCGGGTCGTCGAGCACGAGATCGGGAGGCCGAATCGTAATGTTTGAATAGACCAACGACCCGCCGCCCACGCCATTCGCACGAATGATTGTGACTCCGTCGTTGACGCGCCCAAATAATCCAAACAAGCCTGGTTTGCCTAACTGCGTAAAGTCATAAAGCCCATCTTCATTCTTCGGTCGGCGAAAGCATCGAGTGATGATGTCGATGAGTCCCCGAAAGTGGTTCTGCGACGGCCAGAATTGGACTGGTTGGTTCTTGCCCTTCAGGAAGTCAAATGTTTTTACTTCCTTGTCCTGCACGGTTCCCACCGGCGTCGTCCACCAGGTTCCCCGTTCCAACATCAGAATCGTTTCACCTTTCTTCCGAGCTTTGAAGGTACGTGCCAGTGGCAGCGCTGTCATGCAGGCGCCGAAACCGGTGCCGATAACTACTACGGTGTGATCGAAGGCTTGAGGGTTGGTCATGTGAGTCTCCATTCGCACATGTGATATCGCAAGTTTAGAACTTACTGAGGAAAATTGGAGCGGGCGACGAGGATCGAACTCGCAACTTTCAGCTTGGGAAGCTGACACTCTACCATTGAGTTACGCCCGCTGGTTCAAAGATGCCGGAAGTATGAAGGATGGGAAATATTACTTCAAGTAGCTTTCGATCAATTCGCTCCAACGCCCCTGCGATTTGAGAATCAGCTCGACGGCCTCGCGTACCGCACCCTGGCCGCCGCGGGCCGTCGTAACATAATGTGCGGCGGCGAGAGTTTCAGGTGCGGCGTCGGCAACGGCAATGGCCAACTCCACGCGCTTCATGAGAGGTATGTCTGTCAGGTCGTCGCCGATGAAAGCCACTTCGTTTTCATCGACGCCGGCGAGTCGCAGGACTTGTTCGAAGGCTTCCACCTTCTCGGGATCACCCTGTCGAACAAATTCAATTCCCAGGTCCTGGGAGCGCCGCGTCACAGCCCTGGAGTTTCGGCCGCTGATGATTCCGGATTGCAAACCCGCGCGATGCCACAAGCTCAGTCCCAAACCGTCCTTGGTGTTGAAACTTTTCTGATCGTCGCCTTCTTCGGTTAGCCAGAGGCGGCCGTCTGTGAGCACGCCGTCGCAGTCCATCAGCAGCAACTTGATGCGCGAAGCGCGCCGGTCGATTTGAGTATCGTCCATAGGTTTGGTTAGGGGGAGTTGACGTTCATGTCGATTCGGATGGTCCGGTTGATTTTCCATTTGTCATTTCTCATTTTTCATTTTTCATTGCCAGACCAGGGCTTTGCCTGCGATGACAAATGAAAAATGTGAAATGGTGGATTCAAGTTTGAAGTGCAACTTTGAAAACTAGTGGTTGAAAGGCAAGCTGCGGTAGCGTAAGCGTGCTTTTCCAACGACCAAGTCAAAGAAGCACAACATGAACTACACA
>Ga0070670_100006348_pt1 | contig 10006 bp, 8 predicted proteins | sample KBSS63metaG_FD_64665 | JGI IMG/M metagenome (GOLD analysis project Ga0070670, IMG submission 64665) | Switchgrass rhizosphere microbial communities from Kellogg Biological Station, Michigan, USA - KBS S6-3 metaG | ecosystem: Host-associated > Plants > Roots > Rhizosphere > Soil ... | reverse complement strand
ACGCTGGATCCGAAGACGCTCGACTACCGTCCGCGGCAGTCCCCGAAACTCGGTTCCATCGAAGCGGGCAGGTCGATTAACGACGTTGGCGAGCGGATTCGCACGCTGTTTCATGCCAAAGACAAGGCCGGCCAGCTGCTTCGAGAAACACTCGCGCCTGCGCTGGTGTACACGGCTCGCGTGACACCGGCGATCGCCTATTCCGCGGACGACGTGGATCGGGTGATGCGGTGGGGTTTCGGCTGGGAGCTCGGGCCGTTCGAGGTCGCCGATGCCATTGGCATTCAGCAGGTGCTCGACGCCGCCGGGAAGGCCGCGCCTGAGTTGATGACGACGGACGTGGGTCCGCCTGAAGGCGGACACCACGACGATCGAGGCGGACACGACGTTCCGGAGCTGTGGCGTGAGGCCATCGCCAGCGGGCGGAATCGGTTACGCGACGGAGAAGTCTCGCCAGCCGCGCCAGACCTCCAGATTCTGCGGGCGGCGAAGGATCGCTCGGCCACGGTTCGGCAGAACACCGGCGCCCGCCTCGTCGATCTTGGCGACGGAGTGCTCGCCGTCGAGTTCCACTCGAAGATGAACGCGATCGGCGGCGACACGATTCAGATGCTGCACGAAGGCGTCCGCGAAGCCTCAACGAACTTCGCAGCGCTGGTCGTCGGCAACGAGGGCGTCCACTTCTCCGCCGGCGCGAACCTGATGCTGGTGCTGCTGGAGGCCCAGGAAGAAAACTGGGATGAGATCGACCTGATGGTCCGGGCGTTCCAGCAGTCAACGATGGCGCTGCGCTACGCAGATGTACCGGTCATCGTCGCACCCGCAGGACTGGCGCTCGGTGGCGGCTGTGAGATCGCGCTGCACGCCGATCGCATACAGGCGGCGGCTGAAACCTACATCGGACTTGTTGAAGTTGGCGTCGGCCTGATCCCCGCGGGCGGCGGCACCAAGGAGATGGTCGCCCGGGCCGCCGACGCGCGTATCGGGACGGACCTGCTGCCGACGATTCAACGTGCCTTCGAAAACATCGGCTTCGCGAAAACATCGACAAGCGCGGCCGATGCGCAACGGCTCGGATACCTGCAGGCGACCGACGCCTACACGATGAATCGCGAGCGCTTGCTATCGGATGCAAAGACCCGTGCCTTGCAGCGTGTCCACGAGGGATATCAGCCGCCCGTACCGCGACAGGCGATTCCTGTGGGCGGAGACACCGTCGCGGCGCCGTTGAAGCTTGGCGTGCATCTGGCGCACCGCGCCGGCCGCATCAGCGACCATGACGCTCTGATTGGCCGGAAGCTCGCAACGATCATGGCCGGCGGCTCACTGCCAAACGCGAGCGTCGTCACGGAGCAGCATCTGCTCGACCTCGAACGCGAAGCATTTCTGAGTCTCGTCGCAGAGCGGAAGACGCAGGAACGGATCGCCCACACGCTGAAGACCGGGAAGCCATTGCGGAACTAGTTGGTAGTTGGCTAGTTGGCTAGTTGGTAGTTGGATAGTTGGCTAGTTCGTAGTTAGTTTGGAAGTTGGTAGTTGGAAGTTGGGAGTTGGGACGTGAAGTTCGTCGACGTCGGCTCAGGCGCTCCGATCGTCATCATCCCTGGCATCCAGGGGCGATGGGAATGGATGAAGCCTGCCGTTGATGCGCTGGCGGCACGGTGTCGCGTGATCACCTTTTCGCTGGCCGACGAGCCAACGTGCGGCGGACGTTTCGATCCCGCGCACGGTTTCGATTCATATGTGGACCAGGTAGAAGAAGCGATGGATCGTGCCGGACTCGCATCCGCCGTCGTGGCCGGCGTCTCCTACGGCGGACTCGTGGCTACGGCGTTTGCGGCTCGACATCCGGAGCGGGTCGCGGGCCTGGTGCTGGTGTCAGCCATTCCTCCCGGATGGACGCCGAATGCCCGCATCCGTTTCTACACGCGGGCACCGCTGCTGCTCTCGCCGCTCTTCGTCATCGGGTCGCTACGCATGTACAAAGAGATCGCGGCGGCCAGTTCCGGCGTCCTACCGGGTATGGCGACTGCCATTCGTCACGGGCTGAACGTACTGATCCACATGTTGTCGCCGACGCGCATGGCGCGACGCGTTGGGCTGGTGGAGTCGCTGCAGCTCGACCATGAGTTGGCGGCACTCCACATCCCGACACTCGTCGTCACTGGCGACGCCGCTCTCGACAACGTCGTGCCGGTGCGTCTCACCGAGGAGTACACGCGTATGTGGCCGCACGCGGAGCGCGTGACGATTTCGCGAACCGGGCACATCGGGCTGGTCACGCGGCCGGACGCCTTCGCTGCCGCGGTGGGACCATTTGTGCACCAGCATGGACAACGGCACGAAGGGGCTTCGCAACCGACTGCGCTGAAGCTACGGCCGTCAGGGGAGAAGAAAGTTGGCTGAGGTCGTTCGTGAGATCCCGGGGCCGGCAGGTCCGCTCGAAGTGCTGATCGATCTCCCCGCCTCCGCTAAAGCGACGGCGGACAAGCCGCGCGCCGCGGTGGTGTTCGCACATCCGCTGCCGACGCAGGGCGGGACGATGCATACGAAGGTCGTCTTCCAGGGGGCCAAGGCCCTGACCCGGATCGGCTGCGCCGTCCTGCGATTCAATTTTCGCGGCGTCGGCCGCAGCGCCGGACAATGGGACGAAGGACTCGGCGAAAAGGACGACTTCCGCGCGGCACTGGACTACTTCGCGGGCCGCTATCCCGGCACCGAACTGTGGGCGGCGGGCTTCTCGTTCGGCTCGTACATCGCGATGACATGCGGGGCCGAAGACGATCGGGTGTGCACGTTGATCGGCATTGCGCCGCCGGTCGACAAATACGACTACGGGATCGTGAAGCGGTCGACCAAGCCCAAGTTCGTCATCCACGGCGAGGCCGACGAGCTGATTCCGCTTCGATCCGTTCGCGAGTTCTACGCGCAGCTCAGCGATCCGAAAGAGCTGATCGAAATCGACCGCGCCAATCATCTGTTCGAGGGTCAGGCGAGCGAAGTCGGAGACGCGCTCGAAGACCTGTTGGAAGACTTCACATGCAGGACGCAGTAATCGTATCGGCGACGCGAACGGCTGTTGGCAAGGCACCCGCCGGTTCACTGCGCACGGTGCGGCCGGACGATATGGCTGCCGCCGTGATTCAGGAATCGCTGCGCCGCGCGCCTGGCGTGGACGCAAAAGAGATCAGCGACGTGATCATCGGCTGCGCAATGCCTGAAGCGGAGCAGGGGCTCAACGTGGCGCGCATCGCGAGCCTGCGCGCGGGTATTCCGGTCGAGGCCTCCGCAGTCACCGTGAATCGCTTCTGCTCGTCCGGCCTGCAGGCGATCGCCTACGCCGCCGAGCGGATCATGTGCGGCTTCGCCGACGCGATCGTTGCCGGCGGCACCGAGTCGATGAGCATGGTGCCAATGGGCGGTAACAAGGTCTCGCCAAACCCGACGCTGGTGGATGGTTATCCGGACGTCTATCTGAGCACCGGGCTGGTGGCCGAGAACCACGCGCGCGAGTGCGCCATTTCGAGAGACGAGCAGGACGCGTTTGCGCTGCGCAGTCACCAGCGCGCGCTCGCCGCAATCGACGCGGGTCGATTCGCCGACGAGATCACGCCGCTGACCTTCACAGTCGCAACTCCTGAGATCCGCGACGTGACGTTCACCCAGGACGAGGGCCCGCGGCGCGATACGTCGGCGGCAGCGCTGGCAAAGCTTCGGCCCGCATTCCATGTGAACGGTACCGTCACGGCGGGCAACACATCCCAGACGAGTGACGGCGCCGCGGCGGTACTGGTGACGTCCGCGGAGTTCGCGAGGGCCCGTGGCCTCCAGCCGCTGGCCCGGTTCGTCTCGTTTGCCACCGCAGGTGTCGAACCGGAGCGGTTCGGCATCGGGCCGGTGCCCGCGATCCGCAAGGCGCTCAAATTCGCTGGGCTGACGCTGGACGATATCGATCTCGTGGAGCTGAACGAAGCGTTCGCCGCGCAGGTACTCGCCTGTCTCCGTGAGCTGCCGATCGATCCCGATAAACTGAACGTCAATGGCGGCGCGATTGCGCTTGGCCATCCGCTCGGCTGTACCGGCGCGAAACTGACGGCAACGCTGCTCCACGAAATGCGCCGTCGTCAGACGCGGTACGGACTCGTCTCAATGTGCGTTGGCGGCGGTATGGGCGCGGCAGGAATTTTCGAGCGACTGTAGGTCATGGCACCCGATGAAGGGATGCCCTACGAAAGTACGATGACGACATCCACGCAACTTCGCAAAGGCGGTTCGTTTCTTCTCGAAGACGTGCCTCCATCTGACGTCTTCACACCGGAAAAGCTCACCGACGAGCACCGATTGATGGCGCAGACCGCGCAGGAGTTCGTCGACAACGAGCTGCTGCCCGCCACCGATCAACTCGAGACCAAAGACTGGGAGCTCGCGCGCCGGATGATCCGGCGTGCGGCCGACCTCGGGCTGTTCGGCATCGCCGTCCCGGAGCAGTACGGCGGCCTCGATCTGGACAAGGCATCGTCCCTCGTGGTGGTCGAACGTCTTGCGCGCGCGGCCTCGTTCGCGACCACATTCGGCGGGCAGGCAAACCTCTGCATCCTGCCGCTGGTCATGTTCGGCACGAACGAGCAGAAGGAAAAGTACCTGCCCAGGCTCGTCGCCGGCGAGATCATCGGCGCGTACGCCTTGAGCGAGTCGGGGTCTGGATCCGACGCGCTGGCCGCAAAGACCCGTGCGGTCAGGCAGCCGGACGGAAGCTGGCTGCTCAACGGCGAGAAGATGTGGATCAGCAACGGCGGCTTCGCCGATCTCATCGTCGTCTTTGCGAAGGTTGACGGCGAGCAGTTCACCGCATTTCTCGTTGAGCGTGCGTTTCCCGGCGTCAGTTCCGGGAAGGAAGAGCACAAGATGGGCCTGCACGGCTCATCGACGACGCCGATCATCCTGCAGGACGCGCGCGTGCCTGCTGAGAACGTGCTGGGCGAGATCGGAAAGGGTCACAAAGTCGCGTTGAATACGCTCAACTACGGTCGGTTCAGCCTCGGCGCCATGTGTGCAGGCGGCTGCCGCGGGCTGGTCACCGACTCGGTCAAATACGCAAGCCAGCGACGCCAGTTCGGACAGCCGATCGCATCGTTCGGCGCGATCAAGCACAAGCTCGGCGAGATGATCGCGCGGACGTACGCGATCGAATCACTGTCCTATCGGACCGCGGGCCTGATCGATGAAGCGCTCGCGGATTCCCACGACGGCCCCGCGCTGGCGCGCGTGTTCGAGGAATACGCGATCGAATCTTCAATCGCCAAGGTCGTCGGGACGGAAGTGCTCGACTACGTGCTCGACGAAAACGTGCAGATCCACGGCGGCAACGGTTTCGTGAAGGACTATACCGCCGAGCGCTATTACCGCGATGCGCGGGTGAACCGGATCTTCGAAGGCACCAACGAAATCAATCGCCTGCTGATTCCCGGGATGCTCGTTCGCCGGGCGGTAAACGGCAACCTCGGACTGATCCCGGCCGCCAAGAAGCTTCAGGACGAACTGCTGACACCATCCGCACCGGCGGTGACCTTCGGCGACTCGGGTGCGCTGGATGCCGAGCGCAAGACGGTGGCGGCCTTCAAGAAGGTCGTTCTGATGGTCCTCGGTACGGCGATGCAGACATACGGCGAGAAGCTGTCGGACCAGCAGGAAGTTCTCAGCTACATCGCGGACATCATCGCGGAGACCTATGCGGCTGAAAGCGCGGTGCTGCGCGCGCTGGCGGCGAATGTCGGCGCCAACTCGAAGGATGCCGACCTGCACGAGACGGCCGCGCGCGTCTTCGTCAACGATTCAGGGCAACGCCTGGAGGCTGCCGCACGCAGTGCGCTCGCCGGAATGTCGGACGGCGACACCCTGCGTACGCTGCTCGCGGCCCTGCGTCGCGTCCTGAAATTGACGCCGGTCAACACGATCGCGCTGCGGCGGAAGCTGGCGGACGCTGCTATTCAAAAGGGAGGGTATATCCTGTAGTCAGTGGTCTCCAGAATGGGTCCGCCTGAAGGCGGACACTACGTTGTTGCCTTAGGAGTCCTCTTGCTTGCCGCGATCGTCATCGCCGGCTGCACGGAGAGCCCCGGTCCCCAGGACGATGCCGCGTACCTGCAGAAGGTCGTGGAATGGCGTGTCGAACGGGACAAGACCTGGAGCGAATCCGATGACCCGATTCCTGCCGCGCGTCACGCCGAATTCCTGCCGCTGAAATACTTTCCGCCCGATCCGAACTATGTGGTGCCCGCCGAGCTGAAGCTCTCGGACACGCGACCCATCGTGGAGCTGCCGACATCCACCGGTCCGCTTCGCAAGATGCAGGTGGTCGGCACGCTCGAGTTCACGATCAACGGCGAAAAGCACAGCCTGGGGGCACTCTCGCCCGCGGGCGAGCCGATCAGGGCGCTGTTCGTCCCGTTCGCCGATCTCACCACTGGAAACGAAACGTATTCGGCCGGCCGGTATCTGGATATCGAGCCGACGGCGACCGGCCTCTACACGATCGACTTCAACTACGCCTACAACCCGACCTGTGCCTACAACAAGTCGTACGAGTGCCCCTACCCTCCGCCGTCGAACCGTCTGAAGATTGCCGTGCGCGCGGGCGAAAAAGCGCCTCCCGCGGAAAAAGCGCACGGCTCATGAGCGGGCTGCAGGCGATCGTGTTCGACTTTGACGGCGTGATCGCGGACAGCGAGCCCCTGCACCTGCGGGCCTTCCAGCACACGCTGGCGGATATCGGCGTGACGCTGAGCGCCGAGGACTACTACGGCCGCTATCTGGGCTATGACGACGTCGGGGTGTTCGTGGCACTGGCGCGCGACCGTGGCGTCGGATTGACCGACCAACAGGTGTCGTCGCTCGTCGAAAAGAAGGGCACCCGCATTCAGGAACTGCTGCGCGCGGGCGAGGTACTGTTCCCTGGAGCCGCGGATTTCATCCGTCAGGCTGCGGCGGCCGTCCCGATTGCCATCGCCTCCGGCGCGCAGCGTCATGAAATAGAGGAGATCCTCGAAGCCACACAGTTGCGCAGCTGCTTCGCTGTGATCGTGGCCGCCGGTGACACTCCGCAGGGCAAGCCGTCTCCACAACCGTATGCGCGGGCGTTTGAGTTGCTGCAGCAGGCGTCCGACGGGCTGCAGACGACCCGTTGCGTCGCCATTGAAGACTCACGATGGGGCCTCGAGTCGGCGCGTGGAGCCGGACTTCGCAGCGTGGCCGTGACCAACAGCTATCCGGCCGCAGAACTTCCCGGGGCCGAGTTGATTGTCGACGGTCTGAACACGCTGACGATCTCGATGCTCGACGAGCTGGTCGCGGGTCCGGCTGAAGCCGGACAGCACGGGAGCGAGGTCCGTGCATAAGCACAAGGACCTGATCGCGTCGTTAACGGCGGCCGCCAACGCGGTCGGGACCAGCCTTGCCCCGGCGGCGCTGCTGATCGCCCGCATCGAGTATCCGAAGCTCGACGTCGAGGCGTACCTCGGCAAGCTCGATGCGATGGGCGAGCTCGCGCGCCAGGCGGTGCAACGTCGCCTCGAGCGCACCGCCGACGCCTCGCAGCTGGCGTGCGTCAAGGCGGTCAACGAGTACCTGTTCGACGAGCTGCACTTCGTCGGCAATCGCGAGAAGTACGAAGACCCGCGCAACAGCTGCCTCAACGAAGTGCTCGACCGGCGGACCGGCATCCCGATCACGCTGTGTGTCGTGTACATGGAAGTCGCCCGCCGCGCCGGACTGCATATCGACGGCGTCAACTTCCCCGGTCATTTCCTCGTGCGCTGTCCCGAGGTGCGCAGCCGCGGCAGCAACGGACTCATCATCGATCCCTTCCATGGCGGTGCTCTGCTGTCTGAGCATGACTGCCGGCTGTTACTGCAACGGCAGGTGGGCAGCGAGGTCGCCTTCAGCCGGTCGCTGCTCGCACCGACCACGCGGCTGCAGATCCTGGTGCGGATGCTGATCAACCTGAAGCGCATTTACGTGCATATGCGCTCGTTTCCGCAGGCCCGTGACGTGACCGAGCTGCTGCTGGCGATGACGCCGTCAGCGCTCAGCGAGCTCCGCGATCGCGGCCTGCTTGCCTACCATTTGAACGACGTTACTGGCGCTCTTCGCGATCTGCAGACGTATTTGAAGCTTTCGAGTCTTGGTGAGCTCGATAAAGAGTCCCGCGAAGAGCAGCAACAAATCTGGGAACACGTCAAAACATTGCGACGGCGCGTTGCATCGCTGAACTGAACACGGGCTACTAACGGGGCGTTGCGACGGCCCACTCTTTGCTGCGTTAACAGGCCGAGGAGGAACGATGGTCCGAACACTGGTAATGGCTGCGGCGCTGCTCGCCGCGCTGGGAAGGGCCGGCGACGCCTCCGAACAGACAGCCGGTTCGCAGGCCGCGACACCGAAGCAGGGCGATCCTTCGGGAATCTACCTGTGCGAAGGGACGAATCCGGACGGCCATCACTACCGCGGCATCGTCCAGATCGCGGCCGTCGAAGATACGTTCCTCGTGCGCTGGACGCTTGCCGACGACGTGGAAGTCACGGGAGTTGGGATCCTGCAGAACAACATGCTGTCAGTGAGCTACTTCGGCGGCACGCCGGCAGTGGTGGTCTACAAGGTTGACGCGGACAAACTGGTCGGCGAGTGGACGATGGGCGGCGCTGAGGGGAGAACCTACGCCGAAACGCTGACGCGCATGCCCGAAGGAACCGTGCCGCAGATGCAGAAGCCTCGTAAGGCTCCGGCGCGCACGGAGCCGATCGCAGGCAGCACCTCGATTTAGTTCGTAGTTAGCTGGTTGGCTAGTTGGTAGTGAGTTCAACCAGCTAACTAGCTAACTAGCCAACTACCAACTAACTCTCAGCTAACTGTCGCAGCGATTTCCTGATACAGATACGCCGACGCGATGACGCCGTTGTGGAAGTTCCCCAGATCGAGCTTCTCGTCGGGCGCGTGCGCGTTTTCGTCAGGCAGACCGACGCCGAACAAAACGCTCGGAATCCCCAGCTCCTGCTGAAATGTCGCGACGACCGGGATTGAGCCGCCCTCGCGGTTGAACACCGGCGTCTTTCCGAATCCCTGCTCGATCGCCCGTCCCGCCGCACGCACGTACTTGTTGTCGAACTCTGCCATCCACGGCTTGCCGCCGTGCATGCGCGTGATCTTGAGTTCAACCGTCTTCGGACAGATCTTCCGCAGGTAGGCTTCGAACAGATCGCCGATCTTCTGCGGATCCTGATCCGGGACGAGCCGCATCGAGACCTTGGCCATCGCCGTCGCCGGCAGCACCGTTTTCGCGCCCTCGCCGATGAACCCGGAGTTCAGGCCGTTGACATCGAACGTCGGCCGCGCCCACACGCGCTCGAGCGTGCTGTAGCCGCTCTCGCCGAACAGCTTCGGCGCGCCCAGTTCCTTCCGGTACCGCGTCTCGTTGAACGGCAGCTTCTTCCACTCGGCACGCTCGTCGTCACCGAGCGCCCGCACGTCGTCATAGAAACCCGGAATCTTGATGCGCCCGCCGCGGTCCTTCATCTGCGCCAGGACCTGTGCGAGCACGATCGCCGGATTGGCCACGGCTCCGCCAAAGGCGCCGGAATGCAGATCGCTCTTCGTCCCGCGGACGTCGATCTGGAAATAGGCGAGGCCGCGCAGCCCGTACGTAATCGACGGCACACCGCGGTCGAACATCGGTGTATCGGAGATCACAACAACGTCAGCACGCAGGTCGTCTTTGTGATCGCGCACGAAGTCGTCGAGATGCACACTGCCGACTTCCTCTTCGCCCTCGATGAAGAACCTGATGTTGCACGGCAGGCGGCCCGCCTGTTTCAGATGGGCCTCGATCGCCTTGATGTGCATGAAGACCTGGCCCTTGTCGTCTACGGCGCCGCGCGCGTAGAGCTCGCCGTCGCGAACGGTCGCTTCGAAGGGCGGCGACGTCCAGAGGTTCAGCGGATCGACCGGCTGCACG
>Ga0070670_100006347_pt1 | contig 10006 bp, 7 predicted proteins | sample KBSS63metaG_FD_64665 | JGI IMG/M metagenome (GOLD analysis project Ga0070670, IMG submission 64665) | Switchgrass rhizosphere microbial communities from Kellogg Biological Station, Michigan, USA - KBS S6-3 metaG | ecosystem: Host-associated > Plants > Roots > Rhizosphere > Soil ... | reverse complement strand
CGGTAAATCAAGGCTCGAAAGGCGTTTGGCTTGGGGTGGGCGATCCGGTTCGCCAGCTTCCACAGTCATTCGCAGGCGCTCCTCCGCGCGGAGCCACAGACGTTCGCGTGTTCTGTCCAGGCTGTCTGATTGTGGGTGCCGCATCGAGGACCGACGATGCTGACGCGCCGGCGCGCTTTGCCGCAGACGCGGCGTTCCGCGAATGGCCCCTGGTCGTCGTCACCGAGGAGCCCGCTCGTGCTGCGCTAAGCTCGATGAACTTCCTCTGGACGACGTTCACTCGTTTCGAGCCGGCGGCCGACATCCATGCCGCCAGCCGTCGCATCGTCCGCAATCACATTGCCTACACGGGGCCGATCGCGATCGATGCGCGCCTGAAACCCGGGTTTCCGAAAGAACTGGTGTGTGACGAGCAGACGGCGGCGACCGTCACGCGAAGATGGAAGGAATATTTCCCGTCGCGCAGCGTCGAGATGGGCGATTCAAATCGGGCGAATCTAGACTAGCAGGTGGGCCGGCTGAAGCCGGCCCCTGTGATCGAAAGAGATTTCGGGTACGAAGGGGCCGCCTTTTGGCGGCCCACGTCAGTTCAGCGAGTTCGGAACGGCCAGCGTGAAGGGCGAAATGATCGCGTCGAAGCGGTCACCGTCGGACGTGATCATCTGATAGCTGCCGTGCATCGAGCCGACGGGCGTCTTCAGCGGGCAGAAGCTGCGATACTCGAATGACGCGCCTGGCGGCAGCAGCGGCTGCTCGCCGACGACCCCTGGTCCTTTGACACGCTCGACCTCGCCATCGGCATTGGTGATGATCCATTCGCGCGAGATGAGCTGCGCCGTTTCCGCGCCGACGTTGGAGATGCGCACCTGATACTCGAACAGGTACTGGCCATCCTTCGGGACGCTCCGCTCGGGCATGTACATGCTCTGAACCTCGATACGGATGCCGCGCGTCGTAGTATCGCTCGTGCGCACACCTCGACTGGTTGTCGGCGTCGAGCCGCGTGACATGAGACTATCGAGTTCGTGGATGTCTTTGGATTTGTCGCTCACCAAGCCTCGTCGCGCTAGAGGCCGATCTTAACGTCGGCCCCTGATTATTACATGGCCGCCAATCTCGGCTTTCGCCAACCCACAGGAGAACGTTCCGGGCGCCGCCTCGTCGGACCGGTGTCGGGCGAGCCGCCGAAAAAGAAGAAAGTCACGGCATCTGAAGCATGGCGCGAAGCACGCGAGCTGCTGTGGATACATCGCCGGAGGCTCACGCTCGGGCTGATGTTGATGCTGATCAGCCGTCTCGCTGGACTCGTGCTCCCGGCGAGCTCGAAGTGGCTCATCGACGAGGTCGTCGGGAAACAGCGGACCGAGCTTCTTCTGCCGATCGCACTCGCCGCCGGCGTTGCCACAGTCGTGCAGGCGGTAACCTCGTTTGCGCTCTCGCAAATCCTCGGCGTCGCCGCACAGCGGGCGATTACGGACATGCGCAAGCGCGTGCAGGCGCATATTGTTCGCCTGCCGGTTCGCTACTTCGATTCGACGCAAACGGGGATCTTGATCTCGCGCATCATGAGCGATGCCGAAGGGATCCGGAACCTCGTCGGCACCGGTCTGGTGCAGCTGGTGGGTGGTCTGGTGACCGCCGTCCTCGGCCTCGGCGTGCTGTTCTGGTTGAACTGGCAGCTTACGGTCATCACGCTCATCGTGCTCGCCGCCTTCGGCGGCGGAATGGCGTACGCCTTCAAGACTCTCCGGCCGCTCTTCCGTGAACGCGGCAAAATCAACGCGGAAGTCACCGGGAGGCTGGCGGAGGCACTCGGCGGCATCAGAGTGGTGAAGTCGTATACGGCGGAGAAACGCGAAGAGATCGTCTTTACCAAAGGCGCACATCGCCTGTTCCGCAACGTGGCGCAGGCGATGACCGGTGTATCGGCGACGACCGCCGGCAGCACCGTTATCGTCGGCATCATCGGTATCCTGATGATCTGGCTGGGCGGCCGCGCGATCATCGCCGGGCAAATGACGCTTGGCGATCTGATGATGTACATCTTCTTCATCGGTCTTGTCGCGGCGCCGCTGGTGTCGATTGCGTCGATCGGCACGCAGATTACCGAAGCGTTTGCCGGCCTCGATCGCATCCGCGAGATCCTCAACATCACGACCGAACTCGACGAGGACCGCGCCAAGCAGCCCATTGGTCGGCTCGCCGGCGATGTGGTGTTTGAGAAAGTCTGGTTCGAGTACAACCCCGGACAGCCGGTCCTGCGCGGTGTGTCGTTTCACGCGGTTCCAGGAACGACCACGGCACTTGTCGGCTCCAGTGGATCGGGCAAGAGCACCTTGATCAGCATCGTGATGGCGTTCAATCGACCGACGCAGGGACGCGTGATCGTGGACGGCGCGGACCTGGCCGACGTCCGGCTGCTCGATTACCGGCAGCAGCTCGCCTCGGTGCTGCAGGAAAACTTCCTCTTCGACGGAACGATCGCGGACAACGTCGGCTACGCCAACCCGTCCGCCACGCTCGACGACATCAAGGACGCCTGCCGCATCGCCCATTGCGACGAGTTCATCACGCAGTTCCCCGACGGGTACGACACCGTCGTCGGCGAACGCGGCATCAAGTTGTCGGGCGGTCAGCGCCAGCGCGTGTCGATTGCGCGAGCGATTCTCGCAGACCCCCGTATCCTCATTCTCGACGAGGCCACGTCAAGTCTGGACAGCGAGAGCGAACAGATGATTCAGGACGGCCTGCGGCGGCTGCGATCGGGGCGCACGACGTTCGTCATCGCGCATCGCCTGTCCACCATCCGCAGCGCCGATCAGATTCTGGTGCTCGAGGCGGGCGAAATCGTCGAACGCGGCACGCACGCCGAACTGCTGGCGTTGAATGGCCGCTACCGGCAGTTGTACGACAAGCAGTACCGGTTTGAAGCCGACCGCTTCATCAACCCCGGTGAGGACTTCACCCCTGAGCCGGAGAAGCCGAAGCTCCCGGCTCCACGCGTCTCCAACGCGATTTGAGTCTGATACCTGATACCTGCTATGGCACACGAAGTCGACTACAAGATCGTTGGCGACGACATGCAGTTCGTCGAAGTGGAGCTCGATCCCGGCGAGAGCGCGGTCGCGGAAGCGGGCGCGATGATGTACATGAGCGGCGGCATCGGGATGGAAACCATCTTCGGCGACGGCAGCGGTCAGCGCAGCGGCGGTGTGATGGGCGCACTGCTCGGCGCCGGCAGGCGGCTGCTGACCGGCGAGAGCCTGTTCATGACGGTGTTCACGAATCAGGCGAGCGGCAAGCATCACGTCGCCTTTGCCGCCCCGTACCCGGGAAAGATTCTTGCCCTCGATCTGAAGCAACTTGGGGGCGCGCTGATCTGTCAGAAGGATTCATTTCTCTGCGCCGCGCGCGGTGTGTCGATCGGCATCGCGTTTCAGCGGCGCCTCGGCGTCGGCCTGTTCGGCGGCGAGGGATTCATCATGGAGCGCCTCGAAGGCGACGGTCTGTGCTTCGTCCACGCTGGCGGCATGGTGCACCCGCGCGACCTGCAGAGCGGCGAGACCCTTCGCGTCGATACAGGTTGCATCGTCGCGTTGCAGCCGTCGGTGAGCTACGACATCCAGCTCGTGGGCGGCGTCAAGACCGCGTTGTTCGGCGGTGAAGGATTGTTCTTTGCGACGCTCACCGGTCCGGGTCGTGTGTGGCTGCAGTCGCTGCCGCTCAGCAGGCTTGCGGGACGGATCTACAAAGCGATTCCCGGCATCGCGGGAAGCCGGCGCGAGGAAGGCTCACTGCTCGGCGGCATCGGAGATTTGCTGGACGGGGATTCATAACGCTCATGGCTCAGGGCTCAGGGCTCATGGGGTTTAAGGCGTCGGGCTTCGGGTACCTGAAGCCTTGAGCCTTGAGCCTTGAGCCTTGAGCCCACCATAATCGCCTGATGCGTCTGGCATCGGTGCTCGTCACGGGCGCGAGTGGTGAAATCGGCCACGGACTCATCGATCAGCTCGCCAGGATCGGACGGTCGATCGTCACCATCGACATCGCGCCGCTCGAACCCGCACTGGCGCGAAAGGTTCGCCGCGAGTTCACCGGTTCGATCACCGACAAATGGATCCTCGAGCGGGTTCTCGCGGAATTCGAGGTCGATCTCGTCTTCCACCTCGCCGCGCTCCTTTCCACGCGCTCCGAATTCACCCCCGTCACCGCGCACGAAGTGAACGTCGAAGGGACGCTGCGACTGCTCGAATTCGCCCAGCACGAGGGCGAATCGCACGGACGCCCGGTCATCTTCATGTATCCCTCGTCGATTGCGGCCTACGGTCTTCCCGATCTCGAAACGAAGATGCGTATTGGCCGCGTGCACGAAGACGAATGGAACGTGCCGATGACGATGTACGGGTGCAACAAGTTGTACTGCGAACATCTCGGCCGCTACTACGCCAAGTACTACAAGCAGCTCGCCGTTGACACACCGCCAGGACGGGTTGATTTCCGTTGTGTCCGGTTCCCCGGACTGATTTCGGCGGTCACCGTGCCCGCCGGTGGGACGTCTGACTTCGCGCCGGAAATGATCCACGCCGCGGCGCGGGGTGAACCGTACGCCTGTTTCGTCAGGCCGGATACGCGTATCCCGTTCATGGCCATGCCGGATGCGATCGATGGCCTGATCAAGCTGGCGTCGACGCCGCGCGAAAAGTTGTCGCGTACTGCGTACAACGTCACCGCATTCAATCCCACGGCACGGGAGATTTGCGACGTCGTCGTGGACGCGTTTCCCGACGCGCGGATCACGTGGGAGATCGACAGGAAACGTCAGGCGATTGTCGACTCATGGCCCGCGGATGTGAACGATGCGGCGGCACGGCGCGACTGGGGCTTCGCGCCGCGGTACGACTTCCGCAGCGCATTTGACGACTATCTGATTCCGACCATCAGGGAGCGATATCGAAATGAGGCACAGGGCATCGTCTCTCGATAGAGCGGCTCGCGCCGCAATGGTGGGGGCAGTCAGCCTCGCGCTGCTCACCGTCTCACATGCACAGGACCGATCAATGAACGTGCTCGCGGAGCAGTACGTCCGCCTCGTGCTCGCCGTCGGGCAGCACGACGCCGACTATGTCGATGCGTATTACGGCCCGCCGGAGTGGCGCAAGCAGGCAGAGGCGGAGAAGCTGCCGCTGCCGGAAATCGCCGCGCGAGCGACAGCGCTGTCACGCGACCTCGCTGCCGCGTCAGCGACGCGGGCCGACGATGAGCTGGAGCAACTGCGTCGCCAGTACCTGACCCGGCAGCTTGAATCGCTTCGCGCTCGCGTGTCGATGCTCACCGGGACGAAGCTGCGGTTCGATGAGGAATCAAAGGCCTTATACGACGCAACGGCGCCGACGCATACAGAGGCGGACTTCGCCGGCGTGCTGAAACAGCTCGAATCGAAGCTTCCCGGGAACGGACCGCTCATCGATCGTTACGAAACCTTCCGCAGCCAGTTCGTCATTCCGCGCGAGCGGCTCGACACGGTGTTCAAAGCCGCAATTGACGGCTGTCGAAGCCGCACCCTGCAGCACATCACGCTGCCGCCCGGTGAGAGCTTCACGGTCGAATACGTCACTGGCAAGAGCTGGAGCGGCTACAACTGGTATCAGGGGAACTACCGCAGTCTGATTCAGGTCAATACCGACTTGCCGATCTATGTCGATCGGGCGATCGATTTGGCCTGCCACGAAGGCTACCCGGGTCATCACGTGTACAACGTGCTGCTGGAAAAGAACCTTCTGCGCGATCGCGGCTGGCAGGAGTTCTCCGTGTACGCGCTCTTCTCGCCACAATCGCTGATTGCGGAGGGGACGGCGAACTATGGCATCGAGGTCGCGTTTCCCCGGCCGGAGCGCGTGGACTTCGAGCGCCGCGTCCTGTTTCCAGCCGCCGGCCTCAATCCGGCGAATGCCACGGACTACTACGATGTGATGGCGCTCGTTGACAAGCTGTCGTACGCAGGCAACGAGGCCGCCCGGCGCTATCTCGACGGAACGATTGACGCGAAAGCGGCGGCCGACTGGCTGGTGACATACGGACTCTACTCACCGCCGCGCGCGGAACAGCGCGTGCGCTTCATCGATCAGTACCGCAGCTACGTGATCAACTACAACCTCGGGAAGGACATGGTGGCCGCCTTCATCGAATCGCGCGGCCCGGATCGATGGGCCGAATTTGGGCGCCTGATCTCGTCGCCTCGATTGCCCTCATCACTGACCATCCGACGTTAGGCGGGTCTGGAGATCCGCTTCTACACCATATGAATAGACACACGTAGAGGCGGACCTTCAGGTCCGCCTGGGAGTCAAAATGCGCGCCGTTGAAATTTCGAAACCCGGGCCGCCGGAAGTGCTCACCGCGGTCGAACGTCCCGACCCCATGCCAGCGGCGGGCGAAGTACGCATCCGTGTAGCTGCGGCGGGTGTCAACCGTCCCGACGTGCTGCAGCGTCGCGGTGCGTACCCACCGCCGCCTGGCGCGAGCGATTTGCCGGGCCTCGAGGTCGCCGGAGAGATCGACATGCTCGGCAGCGGTGTGAGCGAGTGGCATGTCGGCGATCGCGTGTGCGCCCTGCTCGCCGGCGGCGGCTACGCGACGGTCTGCACGGCTCCCGCGGTCCAGTGCCTGCCGATTCCGCGAGGCATGGATTTCGTTGCCGCTGCCGCCATGCCCGAAACGTTCTTCACAGTCTGGACGAATGTCTTCGATCGCGGAAAGCTGCGCTCCGGCGAATCGGCGTTGTTCCATGGGGGATCGAGTGGCATCGGCACGACCGCGATCCAGCTCGCGGTCGCACGCGGATCGCGTGTGTTTGCGACCGCCGGGTCTGACGAGAAGTGCCGCGCCTGCGAGCAGCTCGGGGCCGAGCGCGCGATCAACTATCGCCGCGACGATTTCGTCGACGCCATCAAGCAGCTGACCGGCGGCCGCGGCGTGGACCTGATTCTCGATATCGTCGGCGGCGATTACATTGCCCGGGATCTCGCGGCGCTCGCCATCGAAGGCCGTCTGGTCGTGATCGGCTTCATGGGCGGAGACACTGCGACTATCGACTTCCGGCGGGTCCTGGGCCGTCGTCTCACGATTACCGGCTCGACGCTTCGTCCGCGGAGCGTCGCGGAAAAAGGCGAAATCGCCACGGCACTCCGCTGGGAAGTCTGGCCGCTCGTCGAACAGGGCGTCGTCAAACCGATTGTCTACAGAACGTTCCCGCTCGACGATGCGGCGGCCGCGCATCGCCTGATGGAATCGAGCGAACACGTCGGCAAGATCGTCCTGACGACCGACGCCGTGTAAAATCGCGTGCGCGGGCTGACCGGATCCCGGAATCCGGGTCCAGATCCCGGATCCCTGATCCCCGATCCCGGCCCACTGCACTCATCAGCGAGGAGAAGCGATGCACAGCCATGACATGACGCGACGGCTGTTCCTGGGAAGTCTCGGAGCGACGCTGGCGCTGCCAGAGCTCCGTCTACAGGCGCAGGGGCAGGCGCCGGCCGCGCCTGCGGCTAACGTCGAAAAAGACGTCGTCTATGGAAAAGGCGGCGATACCGACCTGCATCTGGACATCTACAAGCCGACCGGCGCCGCGAACAAGCGGATGGCGATCGTTCACTACCATGGCGGCGGCTTCCAGGCTGGCAGCAAGGACAATCTGGCTGCGCGGCTGCAGACAATGAGCGCGCGGGGGTACGTGAATATCGCAGCGCAGTACCGGCTGTCGGCAAACGGCGCGGCGAGGTGGCCATCGCAGATCGAGGACGTCAAGGCGTCGATTCGATGGACCCGGGCGAATGCGTCAAAGCTCGGCATCGATCCGGCGAGAATTGCTGTCGCCGGCTATTCGGCGGGTGGGCACCTGGCGCTCTTCGCGGCGGCGACGGCGAATCGGCCGGAGTTCGAAGGCAAAGGCGGCAATGCCGGCGTGCCGACCAACGTGGCGGCCTGTCTGGCCTACTACGCCGTGACAGGTGGATCGTGGGAAGGTTTCCGTCGTCAGTTCCCAATGCCCGAGGGGAGCAGCGAGGACGCGTGGCGGAACGCGACGCCTGGCACCTACATCAAGAGCTTCCCGCCGACGATCCTGTTCCACGGTCTCGCCGACGTGACGGTGCCGCCCGAGAGCAGCGCCGATTTTCTGAAGCTGCTGCGCGAGGCAAATATTCCGTCGGAACTCCACACGTATGCAGGCGTTCCGCACGAGTTCGTCGGCATTCCGGAATTCGCGGAATCAACCTCGCAGACGGCGGATTTCTTCATCGAGCGCCACGTGATCAATCCCAAGACGTACCCGCCGTTTGGTGCAGGACGACGTGGAGGTGGACCGGCGAACGGCGCGGAAGGCGGACGAGGTCGGCAATAGAACGATCTACGGAAAGAACATTCTTACGCCGACCCGCGCGCTCCGCGGCAAGCCTGTGGTGAGCACAGGTGTCCGTCCGACGTCATAGATGCTGTCGAACAGATTCTCGACCGCGACAAATGCGCTGATCGACCGTGCGATGGTGCGGCTGGCGAACACGTCGAACACGGTCGCGCGCCGCAGGGTGAAGACATTCTGATCGTCTTCGAACTGCGGTCCGGTCACGCGAAGCTGTGCGGTGGCGGTCCAGGGCTGCCGTCCGTAGCGGACGCCGGCGGCGGCGTTGTACGAGGGCACCTGCGGCACACGCTTCCCGTTCAGCGACGTGTTGCCGGTGAAGTGCACGCGCGTGATCGCGCTTGATGCGTCGAGCGAGACGCCGTCCATCACGCGGACGTTCCCCTCGAGCTCGAGTCCATTCGCCTGCACCCGATCGGCGTTGGCCCGCTGACGAATAATCTGTGTCGGCGTACTCGACAGCGTGATCGCGGTGATGGCGTGATCGAGACGGTTCCAGAAGCTCGTAATCCGCGCTGACGCGCGTCCGTTACCCACGAGCACCCCGAGATCGCCGCCGGTCATCCGCTCCGGGTCGAGCGCCTCGTTCGCACGCGTCAGCGTATTGCCTGCGCTGAAGTTCCGGTAGAACTCGTTGAGCGTCGGCGCGCGGAAGCCGTGGTAGACCGCGCCGCGTACGGTAACCAGCTGGTTGACGCGATACGCCGCGGCTGCACGCGGGTTGAACGCGTTTGACGATTTGGTGAACCCCGTCTGAATCGACTCGGAGTCCCACGTGTCGCCGTGCGCGCCCAGGACCATTGTGAGCCGCTCGTTCGCCTGCCAGGTGTCCTGGACGAATCCCGACCAGCGCGAATCGGAGCCGCCGGCCGTCGTGGTCGCAAGCGGCAGCCCTTGCGCGAACGGCGTCTCGATCGTGCGTCCCTTGACGTACCGTCCCTCGGCTCCGAAGAGCACCGTATGCGTTCCCCAGGCGCGCAGCCACTGTCCACCACCGCCCCCGAAGTCGGTCGGCACATTCTGATCGCGGATAAACGCCTCCGCGGTCCGCAGCGCGTTCACCGTGGTGAACGTTTGGTGATACTTCTGGGTTCCACCCCATGCTCGAACCGTGAAGACGCCGCCCGCCAGCCGTCCGGTCGCATCGACCGTGACATGCTTCGAGTCGGTGCTGTTGATCGATAAGGGCGTGCCGTTTTCACGGTCTTCAGAGAACACGTTCCCGCTGATGTCGAATCTCCAGCCCGTATTCGTCTGATATCCGGCGAATCCCTGGGCGGATTTGTGCGTCGATCCCGCGTTCGAATCGACCGGTCCCCGTGGGGCGATGCCTGGGTCTTGTTTCTCGGCGACGGGAATATATCCGTCCGTCGTAAACCATTCCCCCGCGCCGCTGTAGCGCCAGTCGCCGGCGCGCGCGCCGCCGAACAGCGAGACGCTGCCCGTCCCCAGGCTTCCACCTTCGAGCAGCACGCGGCCGACGGGACGGTTTGGCCGGATGGTCAGCAGCTGAATGACGCCACCGAGCGCATCGGCGCCATACAGATCGCTGCTGCTCCCGCGATCGACTTCAATGCGATCGATCGC
>Ga0070670_100006346_pt1 | contig 10007 bp, 8 predicted proteins | sample KBSS63metaG_FD_64665 | JGI IMG/M metagenome (GOLD analysis project Ga0070670, IMG submission 64665) | Switchgrass rhizosphere microbial communities from Kellogg Biological Station, Michigan, USA - KBS S6-3 metaG | ecosystem: Host-associated > Plants > Roots > Rhizosphere > Soil ... | reverse complement strand
GGTCATGATGGAACGCGCCAGCGGCCGGCGTTCGGGGGTGGATGGTCGGCAAGACCGATGCCTATAAGTGATGACGCGGGATCGCAAGAAGGTCGAGGTGCTGTTCGCCCATCTCGAGCGAATGCTGAAACTCGATCGTGTGCGACGGGGAGGTCAAGGCTGTCGCACCGCCCGTCCGCGCTCGGTCGTCGCCTTTGCCTGCACGCTGGCGCTCGCTTCCATAATCAGCGCTCGGCAATTGGCGTCGGTGGCGCCCCCGAAATCAACCAGCGGAAGCAAGGCAGCCAATGGATTCAGTGCCCCCAACGCGATCGACGTTCCTATCCGCGCAGCAATGTGGGCGCTTTCGGGGTGCACATTGGGATTCCTGAAGCTCCCGTCGATCGCGATCGGCCCGCGGAGCGCGATAAGACTTGGTCTCTTCGACTGCGCCTTGAGCTTGAGGTCATAGCGTTCGTTCCGAAAATCGATTCTGCCCTCACCCAGGATTTTCGCCGCCTCGGTGTCTATCACCAGCGTTTTGGCATCCATGACGCCATTGTCCGAAACCAGATTGGCCACAATGCAGCGAATCGGCGAGTTCGCGTCGCCGCGCATTACAAGCTCTACCGCCCGCGCCAGATCGAGATTGGTAAGCACTATGGCAAGCTCGCTCGCATCGCCCCCCAAGCTGATAAGCGCAACCTCGCCCGTACTGGTCGCCAACATTTCCGCGACCGAGTTCCCGCTCGCCGTGAATTTCGCACGGCCCCCGACTGTGCCCGCACTTCCCTTCGGCGGTCTAAGCGCAGGCACGATCTGCTTCAGCTCGACATTGCGTACGGTTACGTCAGCATCGGTCTTCATTACTTTGCCGCGCAGATCCATGGTCAGCGTCGAAGTGACGGCCCCTCCTGCAATGCGAGCTTCGAACGGTTGGAGCTTGAGCAGGCCTTCTTTGAGATGTATCACGGCGTTCAGACTCTCCAGAGGGACGTCGGTCGTCAGGACGTGCTTGCCTTTGAACCGTACCGTCCCGTCGACCGCCCGCAGACCTTCCACATCGAATGGCTTGTCGGGTAACACTAGGCCGCTCCTCTCGCGCTTCGCAACCTCCTTGTTCTGCGCCGCGCTTCTTGCTTGAGGCGCTGCGGTAGGCGGCGGCAAGCCGATGAGGCCGCCTAAGTCTTTGTAATTGAGTTTCTGCGAAACGAGGTCGGCGTCGATCAGAGTTCTGTGATTCTTGAGCTCGATGTCGAAGCGGCCGGTAAGGTCGCTCTCGCCAACTTTTCCGCTGAACTCGCGGAAGGACCAAACGCCACTGCCATGCTTGAGTTTGCCCGTCAATCGATACGGCGGGGTCCAGGGAAACGGCACAGGGATGATGGGATGGAGCTGCGCCAGATCCCGGCCCTGAATTGTCAGCGACCCATCGACGTTCTCGACACGAGCCGGAACAATCGTGCCGTCGAATTTCGCTGTTGTCGCGCCTGCCTTCGTCTGAATCTCCATTCGATACGGACGATCCGCATTCTCAAGCGCGAGAAGGGTTCCTGCGCGGCCTTCGATCGTGAAATCATTCTTTTGCAGCTTCCCCGACCCTTTGATCTGCACGGGTAGTTCCCCGCTTGCGGTCGCGGGATCCGATGAGATGTCGACCGTGATGTCGGTCCCCGAAGCGGGATCCAGGAACTGCACAACTCCCGCGTCGATGCGTAGACGGCTGATATTTGGAATTGCCGGCACCTCGCCAAAATCCCAGTTGGCATTCCCCTCCATATCGCGCTCGAGCCGCAGCACCGGCCGCACGAGCGTCAACTCGGGGAGGGAGACGACGGTTCGGAGAAGCGAAAGCAACTGCACACGAACCGCAACTTGCTGTGCGCGCACCATCCAACGATCGGTCCCCCACGATGTATTGGCGACCGTGACATCGTCGGCGACGAGTAACGGCTCGAGCGAAAATTCCCCGCGCAAGTTGCCATGGATGGCGACTGGCCGCCCGAACTTGCCGCTAAGGTAGCTCGATATCGGCCCGCGCAACCAGTTCCAGTCGAACAAGGCCATGCAGGCCACCCCTACGACGGCGAGAGCGACCACGATCCAGACGTAGCGCGGTACTCCGGGCGCGAGATTGCGCATCGCTAGTCGCGTCGGCGAGGCGAAAGAGGGAATGACGACCGAAGATCTCGGCTATCCAGCACTCCGTTGGCGCCCTTGGCCACGACTGTGTTTAGCCGAGGCCTCAGCCAGAAATCGCACACCAAGGAACACCGTACTCGTCGTAGACCTTGCGGCAGAAGGCGTCGGTGTAGTCGGGCATACTTCGAGCCAAGTTTGTCGCCGTTTATTTTGTAGGCCGCGGTTTCTGCGACTTTCGTGGACGAGATGCAGGCGTTGCCCATAGCAAGGACTCCCTGACTTTGGGGCGATTGCCTGCCCGTGGCCCCTTATCGTGCGCGGAAGTTGCCTCCGCGGGCATAAGGTCGTTTCGCTGCAGCTTGTAGGATATGACTGTCACAACTACGAATGCGGGAAGGCTGTCACCGGCTACATAGGCGGGGAAGTCGGGCCTCGCGTTCGGCGTTCGCAACGGCGAGGCGATCGCCCTGAAACCTGCACCGTTCGTTAGGGCGACGCACACTGCTCGACGTCGGGATCACGACACTGGAGTCTGCGGGCCCCAACGGTCCGCTCGCGCTTCCGTTCAAGCGGTGAGCGGAACAGCAGCCGTCCTGGTGCCGGGCTGAGGCAGCCCGAGCGCGGACGCCGTGAGCATGGCGCCACAAGCGCGATTCCCGCGCGTCGCTCGCCGCCCAACTCGCCCGCCCTACTCAAAACCGGCACACAAGTCGCTGTAGCGCCTCGTCGCCGATAACGTCTGTTGAAGGATTCCCATGTCTCTCGGCTTGGACGCCGACATCCCGATCGGGCATTTGCTGACGGTTACCAGAAGATCCAAGCGTCGTTGCTGCTGGGCAGGCGAAGCCGCCGAAGAGCGCGGGTGACGGTAAACACGGCGACCGCAATCGCGACGACGCCTGCTGCTGCGGAGACCGCAATGGCTTGACCATTGAACGAGGTATAGAGCCCCGCGATGATGAGTGCGATGGCAATGAGCACCAGAGCGCCAACCGCGGCGCCCCGGACTTTGGGACTTGCTGGCAGCGACAATGTCTTCTCCATATGCTATGGGTTCGAATGCAAAGCGGTGGCTTGGAGTGTCACGCCGCTTTCTCGATTCGCGCGCCCTGTGCGATAAGCAGCTTCTGTTTGCGTGCAACGAAATCGGCACCCATGGCATCCCGCTGCTCCGCCGAGAAATGCTCACCCAATTCCCCGAAGATCCCGTCCTCTTCCTCCTTGATGTGATGATCGAGCGTTTCTCGCAGGACTTTCGCGTGCGCCTTCCAGGCGTCTGTGGCCGCGAGCTTGGTCTTGCTGAGCCGTTCCACCAAAACGTCCACCAGGCTGTGTTCGACGAAGCCCTCGTTGGCGTCGGCTCGGGAGTCCGCAGCCCCGCGGAGGTTGATTAGCGGAGTGTAGACAGCCTGTTCTTCGGCACGCGCATGTGCTGTCAACAAGGGTTTCAGTCGATCGAACGCGCGGACGCGTTTTTGCGTCGAGTCATCGCTGCTGACCTGCTTCGTCAGCGCACGGATTTGTTCGTGATCTGCGTTCAATAGCGATCGGATGTCGGCGCTGCTGTAAGAGCCAATATACGATTTGACTTTTTCTACGACGCTCATGCATATCTCCTGAAGTTGGACGCGGACCGATGTGCGTCAGCTTGCCTCGCGACACCCTGCCAGCGCTACGCCCGACGCAAGGCGATTCCGGCCTGTGGCCATCGTGCCGCCCAGTCCAAAGCGCCTCAAACCGCCGAACCGTTGAAAACAGCGAGGCCACCCTGCGATGGCCTCGGTGCACAGTGCGCGACCTCTGCTATTTACCCTTGCCCGAATTCTGCAGACAATCCGTTAGCGCGGAACCAAACGCCGTTTGGCACTTCGGATCGACGCCGGTGAAACGGCGGTGGACTGCGTCGTTACAAGCCTGGGTCTTTTCCGATGGCGCGCCGCACGCGGTGCGCGCGCTTACGTAATCTCGCATCTGCTCCGGTGTCATGCGTACGCTCGCGGCTGATGACGTCCCCGAAGGCGCAGTACCCTGCGGCGCCATCTGTTGCGGGGCGGGGCTCATGCCTGCCGGGGGCGTCGCCGGGGTCGAGGCTCCGACCGGAGGCGTTGCTGGAGGTGAGGATGGCGTCGCGCTCGTTTGCGCGCCAACGTTGAATGCGATAGCGGAGAAGACCAGAACACTGAGGGACGTCGAAAGGTGATGTTGGATACCCATGGTGACTCCTGATGCGTGGATGGAGGCTCGCATCACTGGAAACCATCGGATCTGCAGCGACCGTGTCTGCTGCATATGGATGGGCTCCAGCGCGAGTGCAGGAGGTTCGCACTCAATGGCGTTGTGCATAAGTTGCGCAGCGCTCATTCGCGTGTAGGCCTTCGACTACTTTCACCCGAGTCGGCACCACCATCCGCGCGAGCGTTCCAAAGAAGTACGTCGGATTTCTCCGTTGTTCGGCTTGCCATAAGAGGGTTCGCCAGCGGGTAGCGGAGCCGGTGGGACGCGGGCCGTGCGACTCGTTTGCAATCATGCAGTTAGCCCGCGGCAACACAACCACCACACTGACACTGCGAATTCCACTGGATCGGCGTCGCCAATGCTCCCGCCAACAAAGAAGCGGCTATTCCCAGCGATCCTTCGCCTTTGCGTCCGCCTTCGTCTGCCATTGCATATTGCTTGGAGCGTCGGCTCCGCCACGCTTCAACGGCATGACGTGATCCACGACGTAGCCTCGGCACGAGCCATACGTCTTGCCCGTGGCCGGGCAAGGGTTGGCCTTCTTGAATTGCTGCAAGGCTTGCGGGCTTCGCGTGATCTTGCCGTGCGAATCGCGAGCAACGCCTGGTACGGCACTGTGCCCGCTGCCTGATGGAGATGAGTACGAAGGAACGTGAGGACCTGACTCGCCGCGAGCGAGCGCGTTGGTGGGCGCGAAGGCGCATGCCGCTGCCAACCCAAGTGCCATCAGCCTCATTGATCCCTCCCTGCCGGGCTTTACCGAGCCCTGTTGAGCCGTACTTTGCGCGGTATCTGGCGCACGGGCAACGGCGTCGCGATAATGCCGGGATGGCACCCCGGCTCGAGCTATTCCGTTTCCGGTACCGCGACCCGAGCACCGGGAAGTGGCTACGCGCCCGCTACCGTGCCGTTCGAGATGAGATCGTCGCACGCTATGACGAATGGGAAATTCTTGGCGGGGCAGAGATCCGCGACGTCGATCCTGACGCCCGATACTTCACGCCGCACACGTCGCCGCTCGATGCCGCAGCCCGCCGGCACGACGAGCGACCGCCCGAGCTGGCGCCGGCAATCGATGCGGCCGAGGCATTCCTGGTTGCGGTATTTCTGCGCCGCTACGTTACCTACTGCGCGAGGCGTGGCAGCTTCGCCGCGATGAACGGGGCAGCGCGATTGTTCGCGGCAATACGAGCCTCCGCGGCATAGCGGCGACAGTCCGAACCGCTCTCGTTGTTGAGCAGCGTGGTCGTTGTTGCTCCCACGGTATTCGTTAGGAGCCGGATGCGCCGCGTCTCAGCCCTCGTCTCCGCTCGCTCGCCATTCGTCGGACTCCTGACTGAACAGTTCGCTTACAAGCTTGCGTAACCACTGATTTCTTGGATCCTTGTGAAACCTCCGATGCCAGTGCTGCCGCAGAACGATCTGTGGCACGTCGTTCATGGGTAACACCATCATCTTGATGTTGCCCAGCGACTTCGCGTAGTACAGGCCGATCGCATGCGGCACCGTCGCAGCCAGATCCGATCGCGCGATGATCATCGGAAGCGACATGAAATGCGGTGTGTACAGCGCGATGTTGCGATGAATTCCCTTTTTGGCGAGATAAGTCTCGAACAATTCCTGGCTGCGGCCTTCGGCGCGCACCGACACATGTTTCAGCTCGAGAAACTGTCGGAGCGTGAGCTTGCGGCCACGGATCGAGTGATCAGCGCGAAGAAGGCATGTGAAATGATGCGTGAACAGCCGCTGTTGATAGAAGCTCCCTTTCACCAATTCGACGAGGTCCGGAAAGTACCCGACCGCGAGATCGATCTCGCCGGTCTCGAGCCCGTAGCGCAGCTCTCGCGGCGCAGGCGCGACTGACCGTACGGTAGTGAGCGGAGCTACCTGCTGCAAGCGCTGCAGCACTTTTGGCAGGAATACCATCTCTCCGATGTCCGACAATGCAAGCGTCAAAGTCGCTTCCGAAGATTCGGGGTCGAACTTTGGATCGGCGAAGAGGTCGCGATCGGCGCGTAACAAGATCTCACGAGCTGGCCCGATAAGAGCCTGCGCGCGGGGTGTGGCCTCCATGCCGCGCGGCGTGCGCACGAAAAGCGGGTCGTTGAATTCTCGGCGCAACCGTGCGAGCGCGGCACTGACCGCAGGCTGACTCATCCGCAATCGCATCGCCACTCTGCTCACATTGCGCTCCTCGAGCAGCGCGAGCGCGATCTCGAGAAGGCGAAGGTCGATGGACCGTCGTGCCATCAGCAACACCCTTCAGTTTCAAGCATTGTGTTCCATGGGCCGTTTTACAGCCCATCGACACATTCGGGAAGGCCAAGCTTAGTCGATGCAATGTGCGCGTAAGCCATTATTCGTTGGGCCAATAACCGATATTCAACAATGTGCGATTGCATTGCCGTTCGCGGTTGCTGATAGTTCTGCACAGCGCCTGCCTCGGTGCGCGCCATTGATCATCGATTCAGGCTGATTCTACTCATCGCCGGACATGAAGCTGCGCTGCGAAGTTGCCATCATTGGGGCCGGCCCGGCCGGACTGCTGCTTTCGCATTTACTGCATTTACGCGGAATTGGTTCGATCGTACTCGAGTCGCGCAGCCGGGAAGAAGTGGAGCGAACCGTACGCGCCGGTGTCCTTGAACAAGGCACGGTAGATTTACTGGTGCGGACCGGTGTCGGTGAGCGGCTGCTGCGCGAGGGGTCTGTCCACAGGGGGATCTGCTTGCGCTTCGATGGCGAGACTCACCGCATCGACTTGTCTCAGCTCACCGGCGGGAAGGCGGTTACGCTGTATCCACAGCACGAGGTGTTGAAGGACCTCATTCGAGCGCGGCTATCGATGGATGGCCAAATGTTGTTCGGTGTCGAGGATGTGAGCATCGGTGCTGTCGAGACGCTTCGTCCTCGCATTCGATTTCGACTCGGCGGCTGGCCCTGCAGCATCGATTGCGACTTCGTCGCTGGGTGCGACGGATCTCAAGGGATCACCCGTGGCCATTTCCCGCGAAACGCGCTCTCCATTCACGAGCATCTGTATCCGGTTGGATGGTTCGGCGTCCTGGTGGAAGCGCCTCCGTCCTCGGAGGAGTTGATTTACGCATCGCATGAGCGGGGATTTGCGCTGGTGAGCACGCGCTCGCCGACGTTGCAGCGTCTCTATTTCCAGTGCGATCCGAACGACAACGTCGCGAACTGGCCGGACGAGCGCATCTGGAACGAGTTTCGTCTCAGGCTGGCGACGCGCGATGGCTGGGCGCCGAAAGAAGGTCCGATCACGAACAAAGTCATTGTCGGGATGCGCAGTGTCGTGACGGAGCCGATGCAGTATGGGCGGTTGTTTCTGGCGGGGGATTCTGGGCACGTCCTGCCTCCGACCGGCGCAAAAGGGCTTAACTTGGCGGTCGCGGACGTATGCGTTCTCGCAGATGCAATCGGCGAGTTCTACAACAACGGCCGCAGCGACATGCTGGATGCCTATTCCGAGACCGTGTTGCGTCGGATCTGGAAAGCCACCCGCTTCTCGTGGTGGATGACCTCGATGCTGCATTGCTTTCCGGGAGACAAGCCGTTTCATCGTCGAATGCAACTTGCAGAACTCGAATACGTAACACAATCGCTCTCGGCATCCGCGAGTCTGGCCGAAAACTACGTAGGACTGCCGATGCCGACACGACGAGCGGCGGCCACTGGCGACCCAGGAACGGTGTCGAGCGCGTCCGACGAGGCCCGAAACAGGCCGTCATATGGAGGCCGTAAACCGGATGAGCCGATGCTGCCCTAAATGAATTCCGCAGGCGCCACACTCGTGCTTTGTCGGCGCCCCCAATTCGATTTTTCAATAGCCTGTATAAGCATTCTTCGCTTGCCGTGGATCATTCGGCAGAGAAATAATCTGGAACCGCAGAATCCGTTCGAAGCGGACTGGGAGCAACGGGAGCTACGGCTGGCTTCGCAGGCTAAGATCTTCGGAGCGCGCCACCATTCTGGAGGACATCCATGCATTCCGCGCCACTGCGCATTGCCATCGTCAGTGTTTTTGGTTCAGCTCTGATTTGTCCGATGATCGCTGCGGCGAAGCCCCCGCAGCCCGCCGCGGCAACGCCCATCGGCTGCACTGCGCTGACGGGGACCGGCAGCGCCCTGCTGGCCACGCCAGGCGTCAAGTCGGCGAACAGCCAAATCATCCCTGCGGCAGGCGCGAATGTCGCGTACTGCCAAGTCAACATCCTGTATGGCACGAACCCCGACCAGAACATCAACATACGCGTCGGACTGCCGTTGAACTCCGTGGACGGCGGTACAGGTGGCGTGCAAGGCGCCTGGAACGGCCGCACACAGGGCATCGGCGGCGGTGGCTGCTCCGGAAGCCTCGCAGTCAACGCTCCCGTAAATGCGCGATATGTCGGCTCTGGCTCGGATGCCGGGCACCCTGGCGGTGACTGCGAACCCGGTGTGAACCTCGACGGCACGTACAACTATCAGTTCATCAACGACTTCATCCGCAACGGGATGAAACAGCAGATCCTGCTGTCCAAGGCCGTCACCAGCACTTACTACGCGGAGAAGCCGGCCTACAACTACTGGAATGGCTGCTCGACGGGAGGAAGACAAGGCTACGTCCTCGCCCAGGAGCTGCCCGATGAGCTCGACGGCATCCTGGCCAACGCGCCGGCGATTTACTGGACTCGGTTCCAGACGGCGCAGATGTGGGGCCAGATTGCGATGAAGGACCTTACGGGCGGCGTCATTTCCGCCGCGAAGCTCAACCAGGCGACTGCCTCCGCCGTCGCCGCGTGCGACGGGAACGACGGCGTGGTCGACGGTTGGATCGACGATCCCAGGACGTGTTCGTTCAGCGCGCAGGCCAATGTCTGCGGGACGCCGACTGCGCCGGCGAGCAATTGCCTGACGCCGGCGGAAGCGCTCGCGATCGACAAGATCTGGGACGGACCGCGCAACGCCAAGGGAAACAAGGTCTGGTTCGGTCTCGACCGCGGGACGAGCCTGCCCGCGCTCAACGGTAATACTCCATTCGCTCTTGGCGTTACCCAGTTCCACTGGGATGAGCACGACCGCACGTTCGACTGGAAGACGGTAACGATGGACGAGTATCCGCAAGTGGCGGAAGATGGCTCGCGCAACATTGCCGACGTCACCGATACATTCGGCGATCTTCACGAGTTCGAGAAGAGCGGCGGCAAGCTGCTGACGTTGGTTGGCGGGAACGACCAGCTCATCATGCCGCGCGGGGTGATCAACTACTACCGCGAGCAGGCTCGCCACGGCAACCGGACGGACTTCGAGTCGCAGCAGAAATTCTATCGACTGTTCCGCGCACCGGCACAGGGGCACTGCGCCGTGCCGAATGCATTCCCGCAGCTTGTCGATTGGGTCGAGAACGGCATCGCACCGGATAAGATCATCGCCACCAACGTGGTTGGCGGCGTCTCTCGCACCCGCCCGTTGTGCCCGTATCCGCAGACCGCGATCTACAACGGCACCGGCAGCACCAACGACGCGGCGAACTTCCACTGCGGCGGCAACCTCGAGACGACGGCGACCGTCTGTGCGGACGTGCTGGCGAAGTACAAGCACGAGTTCGACGGAAATCCTGACTACAAGAGCAATGCCGTCAACAAGCAAGA
>Ga0070670_100006343_pt1 | contig 10009 bp, 10 predicted proteins | sample KBSS63metaG_FD_64665 | JGI IMG/M metagenome (GOLD analysis project Ga0070670, IMG submission 64665) | Switchgrass rhizosphere microbial communities from Kellogg Biological Station, Michigan, USA - KBS S6-3 metaG | ecosystem: Host-associated > Plants > Roots > Rhizosphere > Soil ... | reverse complement strand
AAGACGCACCACGCCGCCCGCCTCGGCGCGGCGCTGCCCGGCTACCGGATGGCGCACGGCGGACCGTTCTTCCGCGAGTTCGTGCTCGAGTGCCCGATCGACGCGGCGACGGTGTTCGACCGCTGCGTCGAGCAGGGCGTGATGCCGGGCGTCGACCTCGGCCAGTTCCGCCCCGAATGGAAGCGCTGGCTGCTCGTCGCGGTGACGGAGCAGCGGAGCGCGGAGGAGATCGACCGCTGGGCGGCGAGCCTCCGCGACGCGGGAGGTGCGCGATGACCGCCGCGAAGCCGCTGCCGCGGCGCCTGCTGAACGAGATGGGCGGGCCGGGCCACCGCGGCCCGCGGCTGCCGGAGTGCGACGTGCCGGCGCGGCCGCTGGCGGAGCTGCTGCCGGGCGCGCGGCTGCGCGACACGCTGGCGCTGCCCCAGGTGTCGGAGCCCGAGGTCGTACGCCACTTCGTCGAGCTGTCGACGCTCAACCACCACATCGACCGCGGCATGTACCCGCTCGGCTCGTGCACGATGAAGCACAACCCGAAGATCAACGACGAGCTGGCATCGCTGATCGGGTTCACGCGCGCGCACCCGCTGGCGCCGGCGCGGGCCAGCCAGGGCGCGCTGCGGGTGATCGTCGAGCTGCAGCGTGCGCTCGCCGAGATCACCGGGTTCGCCGCGGTGACGACGCAGCCGGCCGCCGGCGCCCACGGCGAGATGACCGGGCTCATGATGATCCGCGCGTGGCACCGCTCGCGCGGGGAAGGCGACAAGCGGACCCGGGTGATCGTGCCCGACTCCGCGCACGGCACGAACCCGGCGAGCGTCAACCTGCTCGGCTGGGAGACGGTGACGGTGCCGACCGGCGACAGCGCGAACGTCCACCCGGACGAGATCGCGAAGGTGCTCGACGAGCGCACCGCCGCGATCATGATCACCGTGCCGAACACGGTCGGGCTGTTCGAGCGCCACATCGTCGAGGTGATCCGCCGCGCGCACGCGGCGGGCGCGCAGTGCTACATGGACGGTGCGAACCTGAACGCGCTGATGGGCGTGGCGCGGCCCGGCGACCTCGGGTTCGACGTGATGCACATCAACACGCACAAGACGTTCTCGACGCCGCACGGCGGCGGCGGGCCGGGCGCCGGCCCGGTGGCGGTCGCCGCGCACCTCGAGCCGTTCCTGCCGGTGCCGGTCGTCGGCGGGCCGGACGGCGCGCTCGCGTTCGACTATGCGCGGCCGCAGTCGATCGGCAGGGTGCACTCGTACTACGGCAACTTCGGCATCCTGGTCCGCGCGCTGGCGTACCTGCGCACCCACGGCGCCGAGGGGCTGTCCGAGGCGACGCGCACGGCGATCCTGAACGCCAACTGGCTCATGCGCCGGCTGCAGAAGACCTACGAGCTGCCGCACCCGGAGCACTGCATGCACGAGTTCGTGCTGTCGGGCCGGCCGCTCAAGAAGTACGGCGTGAAGACGCTCGACGTGGCGAAGCGGCTGCTCGACTTCGGCGTCCACGCGCCGACCGTGTACTTCCCGCTGATCATCGACGAGGCGTTGATGATCGAACCGACGGAGACCGAGACGCTCGAGCGGCTCGAGCATTTCGCGGGAGCGATGGAGCAGATCGCGCGCGAGGCTGCCGAGACGCCGGATGTTCTGCACGACGCGCCGCACGATACGCCCGTGGCGCGGCTCGACGAGGGCCGGGCGGCGCGTGAGCTGCGGCTGACGTGGGCGAGCGTGGCCCGCGGTGCGCCGGCGGCCGAGCCTGCGCGGCGCGGCTGACCGCCCCCATGCGCCGGGACTCGCCCGTTCACGACGCCATCGACGGAGCCGCCGGGTCCGCAGCCGCGGACCCGGCCGGTGACCGTGCGCCCGCCACGCCCGGCATGGTCGAGTGGCGCTACGACCCGTGGGCGGAGGCGCGCGCCGCCGCGGTCGCGTCGGCGGTCGCCGTGTTCGCACTGCCGGCGCTCGGCGCCCGCGCCGGGTTGTCCGGCGCCGCGCTCGTGGTCACGGCCCTCTGCGTGTTCGCGGCGCTCGCGCAGGGGTTCGTGCCGATGACGTGCCGCGTCGACGCCGACGGGGTGTCGTGGCGGCTCGGTGCGCTGCCGCGCAGCCTCCGGCCGTGGGTGCGGATCGGCGCCGCGCACGTCGGCCGCCGCGCGGTGCGGTTCGAAGCGCGCGCGCGGGGGGTGCTGGCGCGGCTCGGCGGCGTCGCGCTGCCGCTGCCCGCCGCGCCGCCCGCGGCGTTGCGTCCGTGCATCGAGGGCTGGCTCGGGCGCCATGCCGACTGAGCCCGTGCTGGCGGCCGAGGATCTCGCCCTGCTCGACCGCGTGGCGACACGCGTGGTCGAGCTGCGGCTCGAGGTGCCCGCGATCCTCGCGATCGAGACGGCGACGCCGCTGTCGGTGATCGCGGGCCAGGCGATGCTGTTCTTCGAGCCGTTTCTCGCCGGGATGCTGCCGCTCGGCGACTGGCGCCGGTTCGCGAAGCTGGCCGAGCGCCGCGACGCGCTCGCCGCGCTGGCGGTCGCGATCGAGTCGCGCGCCGAACGCGCGCACGCCGAGCGCCGCGCCGCGCAGGCCGCGCGCCGCGCCGCGCGCCGCACGGGGGGCGCGTGACGCTCGATCCGGCGAACATCCACTCGATCCTCGCGACGGACTGCGGCTCGACGACCACGAAGGCGATCCTGATCGAGCGCCGCGGCGACCACTTCCGCCTGATCGTGCGCGGCGAGGCGCCGACCACGGTCGAGGCGCCGTTCGAGGACGTGACGCGCGGCGTGCTGAACGCGGTGCGCGAGGTCGAGGAGCTGGCCGGCCGCCCGATCCTCGACGGCGAGCGCATCGTGTCGCCGCAGCGCGGGGACACCGGCGTCGACCTCTACGTGTCGACGTCGAGCGCGGGCGGCGGGCTGCAGATGATGGTGTCCGGCCTCGTGCTGCAGATGACCGGGGAGAGCGCGCAGCGCGCGGCGCTCGGCGCGGGGGCGATCGTGATGGACGTGATCGCGCTCAACGACGGCCGCCGCCCGCACGAGAAGATCCGCCGCCTGCGCCAGCTGCGGCCGGACATGATCCTGCTGTCGGGCGGCACGGACGGCGGCGACGTGAAGCGCGTCGCGGAGATGGCCGAGATCCTGGTCGCCGCCGACCCGAAGGCGCGGCTCGGCGCCGATTACCTGCTGCCCGTCATCTACGCCGGCAACGCGGCGGCGGCGCCGGTGGTGCGCGAGAGCCTCGAGTCGCGCACCGCCCTCAGCGTGGTGCCGAACCTGCGCCCGACGCTCGAGCGCGAGAACCTGAAGCCCGCGCGCGACGCGATCCACGAGCTGTTCATGGAGCACGTGATGGCGCACGCGCCGGGCTACAAGAAGCTCATGACGTGGTCGCCGGTGCCGATCATGCCGACGCCCGGCGCCGTCGGGCTCATCATCGAGAAGGTCGCGAAGCGCGACGGCACCGCGGTGATCGGCGTCGACATCGGCGGCGCGACGACCGACGTGTTTTCGGTGTTCCAGGGCGTGTTCAACCGCACGGTGTCCGCGAACCTCGGCATGAGCTACTCGGTGTCGAACGTGATGGCCGAGGCCGGCATCGAGAACATCCTGCGCTGGGTGCCGTTCGCGGTCGACGAGACCGAGCTGCGCAACCGGATCAAGAACAAGATGATCCGGCCGACGACGATCCCGCAGTCGCTCGAGGACCTCGTGATCGAGCAGGCGATCGCGCGCGAGGCGCTGCGGCTGGCGTTCGAGCAGCACAAGGCGCTCGCCGTCGGGCTCAAGGGCATCCAGACCGAGCGCACGATCTCGGACATCATGACGCAGGACCAGTCCGGCTCGACGCTCGTCGACCTGCAGCAGCTCGGGCTGCTCGTCGGCTCGGGCGGCGTGCTGTCGCACGCGCCGCGCCGCGCGCAGGCCGCGCTCATGATGATCGACGCGTTCCTGCCCGAGGGGCTCACGCAGCTCGCGGTCGACAGCATCTTCATGGCGCCGCAGCTCGGCGTGCTGTCGACCGTGCACGAGGCCGCGGCGACCGAGGTGTTCGAGCGCGACTGCCTGATCCGCCTCGGCGCCGTGCTCGCGCCCGTCGGCGGCGGCCGCGCGGGTCAGTCGTGCGTCACCGTGACGCTGTCCGGCGCCGGCGCGCCGGTGACGCGCGCCGTGCCGTTCGGCGAGATCGTCCTGCTGCCGCTGCCGGCCGACGGCGACGTGACGCTGTCCGCGACGCCGGACCGCGGCTTCGACCTGGGCGCGGGGAAGGGCAAGCCGATCGAGGCCGCGCTGCGCGGTGGCGTCGTCGGCCTGATCGTCGACACCCGCGGCCGCCGCCCGTTCACGCTGCCGCACGGCCGCGACGAGCGCATCGCCCGGCTGCGCGCGTGGAACCTCGCGCTCGACGCGTACCCGCGGGAGGTGTGAGGTGGCCCACGCGTACACCCCGGGGTTGCGGGTCACCGCGCACGCGGTGCTGCGGCGCGAGCGCCGGCTGCCGCTCAAGGGGCGCGTGATGGTCGAGCGCGGCCAGCACGTCGCGCCGGACACCATCGTCGCCCGCACCGAGCTGCCGGGCAACGTGCAGACCGTGAACCTGGCGGCGAAGCTCTCGATCGACCCGGCGCGCGTGCTCGACGCGATCGCGTCGCCGGTCGGGTCCGGCGTGCGGAAGGGCGATGCGATCGCGTCGGGCAAGAGCCTGTTCGGGCTGATCCGCAACTCGGTCGCGGCGCCCGCCGACGGCACCATCGAGAGCGTGTCGACCGTGACCGGCCAGCTGATCCTGCGCGAGGCGCCGATCCCGGTCGAGATCAGCGCGTACGTCCGTGGCGAGGTCGTCGAAGTGCTGCCGGACGAAGGCGTCGTCGTGCAGACGCGCGGCGCGTTCGTCCAGGGCATCTTCGGCGTCGGCGGCGAGACGTTCGGCCCGATCGAGCCAGTCGCGAGCGGCCCCGACGCCGTGCTGGACCCGGGCGCGATCGACGCGCGCCACCGCGGCAAGGTCGTGCTCGCGGGCGCGTACCTCACGTACGACGCGGTCGTGGCGTGCCGGGATGCGGGCGTCGCCGCGGTGGTGGTCGGCGGGTTCGACGACCACGACCTGCGGCAGCTGCTGGGACGTGACCTCGGTGTCGCGATCACCGGGTCCGAGGACCTCGGGCTCACGCTGGTGCTGACCGAGGGCTTCGGCCGGATCCGGATGGCCGAGCGGACGTGGAGCCTGCTCGTCTCTCGCGCCGGCCAGGTGGCGTCGGTGAGCGGCGCGACGCAGATCCGCGCCGGCGTCATGCGGCCCGAGATCATCGTGCCCGGCGACGACTCCGCGCCGGCCGCCGACGTCGAGGGCGCGCTCGCGCTCGAGCCCGGGTCGCTGCTGCGCGTGATCCGCGCGCCGCACTTCGGCCGCATCGGCCGCGCGGTCGCGCTGCCGACGGAACTGCACGCGCTCGACTCCGAGGCGTCGGTGCGCGTCGTCGAGGTCGAGTTCCAGGACGGCGAGCGGGCGGTGGTGCCGCGCGCGAACGTGGAACGGATCGCCGAATGAGGCGCCGGTGCACGCCGACACCCGCGGCCGGCGGGAACACCGTTGACGCGCGACGAAGCGCGGCGCTACGGTGCGACGATGGCCAAGGGCGCTCCGTCCCCCGTACCGCCCGGCCGCGCGCTTCGGTCTGTGGAGATCACGACGTGACACGACGCGCCCCCCGGAGGGCCGCCCGGGTCGTGTGTGCGACGGTGCTGGTGCTCGCGTGGTTCGCGGGCGGCGCGCCGTCCGCCCGCGCTCAGGAGCGGTTCGTCATCGTGCCGGACAGCACGGCCGCTGCGACACCGGCCCCGCCGCCGCCGGCGCCCGCGTCGTTCGCGCCGCCCACCGGCCTGCTCGTCCACGACGTCCCGAACGACGGTGGCCGGGCGCTCGAGCTCACGTGGAGCCCGTCGGTCGACGACGTGCCCGGCCATGGCCGGGTCACCGGCTATTACATCGAGCGCGCGCCGTCTCCCGGCGGGCCGTGGTCCGCGGTGGACTCGACGCTGGCACGCTCGTCCCAATACGTGGACGGCTCGGTGTTGCGCGACGTCGACTACTACTACCGCGTCTCGGCGTTCGGCGACGGCGAAGTCGCGCCGGCGCGCAGCATCACCGGCCCGGTGCGCGCGACGTCGCAGTGGTTCAACGCCACGCGCGCGAGCGTGCTCGCGTTCATGCTGCTGTTCTTCACGTTCGTGCTGTACTTCACCGCGAGCGCCCAGGCGGGCCGCAAGCCGTTCGTCCGCCGCATCGCGGGCGTCGACGCGATCGAAGAGGCGATCGGCCGCGCCACCGAGATGGGCCGCCCGGTGCTGTTCGTGCCCGGCATCTCGGACATCGACGAGCTCCAGACCGTCGCCGGGCTCGTGATCCTCGAGAACGTCGCCAAGGTCACGGCGCGCTACGAGACGCCGATCCGCGTGCCGGTGACGTACCCGATCCCCTTCACGATCGCCGAGGAGATGGTGCGCAGCGGCTACCTCAACGCGGGTCGCGCGGACCAGTACGACCCGGACAGCGTGCGGTTCATCTCGCCGGAACAGTTCGCGTACGTCGCGGCCGTCACCGGCATGATGCTGCGAGACAAGCCGGCGGCGCACATCTTCATGGGCTCGTTCTTCGCCGAGTCGCTGCTGCTCGCCGAGACCGGGTTCTCGACCGGCGCGATCCAGGTCGCGGGCACGGCGAACGTCCACCAGCTGCCGTTCTTCGTCGTCGCGTGCGACTACACGCTCATCGGCGAGGAGCTGTTCGCGGCCAGCGCCTACCTGTCGGGCGAGCCGCGGCTCGTCGGCGGGCTCAAGGGGGCGGACCTGATCAAGGTGGTGATCATCATCGTGGTGGTGGTGGGCAGTGCGCTCGAGACGTTCGGACTCCACGGGCTGACGCAATGGCTCGCCACCCAGTAGGAGGCGCGGCGTGAAGCGCGAAGTCCCGCTCTTCATCACGGGTGCGATCGGCCTGTTCATGATCCTGTCGTTCTTCGTGCCGCACCACTGGGTCAGCGTGCCTGCCGACTTCCTGCAGGCGTGCGCGGTCATCGTGGTCGCGTTCGGCTACGTGCTCGGCGGCGCGAACGTGCTGCGCGTGAACCTCGAGGGCATCTCGCGACGGGAGCGCGGCTGGGGCTACAAGATCGTGCTCGTCGTGTCGCTGCTCGGCACCGTCGCGATCGGCATCGCGGACGGCCTGCGCCACAACGGCAGCTTCCCGGTCGAGGGCACGCCGTCCAAGTGGATCTACGACAACCTGTACGCGACGATGAGCGGCACGATGTTCGCGCTGCTCGCGTTCTTCATCGCCTCTGCGGCGTTCCGCGCGTTCCGCATCCGCACGTTCGACGCCGGCCTGCTGGCGGTCGCGGCGCTGATCGTGATGCTCGGCCGCGTGCCGGTCGGCGACGTCGCGACCAGCTGGCTGCCGGAATGGCTGCGGCTCGGCACGCTGCAGCAGTGGATCATGGACGTGCCGCAGAACGCGTCGAAGCGGGCGATCCTGATCGGCGCCGCGCTTGGCGTGATGGCCACCGGGCTGCGGGTGATCCTGGGCATCGAGCGCTCGTACCTGGGCGGGGAGGACTAGGCCATGTGGCTCGCGACGTGGCTGTCGAACCTCGACCGGCGCTGGCTGTTCCTGGTCATGGGCGTGCTCGTGCTCGAGCCGCTGCTGTTCCCGCTGTCGCTGCCGCTGCGGGTGACGCCGCCGGTGCACGGCTTCGCCGCGGCGATCGACTCGGTGCCGGCCGGCTCCACGGTGCTGATGTCGTGCGACTACGACCCGGCGTCGATCCCGGAACTGGTGCCGATGACGCGCACCGCGTTCCGCCACCTGCTGTCGCGCCGGTGCAAGATCGTCATCACCTGCCTGTGGTCGGGCGGCCCCGGGCTCGTGGACAGCGTGACGAGCGAGGTGGCGCGCGAGTTCCCCGACCGCCGATACGGCGTGGACTGGGTGAACCTCGGCTACAAGTCGGGCAACGAGGCCGTGATGGTGCTCATGGGGCAGGGGATCCGCAACGTGTTCCCGCGGGACTTCCGCGGCAACGCCGTGGCGACGCTGCCGATCATGCGCAGCGTGCGCGACTACACGAGCTTCCCGCTGCTGGTCAACATCTCGGCCGGCTACCCGGGCACGAAGGAATGGGTGCAGCAGGTGCAGGCGCGGTTCCACCTGCCGATGGTCGCGGGCGTGACCGCGGTGAGCGCGCCCGAGTTCTACCCGTACCTGCAGTCGCACCAGCTGCGCGGCATGCTGGGCGGCATGGCCGGCGCCGCCGAGTACGAAGTGGCGCGCGGCGAGAAGGGCACGGCGTCGAAGGGGATGGACGCGCAGTCGCTCGGCCACCTGTTCGTGGCGCTGTGCATCGTCGTGGGCAACGTGGTGTCGTTCCTGCAGCGGAGGCGGTCGTGACGCTCCACCCTTCGCACGACCCCGGCATCTGGGTCGGCGCCGCGCTCACCCTGTGCATCTTCAGCTTCCTCTATCGCGACAACCCGTTCTACAAGTTCGCGGAGCACCTGTTCGTCGGCGTGTCGGCCGGGTACCTGATCATCCTCAGCTACTGGACGGTGATCGACTCGAACCTGGTGCAGCCGCTCGGCCTCGCGTTCCACGGTACCGGGACGAAGACCGCGAACGCCGGCATGTGGGCGGCGTCGCAGGGCGACTACCGCGGCTGGCTGCTCGTGCCGGCGGTGTTCGGGGTGCTGCTGTTCACGCGGCTGCTGCCGAAGATCGGGTGGATGTCGCGGCTCGCGCTGGCGCTGATCATCGGCGTGTACGCCGGCATCAAGACGACCGGGTTCGCGCAGGGCGACTTCGTGGCGCAGGTGCAGGCGAGCCTCCAGCCGTTGTGGAAGGCGGGCGACCCGGCGTTCGGGATCAACGCGATCGTGTTCACGGTCGGGCTGATCACGTCGCTGCTGTTCTTCTTCTTCAGCCGCGAGCACAAGGGTGCGCTCGGCGTCGCGTCGCGCGTCGGCATCGGCTTCCTGATGGTGGGGTTCGGCGCCGGCTACGGCTACACGGTGATGTCGCGCATCTCGCTGCTCATCGGCCGGCTGCAGTTCCTGCTCGAGAACTGGCTCGGCCTGCGCTGAGCGCGCGATGATCGTCTGGCTCGACCCGGCTCGCGGCGCGCGCGAGCACATGCGGCGCGACGCGCTGCTGCTCCAGCGCCTCGAAGCGGCGCCGCCGGGGTCCGCGGACGCCGAACCCGTGCTGCGCGTGTTCACGTTCGTGCCGCCCGGCATCACCCTCGGCGCCGCGCAGGACCCGGCGCGCACGCTCGACCTCGAGCGCTGCCGGCGCGACGGCGTCGAATGGGCGGTGCGCCCGACCGGCGGCCGCGCCATCTTCCACGACGCCGAATGGACGTACTCGTTCGCCGCCCGCATCGACGACCCGGCGTGGGGCGGCGGGCTGCAGGTGGCGTACGGGCGGTTGTCGGCGCTCGTCCACGCGTCGCTCGCGGCGCTCGGCGTCCCCGCCGTGTTCGCCGCCGCGCGTCGCGTCGCGCCCGATCCCGCGGAGCCGGTCACGGACCCGCTCACGCCGTCGTGCTTCGCCTCGACCGCCCGGCACGAGATCGAGCTCGACGGCCGCAAGCTCGTCGGCAGCGCGCAGCGCCGGACGCACGCGGCGCTGCTGCAGCAGGGCAGCGTGCTGCTCGGCGACGGGCACCTGCGGCTGGCCGACTACCTCGCCGTGCGCGGCGACCGCCGCGAGCGGGCGCGTGCAGCGCTCGCCGCCCACGCCCGCCCGGCGGGCGCGTGGCTCGCGGATCGCGACCCCGCGCGGTGGGCCGACGCGCTCGCTGGTGCCGCGGGGACGCGCGTCCGTCGGGTTTCGGGTGATGACGGTGCGGACCTGTTGACCCCCGGCGAAGCCGCGGCCTATGCTCCGCGCCCGTAACTGACGACACTCCAAGACTTACGGAGGCTGGATGAAACCGATGCAGCAGTGTTCGCCGTGGTATG
>Ga0070670_100006341_pt1 | contig 10011 bp, 7 predicted proteins | sample KBSS63metaG_FD_64665 | JGI IMG/M metagenome (GOLD analysis project Ga0070670, IMG submission 64665) | Switchgrass rhizosphere microbial communities from Kellogg Biological Station, Michigan, USA - KBS S6-3 metaG | ecosystem: Host-associated > Plants > Roots > Rhizosphere > Soil ... | reverse complement strand
TGTGCAGCGGATGGGTTCCCGTTCTGAGCAGTCCGCAACGAGTCTGCCACTGCGCTGGCCGGAGCACGGCCAGCCGTGTAAAGCGCGATTCCGCCGCACGCCGCAAGGACCACGAGAAGCAGGACGATTTTCAAGCTGCGGATCACGGATTTAGACTAATCGATGATCCGAACGCGGCTGTCGGCGGTGGTGGCCTTTTGGATTGGCGGAGTGAAAGTAGCCATGCGGCCATCCTTTGCAGCAATCGTGATGCGATAATCGAATGAGCCGATTGGATAATCGGGCGGGATGTCCCATGATGTATCCCACATCCAGGCGGAATCCGGCATCGCTGCTGCGCCGCCGCGAATCGCCCATCGCCCGGGTATCTCTTGACCATGCGGTAGAACGAGCTTGATGGTCGCACCGTCCTTATCGGTCACACGCTTGCCGGTTTTGGTATCGAGAATCTCAAAGCGCACGACCATCCGCATGCCGCGTTTGAAGACGCCGCTCTGAATGCAAGGTTGCGTCGGCGTCAAACCGTAGTTGCTCGGCCCGGTGCTAGTGAGAGTCTCGACGTAAAAGAAAAATGGACCCACAGGCTCGTAATACGATTCCGGGGTGACAAACTTCGGTCGCGGTCCGGAGGGAGGCGGTGGCACCGGCTCCTTTCTCACGCCCAGGACCATCGCAGTGTCGGCGGGAGTTGCTTTTGCTGCTGCGGACGTTTGCTGCGCATCGCGTTTCGCCTGATCCTGTTGCAACGGCGGGGTACAACCAGAAATGATCAATGAAACCAGGACGAGAAATTTGCGCAACATGCTGCGGGGCCTCCGATCAAACTCTTTCTGCTGAAATTTCGAAGTTTACGACTGTCGGTGAGCAAAATACGTGAGAGGTCTGCAAACTGTCAAGCCGAATTCAGAACGGCACTTCGCTCAACGCGCCATCCTGAACAAAATGAGCTCTCGTCTTTGGCGCGAGTGAAATCGCGATTATGCTCGGTCTCAAAGGGCCAATGATTACGTGATCAAACGCCGAATTGTGCTGTGAGTCGTTCGGGTCCGTACCGAACACTTGGCTATCTTTAGAGTTTGTTCTATGGTCTTGCACGGCCCGGCACGAGGATTTTCAGTCCTCTTGCCGGGGCGGGACTATGTGACACTATCGGTCGCTATGTGTATCTATTCGAGCGTTTAAGGGCGGTTTCAGCCGGCCGATTTTACCGATTCGAACACATAGTGTCATATAGTTCTGGCCAAGTAATAGCAAAGTAAAAGGCTGCAACCCCGCAAAATACCCTCCACGATCGTTCGATTCGTTTACCGGCCATTTTAGAGTCGCGTGGATCGACGTTTATTCACCCCGTTTTCGTCGCCCCTTTCTCGATCCAAAGCTCCATTGCAGCAGTGGCGGCGTCACAATCGTGGTTACCATTACCATAATCAAAATCGCAGAAAACGTCGCCTCGTCGAGGACCTTCTGTCCCTTGACTACAAGGCCAAGCCCGATACCGGCAAAGATCAACCCCACTTCGCCTCTAGGGATCATCCCAATGCCGACAGATAGGCGATTGACACCTTTGCCCAGCGCAGCGAGCCCGCATGCTTGCTTGCCAACAATCGCTGCTATTGTGAGCGCTACTGCAAATCCCAAAACGTCTAACCGAAACAAACTCGCCAGATTGATCTTTAGCCCCATCTGAATAAAGAATAGCGGCACCAGAAACGCCGATAATGGGTGTAGCATTTCGGCCGGCGTCGATTCTTCCGATTGTAAATAGCGTTGCATCGGCACAGATTCGAGAATCAGCCCTGCCGCAAATGCGCCGATGATCGGTGCTAAGCCGATGGTTCCTGCGAGGTAAGACAACAGAAAACAAAGGGTGAGCGATAACGTAAAAATAACGCCGTGGGAGTCAGTCTTGGAGGCTTGCCGAAAGACATGCGGCACAAGCCAGATGCCAATATACAACGAGCCGACAATAAAAATCAGCGCAGTGCCGATCAGGTAACCAATCGACCCAACCGTCACTGCGGTGCCGCGATCCGCTCCCATGATCATTCCGGAGACTACAGCCAGGATCAGCAGGCCGAGAACATCATCGATCACCGATGCGCCAAGAATAATCTTCGCCTCCTTCGTCCGGATTGCGTCAATATCCTGCAATACGCGGGCGGTAATCCCGACGCTCGTGGCGCAAAGCGTCGCGCCGATAAACGCATGGACATAATACGAGCGCTCCGGCAGTAACCAGGCGCTGACCGACCAACCCAAGACAAACGGCAATACTACGCCAACAGCTGCAACCAGGAGTGAGGAGGCACCCACTTTGATAAGATCCGCCAGACTGGCATCGAGACCGATCTCAAAAAGCAAAAGAATGACGCCAAGTTGGGCGAGCATTTCCAGACCAGGATCGTCTTTCAAAAAATTTAGGGAGTCGAAACCGAGCAAACTCAAATTGCCCAGGATTAAGCCGGCGATCAGCTCGCCCAACACGGCAGGTTGGGCCAGTTTCTCTGCGGCGGCTCCGGCTAGCTTTGCAACAGGCAGGAGAATCAGGAGAGCCAGCAAGAGATTGTTGATTGCCTCTCCATGCCCTTCCGCTCCTACGAACATGACTGAACAGAGGATCAACAAAATGGCAAATTTGTTTGCTTTGTGACGTTTCATCGAAGTGTGCTGTTCTCAACTGATAAAAGATCAGGCTGGAGAGCAGTTATGCCGCGGCAGACCGGAGCAACCTCCAACCTCCAGATTAGGAGCTACGCTCCTGGTCGTTGACGCAGGGTCCTACCCTCACACTTTCACCCGATCACCGCATGCGCTCTCCAAGAGAGTCGGCGGGATCGTCAGGCCGATCTGTTTTGCGGTTTAAGATTGATCACCAGCTCGAACTTTTTCTGCTGCTTGACCGGAAGTTCGGCTGGGTGAGCGGCCTTGTTTATTTTGTCAACATACATTGCCGAGCGACAAAAAACTCCGGCGTATTCGCCCGTAGGACATCAGGCCGCTAGCTTCGGTATACTCGATTTGCGGATAAATTGCCGGAAGCCGATTCCGTATGGCGTCGTTGCGTAATGCTTACACGTTTCGTTCATTGCGCTCTCCAGCTGAAGCTCGGTACGCAAAGAGCGGGAGTCCGCAGCAGAGCAAGTCTCAGGCGCGAACCGTAATCGCTTTGCTGAAAGCTTCCACACTCTTCGTGTCATTTGCCGCAATGAGCAGCTGATCTCCGGGCTCGAATCGCGAAGATCCGCGTAAGAGCTCAATCTGGTGTTTGCGAATAATCGCCACAACTAGAAGTTCAGGAAACTTGTCGAACACCTCTGCGATCGTCGTGCCAGCGAGTTGTGAATTCTCCGGTAAATTCAGGGTCATTAAAATCCCCTGCCCGCCGTGAATTGGAATGGGCGTGCCGTGGCGGAGCAGAGAAGCCAGATGCGGCAACGTGATGTTTCGCAGATCCACAAGTGGCCCGCGCTCCAGGACTGCAAACGTTGCGCGAAGCATGCTTTCCAAATGCGTCGGTGAATCGGTTCGCAGTTCGACTTGTGCTTCGTAAAGCCTCGGATACTTAAATCCGGTGGAGAGGGTTCGCTCGACGACAAACGCGATCGTGGTCGCAAACATCGATGGCACGATCAATCCATATCCGCCGGTCATCTCGGCAACCATAATCAGCGTCGCGATCGGAACGCGAGCTGTGCCGGCGAATACCGCGGCCATTCCCACTACTGCGAAGGCCGCCGAGCTAAACCCGGCGCCGGGAATCAAGCGATCTGCGACGAACGCGACCCAGGCCCCGACCATCCCACCGATGTAAACGTTGGGACCAAAGACACCACCCGAGCCTCCGGAAGAGATCGTCAAAGACATTGCCAGAATCTTCGCAAGCGCGAGGAGGATAAGCGACCAGCCAATGTAGTCGCCCGTCATGGCCTTTTGAACCCAACCGTAGCCAGTGGAAATAGTCTCTGGAACCCAAAGGGCGAGCAAGCCCATCAGAAGGCCGCCTATCGCTGGTTTAAAATGGTTGGGAATTTTGAGCGCTCGAAACAGGTCTCTGATACCATAAAATATCGGCGGCTCAAGCGCGCCGATCACGCCGGCAACGACTCCCAGGCTCGCGTAACCCGCGAGCGCAATCGGCTGCGTGAAATGAACCGTTTGCGGAAAGAAAAAAATCGGCGACCATCCCACGAACAATCCATTGACGGCATAGGCCACGACCGATGCGATCACGGTGTATATGAGCGCCTCGGTTTCAAAGGCCATCCCGGAATAAAGTATTTCCACCGAAAAGATCGCCATGCCCAGAGGCGATCGGAAGATGGCTGCGAGCCCTGCCGCCATACCCGCGAGAACCAGTATCCGTCGGTCCTCGTCGGGCAAATGCAAAAAATCAGCGAGCATCGAACCGACGCCCACGCTTATTTGCGCAGTCGGTCCTTCGCGTCCGGCTGCTCCGCCGGAACCGATCGTAATCGCGGATGCAAAAACCTTGATTAACGGGACGATGGGCCTGACTTTACCACCTTTGAAATGAAACGCTTCCACGGCCGCATCGGTGCCGTGACCTTCCGCTTCCGGGGCAAAAGTGTAGACCAAAATTCCCGAGAGAAGACCACCAAGAGTCGTCGCCACTGGAATCAACCAATAGATCGATCCAGTGAAGAACGGCTGAGGATTCGGGCTGCCGGGCTCAGGCGGCCGAAACCCGGCAATCCCAAACAGCAGCAGGCGTTCGGCCAGATTCAAGATCCATACGAACAGCTGTGCCCCGAGCCCGCCAGCAATACCAATCAAAGCTGAATAAAATAACAGCCGATATTCTTTCCATAGAACTCGGCTTCCTTGATTGGCGGTTTCGGTGCGGGACACGCGCCTAATTCTTAGACGAAAGCTTTCTCAAAGACTGTCGTTTTTCTGTTCCAACAGGCATTGCGGCGGTGCAACAAGTTCTTCGATATCGAACCACCTTCGCCACAAACAAACATCAGTTTTGCCTCTTCCGACACTAAGTACAAACCACTGAGCGCCAGACGAGTAAATTCCTATGCGCCTGCACCAACTTTCGGGCGCCATTTATCAAAGCGATGCTCGATTCGGTCCAGAATATCCGTAAGAACGATACCGGAGATCGCAAATATCAGTACACCAACAAACACCTTATCCGTTTGGAACGTCGCTCCCGCGACGGTGATCATGAAACCAATCCCAGCGGTTGCGGCATAAAGCTCGCCGACCAACACACCCACCAAAGCTCGGCCCACGGCGATACGGAGCCCGGTTAAAAGGAATGGCAGCGTGGAAGGGAACACCACACTTTTAAACACTTGCCACTCTGATGCTCCGAAACTTCGGGCCGCGTTGATTAAATTGAGAGGCGTGGTTTTCACTCCGTCGCGCGCGTTGATCAACATCGGAAAAACCGCTCCGAGAAAGATGATTCCGACCTTAGACAAAATCCCGATTCCGAGCCAGATAATTATCAACGGCAGGAGCGCAACCCGCGGCGTGGCGTTCATGGCATTCACGAACGGATCAAAAACGTAGCTGAGTCGTTTATACCAACCGGTGAGAATACCGAACGGAATTGCGACGGCGACCGCGAGAAGATAACCCCAAAAGAATTCGATGCTGCTGATCTTGAGATCGTGGTAGATCTCTCCCGACGAAAACATATCAAAGGCCGCCTTGAAGATCAGAGAAGGCGCGCTCATGAACATCGGATTGATCCGCAAAAAGGGAATGGGATTATAGCGGCTCAAAGCCCCGCCCATAGATTCCCACACGAGCAAGAAGATGATCACGGCTGACGTACCGAGAATTGCGCTTTCGTAGTTAAGATAAAACTTGTATAGACTCGATGCCTCGGCGATCCGGACATCCAACAGCAGTTCCTGTCCGGCAGTTTTGTCATTTGCCATAAGTGATCCTTCCGTTAGTTTGGTAGACGACGTTACGCGGTCGGAACTTTCTTCACGACGAACCGGTCGCGACGATTTCGCCGCCAGCACTCTTCGGTCTGTTCGCGACACACCGGCAGCTCTTTACCGTAACTGATCGTCGCGATCCGACCGGCCGATACGCCCAACGTGACCAGATAATCTTTAGCCGTCTGGGCACGCTTTGCACCGATAGCCAAATTGTACTCGTCGGTCCCTCTATCGTCGCAGTGTCCTTCAATTTCGATTTGCGACGCTCCATTCTCTTTCAGCCATTGCGCGTGCGATTTGACCATATCGCGGGCATCGCCGCCGAGATCGTATTTGTCAAAGTCGAAATAGATATCTTTTAAAGGACCTGCGGCGGGAGCTTTACCCTCGCGGTGCGCATCCAGGCTCGAGCCAGAGTTGGCCGCCACGGTTTTTAGCTCTTTTCTTACAGCAACCTCTTCTTGGGGTTTCATCGCCGTGACGTCCGTCGACTTGGACGGCGAAGAATTCGTAGAGCAAGCTGCCACAACGACAAATTGCATAGCTATAGCAAACCAACCAACCACGCCGAAATTTCCACATCGCCTGTTTCTCATTTATCTCTCCTCGTTTATGACCCCTTGAAACGGCTCTGCAGGTCTTGAGTCGTCATGACGCTTGCACTAGAAACCAACTCCGCAAGGAGTTCCTTGGAAATTGCGCTACTTGCCGTGTTTGTCTGGTCGGACAAGATAATGAGCTCCATGGCGCCGCTAACATCGCTCAGATTAAATACCGTTTCCGCGAGATCCATTTCCTCACCGGTGGAGATCAGCAGCGCAGCATCAAAGATTTCGTGCTGTGCGCGTTCTATTGCCGTATTTCCATCCAACACCTGGCTCACCTTGGCGTTCACCTCGGAAAGTACGCGCTTCAACGGCTCTGGAATTTCGGAGCCAACAACCAGGATTTTTTGTAATTTCATCGATCACGGTCAGCGCTGAGACATGGGCTTATGAAGAATCGCATGGTCGCATACCTGCCGTAACGCAACGGCGGTGCCGGACGTCAGCTCTCAAGGAATTTCGCTAGTTACAAAGAGAGGATAAAGAGCAGCAAAAAATGAAGTGGAATGTGTGCGGATTCAACACAGGCAAGGGCTGTCACTGCCGAAAGCATGTGCCAAAACTTCACATGACGAGGGATTGATGCCGATTTCGATTTTAGTTTTCAGTATTTTTACTTAAGAGATGAAATTTTTTTAGCTTGTCGTATAGAGTTCGACGGCTGATCCCTAGGATCTTTGCGGCCTTCTGCTTATTTCCCGCAACCGATGCCAACGTAAGAGCAATAAACTCCTTCTCTACGGCGCCGAGTGTCATCCCAACGTGAATATGAGTTGCTCCCAACATCGAGCTGTGCTCGGACTGTTCGGCGTTGCGGATTCGTGCTGGAAGGAGGTCGACCGTCAATTCTTCACCGTCGGCAACCAGCACCGCTCGTTGAATGACATTCTTGAGCTCCCGCACATTCCCCGGCCAGGGATAACTCTCAAGGCACAACATAGCCTCAGCTGAAACTCTCGTAATGTTTTTCTTGTATATTTGGCCAAATTGCACCACGAAATAGTTCGTGAGCACCGTGAGTCCGCCGGAACGCTGACGGAGCGGCGGCAAATGGATTCGAAAAACATCAAACCGGTAATAGAGGTCCTCGCGAAAGCGATTCGTTTTAATCGCCGATTCGAGGTCGTCGTTTGTGGCGCCGATCACTCGAACATCGACGTGAATATCTTTCTCACCGCCAACACGGCGAAACGTTTTCGTCTCCAGAACGCGAAGTAAAAAGACCTGACACTTCTCGTCCATCGTGCTGATCTCGTCAAGAAAGATTGTTCCGCCGTGCGCCTCTTCGAACCTTCCTTTACGCATGCCTAGCGCCCCGGTGTACGCGCCCTTCTCGTGTCCAAAAAGCTCGCTGGCAATCAACTCGGGCGGCATCGCTCCCATATTAACGGCAACGAAAGGTTTGTCTTTCCGTCGGCTTCGATTGTGAATCGCTCCGGCGACAAGGTCTTTACCCGTTCCAGTCTCTCCCGTAATCAAGACCGGCACATCCGCCGATGCGGCATCCATAATGCTCTGGAACACATCGAGCATCGGCAAACTGACTCCAAGCATTCCCTCGAACTGGTTCGCTCCATTATTTTCCGGAGAACGAATTCTGGTCTTTTTTGAGGCCGAGCGACTTTGCATAGGGCTTTGCGGGCCCTACAAATACCAGCAATAGGCGGGCTTGTCTAATTACAATCTGCGCAGCTGCAAAGAAGACGTCCGGTTCTGCTCAGGTAAAAAATTTTCGCATGACAGAGCTTTTAGTTTATCGCATTACTCCTCGATTGTCGCAGTATGCTTTGCGCGAGGACCCTTCGATCGGGAATTGAGAAAGAACGTTTCCGCCGGTGCTTAGGCTGGAGCAGCGTTAAAAAATTGCGATGGCGGTTGTGTTGCCACCACCCCATCACCTATCGACAATCCGCATGACCGCATTGGCACTTTCCCGACACAGAGTAACCCTGTCCTTGTCTCGTTACCCCATCGTGCCCCTGCTCGACTTTGCAGTTGCAACCCGAATGGGCGCAATTCTGATCGGCCATAGCTCCCAGCTCCTTCCGTTCGTCAAAGTTATACTCGGGCCGAAATCATGAAAGCCAGCTTGAATGACTCCCTCGGCATTAGTTGATCACGCAAGACTCTCTCCAACCGAGGTCGAACCACCTACAATGGAATAGACCCGACACGAGAATTTGTAATTCTCGTAGCGCGTCTAAGTACAAACAATCACACGAGATTTAAGCCACTTTGCCATTACTTTGCTAGAATTCACGTCTAACCGTTCGAATCCCACCAGTTCACGCGCAAAAATTGTCTGTCTTCATCCTTATGCGAAGAGTGACCGAGCTCGCTCACGGCTGGGAAATAAGTGACTGATCAACCTTTGATCGTAACGGCGACCACAGATCGGATTTGCCCGCCAAAGACAACGGTTTCTTAATTTAACTTTCGCATTGACAACTATTTGACCATAGCGATAGAGGTACGCATTGTAAGCCTACCCCCTAGCACATCGGTAAAGGGCACCTTGAGTGATGTCGAAGAGGTCTGCCAATAGCTACGGTGTCGCAATCGCCGCTGTGACAGTAGCTGTTTTGGTTCGTTGGCTGCTTGATCCGTGGCTTGGTGACGATCAACCACTCGTGACTCTCTTTGGAGCTGTTGCCGTAGCTGAGTGGTTTAGTGGACCCTACCCCACTGTTGTAGGAGCCATACTCGGCTACCTCGTTTGCGACTGGCTGTTTCAGGCTCCGAGAGGCGCTATTGGCGTTGAAAATCTCCAGACCGTTATCGGCTTTATAGCGTACCTAATCTCCTGTGCCGTTATTGTTGGCTTCGGCGAAGTGATGCGCCGCGCACGTGTGCGCGCGGAACAACTCGGCGAGGTACTTCGAGAAGAAGTAACGCGCCGTAGACGCAGCGAAGATGTATTGCGTGACTATGCAGAGCAGTTAAAGCAAGCCGACCGCCATAAGGATGAGTTCCTTGCTATCTTGTCTCACGAATTACGGAATCCGTTAGGTCCCATCAGCAACGCTGTCGAGCTGCTCAAGGGGATCGGACCTTCCGATTCCGAATTTGTATGGAATCGAGAGGTGATCGAGCGTCAGGTGGAATACATAGTTCGATTGCTTGACGATCTGCTCGACGTAAATCGTGTAACCCGGAACAAATTAGAGCTGCGGAAAACCCGCATCACGTCGGCGCAGGTCCTGCAAGGCGCCATTGAAACTAGTCAGCCAGGCATTAACAATGCCGGTCACGAGTTGACGGTAAGCTTGCCGACTGAGCCTGTGTACATCGAGGCCGACGCCATTCGGCTCGCACAGGTTTTTTCGAACCTTCTCAACAATGCCGCCAAATTCACTCCAGAAGGTGGTCATATTCGACTGAGTGCCGAACGACAAGGAGACGAGATCACCGTTTCGGTAAAAGACAACGGCATTGGGATTCAGCCAGAAATGCTGCCCCGTGTTTTTGAAATGTTTGCG
>Ga0070670_100006338_pt1 | contig 10013 bp, 8 predicted proteins | sample KBSS63metaG_FD_64665 | JGI IMG/M metagenome (GOLD analysis project Ga0070670, IMG submission 64665) | Switchgrass rhizosphere microbial communities from Kellogg Biological Station, Michigan, USA - KBS S6-3 metaG | ecosystem: Host-associated > Plants > Roots > Rhizosphere > Soil ... | reverse complement strand
ACCGCTCTGGGCGGCGGCTGTCCTTGCCGCTTTGGTGATCATCGCCGGGATAGTCGCGTTCGTTCGCAACGGGCTCGATGGCGTCAGTGGTTCGCTGATGCAGGGGACCGTGGTGCTGATGGTCGCCCTGGCCGGATGGTGGGCGATCGACCACTTCGCGCGCCGGGATATCCTTGCCGAACGGCATGCGCTCGATGCGCGCGCATTCGAGCTGACGGCCCGGGCCATGGCGCCCGGCTCGACGCTGGCCTGTCTCGACGCGATGGCCGGCGACGTGGTCGAGGATGCCTGTGAGAAGGCGCTGTTCGCCAGCCCCGAGGCAGCCGCCGCTGCCGTTTCCTATGTTGCCGCCCAGCTCTCGCTCCTGGCTTCCGCCGGCGACCACGCCCGTCGCGCCGGCCCTGGTTCGGCACTGATGCAGCTGCGTCACGCGCTCGAGGCCGACCCATTCGGCGTTGTGGCGCAGGTGCTGGCAGTCCGGGATGGGTGCACGCCGGCGCAGTGCGGCGCGTTCGCCCTGCTGCAAGATACCAGGCGGATCAGCACAAATCTCGCGGAACGGCCATTTGAAGCTCGCCTCAAGCAGTACGCGGCGGCCTGGCCGGCCTCCGGCGGTCGCCCCGTGGCGAGCACCCCGCCACCCGCGGCCGCACCCCAGCCGACCGCGGCCGCCGGCCCGCGCGTGCCCAATAACCTCTACTTTCCGTCGGCGTCCTCAATTCCGCCGGTCAACATCATGACGGCTGAACCTGCCGCGCCGCAGCCGCCGCATGACACGACCGGCGCCGCCGCAGGCACGTCCGCGCGCAAGCCGGCGGCGGGTGCTGCGCCGGCGCGTTCGCCCCCGAGTTCCGCCGCCGCGCCGGCGCGTTCGCCCCCGACGCCGCTGGCGCCCCCGCAATAAGCCGACCTCTTCTGAGGATAAGCATCGCTCCCACGTAGCAACGCGTGCCGCGCGCTTGCTATGATTTCCAGCCCGAGGGGTTGTTGCCGTTGCGATGCCGCCGCAGTTGCCTGCGATACGGTGTCGGCAGGTTCGCTGCGGCGAGGAATTCCACCTCGCGGACAGGCTTCTCCCGAAACGCGACACATACGGCACAACACCGTGGCCCTTCACCTCATCAAGCTTTGCGTCGGCTGTGACTCGGTCAAAGACCTCGACGACTGGATCCGCGAGAAACTCAGGGATCGTAAAAAGCGCGGGCTTTCGCGCGAGCATATGCACAAGACGCGGATGGTGCCCAAACGCGCCGACGAGTTGCGCGACGGCGGTTCGCTCTACTGGGTGATCCGCGGCGAGGTGATGTGTCGGCAACGGCTCCTCGATGTGCGGCCGTTCGTGGACAAGGGCGGAATCGGCCGCTGCCATCTGGTGCTGGAGCCGAAGCTCGTTCTAGTCGAGCCGAGAACCTGGCGCGCGTTCCAGGGCTGGCGCTATCTCGGGCACAAGGACGTCCCGCGTGACCTCGACCGGGCCGCGCCCGGTGCCCGGAACATGCCGGAAACGCTCCGTCGCGAGCTCAGGGAGCTTGGACTCCTGTGATGCCGGCGTTGTGACGTGGCGCCGCAGGCCGCAGGCGGCCGCGTGCCATCGATCGTCCTCCATGTGTTAGACTGAGCTCAAGCCGCGAAGACGGCGAGCGTCACGGCCGCGGTCGGATCTGTCCGGCTCGGCCAATCCAAATGGCCGACGCCGGGTAAGCCCGGGAGGTCGGATGTGGGAGGAATCAGATGCAACGTCGACACGTCACGATCGGACTTGCCGCCGCCGGCCTGCTCGCGTTCGCGCCAGCGGATGCGGGCGCGCAAGAGGTGGTCAAGATCGGCATGAGCTTTTCCATGACCGGCGCGGGCTTCAACGCCGCGGGTCGGCAGGCCAACGCTGGCGCCCGACTGTATGTTCAGCAGCACGGCAACATGGTCGCCGGCAAGAAAATCGAAATGATCCTGCGCGACGACGCCGGCGTGGCCGACAATGCGCGCCGCCTCGTCCAGGAGATGATCGTCAACGACAAGGTCCAGATCATAGCCGGCGGCATCACGCCCACCGCGCTTGCCTATGGTCAGCTGGTTACCCAGGCGAAGATGCCCACCGTAGTCATGATCTCGGGCGCCTCGGTCACGACGACCGCATCGCCTTACTTCGTGCGTACCAGTTTCATCCTGGCGCAATCGTCCTGGATCATGGGCGAGTGGGCGGCGAAGAACGGCAGCAAGCGGGTGGTGACGCTGGTCAACGAATGGGCCCCGGGCACCGAAGCTGAGACCGCGTTCAAGCAGCGCTTCACCGAGCTCGGCGGACAGATCGTGGAATCGATCCGCATCCCGCTGGCCAACCCGGACTTCGCGCCGTTCCTGCAGCGCATCCGCGACATCAATCCGGATACCGCGTTCATCTATTTCCCCGGCACGCAGGCCGGGATCTTCGCCAAGCAGTTCGCCGAGCGCGGCCTAGCCAATTCCGGCATCAAGATCATCGGGCCGGGCGACCTCACCGACGACGACGAGCTCAACACCATGGGTGATCAGATGCTGGGCATGGTGACGGCGCACGATTATTCGGCCGCTCACGACTCCGCCCTCAACAAGAAATATGTCGAGGACTTCAAGAAGGCGAACAACTTCCGTCCGAACTTCGTCTCGGTCGGCGGCTACGACGGCATGCATCTCATCTACGAGGCGCTGAAGAAGACCGGCGGCAAGACCGACGGCGACACGCTTCTTGCGGCCATGAAGGGCATGCGTTGGGAAAGCCCGCGCGGAATGATGTCGATTGATCCGGACACGCGCGACATCGTGCAGCCCATCTACATTCGCAAGGTGGAGAAGCTGAACGGCGAATTGTGGAACACCGAGTTCGCCAAATTCGACGACGTCAAGGATCCACTGAAGATGAAGAAGTGAGACACGGCGGACGGCGCACTAGCTGATGCCGTGTTTCGCCTTCTTGGCGGTCCGGCCGCCGCTCACCGCGATATTGTCGATGAGCCGCGTCTTGCCGATGCGGGCGGCCACGAGCAACCGGATGGGGCCGTCCTTGAGCGCGGCGACGGGTTGCAGCGTATCGGCGTGGCGCGCTTCAAGATAGTCGAGCACGAACCCGGCGCTCTCGATCGCGGCGCCGCCTTCGTCGAGAACGCGGGCGAGCAACTCTCCGCGCGTGATCTCCCCGGCGCAATGGGCGAGCACGCGTTGCAAGGCCGGCGCTGCCGCACGCTCGAGCGGGTTCAAGTAAGCGTTGCGCGAGGACAGCGCGAGGCCGTCCGGCTCGCGCACCGTCGGAACCGGGATGATCCTGACCGGCAGATCGAGATCCTGCGTCAGCCGCGTCACCACCTTGAGCTGCTGGTAATCTTTCTCGCCGAACATCGCGAAATCGGGCATGCATTGGATCAAGAGCTTGCCGACGACGGTTGCGACGCCGGTGAAGAAATGCGGGCGAAACCTGTCCTCGAGGCCGGCGGCGGCCGGGCCCTCGGGTACGATTCGAGTCGCAAAACCGGGCGGGTACATCACCTCCGCGGACGGCGCCCAGACCAAGTCGACCGACAAGTCCGCGAGCGCCGCGAGGTCGGCGGCGAGGGTGCGCGGATAGCTGCCGAAGTCCTCGTGGGGCGCGAATTGCGTGGGATTGACGAAGATCGATACGACGATCCGCCGCGCGCGCCGTCGCGCGGCCTGCACCAGGGCCAGGTGTCCGGCATGCAGGGCGCCCATAGTCGGCACCAGCGCGATCCGCTCGCCGGCCGTGCGCCATGGCATGACGGCGCGGCGCAACGCCGGCACCGTGCGAACGACTCGAGGGGCCATGAGGACGACCTTCGCTTGATTGAGGACCGCGGCGCGCGCGCAAACTATCAAAGCCGCGGCGGCGAGGCCACGGGCTGCGGATGCATGCGGCATGCGGAAAGGACACGAGCGCGCAGGCATTGCGTCCGCCGCCCGACATGGCCACCTTAAGGGCCGGCGGGACTGCCGCCCATTGAAGTGCGTATCCATGGCCCAAAATCGCGACGACCGGCCCCCGACAGACCGCGGCCACACGCCGGCGGCGGCAACCGGGCGTGCCGAGATCGATGCCTTCCTGGCCAAGGTGAAGGGCCTCGCGCCAACAACCGCAGCCGGCCAGCGCGGCCGGCTCATATTCGCTCTCGACGCCACCATGAGCCGCCAGCCGATGTGGGATTCGGCCTGCCGCCTGCAGGCCGATATGTTCCGCGAGGCGGCGGCGATCGGCGGGCTCGACGTGCAGCTGGTTTATTACCGCGGGCTCGCCGAATGCCGCGCCTCGCGCTGGGTCTCGCAGGCCGAGCGTCTTGGCGATCTCATGGAGCGAATCGATTGCCGTGGCGGACATACCCAGATCGGCAAGGTCATCGCGCACGCCAAGCGCGAGACCCAGGTGACCAAAGTGCAGGCCCTCGTTTTCGTCGGCGATGCCATGGAGGAGAAGCTCGACCACCTCTGTCATGCCGCTGGCGAACTCGGCCTGCTGGGGGTACCCGCATTCATGTTCCAGGAAGGCGCCGATCCGATCACCGAGCAGGCCTTCCGCGAGATCGCGCGCTTGACGCGCGGAGCGTATTGCCGCTTCGATCCGGGCGCGGCGCACCAGCTTGCCGAGCTCTTGCGTGCGGCCGCCGCCTATGCCGCCGGGGGAATGCGTGCGCTTGTTGATCTTTCCGCGCGCCGCCAGGCAGGCGCCCTCAAGCTTCTCGAGCAGATGAGATCGTAATGGCCCTCATCTTCGGCTTGGTGCTGCTGGCGCTGCTGTTGTGGGCGCTGCATGCCTTCACCAAAATCAAGCCGCAGACCGCCGCCGTCGCCTTGAAAACCGGAGGCGGGCTGGGCGCGCTTGCCGTTGCCGGGCTGCTCGGGGCGCGCGGCCGACTCGACATCGCGATTCCGCTCGGTCTCACCGGCCTCGGCCTGCTGGGGTGGCTGCCGTGGAGCATTCCCGGGTGGAGCGCGCGTACGCAGAAGAGCGCCGGGCAGGTGTCGCGGGTGCGTTCAGCCTTCGTCGAGATGGAACTCGATCATGACTCCGGCGCCATGCGCGGACGCATCCTTGCCGGACGGTATGAGGGCGCCGCGCTCGATGCGCTCGACGTGGCAACGCTCGCCGGATTTCTTCCTGACATCGACGAGGAAAGCCGCGCGCTACTTATGGCGTATCTTGACCGCCGGGAGCCCGGCTGGCGTGAAAACTCGCAGACCGATTCGACAACGGGCTCGGGCCGCCGGGGTTGGAGCACCGGCAAAATGACGGAGGAGGAGGCCTATCAGATCCTTGGCGTGCAGCCGGGGGCGAGCGCCAAGGATATCGGCCTCGCCCACCGCTCGCTCATGAAGAAATTGCATCCCGATCAAGGGGGGTCGACGTATCTTGCGGCCCGCGTGAACGAAGCCAAGGACGTGCTTTTGCGCCGCCATCGCTGAACTCCTTTACTCGACGCATGGGGCGGCTCCTGGCGACGCAACTGTCCTGTTCACGCGCTCGACGTCAGTTCTTGATGGTGACGCATTCGACGTCGTTGCGCTTGAGATACTTGCAAGCGGCTTCGGCTGAATCCTTGTCGAGACCGGCAAAGCGCGCGCGATAGTAAGTGGTGCCACCCTTCTCGACCGTCTCGGTGAACGCTTCGGCGCGGGTGAGCATCTTGGCCGCCTTGCTCTGGACGGTGGTGAGACGCTGCTTGGCCGCTTGTTCACCCGGATAGGCGCCGACCTGGATCATCCAGCCGCTGCGATGCTGCGGTTTGGCCGCAGGGGCGGGGGCGGGCTCGGCTGCGGCGACACGCGCCGGCGATGCCGCTGGCGCCGCGGCGCGCGCGCTTGCCGCCGGTGCCGACGGCTCGGCCTTGGCGGCGATCGGAGCAAACGACAGAGCCGGCACCTCAGGCTTGTTCGCAGTCACCAGCGCCGGGAGCGGCTCTTCGGTTTTCGCCGCGACCGGCGGAGCGGAAGGCGCGGGCGCCGGCTCGGGCTTCGCTGCAACGACCAGGACGGGCGCCGGTTGCGGTGCGGGCGGCTCTGCTTTGACCGCGACGACCGGTGCGGGCGGCGCCACAGGCGCGGCCGCGCGGACCGGCGCGGGCTCGGCCGCTGCCGGAGGCGGGACATGCAGCGGCGCGAGGGAGGCGGTCTGCGTTCCAGCTTTCACCGAGAGTGTCTTCACTAGCACCGGCCGGATCGGCTCGGTCGAGCCGGCGAGGATGCCGGTTGGCGCGGCCGCCGCTGCCTCCGGCTTCGCGGTCGCGGGTTCGGTCTGCGCACGCCCGGAATTGAAGCGCACGGGCAGGCTGACGGCGCTGGCGACCGCAAACCGCGCCTCGCTCTTGGATTCGGCCTTGGCCTCGGTCTTCGGCTCAGGCTTTGCGTCGACCTTGGCTGCCAGCTTCGGCTCAGGTTTGGCTTCGGCCTTGGCCGCGACCTTGGGCTCGGGATTGCTCTCGACCTTGGCCACCGCCTTCGATTCCGGTTTCGCCTCGGGCGGCACAAACCCTTCGGCAACCATCGGCGCGGTGCGCTTGACCGAGGCCATTGCGATCTTGTCGTTGATCAGATCGCGCATCTTCGCGTCGCGGCTGCCCGCGCTGCTGCCGCCCATCACCACCGCGACGAGGTAGCGATTGCCGCGGTGAACCGACGTCACCAGGTTGAACCCCGACGCGTTGACATAGCCGGTCTTGATACCGTCGACGCCCTCGACGCGGCCCAGCAGATGGTTGTGGTTGCCGATCGACTGGCCGCGGAAGGTGAAGGTGCGGATCGAGAAATATTTGTAGTAGCGCGGGAAGCGTTCCTGCACGGCGCGCCCGAGGGTCGATTGATCGCGTGCCGTGGTCACTTGACCCGAATCGGGGAGGCCGGAGGCGTTCTTGTAGATGGTGCGGCTCATGCCGAGTGTCTGCGCCTTGCGCGTCATCAGCCGGGCGAACGCGTCCTCGTCCCCGGCGATCGCCTCCGCGACCACCACGGCGGCGTCGTTGGCCGAGCGCGTGACCATTCCCTTGATCGCGTCTTCGACTGCGAGCGTGCTGCCGGGCTTCAGGCCGAGCTTGGTCGGCATCTGCCCGGCGGCTTCCTTCGAGACCGGAAGCTGGCTGTCGAGCTTGAGCTTGCCGGCCTCGAGCTGCTCGAACAGCAGATAGAGCGTCATGATCTTGGTGAGCGAGGCCGGATGGCGCTGCGCATCCGGATTGGTCGAGTGCAGCACCGTGCCGGAATTGGCGTCGACGACGATGTCTGCGTAAGGCGCGGCGTGCGATGGACCGCTTGAAATTGTGAAGAGAGCAGCAACAAAACCGAACATACCCCAACGAAGCCCGTGACGGGCTCCGGTCCGGATCCGCAGCATGATAGTTCCCCCGTCCTCGTCCCTAGACGCCCATTCGGAGCGCCGACACCCCTGTCGTGCCGAGGTGAACGGATTGGACGAGTCAAAAAGGGCGGTTTTCTGAACTTTTTCCGGCCTTTTTTGGCGGCGTTCCACCGTCCGTTTTGGGCAAATTCGAAGCCGATCGCTGTATGGCTCGCCCCAACGGCACAGCCGATAAGGCTACCGGAGAGGCGATTGCCAAAGAGTTAAGCGCTGGCGATGCGGGTGCCATATTGCACTGCAAAATGAGGCTTGACTTTTTTGTGCAGCGCAATATATTTCAGCCATACCGGCTAGACGGCCGGAGCCACGCGGGGAACGTCACACGCAATCGGCGACACTGCCGGAGAGGTGGAGATCATGGTCAAAAACATCGAGGACATGCAGCAGTTCGGTAAGGACAACATGGACGCGACGATGAAGTCGTTTGGATCGCTTTCAAAGAGCATGCAGGCGATTGCGGTCGAAGTGGCGGACTACTCGAAGAAGGTGTTCGAGAACAGCACGGCGGCCACCGAGAAGCTCATCGGCGCGAAGTCGCTCGAAAAGGCGGTCGAAGTGCAGAGCGATTACGTCAAGAGCTCCTACGAAAGCTTCGTGGCCGAAGCGACCAAGCTAGGCGAGCTCTATGCCGATCTCGCGCGCGAAGTTTACAAGCCGTTCGAGAGCCAATTCGGTAAGGTTGCCGCGGCGAAGTGACGTCGTCACCCGCGGCGAACTGACGAGCCCGGCTGCACCAGCCGGGCTTTTTCGTATCTGAGCCAACCACCGAGCGGGCGCGATTGCCCTTGCCCGCATAGGTGATGTGACGCTTGGGCGCGGCCTTATGTGCGCTTGGGCGCGCCGCCCTTGCGCCCGGGAAAATAGCGCTCAAATAACCTCCACTGCCCCTCCCATTCAGCAGACGTCGTGTCGATGCTTGCCGATGCCGGGCAGCAGACCGCACGCGCCGCACTGGCCGCGGTCGTCCACCGAGCGCCGCGAATTGTCCGCAATCGGTCGTGATCGTTGTGCCAGGCTGATCGGCACGGGACTTGCTAATCGGGGGGCTGAACAACGGGCGCCGAATAAATCGGGGCCGAAAGACGAGAACGGAATGACGGAGAGCGAAGGGAGCGGCGAGAAAACGTGTCAGAATCGCTGGCGATTCGAGCAATTCGTCGGCTGGAACCGGGGCGTCGGTGTCTTGATTATGTTCCATCGACCCGGTTTTATGGTGAGTGCCCCAAAGCTGCCACGCCGTGACCTGTAAAGTCGCCATGAGCCGAGAACGAACTGAAATGGAAGCAACCGCCGGCGTGCCGGAGGTGCCTCGTCTGGGAGATGACGACAACAACAATAGCAACCCCCCCAAACGCAGGGGCCCGGGAGCGCCGGGTACCGCGGTCATCACCAAGACGAAGCCGCAGACCAAACGGCCCAGTCTCTACCGCGTGCTGCTGTTGAATGACGATTATACCCCGATGGAGTTCGTCGTGCATGTGTTGGAACGTTTCTTCAACAAGGACCACGAAGCCGCGCATCGCATCATGATGCACGTGCACCAGCACGGCATCGGCGAGTGCGGCGTCTATACTTACGAGGTGGCCGAGACCAAGGTGACGCAGGTGATGGATTTTGCCCGCAAACATCAGCATCCCCTGCAGTGCGTCATGGAAAAAAAGTGACGATGATGGAAAAGCGGGAACGCCGGGATTATATAACGCGTTAACACGAGACATCACATGCCCACGTTTTCGCGCAACCTTGAACAATCTCTCCACCGCGCCTTGGCGCTCGCCAATGAGCGGCATCATGAATACGCCACGCTCGAACATCTGCTGCTCGCGCTGATCGACGATCAGGACGCGGCGGCGGTCATGCGCGCCTGCAACGTCGAACTCGACAAGCTGCGTCGCAGCCTGACCGCCTATCTCGAGAGCGAGCTTGAGAATCTGGTGAGCGACGGCAACGAGGATTCCAAGCCGACCGCCGGGTTCCAACGGGTCATTCAGCGCGCCGTCATCCACGTGCAGTCCTCGGGCCGCGAGGAGGTCACCGGCGCTAACGTGCTGGTCGCGATCTTCGCGGAGCGCGAGAGCCATGCCGCCTATTTCCTGCAAGAGCAGGACATGACGCGCTACGACGCGGTGAACTACATCAGCCACGGCATCGCAAAGCGGCCGGGCATGTCGGAAGCGCGCCCGGTGCGCGGCTCCGACGAGGACAGCGACGCCAAGAGCGGCGACGAGGCGAAGAAAAAAGGCGACGCGCTCGAAGCCTACTGCATCAATCTCAACAAGAAGGCGCGCGAGGGCCGGATCGACCCGCTGATCGGGCGCGAAGCCGAGATCAGCCGCACGATCCAGGTGCTGTGCCGCCGGCAGAAAAACAATCCGCTGTTCGTCGGCGATGCCGGCGTCGGCAAGACCGCGATCGCCGAAGGACTCGCGCGTCGCATCGTGCACGGCGAAGTGCCTGACGTGCTCAAGAACGCCACCGTGTTCTCCCTCGACATGGGCACGCTGCTCGCGGGCACGCGCTACCGCGGCGACTTCGAGGAGCGCCTCAAGCAGGTGATCAAGGAGCTCGAGGCCTATCCCGGCGCGATCATGTTCATCGACGAGATCCACACCGTGATCGGCGCCGGCGC
>Ga0070670_100006337_pt1 | contig 10013 bp, 7 predicted proteins | sample KBSS63metaG_FD_64665 | JGI IMG/M metagenome (GOLD analysis project Ga0070670, IMG submission 64665) | Switchgrass rhizosphere microbial communities from Kellogg Biological Station, Michigan, USA - KBS S6-3 metaG | ecosystem: Host-associated > Plants > Roots > Rhizosphere > Soil ... | reverse complement strand
CAGGCAAAAATCTAGGTTGTCACGACGACGCGGCCGATGATTTTCCGGCGCCAAGTCTTGCCGCGCACAAGCTCGTGCGTCGACGATGGTTTCGCACAGTGGGGCACCATAGGCGTTTAACGATTGGCGATGCATTAGCATCCGCAGGTTTTACACGCGACCATGGGTCTGCCCAGCAAAAATATTCGCCATGGCGACGAAGCCATCGACTGGAATCTCTTCGGCTCGCGCGGTCGGTTCAATTCCTGCCTGCTCCAGCAGCGAGTTCGCATCGACACCTAAGGTCTTCAAACTTTGCCGCAACATCTTCCGCCGCTGGCCAAAGGCTGCCTCAGTCACCCGTTGAAGCGCCACTGCGTTGCATTGCGCCGTTACAGGTTTTGGCGTCAGCCGCACGATCGACGATGTGACCTTGGGCGGAGGCACAAAAGCCGATCGCGCCACATCGAAAAGGATTTTCGCTTCCGTGCGCCACCCCGCCAGAACCGACAGGCGGCTGTAGGATTTTCTGCCCGGCGTAGCAACAATCCTTTCCGCAACTTCTCGCTGGAACATCAGAACAAGAGAATCGTACCACGGCGGCCATGGCTCTGCGGTGAGCCAGCCGACAAGAAGCGGCGTTGCAATATTATAAGGAAGGTTTGCAACGATCCGGGCACGTTCGGGACCAAGCAGCTCGCGCGGATCGATTTCGAGCGCATCGCCTGCAACGACATCGAGACGCCCAGGATATCGTGCGGCGATCTCTCCAAGCGCATCGATTGCACGCGAGTCTCGCTCGATTGCGATAACGCGCCGCGCTCCAAAAGCCAAAAGTGCGCGCGTGAGGCCGCCCGGGCCCGGGCCGATTTCAACCACGGTGATGTTTTCAAGCGGCTCGGCAGCGCGAGCGATACGAGCGGTCAGGTTGAGGTCGAAGAGAAAGTTTTGGCCGAGAGATTTTTTCGGCGTCAGGCCATGCTTGCGGATGACCTCCCGCAGCGGCGGCAGGTCATCGAGTTGTGCCATTATTTTGCCGGTACCAGGGTCGGCGCGGTCGCCGAAAGGCGCGCGGCAAGCGATATAGAGGCGACCAGGCTGGAAGGGTCTGCCGTGCCTTTGCCAGCAATGTCGAAGGCTGTGCCGTGGTCGGGAGACGTGCGCACGAACGGCAAGCCGAGCGTAACGTTGACCGCATGATCGAATGCCAGCGTCTTGATGGGGATCAGCGCCTGGTCGTGATACATGCATAGAGCAACGTCGTAAGTCGCGCGCGCTCGTTCGTGAAAGAGCGTGTCGGCAGGAAGAGGGCCAACAGCATCGATCCCTTCGGCGCGCAGACGTTCGACGGCCGGCGCGACAATTGCGGAATCTTCCTCACCAAGTGCGCCATCTTCGCCGGCATGCGGATTAAGTCCAGCGACGGCGAGACGCGGGCGCAGAATGCCGAAACGCTTGGTAAGATCGTGCGCGGTTATACGTCCGGTCTCGACCACAAGCTCGAAGGTCAGTCTTGAAACGACATCCTTGAGCGGCAAGTGGATCGTTACCGGCACGACGGCGAGCTCCGGCGACCAAAGCATCATTACCGGACGGCTGGCTTTTCCGATTGCTTCCTCTGCCAACTTGGCAAGAAACTCCGTGTGGCCCGGCTCGGCGAAACCCGATCGATAAAGCACGTTCTTTGCGACCGGATTGGTGACGATCCCCGCCGCCTGACCCGCGAGTACGTCCGAGACAGCCCGACGGATAGAAGCGATAGCGGCCGGCGCGCTCGATCCGTCCGGTTTTCCAGGTGTGGCCGTCACAGGCATTTGAAGCGGTACGATTGGCAAAGCGCGCGGAAATATTTCAGCCGCTTGTGCCGGAGTTACAACGCTCAATGCGATCTCGGATCCGAGCTGGCGCGCGCGATCGCGGACAAAGTCCGGATCCCCCACGAGATAAAAAGGCGGTAGCCGGAGCTCTTCACGGCGTCGCCAAACCCTTATTGTCAATTCAGGGCCGATGCCTGCCGGCTCGCCCAGCGTCAGCGCCAGTGGAAGGCCGCCCGGTTCGCTCATTTCTGGTTCTTGTATTCAATCATCGCCGACTTGCGAATTTCGTCGAGAAACTTTTTCGACTCTGATTCGAAGCGCTTACTATAGAGCTGCTCCCGCACCTCGCGCCGCAGTGGAGATTCAGCTGTCGTTTCCTTCTTGTTGCAGACGGCGAACATCTGCAGCCCCTGCGCGGTCACTTCTGGAGCGGTCAGATGCCCCACCTCGATGTTTCCCAGAATTTCGCGCAACTGTGCAGTCAAGTCCGCCGAACTGCGCGTAATCGGCTCCCGGATGGCCACATCCCGCAGGGCGCGAGCCATGGCGAGACCTTCGTTGCAAGACACAAATCGGACGCGGAGATTGTCCGCGATGCTGCGTTTGGCTGAAATAGTGGCTTCACTCGAGCCGCGCGGAACCACGATGGTTACCGGATAGAGTGTGTAGATATAACCGACGGCTGGCGCCTCGCTTTCGCTTCGGCTCTTCAGAGCATTGGCGATATCGCTCTCGCCGACCTGCAATGACGAGCCGAACTTACCGCGGACCAATTGTTGCCAGGTCAATTCGGCGCGGATGCGTGCTTTGACTGTGTTTGGAGAAATGCCGGCGCGTTCAAGAACCTGAGAGAATTGTGGAACAGTAACGTGCTGTCGCGTTGCCATGCCTTCGAAAGCGCCATTCACCTCAGCATCTGTGACTTCGAGACCGTAAACTTTCGCTTTTGAAATTTTGAGGCGGTCGTCAATCAGATCATCAATAATCTGTTGACGCGTCGAAGTCTTGTGCGCGGCGCTCGCTTCGAGCTTCATGCGTTGTTGAATGTCGTATTCGGTTATGGGGGAGCCGTTGGCGATGACGACAACCTGCGCGGCTGCGGGGCAAGCAAGGACAATGGCGATCATCGCGCCCGCGACCCACTGACACCGCTTTACCGACACCTTCAGCATCGAGATGTTTTAGCTCCGAGCTCTAGCCCGCGTATCTTAGTTTGACGTCGGCCGACCGACCGCCTGGCCAACCGAGGTGCCACCGAGCGTTCGCAGGCTGAGTTGCAGCATGACCGTATGATTGGCCTGCACGTTTCCGCTAACGGTGTAATTGGTAATGTAGTTCAGGCCAAGGATCAGGCAATCATCTACATAGCCCACCCCAACGCGCGTTTGATCGAATTTCCCGGCATTAATGTCGTAGCGTGCCGATCCCAGTAAAACCCAGTTGGCATCAAGCTTGACCTGACCCGTTCCCAGGATGCCTTGCCGACGGTCGAGAAATCCAATCTCTGGTTGGGCGGCGTAACTGCCGTACAGCAGCGTTCCCGACCATCGATCGAAACTGACGCGGCCCTCGAGCTCGGTTCGCTGGACCTGGAAAGTATCATTGTTGAAACGGAACCGTGAGGTGAACATGTAAGCGCTGCTCGGTTGATAGGACACCCGTGCCACATAGTCAGATTTCGTCGTATCCAGGCCGCTGTCGAGACCTGTGTTAGTCGTGCCCCCCAGCGCAAACGAATTTTGCCCGAACAGATTGTACGACTGGCCGAAGAGCACGTTGACAAATCCACCTTGATTGATTTGTGCCGTGTACTGCATGCCGTAATTTGCGCGGCTACCGCCTTCGACGCGGTCCCAGCCGGAATACTTGTCGACGCGGAACAGATTGCTGTCGTCGAAGATCAGGCTTTGTGCGTCTTCAGTTGGCCATCGACCAATCTGCTGCTCGTTCGGCCGAAAGATCACTTGCGCGATCGGTTCGATCGTTTGCGTACCCCATGAGTGTATGCTGATGAACGGATATCGGTATTCGAGCCCAACGGTCGGCATTGCGCGTACGAGATTGTCGTCGCCGGGCTGAATGAAGTTGGCGACGCCAAGTTGGTCCTTGATCTGCATCGATCCCGCGTCAACCCTTACTGACGCAAATGGCGTGAACACCTGGCCAAACTGGTCGGTAATCCGGCGTCGCCATTGTGTTTCGGCCGAGAAGCGGCTGTAGGTGCCGGGCACGCCGCCCAGCAAACAGTTCGCCGTCGTTTTGATTGCGGGGTCCGCAGTCTGCGCGCAGGTCCCGTTGTTCAAAGCGCTCTGAGTTATCGCATCAAAACCGGCAGTTTGGCGCGTGAGGCTGGTGAAATTTATCCGGTAGCCAAGCTCGCCGCCAAGGATTGGACGATCAAACGTATATCTATAGTCGATCACCGGGTGAATGATCGGAATCTGGCTTTGCACGTCGGCTTCGGAGAAGCCGTAGTAGTAAATCGATCGCGCTTCAAAATAGCTGCGATTGCCGTTGCCGGTAATAAATGCCTGCGAGATTGCCTCGCTGTATGGGTTCTGGAACGGATCAGTTGTCCGGTATCTCGACAGCCGCGGATTGTAGTCCTGGAAGAACGTCTTGTCGGACAGCAGCACTCCGTCCCAGCCCCATACCCATTTATCGTTGAGCGCGAACAAGCCCGAGCTTTCCAGGTCTCCACGGAAATTGCGGTACCCAGGCGTCGTGGTGCCGTCGCTGCGAATAAAATAATCCTTGTCGAGCTGATAGATTCCTGCGGCACGAATTGAATAGGCGCCGTTGATCAGACGTTGACGAAATTCGCCTTGGAGCAATGGTCCCTGTTTGGTTGTAATCATAGGCGCGAACGTCGCGTCGTAATCCGGTGCCAGTGCCCAGTAATAGGGGACTTCAGCCGCTCCACCGTAGACCGAACTCGCCCCAATCGACGGTATGAGAAACCCGGTCTTGCGCTTGACCGTTGGATCCGGAGCCGAGAAGTAGGGCAGCCACGCAAGCGGTCGACCGAAAAATTCAAGCCGCGCGTCTTCGAAGTACATCATTTTTTCGGTCTGATCGTGAATGATGCGGGCAGCCTTGACCTGCCAGAGAGGCGGTTTCCGCGGATCGTCCTTGCACGGCGCGCAGGCCGTATAGACGCCGTTATGGAACACCGTGAAATTCCCGCTGGAACGTTCGGCACGCGAGGCGGCCATGCGGGTCTGATCGGGAGCGTCTAGGCGGAGCGAGTCAACAAATCCATCGCGGTAGTCGTCCGACAAATCCATGATCTCGCCGTAGGTGACTTTGCCATCCTGCTCGGTGAGCCTGACATTGCCTTCGGCGTGAAGCCGCTTGGTCTTTTGATCGTAGACAACCCGGTTCGCTTCAAGAGTCGATCCACCATAATAGATCTGCACGTTGCCAACGGCGGCAACGCGGTTGTTTGTGTAGTCGTAGTCGACCTCGTCCGCCCGAACGAGCATCTGCTTTTGCCCGGATTTTTCCCGCTCCAGCTGAATCTTGGATTTTCTGGGCGGCGGCGGTCGCTGCGGAAATTGCAGCTCTTGCGCTGGCGCAGACACAACCAGCCCGTCGAAGGCTAACAGGCCCAGGAAGACGGCAAGCATCGTCAGGCCACGGCAATACGTCCGCGGCCCTGATGGACGAGTGCTAAAAAGCCCCGCCATCACCCGTCCTCCTGGTACAACAACGCTACACATCCCGTGACGCCGCCGACGAACACGGGTAGCCAAGCTGCTGCCACAGGGTGCATCAGCTCAGCCTTGCTCAAATCTTCAGTCACTTTCGACAAAACGTAAAGCAGAAACCCGGCGGCTATGCCACTTAAAACCATTTTCTGGATCCCGCCGAAGCGGAAGAAGCGTAGACTTACAGCAGCTGCAAGAAGAACCATCGCAGCAAGCAAAAAAGGTCGGGCCAAAAGCTTTTGAAACTGTAATCTGTAGCCGGCCGCTACGAGTCCCGCGTGCTCAGCGATCTGGATATACACGGGAAGATCCCAGAATGGGACCGTTTCGGGTGTGGCAAAGCTTTCGCGAACTTGCTCGGGGGTGAGGCTAGTCTTGAGCCGGTATTCGGGCTCGATAGTGGGAACGGTGCCGAGCACATAAATGCGGGTATCCCGCAAAAGCCATGCGCCGGGGACCAGAACGGCGGCGCGGGCTTCGATCCGCTGTTTGAAGCGGCCATCGATGTCGAACACGTAAATCGACACGCCATTGAGATTGATGCCTTGGTCGCGGCTTCCCGCTGCGTTGATGATCGCCTGCCCTTCGTCAGTGCGTTGATTCATCCAGAAGGTGCCGCCGCTCCGGCCGGCCGCAGTGGCAGTCTGCCCGAAAAGTTCAGCCTCGAAGCGCTTCGAGCGCTCCTGCAAAGTGGCGGATATTGGATTGTAAATGGCGGTGGCGATGATACCGAAAACGAACGCGGTCACGACAGCGGGCATCACAAATTGCCATGCGGACATGCCAGCTGACCGGGCAACCACCAGTTCGAGTCGTCGAGACAAGTTGAGATAGCAAGACATAGCACCGATCAGCACGCAGAACGGCAGAATGCGTTCGACGACTTGTGGTACGCGATATAACGATGTCTTTGCGACAAGTGCGGCCGACACATTTGGAATATCGCCGGCACGCCGCATCAGCTCGATGTAGTCGATCAACGCGACCAGCGCGAATATGCCGACAAAGACCACCAGCACTGCGTTGACAAATCGCAGCCCGAAGTACCTTGCAAGTGTTCCGGCAATGATCTGCATAGTGGTCACATCACGGCGCAACGAAGCGTCGCCCCAAACGCTCGGTGAGCGCAGCGAGCCAGTCGGAAATGAACGCGGGGGGTTCAATGATCAGGCCGCGGCGTATGACATACAGGCCAGCGCCAACCGCAGCGGCCAAAGTCAGATACTGCAGCGCGAGCACCCAGGGGATGGCAGCGCCGAAGACGGTCGAGGCAAATCCAATCAGGCGCAGCAGGGCAACGCCACCGACTGCGCCAAGCATCGACAATGTGCGGCTCTGGCGGGTTGTACGGGGGGCGCCCAGGTAGGCATAGGCGATGACGACGAATGCGAGCGGGTAAAGCGGCGCCATTAGTCGGTCGTGCAATTCGGCCCTGAACTGGCCCGGCTGCTCTACGTAAGACGGGTCCTTCGGATCAGGAAACAGCAGCTGCCAGAGGTAACGCTCGCGGATCGAGTATTTGGCCGACTGCGCTCCGCCAGCGAATTGCGATAGATCGAAGGCATAGCGATCGAAGACGACCATTGCGGGATCGCGCTGGCCGGTCTCTTGCCGCTGGACGATACCCTTTTGAAGGACCAGGTAGGTTCCGCTATCGTTGTCCAGCAGTTCGCCATTTTCCGAAAGAACCGTAATGCGTTCGTTCGGATTGCGTCGATCGTCAAGAAATATTCCGGCCAGCTGACCGTTCGGGCGCCGCTCACGGATATGGATGGTCACGCCGTTTTCAATCGGCGTAAAACGCCCCGGTTGAACGATACTGCTCACGACGTTGGCGCGAACTTCGGTCAGCCAATCGCGCAGCATGCGAAGGCCTTTTGGAGCGAAGTAGGCGCTGATCGCGCCGACGAGCAGCGACACCACGAGAGCGGCAGCCATGAACGCGCGGAACAAAACCCAAGGCGACATGCCTGCCGCGTTCATCACGATGATTTCTGAATCGTTGGACAATTTGTTGAGCACATGCGCGACCGCGATCAGCAACGCGATCGGCGCAATCACAAGGACCAGCAGGGGTATGATCAGGCCGGTGATCCCGACGAAGACAAGGATCGTCTGCCCCTGGCTTGTCATGATATCGATGTCGCGCAACGCCTGCGTTACCCAGATCACGGCGGTCAGGCTGACCAGCACGATCAGGAACGCACCCAGCGTGGTGCGAAAAATGTATCCGTTGATGGACCCCATCCGCAGCATCGTCCCCTGATCCGGCATAAACCGGACCCCGCGCTTGGTTTCCCCGACCAGGCGCCGAGTGCTTTCAAACTTAAAACTCAACCCCGTCAGACTTACCTTGATCGCCTGACAAAATGGCCGGGCAAAGGCAAAGCCGTTGAACATGCACAACAAAATGTAAAAACCGCGGGTGCGGCGGATGCGTGTTGTCGGCTGGGCCATTGGGCGATAAAGGTATTTTGGTACCGTAGGTTTTGGATGATTTCGTCACCGAATTGACCGGGTCCGCGAGGAAAACGCTGGAAATCCGGACAATTGGGCTTTGCAGGGCCCGTTAGCCGGCGCCATATGGACCAACACATCCCGCCCGCCACACGCCCCTGTCAGCAAAGGACCCTTTTTCGATGCCCACCGCTTTGAAGCTCGGTTTTGGCCCCTTTGCGACCCCCTCAAAAGGCGTGTTGATCGTGTTTTGCGACGAGGGCCTGAAATTCGGTCCGGCGACACGCAAGGCTCTTGGGGCGGCGGCCGATACCGTGTCGCGCGCCGCGAAGGCAGAACGGTTCACAGGGAAGAAAAGCTCGACCCTGGATCTCGTTATGCCGGCTGGGCTCAAGGCGACGCGCTTGGCCGTGATTGGCGTAGGAAAGGTCGCCGAACTCACGCCAAAGGACTTCATCCGGCTCGGAGGTCTTGCGATCGGCAGGCTGCCGAGCTCGACCGCCGACGCCAGTATCTTCGCCGAACTGCCGGGCGGCGCCATGCGGGTGGAGCAGGCGGCGGATCTGGCGGAAGGGGCGCGCCTGCGCGCCTATGCATTCGATCGCTACAAGACCAAACGCAAGGAGGACGAAAAGCCGCCTGCTGTTCGAAATGTGACCATCGCGGTCGGCGATATTGCGGCTGTGCGCAAAGCGGATGCGCCACGGGTGGCGGTTTCCGACGGCGTCGTACTGGCCCGAGATCTGGTCAACGAACCCGCCAATATCCTTTACCCGGAAGAATTCGCACGCCGTGTAGGGGCCCTGAAAAGGCTTCGCGTCGCCGTCGAAGCTCTTGACGTCAAGGCGATGAAAAAACTCGGCATGAACGCTCTTCTCGGCGTCGGTCAAGGTTCGACACGCGAGAGTCGCGTCGTGGTGATGCGTTGGAATGGCGGAAGAGCGGGGGAGGCTCCGGTTGCATTCATCGGCAAGGGCGTCTGCTTCGACACCGGAGGAATTTCTATCAAGCCCGCCTCCAACATGGAGGATATGAAAGGCGACATGGCAGGCGCCGCCTGCGTCGTCGGGTTGATGCATGCCCTTGCCGCACGCAAGGCGCGGGTGAATGCCGTTGGGCTCATTGGCTTGGTCGAAAATATGCCGGATGGCAACGCGCAGCGTCCCGGTGACATCGTCAAATCTATGTCGGGACAGACGATCGAGATCATCAATACCGATGCGGAGGGCCGGCTCGTTCTTGCAGATGTGATTTGGTACGCGGCGCAACGCTTTAAGCCGAAATTTATGGTGGATCTGGCCACCCTGACCGGTGCGATCATGGTCGCACTGGGGCAGGAATACGCCGGCATGTTTTCGAACAACGATCAGCTTGCCGAGCGCTTGACGAAGGCAGGAAATGAGACAGGAGAGCTGGTCTGGCGGATGCCGCTAGCGCCTGAGTACGACAAGATGATCGACTCTAAATTTGCCGACATGAAGAACACGGGCGGCAGCCGCTGGGGCGGCGCCATCACGGCGGCTCAGTTCATCAAACGTTTCGTCGACGACAAGATTCCCTGGGCTCACCTCGACATCGCCGGAACAGGCTTCGACTCGCGCCAAACAGACATCAACAAAAGTTGGGGTTCCGGTTGGGGTGTGCGGCTTCTCGACCGGCTCGTTGCGGACCACTACGAAAAGTAGTTGGCGGGCACGTTCTCCTATGACCGAGATTTTATTTTACCATTTGCAAGGGCAGAAACTCGAAAACGTATTGCCGGCGCTGCTCGAGAAGTCACTGGAGCGAGGCTGGAAAGTCGTGGTGCAAGGTTCGACCGAGGAGCGCATCGAAGCGCTTGACGCGCATTTATGGACCTACCGCGACGATGGCTTTCTCCCGCACGGTACATGGCGCGAAGCCGAGGCGGCACAGCAACCGGTGTTGCTCACCGCCAAGGACGACAATCCAAATGGCGCGACGGTACGCTTCCTGGTCGATCGCGCACCGCTACCGGCTGACGTCGAACGGTACCAGCGGATCGTCCTGCTTTTCGATGGCGAAGACGACG
>Ga0070670_100006335_pt1 | contig 10015 bp, 5 predicted proteins | sample KBSS63metaG_FD_64665 | JGI IMG/M metagenome (GOLD analysis project Ga0070670, IMG submission 64665) | Switchgrass rhizosphere microbial communities from Kellogg Biological Station, Michigan, USA - KBS S6-3 metaG | ecosystem: Host-associated > Plants > Roots > Rhizosphere > Soil ... | reverse complement strand
ACCTGCTGCGTGCCTGGACCAAGGATCGTGTTGCGACCCGCGGAGCCGAACGCATTGGTCGCGGGCACGGTAAATGCCGACGTGTTGAAGAACCGAAGCAGCGTGGGCTCATCGATCGAGATCGGCACCCCTGTGTAGTCAGCCCTCAGCGTTCCGTTGGTGCCGCGTGCCGCATCCGACGTCGCACTGAGGAGACGCGCTGTGAACGGCGTACCGGAATCCACCGCGAACGACATCGACACGGCCCAGTCCCTCAGGAGCGCAGACCATGTGCCATCCCCGTTGAGCCAGCGGCGATTTGGCCCGAACGGGAATTCAACGAACAGGTTTCCCGCAACCTGATGCCGTCGATCGAAACTCGAGAGCCCCCATTCGGCATCCAGATCCTGATCGTTTTGCGCCACCACGCGCCCGCCGCCTCCGATCGTCGAGGCATCGTCGATCGACTTCGCAAACGTGTAGCTGACGCTGCCAGCGACGCCTCTGGCCTGCTGCTTGCGCAGTCGCACGGTGGCCGCGTGCAGGATCGAATCGCCTTCCGAGGTCTGCCACAGAAATGGTTGCACGCCGTCGATCCGCAGCCCGTCCGGATCGCGATTCGGGGCGCGGATGACGTCGAGATGCGTGCCTTGTGTACCTGTATACCCACCACCCAGTTGCCATCCGCGACCGAGGTTGTGATTGACATCAAGATTCCACGTCTTGATGACGCCGAGCTGATAGTTCTTGTCCACGCCGAAGTTGTTCGTGGTCGTGGAGTCATCCACGGTTACGAACGCATCCGACAGCGCGAGCGGGTCGGCAAGCGATCCGATGCTCGTGTTCGTGACCGCAAACGGCGGCTGCGCGATCAACTGACGCGCGATCGTGGCGTATGAGCCGTTATTGAAGCTCCTGCCGAATCCTCCGCGAAGGACGGTGCGAGAATTCACCCGCCACGCGACGCCGACGCGCGGCGCGAGGTTGTTGTAGTCGGCGTTGATGAGACTCGATGGAAACGGTCCAGTGAACTGACCTGTGCCTCCCGCAATGACGGGGGCCGCAGCCGTGAACCCGGGTGCGACATCCAGATTCACCATGCGGTTGTGCGCCTCGGTGTACGGACTCACGGCCTCGTACCGTGCACCGAGGTTCAACGTCAGATTTCCGCGGACGCGCCAGTCGTCCTGCACGAACACGCTGAAGGCACGTCCACTCAACGCCACATCGCCGGCGTACTGCACCGACGCCTGTTGCGGAAGCCCGAGAAGGAAATCGGCAAAGTCGAGGCCGTAGGACGGAACAACTGGACTCGCCGCCGAATAGAGTCCGGTGAAGACGTACGACCCTCGCGCATCCCCGGTGGTGATGCCACCCGAGCGATCGAGCCGCGCGTCCCCTCCGGCTCGAAACGTATGGGACCGGAGCGGGTGCGTCATCGTGTAGCCGATCTGAATGCGCCGGTCGCTGCGGTCGTCCGGAGCCACATCGCGCAGACCGGTCAGACTCGCGAACGAGAGATTCGGAACGCCCCACTGCGAGGGGTCCGTCGCGATGCCACTGATCCCCGCGTAGCCGGCGACGTCAATCGCACCGGCAAATCCGTTACGAATCGCCGTGCTCGATCGAGTCGCCGTGACTTGAAGGTTGTGTATCGAGCGCCCGCGCAGGATGTTCAACGACACAGGCACCGACCACATCGATCCGTTGTTCGTCCCGCCCAGCAGCGGGAACACGTTCACGATGTCTGCGAGGTTCCTGCGGTACTGCAGCTGCGCGTTGAGGACAACGGCGGTACCGGATCGACCTCCGCGCCGGCCACCACCACGGCCGAAACCGGCGCCGCGTCCGCCGCCACCGGCGCCTCCGCGACGCCCGGGCGTTCCGGAAAAGTTGTGCGTCACGCGCGCGTTGAACTGATCGGACGTGGACAGCGCTGCGACGCCTCGCCTGTAGTTCTGCGTCGCACCCGGAAGATTCGGTAACGGAAAGAACTGCAGCAGGGCCACCGCCGATGGATCGAGACGACTTTGCGGAATCTGACCATTGGGGAATGGCATCCCCGTGGTCGGATCGATCGGGCTGATCGACAGACTCGAAAGGTCGCCTGCCCGCATCGCCGCACTGGGAACTGTGGCGTACTGATCGACCAAGTTGTTCGAGCGATTGCCGCCGTAGTTGACGAAGAACGTCGTGCGCGCGCCGTCGTACACGCCCGGGATGCGCAGAGGGCCGCCGAGCGTCGCTCCGAACTGCTGGCGCGCGTAGGTTGGATCCGCCTGCGAATTCGCGCGAAGTGGATAGGGCGCGGCATCCAGGACGGAGCCGCCGAAGTTGTAGTTCGCCGATCCCTGGAGCGCGTTGCCGCCCCGCCCTCGCCCGAGAAAACCACCGCCGCGTCCTCCAAACCCTCCTGGTCCGCCTTGAGGGCCAGGGCCAAATCCACCGGGACCACCAAAGCCGCCCTGCGCGCCAGCAAACGCGCCAGGCGCGCCTCCTGGTCCACCGAAACGCGCACCGAATCCCTCGGGCGCCTGCGCGCCCGCCGCCGCGAACTCCCCTCGCCCCAGGGCCTCGAGTCGATCGCGCAGTTGTCCTCGATCGACGTTGACCGCTTCACCGGTCACCGCCACCACACTCGTCGCCGCTTCAGTCGAGAAACCGGGAGGCAGCAGTCGCGTCGCCGGATCCGCTTCGTCAATCGAGATCGAAGCGTTGTCGGCCGCCGCTGCAGCGTTCGACTGAACGAGCTGCAGTTGCGAGAAACGCGGCTGGCCGCCTTGCTGACCAGCAGCACCAGGCAACCGGTTTGGCCTGCGAAGCGAGCTCGGTGCTTCTACGAGCGGACCAGATTGCTGGCTCGCGACGGACTGCGCACGTGACGCCAGCGCCAACTGAACGTCGAGAGGGACCTCACACGAATCGGCCGAGACCGTCAGCGTCTGCTCGAAGCGCGCGAACGCGGCGAGCTCCGCCGATACGATGAACTCCCCTTCATTGATTCGGAGTCGATACGCGCCGTTCGTGTCCGTGGACGTTGCCGCGACGACCTGACCTTCGCGGGTCGCGGTCACCGACACACCTGGCAGCGCGGTTCCGGAGCTCAACACACGGCCTGTGATCACACAGCCAGGGCGCGACGTCTGTCCCGGCAGAGCCAGGAGCACCCCTCCGCCCAGGAGGACCAGGCTCGTCAGCGCAACGATGACCCTCGAATGCGCTTTCATTGGCCGAATGTGCCCATGATGATCCAAGGCATCGTGGCAACGGCGTGAAAATGCGGCTGCCATCATTTCGTCACTTGTGAATCACAGTCCTACCACGACCGAGCGCTAGACTGGGGACTGTGGCTAGCCCAGTCAGTCCGCGTCCGACCGTCCTCGTCGTCGAGGACGAGGCCAACATCCGAGAGCTCGTCGGCCTGCATCTTCGGCTCGAAGAGCTCATACCCGTCGAATCCTGTGACGGAGACAGCGGCCTTTCCGCCGCCCGCGCGCGCAAATTCGATCTGATCATTCTCGACCTGATGCTCCCGGGCCTCGACGGCGTCACCGTGTGCCGCGCCATCCGGCGCGATTCACCAAACGCCGACACACCGATCCTTATGCTGACCGCCCGGCGCGAAGAGTCCGACAAGGTGCTCGGTCTCGACAGCGGCGCCGACGACTACCTGACGAAACCCTTCGGCATTCGAGAACTCCTCGCGCGTGTCAGAGCGCTGCTTCGTCGCGGCGAAGTCTCGCAGGCCCGTGCGGCTGCTGGTGCGAGCACAGGACCAGTCAGCTACAAACACATTCAGGTCGATCCGGCGCGCAGACGTGTCAGGGTTGGCAGCCGCGATGTCGGGCTGACCTTCAACGAGTTCGAATTGCTGTACGTTCTCATCAGCAATCCCGGTATCGTCTTCAGCCGGGAGTCGCTGCTCAGCAAGGTATGGAAGGACCAGACGTTCGTGACCGTCCGCAGCGTGGATACGCTGGTGAAACGGTTGCGCAAGAAGATCGAGTCACAGCCCGCCGATCCAGACGTGATCCTGACTGTGTGGGGGGCCGGCTACAAGGCGGCTGATGTCTAGGCTCCAGTGGCACCGGAGTCTGTACTGGCGCATTGCGCTGGGACTCTTCGCGTTCCTCGCCTTGATGCTTGCCGCCCAGGGCGCGCTCTTCCTCTGGATGACGGATCGCATTGCCGGGTCGATGCCGGCGCGATCGCCACGTCGCCTCGCCGAGCTCGTCGCGACAGACGTCAGTGCCGCGATGAACGTCAACGCAAACCTCGATCTTCACAGCTATCTCCCTGAGCAGTTCGGCGAGATCCTCCAGACGTTCGTCGTCATCATGCGAGACGGACGCACGTTCTCGAATCACAACGATGTACCCGAGGCGCTGCTCGAAGCCGTTCGAGAAGAGCAGCGATTCATGAACGAACGGCCGCGAGGCTTCGGGCGTCGCGGTGACGGCCCCGGGCCGTTCGGAGGCGGGCCGGGCGGGCGGTTCGGTGGCGGGCCGGGCGGTGTCGATCCGGGCGGACCGTTCGACGCCGGCCCCGGCCCTCCTCGCCCACGCCCCCCGGACGGCGAACCGCGCGAGCCCGATGGCGATCGTCCTCCCCCACGACGGCCGCCGCGTCGAGGAGAATTCGCGCCGATTGTCGTCAGCGGTATGCCGATCGCCCGCGTCATCGTGCTGCCGGGCGGCCCCTCGTTCTGGAGAATCCTCACGAGGCTTGGTCCGACGATGGCGCCTGTGGCGGCGGGGGTGCTCGGCGTCGGCATGATCGTGATCGCGTTCGTGGTGTTCGGTCCCGCGCGGCGGCGGCTCCTGGCTGTTCAAGACGCAACCGAGCGGCTCGGGGCCGGCGATCTGGACGCACGCGCGCCTGACAACGGCGGCGACGAGGTTGCGGCGGTTGCGCGATCGTTCAACAAGATGGCTGTGGAACTCGCGAGCCGTGCGCGCGCGCTTGACGCGTCCGACAACGCCCGCCGTCAGTTGCTCGCCGATGTCTCGCACGAGTTGATGACGCCGCTCACTGCGATGCGTGGCTACATCGAGACGCTCGGCATGTCCGAACTGAAACTGGACTCGCCCACTCGTGAACGCTACCTGCGCATCGTCACCGACGAGACCCATCGCCTCGAGAGCATCATTGGCGACCTGCTCGACCTCGCGCGCCTCGAAGGAGGCGGCACCTTGATGCGTCGAGAGCGCGTGGACGTGAAAGCGATCTTCGCGCGCGTGGCCGCGCGCCATGAACGCGAATTGCAGGAGCGAGGCGTGCGGCTCGTTCAGCGCGTCGAGCATGGTGCGGAGGTTGTTGTCGGCGACCCGGATCGGCTCGAGCAGGCGTTGCAGAACCTGGCCGCGAACGCACTGCGACACGCGCCCGAGGGTGGCGAGATTGTCCTGAGTAGCTCCGTGGGGCCGGACGGCTCGATGCTGAGCGTTCGTGATACCGGACCAGGAATACCTGAGGAGCACCTGCCACTGATCTTCGAGCGCTTCTACAAGGTTGACGCGGCACGCAAGGCAGCGGGGGGCAGCGGTCTCGGGCTGTCGATCGTCAAGGCGATCGTCGAGCGCCACGGCGGCCGCATCAGCGCGAGAAATGACAACGGTGCGGTGTTCGAGATCGTTCTCCCGCCCGCGACGGATCCCGTCTCCGCATCATGACAGCTGTCGCCGTGTGGCGACGCGTCCGCACGGTTTCTCACTCCAGTTACAATGAAATCCGGCTTACGGTCGCGGCACGACCGTTGCCTGCGTCATCAGTGGGATTGATCCCGGAGGTCATCGTGACCCTAGGCAAACGAACCACTGCTCCTGCCGTCATAGCAGCTGCCATCCTCTTACTGCCCGGGCTTGCCCAGGCACAACGACAGGCAACATCACGACAGGCGGTGGCGCGTCCAGTTCCTGCCCGGCCGGTTTATGGCGGCGGCGTCTATCGCGGGCCGGCGGTCTATCGACCTTATTACGCCAGCCCATATTGGTACGGCGGGTACTACCCGTACTACGGATACGGCTACCCGTTCGCCTTCTCGGTTGGATTCGGATGTTGTGGGTATCCGTACTACGGGTACCCGTATTACGGCTATCCGTACGGCTACGCCTACGACAACAGCGCGTCGCTACGTCTGCAGGTGAGTCCTCGTGAAGCCGAGGTCTTCATCGACGGCTACTACGCGGGCACGGTCGATGACTTCGACGGTACCTTCCAGCGTCTGCACGTCGAACCTGGCGACCACGAGCTCGAAGTCTTCATGCCCGGCCATCGCAGCTACCAGCAAAAGGTCTATCTGCAACCGGGAAAGACATTCAACGTGCGTCACGAGATGGAGCAGCTCGGGCCAGGCGAGGCCGAACCCGCGCGACCTGTCGTCAAGTCTCGACCCACGGGTCCACCTTCATCGAGGTCCAGGCGCCATGCGCCGAACGAGCCGAGAGAAGGCGATCCGGGCGCGGCAGGTCCGGAAGAAAATTTGGAACGAGCACCTGAGCGAGGTCCGCGCTCGGAGTTCGGTTCGCTCGCGCTACGCGTGCAGCCCGGCGACGCACGCATCACGATTGATGGTGAGCCGTGGGAGAACTCCGGGGACAACGAACGGTTCGTCCTTCAGCTTGGACCCGGCGTTCACAACGTGCAGATTCGCAAGGACGGGTATCGAACCTACATGACCGATATCACCGTGCGCCCCGGCGAGACCACGACGCTCAATGTAGCGATGACGCCCAATAAGTAGGCAGTAGGCAGTAGGCAGTAAGCGGTAGGCAGTAAGCGGTAAGCGGTAAGCGGTAAGAGCATTTGGTTCTCGCCGCCTACGGCCTACTGCCCACCACAGACGAAGTTACCAGCATCATCAACGCTGCCGGTCCCCTTGTATTTCGCCACACCAGGCCACGCACACAGCGGTCGCGTGCGATCGGCTTTGCCATCGCGAACGCGAGAGGCGCTCACCTGCTCAGGCGCTTTGCCGCCGTCTCTCCAGGCATCGAGCGCAGCAACCATGTCGAACGTGCTCGTGCCGTTTCCGCCACCGCAGTGACCCATGCCCGGCACCATGAAGACTCGCACCGAGTCTTTCGCGCCGCTCGTCTTCTGTTGAATCTGCCCGTAGTACTTCACCAGGTTGCCAGGTGGAATGCCTGGCTCGGCCCAGCCCTGATACATGATCAGTTTGCCGCCGCGTTTTGTGAAGTGGCTGAGATCCGTGTCGGTCGCATCGAAGACAAGATTGCCGCCCTTGCTCGCGCGCTCCACATCGGAGTCATAGTTCAACGTCTTCGGATCCCAGTTGGGATCCTTGAAGACGATGTACTTGAAGTAGTCGACGGCGTAACTTACCGGCACTGGATTCCAACCAAGCTCGCTGCCCCGCTCGAGCCCAGCGAAGATGTGATGCCCCGTTCGTGGATTCGAAGGACCCGCGTAGATTCGTCGGACGCCGTCCACTTGTTCCTGCGTGAGGCAGGACGCACTGTCGGCTCCCTGCTTGCAGGCCAGCACCTGGGGATCGAACGTGCAGGCGAGCGGATTCTCGAGCACGCCATCCTTCGCGCCGTCGAGCTCGTCGCACGCGTTGAGCACGGCGTCGTGCAGCATCGTCAGCTTCTCGCGCGGAAGCGCGGACGCCGGATCGGCGAGCGCCTGAGAGAACCAGATCTGACCAAAGGCCTGTGTGGACGTGTGGCTCGCAGGTGCCCCGCCGACGATGCCATCGAAGTCCTCGGGATAGCGCTGGGCGGCCGTGACCGCCTGACGACCACCTGTCGAACATCCATTGAAGTACGAGAGCTTCGGCGCGTTGCCGAACAACCCCATCACCGTCGCCTTCGCGGCGACCGCCGTCTCGTGAATCGCTCGATGCGCAAAATCGATCAGCGCATCGTCATTCGCAAACGTGTTGGTCGATGGCCCTGTGTGTCCGGTGTCGGTGCTGGCTGCCGCGTAGCCGGCCGCAAGCGCGTTCGCCATCGCGGGATAGCTGATGGTGCCCGCGAATCCGCCATTCCCAACCACCTGCAGCTTGCCATTCCAGCCGGACGAAGGCAGCCAGACCTCCGCTTTGATGTCGGACTGCGCGCCGGGCTTGAGTGTCACGGCAACGCGACAAAACGATCCGAGTTTCGCGAATGGATTCTGGCCTCCAGGCGGGACACCCGCTCGTCCGCCTGGCGGAGCGAAGGAACCTGTCGCGACCGTCTGCGCAAGCGTCACGGTGCCGTGCGGGACGGCGAGTGACGCGAGGCTCTCGCACGTCGCTGCGGATGCCGACGATGCCCACGGAGCCAAGACTCCAGCGAAGATTGTTATAAGGGCGCTTCGAGTCCGTCTCATGCGGCGGAGTGTAGCCCAGTTTCTGGTACGCTGAGTGTGTGTCTCAGCCAATCCCTCATCTTCAGGTCAGCCTTCCGCGTCGTCGAGCGATAACCGCCGGACTCCTTCTCGGAATGAGCCTCGGTGCGCTCGAGGCGACAGTCGTCAGCACGGCGATGCCAACCGTCATCGCGACACTGGGAGGGCTGGCTCACTACAGCTGGGTGTTCTCCGCATACCTGCTCACGTCAACAGCCTCAGTTCCGATCTGGGGACGTCTTTCCGATCTATACGGCCGGCGTCGCATGTATCTGCTCGGCGTCGCTGTCTTCCTGGTCGGTTCGGTGATGTCTGGTGCGGCTACGAGCATGTTCACGCTGATTGCGGCGCGAGCGATTCAGGGACTCGGCGCGGGCGCCATCATCCCGATGAGCATGACGATCGTTGGCGAGCTCTACACGCTGGCGGAACGCGCACGGACACAGGCACTCTTCAGCGGCGTCTGGGGTGTGGCGTCGATTGCCGGCCCGCTCGTCGGTGGATACGTCACCGACGCACTGTCGTGGCGTTGGGTCTTCTATCTGAACGTGCCGTTCGGATTCTGCTGCATGGCCGTGATCGCGCTCGCATATCCCGCCGCACGACTCACGCGGCAGGTACAAGTTGACTGGCTCGGTGCGGCGCTGCTCTTCTCAGGCATCAGCACGCTGCTGATCGCGATCGGTGGCGACGCCGGGTCGTCCCTGCTGTGGCTTGCCGCCACGGTCGTCCTGCTGGGAGGCTTCGTCGTCGCTCAGCGTCGAGCCGCGGAGCCGATTCTTCCGCTCTCGCTCATTCGACTGCCGGTTATCTCGCGCACGATCGTCGTGGTCTTCCTGGTCGGCATCGCAATGTTTGGCGCCATCGCGTTCATCCCGCTCTTCGTGCAGAGCGTCCAGGGCGGTACTGCGACACAGGCGGGACAGGTGCTCACGCCGCTGTTTCTCGGCTGGGTCGTGATGTCGATTGTCGGCGCGCGCATCACCGTGCGAATCGGGTACCGGGTGTCGGCGATCGGAGGCAGCATCCTGATGACCGCAGGGTTCCTCGGGCTCAGCTTGCTCGACAGCCATTCGCCGCGAATGACGCTGCTCGTGAGCTGCACGATTCTCGGCGCGGGAATGGGCATGCAGATGCTGTCGCTGCTGCTTGCGGTTCAACACGCCGTCGATCGCTCGCAGCTCGGGCTCGCCACTTCGCTCAACCAGTTCTCACGCAGTGTCGGCGCAGCACTCGGTGTGTCCGCGATGGGCGCGATCCTCGCGCGCGGCCTCACCGGACTCGCACTGCCCGGTGGCGCGGAGAGTGCGCTGGCGTCCGGCGCCATCGCGCTGTCCGGACCGATGCGCGATCAGTTCGCTGGCGCGCTGCATCGCGTGTTCATCGCGGGCGCCGTCGTCTCAGGCGTTGGTCTCCTGGCGACGATGTTTCTGCCGCCTGTGAGCTTCTCGCACGGTGTGCCCGCGGCTGCCGGCGAGCAGATGCTCGAAGCGGAGATGACGAATCTCCAGCCCGAAGACGAGCCGATCGCGATCAACGAATAGAACTGCATCAACTCCCAACTTCCAACTCCCAACTTCCAATCCAAGTTGGGAGTTCTTGGGAATTGGGAGTTGGGAATTGGGAATTGACGAATGGAACAACGACAGTTGGGAGCTTCGGGCCTGATGGTGCCTGTTCT
>Ga0070670_100006326_pt1 | contig 10021 bp, 11 predicted proteins | sample KBSS63metaG_FD_64665 | JGI IMG/M metagenome (GOLD analysis project Ga0070670, IMG submission 64665) | Switchgrass rhizosphere microbial communities from Kellogg Biological Station, Michigan, USA - KBS S6-3 metaG | ecosystem: Host-associated > Plants > Roots > Rhizosphere > Soil ... | reverse complement strand
CGCCGCACGCGCCGGCGTCTTCATGACGCCGCATGGCCCCGTACACACGCCAGCGTTCATGGCCGTCGGCACGCTCGCAACCGTGAAAGCGCTCGACCCGATGGAGCTCACGACGATCGGGTGTCAGATGATCCTCGCGAACACGTATCACCTGCACCTTCGTCCCGGCGAGGACGTCATCGAAGCGCTTGGCGGCGTGCACCGGTTCATGGGCTGGAACGGCCCGATGCTCACGGACTCCGGCGGATTCCAGGTGTTCTCGCTCGAGTCGCTGCGCACGATCTCGGAAGATGGCGTGGAATTCCGCAGCCACATCGACGGCTCGAAGCATCGCTTCACACCGGAGTCGGTGATGCACATCGAGCGAAGCCTCGGGGCGGATGTGATCATGCAATTCGATCACGTGATTCCGGGACAATCGGACGAAGCGGCCGCGCGCGATGCGAGCGAGCGAAGCATTAGATGGCTGGGTCGCTGCAAAGCAGAGTTGGAACGAATCGGGAATCGGCGGGCGCCCGCGATCAGCGGGCAGATGGGAATCGGGAATCGGGTCAGCAGTTCGATTCCCGATTCCCGATTCCCGATTCCCGAGCAGACGCTTTTCCCAATTGTCCAAGGGGGTATCCACGCGACGCTGAGACGAGAAGCGGCGCGCGCGATTCGCTCCATTGGCGATTGGACCGGCTACGGCATCGGCGGTCTCTCGGTCGGCGAATCGAAGCCCGACATGTACGCGATGCTCGAGGTCGTGAACGACGAGCTACCCGTCGACCGCCCGCGCTACCTCATGGGCGTCGGGTTCCCGGAGGACCTCGTCGAGGGCGTGAAGCGCGGCGTCGACATGTTCGACTGCGTGGCCCCCACGCGCATGGGGCGGAATGGCACGGCGTTCACCAGCGACGGCCGCGTCAACGTCCGGCGCGCCGAATTCCGCGTCGACGCGCGACCGCTCGATGAGACGTGCGACTGCCCCACATGCACGCGGTTTTCCCGGGCGTACCTGCGGCACCTGTTCGTGGCCGATGAGATCCTGGGCCTGCGCCTTCTCTCGCTGCACAATGTACATTTCCTCGTCGCCTTGATGCGCCGCGCGCGCGCCGCGATTGCCGACGGCAGCTTCGACGCCTGGAGCCGCGACTGGCTGGCCCGTTACCACTCCCGACCCGCACCGGTTCCATGACCGCATTGTTTGCCCTCGCCGTCGTCCAGGCGTCCCCCGTCGGCGGGCGCTCGTCGCTGCTGCCGTTCGTGTTTCAGGTCGTCGCGATCTTCGCGATCTTCTACTTCGTGATGATCCGACCGCAGCAGAAGCAGCGCAAAGATCACGAGGAGCGGCTGCGCAACCTCAAGCGCGGCGATGAGGTCGTCACGTCGGGCGGCATCATCGGAAAGGTGCTCCACATCAGCGAGACCGCACGCGACGGCAAGTCCGGGGCGACGATGGATGACCGGATCACGATCAAGTCGGACGAGTCACGACTCATCGTCGAGCGCGGCCGCATCGCGCGAGTGTTGACGGCAGCGGAGCCCGCCGCGCAAACTGCCGCCACTAGCAAGTAGCGGTCAGCGAGTTATCGGTTCCCAGTTCCCGGTTCCCCGCTAGTTCAGTGTCCCTCCTAGAAATACACGTTCTCGGTTCTCCGATCCTTCGCCAGGAAACGCGGCCCGTCGAACGCATGACCGACGAGCTGCGGCGTCTCACTGACGACATGTTCGAGACCATGTACGCCGCGAAGGGTATCGGACTCGCTGCGCCGCAGATTGGCCGCACCGAGCGCATCGCGGTCGTCGATATCGAGAACAGTCCCATCGTCATCGTGAACCCCGAGATCATTCTCACCGAAGGGTCCGCCCGCGGTGAAGAAGGGTGTCTCTCGATCCCGGAAGTGTTCGGCGATGTCGATCGCGCGCTCAACGTCACCGTCCGTGCGCTCGACCGCGACGGTCAGCCATTCGAGCTCGAGGCCACGGACCTCCTCGCGCGCTGCCTCCAGCACGAGATCGATCATCTCCACGGTAAGCTGTTCATCGACTACCTGAGCTTCCTCAAGCGGCGGGCCGCGCTCGCGAAGTGGGAGTCGATGAAAAAGGATTTCCCGCAGAACATGCGACGCCTGCCGCCTAACGAGGTCGCGGGCAGGCACGGAGAGGAGGCGCTCTGATCGCGCCATGAGAGTGCTCCCATGAGGGTGCTCTTCTGGGGAACGCCGGAATTCGCGGCGCCGCCACTGCGTGCGTTGCTCGGCGAAGGGTTCGAGGTCGTCGGCGTCGTCACGCAGCCTGACCGCCCGCGAGGTCGATCGCGCTCGTCGCTCGTCGCATCACCCATCAAGCAGATCGCGCTCGAAGAATCCCTTATCGTGGTGCAGCCAGATCGGCCGCGTGGTCCGGAGTTCGTCGACGCCATCCGCGCCCTCGAGCCCGATATCTCCGTCGTCGTCGCGTATGGCCACATCCTCCCGCGCGAAGTCATCGACCTTCCGCGGCTCGGCACGCTGAACATCCACGCTTCGCTGCTTCCACAATGGCGGGGCGCGGCTCCGATCCAGGCCGCCATTCGCGCCGGGCAGAGCGAGACCGGCGTGACCATCATGCGGATGGTTCCCAAGCTCGACGCCGGACCGATCCTGCTGCAGGTCGCGACGCCGATCGTGCACGACGAGACGTACGGCGAACTGCAGTTGCGCCTCTCGGAGCTCGGCGCCCTCGCGCTCATCGAGGCATTGTCGCTGCTCGACATCGGCGCCATCGTCGAGCGTCCGCAGGACGACGCAGCCGCCACGATGGCGCCCAAGATCGAGCGCGACGATGCACGGATCGACTGGACCCGTTCTGCTGGCGAGATTGCCACAGCCATCCGCGCGTTCGATCCCAAGCCCGGAGCGTTCACGACGCTCGGTGGCGCCGACGTGAAGGTCTTCGGCGCCCGCGCGGCAACGCTCGCTATCGCACACGGCACCGCGTTTCCCAGCGGAGGCACCGTGCTCGCGATCGATGACGACGGCGCGGTGATCGCGTGTGGGGACGGCGTGGTGCGCATCGTTGATGCACAGCCGGCCGGGAAGCGACGATTGAGCATCGGGGAGCTGGCGCGCGGCCGGGGGATCAAGGTCGGTGACCAGCTCGGGACCTGAGGAAGCCGCGCGAGCATCCGGCGTCCGGGATGCTGATCGCATTCCGGTGCTTCACGCCGTCACGAGCGACGACATCGTGCTGCGCTCCGATTTCGTCGACCGCGCGCGTCGCGTCATGCACGCCGGCGGGCCCCGCGTGGCGGTCCACGTGCGCGCCCCGAGGCTGGGCGGACGCCGCCTCTACGACCTGTCGTGTCGGATCGCCGAGCTGCAGCAAGAGACCGGAGCGTGGCTCGTCGTGAACGACCGCGCGGATGTCGCTCTGACTGCAGGCGCACGTGGTGTCCAACTCACATCGCGCTCCATGTCTCCAACCGACGCCCGTCGTTCCGTCCCGACGTTGGCTGTGGGTGCGAGCGTGCACTCCGCCGACGACGCCGAGGCAGCGATCGCCGCCGGCGTCCAGTGGATCGTCGCGGGACATGTGTTCGAGACCGAGTCGCACCCCGGAGAGGATGGCCGCGGCACGGCGTTCATCGAGCGGCTCGCCGCCAATTGCGCCGTGCCCATCCTCGCCATCGGCGGCGTCCGACCTGAGCACGTGCGGGCACTACGTGATGCCGGTGCGCATGGCGTCGCGGTCATTCGCGGTGTGTGGCACGCGCGCGATGCCGGCGCTGCCGTCATCGACTATCTTTCTGCCCATGGCGCATTTGGGGGTCCGTAGCGACGCGGTCGCGATCACAGTGAACGGCGATTCGCGGGACATCCCGGCGGGATCGACGATCACATCGCTGCTCACATCGCTCGAGCTCGACCCGCGGCTCGTGGTCGTCGAGCGGAATCGCGAGATTCTCCGCGACCGTGACTCGTATGGGCACATCGAGCTCACGGGCGGCGACACGATCGAGATCGTGCACTTCGTGGGCGGAGGCTGAGCGATGGCGACGGCGACCCAACCGACGCTCGATACGTCGTTCATCGTCGGCGAGCGCGAATTCCAGTCGCGTCTGATGGTGGGCACGGGGAAGTATCCGTCGAACGCGGTGATGGTGCAGGCCATCGAGGCGTCCGGTGCCGAGGTCGTGACCGTGGCCGTACGGCGCGTCGATCTCGACCGCACGAAGGACGCGGGCGTGCTGCATCACCTCGATCCGGCTCGCTACTTCCTGCTCGCGAACACAGCCGGCTGCTACTCCGCCGATGACGCAGTGCGCTACGCCCGACTCGCTCGGGCCGCCGGGTTCAACGAGTGGGTGAAGCTCGAAGTCATCGGTGACCAGGAGAGTCTGCTTCCCGACACGGCGGGGTTGCTGGACGCGACCCGTGTGTTGGCAGCCGACGGCTTCAAGGTGATGGCCTACACGAACGACGACCTCATCACCGCGCTCCGTCTGGAGGACGCCGGCGCCGTCGCGGTGATGCCGTTGGCCTCGCCAATTGGCTCGGGTCTCGGGTTGCTGAATCCCTTCGCCATCCGCACCATCAAGCATCGACTCTCGGTGCCGGTGATCGTCGACGCCGGTGTTGGTACGGCCTCTGACGCGTGCATCACGATGGAGCAGGGCGTGGACGGAATCCTGATGAACACGGGCATTGCGGCAGCCGGCGATCCGGTGCGCATGGCGGTGGCCATGCGACTCGCGGTCGAAGCGGGCCGGCTCGCACACCTCGCCGGCCGTATGCCGCGACGTGAGATCGCCGTGCCATCCTCACCGATCGCGGGAATGCTCGGATGAGCGAAGACGCCGAGCACCACGCGGGATCCGCGACCGCTGCTCGCGGTGGCGTCACCGACGCGCGCGTCGCGGCCGCCGATGTGTGCGCCGACCTGCGTGCCGGCGAGTTGCTGGACTCGTCGTTCGAGCGGCGCGTCGAGTCGCTCGACGCGCGCGACCGCAGGTGGACGCAGGAATTGCTCTACGGGATGCTGCGCCGGCGCGCCTGGCTCGACGCGGCGCTGTCCGAGCGCGTGCGCGGCGGGCTCGCGCGGCTCGATCCCGACCTCACCGACATCCTCCGGTTAGGCGTCTATCAGCTGCTGTTCATGCGCAGCGTGCCGCCCTACGCTGCCATCGCGCAGTCCGTCGAGCTGGCAAAGCGACGCCACGGCCTCGGTGCGAGCAAGCTGGTGAACGCGGTGCTGCGTCGTGTGGATCGCGAGCGGGAGATGATTCCCTTCCCGCCCGTTCCGCGCGCAGAGCCGGCCGCGCCGCGTCCCGACCCTATCGACGCACTCGCGCTGACGTACTCGCATCCGCGCTGGCTCGTCGCGCGGTGGGTCGCACGCTGGGGCGCCGAGGACACCGAGCGGCTTCTCTCCGCGAACAATGCCGAGGCGCCGATCATCCTGCGGCCGTTCGGCGTCGTGCGCGAACAGCTGGAAGCGATGCTCGAAGGTGCGGGTGTGCACGTCGAGGACGTGCCGCTCGTTCGCGACAGCATCCGCATTACCAGCAGCGTCTCGCTCGCGGAGCTCGGCGCATACCGCCAGGGACTGTTCTTCGTGCAGGACCCGGGCGCGACGCTCGTGACTCGTTATGCGGCGATCGAGCCGGGCAGTACCGTCGCCGACCTCTGTGCGGCACCCGGCGGGAAGGCACTCGAGCTGTCGCGTACCGCCGGAACGGTGGTCGCCGTGGATCGCTCGTTCGCGCGCCTAACGCGCATGGCCGGTAACCTGCGCCGCGTCGAGGCGAAGAACATCTACGCCGTCGCCGCCGACGCGCGGGAGCCGGCGTTGGCACCAGTGGATGCGGTGTTGATTGACGTGCCGTGCACGGGCACCGGCACATTCCGGCGCCACCCCGATGCGCGGTGGCGACTCAAGGTGTCCGACCTGGCCGTTATGGGCGCGATGCAGCGCGCGATCATCCGTGCCGCGGCGTCGGTCGTGCGTCCGGGTGGGCTCATGATCTACAGCACGTGCTCGCTCGAGCCCGAGGAGAACGACGCGCAAGTGGAAAGCTTCCTGGCCGAGCACCCGGAGTGGGTCCTCGAGCCGCCGCCGGATGGCGCGGTCCCCTCGGCCGTGCTTGATGCGGGTCGCCTACGCGTGCTTCCCCAGCGGCATGCGACCGATGGTGCGTTCGCGGCTCGGTTCCGGAGGGCGCGCGCGTGAACTGGCGCGCGTCCTCGCGCCGTCTTTTTCCCTACGCCATGGTCGCCGCTGGAGGATTCCTCCTCGCGTACCTGATTGTCGCGTTCGCCGTATTCCCCGCGCAGATCATTCCGGACGACGGGAAGATTCCCCAGGTGGTGGGTCTTCTGTACGATGAGGCCGTGAACAGACTCGACGCCGCCGGCTTCAAGGCGAAGACCGGCGAACAGCGTTTCGTGGAGCTCGCGCCCAAGTCGACCGTGCTCGCGCAATCGCCCCCACCTGGCGCGACCGAGCCACGCGGGACGGAAGTCCTTCTCGATGTGAGCGCGGGCCAGCGGCAATTGCAGGTACCGCCAGTCGTTGGCCTCACGCAGGCATTGGCTCAGGACGCCATCGAGAAGGCCGGGCTCGAGGTGGGCGAAACGCGCGAGCAGGAGAGTGATGCCGCGAGAGGCGCCGTGCTCGCGACAGCTCCCGCGGCTGGTACGGCTGTATCCCCATCCACTCGCGTCGACCTCATCGTCAGCAGCGGACCGCCGGCGGTGAGCACCCCCGACGTCGTCGGCCAATCGTTTTCCACGGCGCGGTCAATGCTCGAACAGGTGGGTCTGCGCCTTGGTGAAGTCACCACCGATTCGCTCGCCACCGGCATCCCACAGACCGTCATCTCGCAAACGCCCGCAGCGGGAAGTCGGCTTGCCGCAGGCTCGCGTGTCTCACTCTCGATCGTTCCATGAAAGACGTTCGCGCTCGTATTGCCCCATCGATCCTCAGCGCCGATTTTTCGCGATTGGCGGATGACGTCGCGCGCATCGAGGCTGGTGGCGCCGACCTCGTTCACATCGACGTCATGGACGGATGCTTCGTACCGAACCTGACGTTCGGCACGAAGGTCATCGAGACCGTTCGCCGGCTGACGACTCTGCCGCTGGACGTGCACATGATGGTGGTTCAGCCGGAGAAGTACTTCGAGGACTTCGCGCAGGCGGGGGCGACGGGACTCACGATTCACGCTGAAGTCGCGCCGCACATGCACCGGCAGATCTATCGCATCAAGGAGCTCGGCTGCGATGCCGGTGTCGCGCTCAATCCATCGACGCCGTTGGAGATGGTGAGCGAGGTCGCCGGTGACTTGGACCTTCTGCTGATTATGACGGTAAATCCGGGATTCGGTGGGCAGTCGTTCATCGGCCCGATGCTCGATAAGATTCGACGCGCGCGCGCGCTCCTCGCGGCTTCGCGAAGCGCCGCGGCGTTGGAAGTCGATGGCGGCATCGCGAGAGATACGATCGGTGATTGCTGGCGCGCGGGTGCCGACACGTTCGTCGCTGGAAACGCGATCTTTTCCGCACACGATCCGGCGGGCGAGATCGGTGAACTGCGTGGTCGATGTGGGGTGAGCGTATGACCGTTAGGCAACAGTGGGCGTTCGTCGGCATCGTGGTGCTCATCCTGGGAGGCGGGCTCCTCGCGGGCACGCACTACCTGGGCGATGAGCTGTTCCCGGTCACCGCCGGCTCGAAGGCACCCGACTTCCAGGCGAAGACCGTGGACGGCGTTCCGGTCACGAAGACGCTCGCCGACTACAAGGGCCAGGTGGTGCTGCTCAACATCTGGGCGACGTATTGCATCCCGTGCCGCACGGAGATGCCAAGTATCCAAGCCCTTCACGACCGATACGCCCCGCGCGGACTCAAGGTCGTCGCCGTGAGCATCGACAGTCCGGGCTTCGAGGACGAGATCAGGAAATTTCGCGATCAGTACGGGCTGACGTTCGAGATCCTGTACGATGCGCCGGGTGGCATCAAGACGGCATATCAGACGACGGGTGTTCCGGAGACGTTCGTCATTGGCCGAGATGGCGTGATCCGAAAGAAAGTGATTGCCGCCGACAACTGGGATTCGCCCGCGAATCGCGCGCTCTTCGCGCAGATGCTCGGCGTGCCGGCGTCGGCTGGAGACGCTGGCACCGACGCGCCGAACACGGCGCCGGTTTCCGTGCGCCCCTGACATGCCGGGCCGCGACGGCGAGCGGTCCATATCTGGCGCCTCGGTCCGGCGATGGCTGAGAGGCGCGTTCACCGAGCGGCTCGGCTACAAGGGCGCGGCACTGTTCTTCGCCGTCGTGCTCTGGTTCGTCGTCAGTGCAGAGGAGCCGTCGGAAGAGCTCGTCCCCGTACGTCTCGACGCATCGTACGATTCCGCGCGCATCATGACGGGGCAGCGTCCGGTGATCCGCGCTCTCGTGGCCGGACGCGCGCGCGACCTCATCAAGCTCTATCACACGCCGCCGGTGGTGCGTCGCATCGTGACGGACGACGCGCCCGATAGCCTCGCGATCGACCTGCGACCAGGGGACGTCTACATCCCGCCGGACATCGACGCCATCGTGCGCGACGTGCAGCCGCGCAGTCTCGTGCTCGTGTTCGACGTGACGACATCGCGGCGTGTTCCGGTCGCGAGCGCGGTGCACGTCGTGGCGGACAGCGGACGGACGATGACGCGCAAGCACCTAACGCGGATGGTTCCCGACAGCGTGACCGTGACCGGTCCTCGCCGCATCGTCAACACAGTGTCATCGGTGAGCACGGTCGACCAGACGGTCACGGTCCGGGACAGTGGGGACTTCGTGGTCCCGATCGACATGAAAGCGCTCGCGGCGGGCGTGACCGTTCGTCCGGCGGAGATCCGGCTCCTCGTGCAGTTCCCGCCGCTCACACGCGTCGCGCGCGATTCGGCGCGCGTGACGGCGTTACGCCCGCGATGATCGGCGGCGCGTCACGCGACATCGCCTCATCCGGCACCGGAGCCACCGCGTGCCGGTAATCCTCGGCATCGAGACGTCGTGCGATGAGACGTCGGCCGCGATCCTGTCGGGCAGCGGCGACGCCACGCACCTCGACTCGCTCGTGATCCTGTCGCAGGACGTTCACCGCGTGTTTGGCGGCGTCGTCCCGGAGCTGGCGTCGCGCGCGCACCTCGCGAGCATCGCCCCGGTCGCCGAGCGGGCGCTGGCGGACGCGTCCATCACGTTAGGCGACATCGATGCCGTCGCCGTCACGTTCGGGCCGGGGCTCGTCGGCGCGCTGCTCGTGGGCGTCTCGTTCGGGAAGGCGGTCGCGTACGGCACGGGAGCGGCACTGGTCGGCGTGCATCACATGGAAGGCCACCTGTTCGCGACGTCGCTCGAGCACGCCGACGCCGTTCCGCCGTTCACCGCCCTGCTCGTGTCCGGGGGCCACACGCTGCTCATCGACGTCGAGCACTGGGGCTCGTACCGCATCCTCGGCGCCACCCGCGACGACGCCGCGGGCGAGGCGTTCGACAAGGTCGCGAAGATGCTCGGGCTGCCGTACCCCGGCGGCCGACCCCTCGAGCGCCTCGCGGGCGAATCGAACCCGGAGGAAGCGCGCCCGTTTCGCTTCACGCGGCCCATGGTGCGTGGCGACCAGCAGTTGGGCGATCCCGATTACTTCGATGTCTCGTTCAGTGGCCTCAAGACGGCCGTGCTGAACGCGGTGCGGGCCAGCACCGACATCGAACGGGACAGGCGTGCGATTGCCCGCGCGTTTCAGGACGCGATGATCGATACGCTCGTCGAAAAGAGCTGGCGCGCGGCACGGTCGTTCGGCCGCCAACGCATCGTCCTCGGCGGCGGCGTCGCGTGCAATCGAGCGTTGGCCAACACGATGCGCGACCGACTGGGCCCGCTCGGTGTCAGCGTGTTCGCACCGACGCCACGTCTCGCGACAGATAATGCGGCGATGATCGCTCGCGCCGGGCTCTTCCACTTCGAGCGTGGTGTACGAGATTCCCTGTCGCTGAACGCGTACGCCTCCATGCC
>Ga0070670_100006321_pt1 | contig 10025 bp, 9 predicted proteins | sample KBSS63metaG_FD_64665 | JGI IMG/M metagenome (GOLD analysis project Ga0070670, IMG submission 64665) | Switchgrass rhizosphere microbial communities from Kellogg Biological Station, Michigan, USA - KBS S6-3 metaG | ecosystem: Host-associated > Plants > Roots > Rhizosphere > Soil ... | reverse complement strand
GCCACCGAAGTGCCAGCCTTGCTCGGATGGCATGCGGAGTCGATGTCGCAAAGCCGCTGAAAATTTTTTCATCGAAGCGGGAACCCACCCGCCCCGAGCACGTTTCAGCCCGTCCTGCCTTCGACTCGTCACGAGTCCGCCTGAGTGGATTCGCGCGACCTTACCCCTTTTGCTACCGGCCCGATTCTCGAAATCGAACGCGGGGTCGCAATTGTCGTATCGGAATATGAAGGGGGTCACGGCCCTCCGGACCAGGATCATCACCCTGTGTCCGGAACGGGAGATCTTCCTGCGATCTGGAGGGCAGCTAAGATCGATCAGCCTGTCCACGCGCGTTCAACTTCTTGCGGCGGCGCTTATCTCCTCGCTTCTGCTGGGCGGGATCGCACTTGCTCTTTCGATGGCTCTTGGCAGGTACGCCGTGGACCGCGATCGCGCTGCCTTGGACGCCCAGGGCCGCGCGGTGGCCAAGGCGGCGGGTAAGGTTGAAGGCTATCGCAAGTCGGTAGAGACACTCGCTCGCGACCTTCAGGCACGACAGGATTTCATGGACGATCTCTATCGCACGCACTTCGGCAAGGAAGAAGGCGACGCTGCAGAAGGGCTGGTCGGCCAACCGGACAAAGGCACCGCCAAAGACGGGTCCCACGCACTGAACGTTCGGGTCAGCACAGCGCCTGAAGCTGCGCCGTTGCTGGCGATCGATGCGCGCCAGCGGCGTTTCGCTACGCTGCTGACCCATGCCGTAGAGCGGCGCGCCGACAAGACTGCGGCGGCGATTCGCAGCCTTGGCCTCAATCCCGACGCGATGGCGCGAACTGCGGCCCGGGCGCAGGGTGGTCCCTTCGTTCCCTGGCGCGGCCAGCGCGATGCGATGCCGGAGGAATTTGATCGACTGGCGACCGCGCTGTCACGCATGGAATTTCTGGAAAGCAGCCTGATGACGATACCGTCCGGCCGGCCCACGCTCGCACCGATGCAATCCAGTTCCTACGGTTATCGGCGCGACCCGTTCAACGGCCATGCCGCCTTTCATGCCGGGATCGATTTTCCAGGTCAGCATGGCCAACCGATCCTGGCGGCCGCGGCCGGGAAGGTCAGCTTCGTCGGCCAGCGCAGCGGCTATGGCAATGTGGTGGAAGTGAGCCATGGCAACGGCCTCATGACCCGCTACGCCCACCTGTCCGGATTTGCCGCACATGTCGGACAACAGGTCGATCGCGGCGCGATGATCGCGCGCATGGGCTCGACGGGCCGGTCTACCGGCGATCACCTTCATTTCGAGGTGCGGCTGAACGGCGAACCGATCAACCCCCGCCGCTTCCTTGAGGCGCGCAAGGACGTGGTTCAGGTCCAGCAGCTGGCTACGGCGCGTCTGGCAGATGTCGGCCATCGCGGCTGAACGCTCATGCGTCAGTTCACCGGAGCGCGCCGCCTGTAGCTGAGCGCTTCGGCGATGTGCACGCGGCCAACCCTTTCGGCTCCGGCAAGATCCGCAATGGTGCGGGCAACCCGCAGCACCCGCGTGTAGCCGCGCGCCGACAGCTTCATCGCAGCCGCAGCCTGCGCCAGCAACTCACGGCCCGCCGCGTCCGGGCCAGCAACGTCCTCCAGCCGCTCGCCATCCACCTCCGCATTGGTGCGGACCTTGCTTCCGGCATAGCGATGCGTTTGCACATCCCGCGCCGCAGCAACCCGCGCCGCTACCTCCACCGACCCTTCCGAGGGAGGCGGCAGCACGAGGTCGGCGGCGGTGACTGCCTGCACCTCGACATGCAAGTCGATCCGATCAAGCAGCGGGCCGGACACCTTCGCCTGATAATCCGCAGCACAGCGGGGTGCGCGTGAGCAAGCCAGCGCCGGATCCCCCAAATGGCCGCAACGGCAGGGGTTCATGGCCGCCACCAACTGCACCCGCGCAGGAAAGGTTACATGCGCATTGGCCCGCGCCACCGTGACTTCGCCGGTTTCCAGCGGCTGACGCAGAGAGTCGAGGACAGTGCGCTGGAATTCGGGCAGTTCATCCAGGAACAACACGCCCAGATGAGCCATGCTGACCTCGCCCGGTCGCGCCTTGTGCCCGCCGCCCACAAGCGCCGCCATCGACGCGCTGTGATGAGGGTTGCGGAAGGGCCGGGCGCGGCTGATACGTCCCCCCTCCAGCGATCCCGCGACGCTGGCGACCATGGATGTCTCCAGGGCTTCGGCCGGAGTCAGTTCGGGCAATATGCCGGGCAGGCAGCTGGCCATCAGCGACTTGCCCGCGCCTGGAGGACCCACCATCAGCAGGTTGTGACCGCCAGCCGCCGCAATCTCCAACGCGCGCTTGGCGGTTTCCTGGCCCTTGACCTGTTTCATGTCAGCGGTGCGCAACGGCGGCTCGACTGCGCCCGGCTGTGGCGGAGAGAGCGCTGCGCTGCCTTTGAAATGGTTGAGGAGACTGAGCAGATCCGGCGCGGCGATCACTTCGACCTGACCGGCCCACGCCGCTTCCGATCCCTGCGCCACCGGGCAGACGAGGCCGAGGTCGCGTTCGCCCGCATGCAACGCAGCGAGCAGAACGCCGGGCGTGGGGGCAATACGTCCATCGAGCCCCAATTCACCCACCACAACGTAGCCCGCCAGCGTCTCGGCATCGATCACGCCCATAGCGCCGAGCAGCGCCAGCGCTATCGGCAGGTCGAAATGAGAGCCTTCCTTAGGCAGGTCGGCGGGCGAGAGGTTGACCGTGATGCGCTTTGGCGGAAGCGACAGGCCGATGGCGGCAATGGCGTTGCGCACCCGTTCACGGCTTTCCGCCACCGCCTTGTCGGGCAGTCCGACGACGATGAAGTTGGGAAGGCCCGGTACGAGCTGGCACTGCACCTCCACGCTGCGCGCGTCCAGCCCCAGATAGGCGACCGTCGATACCGTCGAAACCAAAGTGCCCCCGTTTTTTATGAAAATGCCGCAGTCGTGCGGCGTCAGCCTTGTGCGTCAGGCCGTCCCTTGAAGCCCTGCGCCACGACATACCATTCGACGCTGCCCTTCCGGCTGGCGGGCGGCTTGGCATGTTTGATCGTCGTGAAATGCTTCTTCAATATAGCCAGCAGGTCGGCGTCGGTGCCGCCAGCAAACACCTTTGCAACGAAAGTGCCGCCCTTTCGCAAATTTTCCACCGCGAACCAGGCCGCCGCCTCCACCAGCGCCATGGTGCGCAGATGGTCGGTTTGCGCATGGCCGACTGTGTTCGCCGCCATGTCGGAAATGACAAGGTCGGGCGCATCCCCCAGCGCTTCAGCCAACAAGGCAGGCGCCTTGTCGTCCATGAAGTCCATCTGGAAAAGGGTGACGCCGTGGATGGGATCAGTCGGCAGCAGATCGATGCCCACCACCTTCGCCTTGGGGGACAGCTTCTTGACCACCTGCGCCCATCCGCCCGGAGCGACGCCAAGATCCACGACAGCGCGCGATCCCTTCACGAAGTGGAACTTCTCGTCCAACTCAATCAGCTTGAAGGCAGCGCGGCTACGCCAGCCTTCCGCTTTCGCCCGGCGGACATAGGGGTCATTCAACTGCCTTTCGAGCCAGCGCGTCGACTGCGCCGTGCGTCCCTTGGCTGACTTAACCCGGACCTTGCCAGCACCCGCGCCCCTCACATCATTGCTCCGTCACGATCCATGAGGCCGCGCAAAATCCCTTCACGAATTCCCCTGTCAGCGACGCCCAGCCGTTCGGCGGGCCATATGTCGAGAATCGATTCCAGAATGGCGCATCCCGCCACCACCAGGTCCGCCCGTTCAGATCCGATGCAAGGCAGCTTCTGCCGCTCAGACAATCCCATGGCCGACAGCTTTCCGGAAATTGAGCGCATCGAGGACGACGGCACGATAAGGCCGTCGATCGCCTGACGATCATAGCGTGGCAGATTGAGATGCAGGCTGGCCAGCGTCGTCACCGTGCCCGACGTGCCGAGAAGCCTTATTTCCGAAGCTCCCTGCGGAAGGCGGCGGGCGAGCGGGGCGAAGGCATCGGCAACCCGTGAACGCATGCGTGCATAGGCGGCGAGCCGCTCGCCAGGATCGGCATGGTCGAACAATTCGCTTTCCGTGAGGGAGACGACCCCCCAAGGCGCGCTGACCCAATCGACGATGTGTGGCGAGCCCGAGCAATTGGCGTCAACCAGAACCAGTTCGGTCGACCCGCCGCCGATGTCGAAGATCAGCGCGGGCCCTTCACCGGGCTCCAGAAGTGCGTGGCATCCCATCACGGCGAGCCGCGCTTCTTCCTGCGCGCTGATGATGTCCAGAGCGATTCCGGTTTCGCGATAAACCCGCTGGATGAATTCAGCGCCATTGGACGCGCGGCGGCAGGCCTCGGTCGCCACTGAGCGCGCCAGCGTAACATGACGGCGGCGCAGCTTATCAGCGCAGATGGACAGGGCGGCGATGGCACGGTCTATCGCCGCATCACTGATGCGACCGGTTGCGGCCAGGCCTTCGCCAAGGCGAACGATGCGGGAAAAGGCATCGACGACGATGAAGCCGTCCGCTGAAGGCTTGGCAATGAGCAGCCGGCAATTATTGGTGCCAAGATCGATCGCCGCATAAGAGCGTCTGCCACGCGGTGAATGAGGCAACTGGCCCCGCTGCTTGGTCGGGGGAGATATGGCCGCAGCCTTGCTCCCATTACCCTGGCCGGAACGGGCGCCCTTGCCCGAAGCACCCCCGGCGGGACCGGAACTCTGCGGCGATGGGCGGCTTTGCTGCACCATGGCCGTAACTCTTTTCTTCTTCGCCGACACCGACAGGTGGCGGAACTTGGCTTCAGACTATGCGGATGCTGGACAAAGCGCAAGACTGCGCCAGAAAAGCCAACAAGATAGCGCTCCGGCCGCGTGGCTTAGTCAAAGCGGAAGCAGAGCCGCCACGATCCAGCGCTCTTCTGCGCGAAGCACACCCCAGGCGCGCGCGGCGGCGCGGCTGTCCATCACTTCAACCCCGATGCCTTTCGCCTCCAGTTCGCGAACGAAGGCACGCGGGGGCTGGCGCAATCCTGAGCCTGTGCCAAGCAATAGAAATTCCGGCTGCGGATCGATGTCCAAGAGCTCGCCCAGTGCACCGACCGTAAGAGCCTCCGGTGGGGGAGCAGCCGCCCAGGCCAACGCCTTCACGGGGGTCAACAACAGGCCGGCCGGAAACACATTGTCCCTGACCCGAAAGCCGCGACCCGAAAAGCCCGTGACGATCGGGCCCTGCCCCGCATCATCACGGCGCACTTCGATGCCAGTGCGCCGGTCGGTCAGGGCCGGGCTCCATCATCACGCGGGCCCATCCGCTCAGCCCGATCGGCGATGCTGGTCTTGCTCGCCTTGCGTTCCGCGATTTGCGGCGACAGGCCCAAGGTGATCAGGAGAGACGAGGACACGTAAACCGAAGAATAAGTGCCGACGACGATGCCCAGCATCATGGCGGCGGTGAAGCCCCGCAGCACATGGCCGCCGAACAGGAGCAGCGCGCCAAGCGCCAGCATGATCGTGACCGACGTCATCACGGTGCGCGGCAGCGTCTCGTTGACGGAGAGGTCGATCAGAGACTTCATGTCCATCTTGCGATATTTGCGCATATTCTCGCGGATGCGATCGTCGATCACCATCTTGTCGTTGATCGAATAGCCGACGATCGTCAGCACGGCAGCAACGATGTTGAGGTCAAACTCCAGTTGCGTGATCGCGAAGAAGCCCAGCGTCATCAGAACGTCGTGCATGATGGCGACGAAGGTCGATACGCCGAACTGCCATTCGTAGCGGAACCAGGAAAAAATCGCGATGCCGATCACCGCCAGCATTACCGCCAACACGCCGTTCTGGATCAGTTCGCCGGAAACCTTGCCGGATACAGTATCATAGCGCGAGAAGGTGACGCCGGGGAATTCCGCGGCCATCGCCTTGCGCGCTTTTTCGACGATCGCGTTGGCCGCACCCGCCCCTCCCTGTTCAGGAAGCGGCAGGCGAATTTGGACAGTCTTGGGATCGCCGAATTGCTGCAGTGAACCATCGCCCACGCCGAGGCGGTCGATTGTCGAACGAACCCTGTCCAGCTGCGGCGGAGCCGAAAACTTCGCCTCTATCATGAGGCCGCCGACAAAATCGACGCCCAGGTTGAGACCGCGATAGGCGGTGGCTCCGACGGCCAGCACCGTGAGCAGTGCCGTTAGGGCGAACGCCCAATGGCGCAGCTTCACGAAGCCGATATTGGTGTTGTCGGGGACGAGCTTCAGAAGTTTCATGGGTGTTTTCTCCCGACCCCTTAAATGTGGATCTCGGTCGGACGCTTGGCACGAAGCCAGCGCGATGCGAGCAGGCGGGTGAAGGTCACGGCCGTGAAGACGCTGGTGGCGATGCCTATCAGCAGCACGATCGCGAAGCCCTTGACCGGGCCGGAGCCCAGCGCGAGCATGATTCCGCCGGCGATGGCGTGCGTGACGTTCGCTTCGAAAATGGTGCGGCTGGCTTCCTTATAGCCGAACTCGATCGCTTGAACGACGCCGCGGCCACGCCGCCGCTCTTCGCGGATACGTTCATAGATAAGGACGTTGGCGTCGACGGCCGTACCGATAGTCAGAACGAAACCGGCTATGCCTGGCAGAGTCAGGGTCGCGCCCAACATGCCCATGACGCCCAGGATCACCAGCACGTTTATGGCGACCGCAAGGTTCGCATACATGCCGAAGCGGCCATAGCTGACGAACATGAAAACAGCGACCGCGACGACCGCGATGATGGATGCGAGCAGGCCTGCGCGGATCGAGTCCGCGCCGAGCTGCGGGCCAACAGTGCGTTCTTCAACGACGGTCAGCGCGACGGGTAGCTTGCCCGAGCGAAGCGCGATAGCCAACTGGTTCGCGCTTTCGACGGTGAAGCTGCCGCTGATCTGGGCGGAGCCTCCGAGGATAGGCTCGTTGATGTTCGGCGCAGACAGCACCCTGCCATCCAGAATGATGGCGAAGGGACGGTTCACATTTTGTGATGTGACCTGGCCGAATTTGCGGCCGCCCGAACCGTTGAAGCGGATGTTGACGATCGCCTGATTGTTCTGATCATAGCCCTGTGTGGCATCGGTCAGATCTTCGCCCGAAACCATGACCTGACGCTTGACCGCGATCATCGGCACGCCCGAAGGGTTTGTAGGATAAGGCAGCACCTCACTGCCCACCGGCGCGCGACCCTGCGCGACTTCGGCAGGGCTGGCGGTGGTGTCGACCAGCTTGAATTCCAGTTTCGCCGTCTGACCTAGCAGGTCCTTCAGCGCCTTGGGATTCTGAAGCCCCGGAACCTGCACGACGATGCGGTTGTCACCCTGCTGCTGGATCGTGGGTTCGCGCGTGCCCATTTCGTCGATGCGCTTGCGGATGACTTCGGTCGCGACTTCCATCGCGCCCTTGACCGCATTGTCGATGCCCGCGCTGGTCGGCGTGATGACGACGGTCGAACTGTTCACGACCTCGACATTGAAGTCGCGCTGACCGGTGAGGCCTGCTCCCTGGGTCAAGGGACGGATACGCTCAACCGCCGCATCCACCTGCGAAGGATCGCGGACCATGAAGCTCAGCTTCCCGTCGCGGCTGGAAATGTCGCCGATCGCGATACGGGGATCACCCCGCCGCAATTCGGTGCGGACCTGCTCCTCCATATTGGCAAGGCGCTGCTTCGCGACATCCTGGGTGGACGCTTCGAGCAGCAGATGGCTACCGCCCGAAAGATCGAGGCCCAGATTGACGCGGGTCTGCATGAAATGCGGCAGCCGCTCGACGGTCGTGTCGGGCAGGAAGCTCGGCACCGCACAGAGGATGCCGATGACCAGAGGCAGCAGGATCGCCGCGATGGCCCAGCGCGAGAAATTCAACATGAGCGCGCTCAGTCGTTCGCGGGCTTGGCGGTCGCCGGATCGACGACGTCGGTCAGCGTCGACTTGACAGCCTTCACCTTCATGCCGGGCGCAAGTTCGACATCGACATAATGTTCATCAACGCGGGCGACCTTGCCTACCAAGCCCCCGCCGGTCACCACCTGATCGCCCTTCTTCACCGCGTCGATCTTTGCCTTATGCTCCTTCATCCGCTTTTGCTGCGGACGGATCAGCAGGAAGTAGAAGACGACGAAAATGAGGACGAGCGGGGCCATCTGCACCAGCATGGAAGCGCCGGACGACTGCTCGCCCGCGGTCTGGGCAAAGGCTGGGGTAATGAGCATGGTGGGACTTTCGCCTTATTCTCTTGTCGGACCGCTGGCGCTGCACTCACCTGCGGATCAAGGGCGCGCGGCTAACACAGATCGGGACGGCGAGGCAATATGATTAGGGATTGCGAAATGAGGCAAAAAGCCTGCGCCGAAACGCTTGCATGTTCCCAAACATGCTTCTATGTGCCGCCGCTCCGGTCGGGACGTAGCGCAGCCTGGTAGCGCATCACACTGGGGGTGTGGGGGTCGGAGGTTCGAATCCTCTCGTCCCGACCAAATTCACGAATGAAGTGGCGAATTAAACGCGTTTCCGCGAACGCCCTTCCCGCCCCAACCAGAATCCAACTTTTCCTATTTCTGCGCGAGCGGAATGATTTTCGCTGTCCTACAGCGAACCAAATGGGATAAATGCTACGCCTCATTCGAAACGAGGAGGCGGGTTCATGGATGTTGCAGCGTTGATTGACGAGGTGATTGCGCGGGAGGGCGGCTACAGCAACCATCCGGCAGATCGCGGCGGTCCCACCCATTTCGGCATAACGCAGGCCGTGGCCAGGGCCAATGGCTATGCCGGCGACATGCGCAAGCTGCCGCGGCCCCTGGCGGAGACCATTTACCGGCGGCTTTATTGGAAGCGGCCGGGCTATGCCTTCGTCGCAGAGATCGCCCCTAACGTCGCAGCGGAGCTGTTCGACAGCGCGGTCAACATGGGATCGGCGACCGCAACAGGATTCCTGCAACGGGCGCTCAACGCGCTCAATCGCAATCAGAAGGATTATCCGGACCTGAAAACCGACAAGCTGATCGGCGCAAAGACGCTGGCTGCGTTGGGCGCATTCATGCGGTTGCGCGGGAAGGCCGGAGAGAAGGTTCTGTTGAAGGCGATCGAAGCGCTTCAGGGAGAGCGCTATGTTGCGCTGGCGGAGAGCAGGCCGGCCAATGAAGCCTTTCTCTATGGGTGGCTGGCTAACCGGATCGGTTACTGATGCGCGCCGCGAGACAGCAAAGACGGCCGGATGATCGATGGACTTTGCGTGCGCGCCCCGCCTTCCTCTACGTCATGTATGGGCTGCTGGTCTGGTCGGTGCCGCTGGGACTGATCGGCGGTGCGCGGCCGGAGGTAGCGGCGGCGATCGTGCGGCTCATGCACGCCTATTTCGAAGCGCTGCCCGAGCCGCTCTACGCTTTGTTCGGCACCGGTTACCTTGGATATACGGCGGCCAGAACCTGGGGAAAGGTAAAGGGGTTGGAGCGGTAGCCTGGCGCTACCCCCCCCACAAATGAGAGGGGCCGCTGGGCAGATAAGTCCCAGCGGCCCATCATTGACATGGTCACAGCGGCCGGAAGCGCCGCCCAAGGGAAACGTGGATCGCGCTATCTTCGTCGAGCACCAAGCATCGTTCGCGCGTGGTCGCGCCGCGATTATTCAATGCTGTAGAAGATCGACACCGCAGGTGTCGCTCAGCGGCGTGTTTCCCGAATGGACTTGACCGACCTCACTGCTGAACCATGAGACATCGGATCACCTCCTTTCGACTGTTGAAGCCCCGCGCGGCCCGCCTGGGAAACCTTCCTCATGCCTGGCCACGAGATGGACTGTGAATCAGACGGAAGACATGATCAAGACTTGTAAAATTCTTTTTTCGAATCATAATTGCGCGTCCGTCCGAAAAGCCGATCTGGTGCTTCGACCGGCGATCCGCCCACAATATCTGCGAAAATACACGCTTTAGCGGCGGCAATCCTCGATCACCCGGCCGACCTCTGCCCAGGCGGGTATGATGAGCGTTTCAAGCCCCTGCACCTC
>Ga0070670_100006320_pt1 | contig 10026 bp, 8 predicted proteins | sample KBSS63metaG_FD_64665 | JGI IMG/M metagenome (GOLD analysis project Ga0070670, IMG submission 64665) | Switchgrass rhizosphere microbial communities from Kellogg Biological Station, Michigan, USA - KBS S6-3 metaG | ecosystem: Host-associated > Plants > Roots > Rhizosphere > Soil ... | reverse complement strand
CGAAATAGAGCGCGCCGGTGAGCACAATGACAACCCCGGCGGGAAGCGCGAGCGGTCGCGGCAGCAACCCGCCGGCTACAATCGCGTAGGCTGGAACGAATACATAGGTGACGAAATCGACCACAAGGTCCAGCACGTCCCCGGACCAGCGCGGAAGCAACTTGGCGACCTCGAGCCGACGCGCGATCGTTCCATCGACGCCGTCGACGACAAGCGCGATCCCGAAGCAAAGGAACATGGCCGCCCATTGGCCCTGCACTGCATAGACCAGAGCGATGAGTGCAAGCGCCGCGCCGGTGGCGGTAAAGATGTGTACCGCAAACGCGCGGGCATGGATGAAAGGCGGCAAGACATCCTCAGATCTGATGCGGGCCTTCCGGCGGGCCCGTCCCGCGCCCGCATGACCGGCGCATTCCATCATACGATCCCCTGCTGCGTTGTCATGGCCACGCCGGCGATCATCGGGTAACTACGGACACGACATCGTCCCGGGCGCCCTGAGAGGCAGATGAGAAATGTGACCACCGAAGTGGCCATCGTCGGCGCAGGTCCTGCGGGCCTGACAGCGGCGATCGCGCTTGCGTCGGCTGGCGTCGAAACAACGCTGATCGCCAAGAGCCACTCTGCGGCGGATCACCGCACCACTGCGCTGCTCGCCAGTTCGGTGACCGCGCTCGACGCACTCGGCGTCTGGGACGGTTGCCGGGAGCATGCGGCACCGCTGCGGGTCCTGCGGATCATCGATGACACGGCGCGGCTCCTGCGGGCGCCCGAGGTCCGATTCGCGGCGGCCGAGATCGGGCTCGACGCCTTCGGCTACAACATCGAGAATCGGTTCCTTGTCGCCGCGCTCGCGGCACGCGCAGATGCGCTGGCGACGCTGACGCACAGCGAAGGCGAAGCCACCGGGGTCGAAATCGATCGTGAGGCGGTGATCATAAGGTGCAACGGGACCACGATATCGGCGCGCCTCGCGATTGGCGCTGACGGCCGCCGTTCGTTGTGCCGCGTCGCCGCCGGCATCTCGATCGACCGCCGAACCTACCGACAGACCGCGCTCACCTTCAACCTCGGCCATAGCCGTCCCCATCACGACGCCTCAACCGAGCTTCACACCGAGACAGGCCCGTTCACGCTGGTGCCGCTCCCGGGGCGACGATCGAGCTTGGTGTTCGTCGTTGATCCCGCTCAAGCCCCTCGCCTCTCCGCACTCTCGGACCCAGAGATGGCGGCCGAGATCGAACGCCGCTCGCATTCGATCCTAGGCAAGATCGTGGTCGAGCCCGGCCGCGGGGTCTTCCCGCTGGCGGTCGAGACTGCATCGCGTCTGGGCGCTGGGCGCGTGGTACTGGTCGGCGAGGCGGCCCATGTCATTCCCCCGATCGGCGCGCAGGGCCTCAACCTCGGACTGCGCGACGCCGCCACGATCAGCGAGCTGATTGTTGCCATCCGTCGCGGCGGCGGCGACGTCGGTGATGTGGCCGACCAATATGAACATATGCGCCGCGCCGATGTGATCAGCCGCGCGCTCGCAGTCGATGTTCTCAACCGCAGTCTCCTTTCGGATTTCCTGCCATTGCAAGGCGCGCGCGGATTTGGGCTTTTTTTATTGGAGCGGGTCGGGCCATTGCGTCGGGCGATCATGCGCGAAGGCGTTACGTCTTCGGCATCCCTGCCGCGCCTCATGCGTGGGGAAGCGCTTTAGCGCCGCCTGACAGACATGCGCGGCAACTCAAAGCTTGCCCCCATGTCGCGATCTCCGCGGCGCGGAGACGCTGCTCGGCGGCATGTTCGCCGGCAAGCGATTCCGCAGGAGCATCTCACCGAAAAAGCCCTGCCGGCAGCTGGTGCGTCTTCACCAGCCACATGACCGTCGTCAACGTCGCTACCGAGATGAGGGTCCCAAACAGGACCGAGCTCGACGCCTGCTCGACCCAGACATCGTACTGCCGCGCGAAAACGAACACGTTGAGCGCAGGCGGCAACGCCGCCATCAACACCGCGGTATAGATCCAGACATCGGTGAACGGCCCGAGCAGCGACAGCAGCATGAACGCCAGAACCGGATGAACGATGAGCTTCACGGAGATCGCGAGCGGCACATCCCACGGCATCTTGTCGAGCGGACGCAGCGCGACCGTGACGCCGAGCGTGAACAGGGCCGTGGGCGCCGCCGCATTTTGCAAGAACTGCATCAGACGATCGAGCGCTACGGGAGGCTCGTAGTGCAGCGCGGCCGAGAGCACGCCGAGCATGGTTGCCAACATCAGCGGATGCAGCGTGACCCGCTTGACCACGTCGACAAGGTCCGCCGCGAAGCTCCTTTTCTCCCTCCCTGCAAGCGTCATCAGAAACGGTACAAGTGAGAACAACAGGATGTTGTCGAAACAGAAGATGAGGGCGACCGGCGCGGTGGCCTCCGTTCCGAGCGTGGCCAAAGCGAGGCCCGGCCCCATGTAGCCGATATTGCCGTAACCGCCAGCAAGTCCTGCGATCGTCGATTCCGCCATCTGGCCGCGCCGGATGCCCATCCCGATCGCAAACGACACCGCGAACGCGCAAAATGTCGCGAGCATCGTACCGACGATGAAGCGTGGATTGGCAAGTTGCTCCAGCGGGGTCCGTGCGACGATCCGATAGAACAGAGCCGGCAAAGCCACATAAAGAATGAAGAAGTCCATCCAGGCGAGTCCGCTATCCGGAATCGCCTTGAATTTTCCGCAGGCAAGTCCAAGAAAAATCAAGCCGAAAAACGGCAAAGCCAGATTGATGACTTCGAGCATGCGGGCTGCCTACCGGCTGACCTGGCGTTGGTCAATCTTTCTACCCCTGCCCGCAAAAGCAGCTTGGCCAAGCGCAGCCGTTCCCCGTACCGTAGGCGAGCCGATGCCGTGCCGGGGAACAGGAAATTGGGACTGACATGAAGCTCCCCCGTAACTTCTTCAAACCGCTCGCGATCGGTGCGCCGGCCCCGCTGCGCGAGCTTCCGGTCAAGCTGGAACGGATGATCCACTTCGTGCCACCGCATATCGAGAAGGTGCGCGCAAAAGTGCCCGACCTGATCGCGCAGGTGGACGTCGTGCTCGGCAACCTGGAAGACGCAATTCCCGCCGACGCCAAGACGGCAGCGCGCGCCGGCTTTATCGCAATGGCCAGGGGGAGCGACTTCGGCACGACCGGTCTATGGACGCGCGTCAACGCGCTCAACTCGCCATGGATCCTCGATGACATGGTCGAGATCGTCGCCGCAGTCGGATCGAAGCTCGATGTGGTCATGCTCCCCAAGGTGGAAGGACCCTGGGATATCCATTACCTCGACCAACTCCTCGCCCAGTTGGAAGCAAAATACGCGGTCAGCAAACCAATCCTGATCCATGCGATCCTGGAGACCGCCGAGGGTGTCAACAACGTGGCCGACATCGCGACCGCATCTCCGCGGATGCATGGCATCAGTTTAGGCCCAGCCGACCTCGCCGCCTCCCGCGCGATGAAGACGACCCGCGTCGGCGGGGGGCACCCGGATTACGTTGTGATCGCAGACGCCAGTGGTGCCGAGGGGCGCGAAAAATTCCAGCAGGATCTGTGGCATTACACCATCGCGAAGATGGTGGACGCCTGCGCAGCAGCGGGCATCAAGGCGTTCTATGGTCCATTCGGGGACTTCTCCGATCCGCCAGCCTGCGAGGCGCAATTCCGCAATGCGTTCCTCATGGGCTGCGCCGGCGCCTGGACCCTGCATCCGAGCCAAGTTCCGATCGCCAAGCGCGTGTTCTCGCCCGATCCGGCGGAGGTGGCGTTCGCCAAGAAAATCATCGACGCCATGCCCGACGGCACCGGTGCCGTCATGATCGACGGCAAGATGCAGGACGACGCGACCTGGAAGCAGGCCAAGGTGGTGGTCGATCTTGCCCGGCTGGTGGCGGCCAAGGACCCGGAGGTGGCTGCGCGCTACAGCCTTTGACCCTCTAGTATCGTCCGCGATCCTGGATTATGTCGGTCTGAGCATGGGCAAGACGCGCAACGCGAAGTTCAAGATTGGCCAGGTGGTCCGCCACCGACTCTTTCCGTTTCGCGGTGTCGTGTTCGACATCGATCCAGAGTTCAACAACACGGAGGAATGGTACCAGTCGATTCCGGCAGAGGTTCGCCCGCACAAGGATCAACCATTTTATCACCTGTTCGCGGAGAATGCGGAAAGCGAATACATCGCGTATGTCTCCGAGCAGAACCTCTTGGCCGACACATCAGGCGAGCCGGTACGGCATCCGCAAGTTGCGGAAGTGTTCGAGCAGGACGAGAAAGGGAGCTACCGGCCGCGCAATTCACTGCTGAACTAGTGATTTATTTTTTTCAATACGCGCTCGTATTTCAACTGCGGCACCGCGTCCCATCGACCATTCCCGCTCACGGATTTAGCGCGGCGGTGCTGTCTGCGCACCCTCAAGCTTCTTGCGCGCTTCCTCAGCACGCTTCTGCAGTTGTTCCTGCAACTGCTTCTGCTGCTCCACAACGGTCTTGGGATCGCTCGGTGGTCCGTCGAATGCCTTGGCGAACTCGGCAAGCGGCAGTGGAATGCTGATGGGCTGGCCAGCTTCGTTGATACCCTGCACATGCATGGTTTGGCCCTTCTTCATCGCGCCGATCAAATCATCGCTGGCCTCGTAGTCGGCCATGCAACCTCCAGGCACGCACATTACGTATGGGCCGGCCATGGGCTGGCCCTCATCGATGATGACGCGTGTTCCCGGCGGCAGCGACACGCCGAGCGGCACCGTGACACGTAGAACCTTTTTCTCCTGTCCTTCCGGCGCAATCACCACCGCTCCGACGACCGGCTCGCCGGACTCCAGGCGGCCGCCTTTGCCGGTGAAGCAGACATGCTTGGGATTAGGCTCCGGGCTCGTCTGGCAGACCTTGGTCCATGGAGCGTACAGGAGCTGTGGCTGCTCGCGCTGCTCGGCTGGAGCAGGGCTCGGCGTCTCCTGGGCTTTGGGCTGGGCCTTGGGTTGCGCCTTGGGCTGCGCCTTGGGTGCGGGTTGTTGCGCCAGAGCATACGGAGTGGAAGCGACCCCGGCGGCCCCCGCCATGGTCATCACAACGAGCAGCCGGTGGAGCAAAGGCGTTGCAAATAGTCCTCTGTGCGTCATTTAGCTGCCCATTGCGCGTTGCGAGAGCACCAAGGCGAAGCGCGATAATTCCAACATTCAAAACCAAAAGAGGCGCGCCCAAGGCGCGTCCTATCATCACGATCCTAACCTATGATCCCGGAGCGGAGTTGTCCGCGCCGCCGATACAGGCCCCTTCCACGGCGGGGGTCGATGACCGCCGACAATTTGCTCGTCAGTGTCCACTGATGACGCCGATTTCAGCGCACGGCCAAAGCCCCACGTGAGCAGCACCCGAGCTCGGCGAAACTCTGTTTCGATTGCATCGCTGCGGGAGTGCGAACGATCAGCGTGCTCCGCAGCAGGACCGGCCACCCACGCGACCGGAGGCTCCTTGGGCGCAAGAGCCGTGGCAGCGAAGATATCAGTCTAACGTGAACGCGATCCGTTATCGCGTCGGAGCGGCCTGCTGGCCCTCGAGCTTCTTGCGAGCCTCCTCGGCTCGCTTCTGGAGCTCGTCCTGCAACTGCTTCTGCTGCTCCTCGAACTTCTTGGGATCGGTCGGCGGGCCGTCATAGGCCTTGGCGAAATCCGTGAGTGGAACCACCAGGCTGATGGGCTGGCCAGCGCCGTTGATGCCTTGGATGACGAGGCCCTGCCCTTTCTTCAGCTTGCCGATCAGTTCGCCGCTCGCTTCGTAATCGGCCATGCAGCCGTTGTTGAAGCAGATGACATACGGGCCGGTCATGGGCTGACCGTTGTCGACAATCACACGGGTGCCGGGCTGGATCGACATTCCAAGCGGTAAGGTAACGCGGAGAACCTTTTTCGGCTCGTTTTCCGGCTCGATCAGTACGGCCGCCACCACCGGCATGCCCGATTCGACCCGTCCGTCCTTGCCGGTGAAACAGACCTGCTTGGCGTTCGCCTCCTGGCCCTTCAGGCAGAACTTGGTCCAGGGGGAAAAGATGAGCTGAGGCTGATCGCCGGCCTGTGCCTGCGGTTGCCCTTGCGGTGCCGGGGCCTCCGCCGGCTTCGGCGCGGGTGCAGCCTTGGGGGCCGCTTTCGGAGCTACTTTGGGGGCGGCAGGTGCCGGAGCGGCGGGCGGCGCCTGAGCCAGGGCGCCAGAGCCGATCAATGCGGTGAGCATGGTCGTCGCCACGGCAATGGCGAACGCGCGTGCGGCCGGCCGGGCCGGCGCAGAAACCAACCGATGATCCATCTAAAGATCCTCTTGCTTACCGCTCTGCTAGCGCCCCGCGCCGGAACGGTTGCCCCATACTCCGAGGGGTGGTGTCGGCACCAAATGCGGCAGGAGCGTGACGCCAGCGTCCGCCCGATCGCCCATTTCAGCCAATCAAGCCATAACCCCGCCGTCTTGTAATAGGAAATTGCGGCAATAAGCGGCCGCGGCCCGCCCTTCGCCCGCACGGCATACACGGCCCTAGCTTGGTCCTATCCTGTCGAAATAATTGTCCTGAATGCAAGGCGTCACGCCCCGCTGCGGCCGTGGCGACGCCTGTTTCCGCTCAAGACCGTGTTCGCGAGCGCATCCGTCGCCTGGTGCAAAGCGGCTCCGCGGCGTGGCCGCTTCTGCTTTCGAGCCTGTTGTTTTGGAACGGCTGTAATCTCGCGGGCTCGGCGCAGGCGTCCGAAGCACGGCACGCGCTTGCGATGCACGGCGAACCAGCGTTGCCCGAGGACTTCTCCCGGCTGTCCTATGCTGATCCGGCGGCACCGAAGGGCGGGCGCCTGGTGCAGGGCGTACTCGGGACCTTCGACAGCCTCAATCCTTTCATCGTGAGAGGAATCGCTCCGCAATCGATCCGCGGCTACGTGGTCGAGAGCCTCATGGCCCGCGGCTACGACGAGCCGTTTACTCTCTATGGCTTGCTGGCCCGCAAAGTCGAAACCGATGCTCAACGCAGCTATGTCACATTTCATCTCGACCCCGCGGCAAGATTCTCCGACGGCAAGCCGGTCACCGCAGACGACGTCCTGTTTTCCTGGCAACTGCTGCGTGACAAAGGACGGCCGAACCATCGCACCTATTATGCCAAGGTCGCGAAAGCCGCAGTGGTGGGAGAACGCGCGGTCCGGTTCGATCTCTCCGGCAGCAATGATCGCGAGCTGCCGCTCATTCTTGGACTGATGCCGGTTCTCGCCAAGCACGCGGTCAACCCCGAGACATTCGAAGAGACGTCGTTCCAGACGCCGCTTGGCAGCGGTCCCTATGTCGTCAGCCAAGTCGATCCGGGGAAGAGCGTAACCCTCAAGCGCGATCCAAACTATTGGGGGCGTGACCTTCCGATAAACCGCGGCCTCTGGAACTTCGATGAGATCCGCTTCGATTATTACCGCGAGGCCAATTCGCATCTGGAGGCGTTCAAGCGCGGTCTCTACGACATACGAAATGAACAGGACCCCGGACGCTGGCAGGTGGCGTACGATTTCCCCGCGGCAAGAGACGGACACGTGATCAAGGAAGCGTTGCCGTCCGGGATGCCCAAGACGAGCACTTTTTTCGTGTTCAATACGCGGCGCCCGATCTTCTCCGACATTCGGGTGCGCGAGGCGATTTCGCTGCTGTTCGACTTCGAGTGGATCAACCACAACTACTTTTTCGACCTCTATCGGCGCACCGCGGGCTATTTCGATGGCTCGGAATTGTCGTCTCGCGGCCGTCCGGCCGATGAACGAGAGCGGGTGCTGCTCGCGCCTTTCTCCAGCTCGGTTCGCGCCGACGTGCTCGACGGCACCTGGTCGCCCCCGGTGAGTGACGGCTCCGGGCGCGATCGCGGCACGCTCAAGCGCGCACTCGGCCTGTTGACGGCCGCAGGCTACGAGCTGCGCGGGACCCAACTCGTCGAGCGGGCAAGCGGCCGGCCGTTCGCATTCGAGATCATGGTGACGGCGCGGGACGAGGAGCGGCTCGCGCTGCTGTTCTCGCAAAGCTTGAAGCGAGCGGGAATTACGGCGCGCGTGCGGGTGGTCGACGCGGTTCAGTACGAAGGTCGGCGCTTGGCCTATGACTTCGACATGATCGAGAACCGCTGGGACCAGTCGCTCTCGCCCGGCAACGAACAGGCGTTCTATTGGGGCTCCGAGGCCGCCGCGCAGCCCGGCACCCGCAATTATATGGGCATCAAAAGTCCCGCCGTGGACGCGATGATCGCCGCGCTGCTCAAGGCGGAAAGCCGCGAGGATTTCGTCGCCGCGGTGCGTGCCCTCGACCGGGTGCTGATCTCGGGCTTTTACGTCATTCCGCTGTTTCATCTTCCAGCCCAATGGGTCGCGCGTTGGGACACGATCGGGCGGCCTGCAACCACTTCGCTTTACGGCTATCTGCCCGAGACATGGTGGCGTAAGCCCAAAGCCAACTGACCGTCCTCCGTTTTGTTGACGGGCCATTAACAGCCGTTGCGTAAGGTGGCGGGTCCGTCCCGCACAACCGGCTCGCGTCATGGCGCTCTTAGGTCCGATGGTGGTGATCGCCGAAAGTTCGGCGGCCGATTTGATCGACGTGCTTGCCAAGGCCGGCGCCTTTCCCACCGTCGAAACACGCTGGGTCGATGCCCCGGCCGCCATCGCCGAAGTCCAGCCGGTCGCTATCGCCATCGCCGACCCCGAGGGCAATCCGTCGCCGTTGCATGTGCACGCGGTGATGGAATGCATCGAGACGCGCGGCGGTCCGGTCACGCCGGTGATTGCGCTGGTGGAGCGCGACTACTCCCCCGCAATTCCGAGTGCGCTGGCGATCGGGATGGATGACTCCACCGACCGCCTGATTGCCCGTCTGCACTCGGCGCTAAGAATCCGTACGTTGCATGCCACGGTGCTGCGGCGCGCACACAGCGCGGGCGCGAAGAATGGCATTCCGGCATTCATCCCGCCCGATCTGCTCGACAATGCAACCGTGCTGTGCGTCGGACGTGGCGGCTTCTATCCCACGCTTGCGCGTGCCATCGGCCAGCAGGTCGGCCTGATCGGGGTGCTCAGCATCGACGCCGCCGCGCGCTATCTCAACGTTCGCGACGTGGAAGCTGTTGTCATCGGCGAGGGCCTGGGCCCACGCGTGGTTCAAGGTCTGCTGAACTTGCTCGCCGAGGATGCGCGATTTCGCGATCTCCCGATCGGCGTGTTGGACAATGCTGCGGTCGATGACGAGCGGTTGCCCAATCTGGTGCGAGTCGCGTCCGATCCTGCGCGCCTGGTCGAGCGAATCCTCCCATTCGTGCGCCTGCAGGCGTTCGAAAGTCAGCTCAAGCGGGTCCTCAAATCCCTCGAGACCGAGGGCGTCGTCGATCCCGATACCGGCCTGCTCGTGGCTGCGGCCTTCTGGCGCGATCTCGAGCGCGCCGTGCAAGGAGTCGAGCAGCCTGCCAAAGCGCTTTCGGTTGCGCGTTTCAATTTCGAGGGCGCCACCGACCACCGGGCCCACCTCGATGCCGCGCGGCTGTTGAGCCGCCTCTTGCGCAACGCCGATTTCGCTTGTCGTGAACAGGACGGATCCATCCTGACCGTCTTCACCGGAACTGACCTGCGCAGGGCCCATGTGATTGCGCGCCGGATTGCAAGCGTGCTCATGCGGACAATGGTTTCGTCCGGCTGCGAGCGCAATACCATCAGGCCGACGATCACCCTCGCCGCTCTCAAGCCCACCGACAATCTGAGCACATTGGTAGCGCGGATAGGCGCCAGTTCTCAGGTTGCCGCCGAGTAACCGCGGGCCTAGTCTGAGGGGTGCGCGAGAGGACCCCTGCCATGACTTCAGCCCTGCCGATCGACATGGTTTCCGACGTCGTTTGCCCCTGGTGCTTCATCGGCAAGCGCCGGTTGGAAAAGGCGATCGCGCTTGTACCGGACATCCCGGTCGTGGTGCGCTTTCGCCCCTATTTTCTCAACCCGTGGGTGCCGCGCG
>Ga0070670_100006318_pt1 | contig 10028 bp, 8 predicted proteins | sample KBSS63metaG_FD_64665 | JGI IMG/M metagenome (GOLD analysis project Ga0070670, IMG submission 64665) | Switchgrass rhizosphere microbial communities from Kellogg Biological Station, Michigan, USA - KBS S6-3 metaG | ecosystem: Host-associated > Plants > Roots > Rhizosphere > Soil ... | reverse complement strand
GAATCGATGCTCACCCGATAGGTGAGCGAGTCCGAAACCGCCGGCGTTAGGCCGAACGCGCCGTGGGCGAGCACCACCCCGGCCGTCGTCTCGACCCGTAGCGTATCCACGCGCACTCGGCCTTTGTCGAATCCGAGGCGCGCCACCCCTTGATAGACGCGGATGCTGTCGACGACCGACCGATCGATCGTCGCCGACACGAGGCCGGTGAGGCTCGTCAGCGTCGAATCACGCGATGCCGAGTCCGCGGCGACGTCGAGGTCCACGTGGCCGTTGAGCAGCGTTACCGGAAGCGTGTCGTTGGCGAGCAGCATTCTGACGTCGAGATTCGAGAACGTCAACGCCCCGCGCGCAGCGTAGCTCCGCGGGTACGCGTCGACGCGGCCATCGTAGGAGAACGTTCCGCCCGGGCCAGTCAGCTCCGTGGTGATGGACAGGTCATCGATCGAGCCCTGCAGGCGGAGCGGACCCTGATAGGATCCGCGCAGCGGGAGCGCCGGATACGACCGCGCCAGTGTCGTGAACGACAGCGGCTGCGCGTTCAATGCGAGATCGTAGCTCGTGAACTTGTCGCCGATGGTGACACGCCCGCCGCCGGTGGCGCGCGTGGAGTCGCCGGGCCCGTCGCGATGCGTGAGGTCCGCGTTCCGAAGCCTGACGTCGAGCCACATCGAGTCGAGCGTGGCGGTGCCCGACACGATACCGTTCACGCGCGGGAAGTTCGGGTTGAGATACTGCAGCGTGCGCAAATCCAGTTGCGCTACGTCCACGTCCAGTCCCCGGAACGTGGTGAACGCCGGGAACAGGATGTCGAGATCCCCTTTCCCCGTTGCGCGCGTCACCGCTCCCGGCACGTTCGCATCCACGAATGTGATGCGGGCATCGTCAACGTGAAACCGGTTCACCGGTCCGCCGCGCGCGCGGACGGTACCGGTCAGATCACCCTGCCAGTCGTACGGAAACGGCTTGCCGTTCAGCGCCCGAATGAGATCGAAGTTGACCGGCGCCGCTTCCAGCGCGAGGTCTTTCACAATGAGCACGGGAGCACCGACACCGAACGTCATGCTGCCACGAAGCCGTGAGCGGGTCGTGCGCACATCCATCTCCGACAGGGCGTAGTCGAGGACCGAGAGGGTCTTCTCGTTCCTGATCGTCAGCACCATCGACCCGCCGCCCGTCGTCGGCAACGTCGGATAGACCCAATTGACGTCGGCGAGCGACACCGAGTCGCCGACGATGCGCAGGTCGTACTTCGTCGGCTCCGGGCCACCCCACCAGACCTTGCCAGCCGCCTTTCCGGTCGATCCCGGCAGGTCGAAGTGCACGAGGTCGAGCCACAGCGAATCGGCGGTCTGACGCGCGCCACCACGCACGTTCCGAAAGTTGAACGGCGGATCGAATTCGTCGGCGTCGAGTTTCGCGATCTGGACCAGGCGACCCACGCTATCGGGATCGGCGAGACGCGTGTAGCCGGACACGAGATGGATGTTCTCCCACCGCCATGTGCGCTCGAACCCCGACGCGGTGCGGTTGATGACCTTGTCCCTTCGCGTGAGGTTCCGCGCGATCGCGCTGTCGCGCTTGGCGCCATGGAGTGAGTCATCCGGGTGCCACGGCATGGACAGCAGGAATGTCCCGTGTCGGAGGATGAGCGAGTCCGCCACGAAATACTCACCCCACCCACGCTCCGCACCCGGAACCCGCTTCTTGTTCGGACCCGTCGCGAAAATGCCTTTGTAGTTCCACTTGCCGTTGGCGTCCTTTCGGAAGTGCACGACGGGACGGTCGATCTCCACGAGACTCAGCAGCAGGCGCTTGTCGAGCAGATCGCGCGGATCGAGCCGAACCGTTAGGCGGCCCGCGGCGACGAACAACGAGTCGTCCGGTCCGCGAATCTCGACGGAGTCGATAGACGCACTGCCGAACGAGAGACTCGTGATGCTCCCGACGAACACCTTGCCCTTGATGCGCGGCGCGAGGAGTCGCGCGACGTAGTCACGCGCGAAATTCCGCCCGAGCTGCGTCTTGAGCACGCTCACGACCGCCAGCGCGGCGACGAGACCGAGTCCGAGTATCGAGACAGCGCTCGAGATAACGACGAGTCGGCGTCGAGTCACGCGTCTCCGAGGCTCAGAACGCCTGCCCGATGGACGCCTGGAAGCTCAGGCGCCGGAAAAAACCGTTGCTCTTGGTCGGCTCGTACGACGTCGGGCATCCACCCGGGGGAATCGCCTGCGTGGGCGGTTTGGCGTCAGGCTCAGGGTTGCGAACCCACCCCGTGACCGGAAGGCCGTTGTTCGGGCTGATGCAATACAGGGGCGCCTCTCCACCGCTCGCCGGCGCATCGAAGTACGCTGAGCCCGACTTCCGGTTGTACGGGTTGAAGCCGACGTCCAACCGAATTGGCCCGACCGGCGATGCCAGTCGCATACCGAACCCTGGCGTGATCTTCAGGCCGCCGAACGATTCCTCGGCGCCTGTGCCACCACGCGTCCATACCTGCCCCGCGTCCGCGAAGAACGCGATCTGCAACCGGTCGGGAATGTAGGGACTCGGCATGCGGAGCTCGAGGTTGCCTACGACGACGGTGTTACCACCCACTGGTAGCGTGCGCGGCGAGTCGCTGGGCTTCGATGTGAAGTACACGGTGTCCATCGCCGCAGCAGTTGGTTCGACGCAGACTCCCTTTGGTGCGACACATACCTGAAGCGTATCCGGAAGATAGACCACCGGCCCCAGCTCGTTCTGCCTGTAGCCGCGAACGGTGTTCGCGCCGCCCGCATACAGCCGCTCCTGTTGGGGAATGAACACCGTCTCGGACGTGCCGAGAGAAATACGTTGTCCAACGACCAGGCCAGCGCGGACGCGTGCAGCGAGCACCGAGTTCTTAGGGAGCGCCCAGTACCAGCTCGCGTCCGCCACGATCTTGTTGAACTGCAGATCGGGGTCGGACCCGATGGCCTCATTGGCAGTGCGCAGCTCCAGCGACATCGAGGAGCCTGCCGTCGGATAGAACGCGTCGTTCCGCCGATCGCGACCGAAGGTGACACTCGCCGTCGCGAGACGCTGCGACCGTTTCAGAAGGTTCTGTTCGTTGACATCACAGACGCCGATGACACCACAGAAAATCGCTGGCTCTGCACTGGTTCGTCCGTACTCGAGTTGATACGCGTATGTGGCGCCGAGGGTGGGGCGAAGCTGCTGGTTGAGCGACAGGATGGTGCCGATGGGCGTGTACCGTACATATACCTTGTACTCCGAACGCAATTCGCTGTACAACGTGATCGTCGGCACGGCGCGCAGCCCGAACAGCGACGACTGACGGAGCGTTGCACCCACGTAGTAGTTCAGCGTATCGCTGTACGTGTCGTTCCGCGCGCTGGCCGAACACAGCTGCTTCATCGAGCCGTCCAGGTCCGTCGGGTAGCCGACGCCGATCTTGGAGGCGCGGGCACTCACGTCGAGGCGCCGAAGCGCGCCAAGAAACGCGAAGTCCGAATAGTCGACCTGCGTCCGGAAGCAGTCCAATGTCGCCCATCCCGCCGAAGGACGCAGCGACCGCATGTAGCTCTCGGCGAGCGAGACGTTGACGTCGATCGTAGAGTCTCCCGCTGACGAGAGACTCGTCGTATCCGGCGTCACCTCGACGTGCCGGTAGGCATCCGACAGATACAACGCGCGCTTCGCGTCTTCGAGCTCACGCTCCCGATACAGATCGCCAGTTTCGAAGCCGAGCGTGCTGAGGACGCGATCGTCGGAGACCTGTTGATGCTCTCCGTCGCGCGGTGTTACCTCGACGTGCACGGCACCGATGCGTGCGCGCGGACCTGTGGCCACGTCGAGCTTCAGCGTCGCGACGCGCCTCGCCGTGTCCGACTCGTAGCTACGCAGCAGGTCCGCGTTCGGGTACCCGTTGTCACGGAGCCGTCGCAGGATCGTGTCGCGCGATGCCTCGACCGCGACCTGGTCGAACCGCGCGCCCACTTTGACTGGCAGCCCCGCCGTGATCCGATCGCTTCGAGGGACCGAATCGAGCCCCGTGATCGTGAATTGCTGGAGGATGATCGGCGCACCTTCCTGAATGCCGAACACCACCGAGACCTTTCCGGGCGCCACCGTATCGATGCGCGCCGCAGCCTTGGTACCCGTGAACCCGTGCCTGCTATACAGCAGCAGCAGCCGGACGGGATCTACTTTGACCTCTGCCGTGTCGAGACAGTGTTTCGTGCCGATGATGCGGAACATGCGCCGCGCCCACGTGGACGGAGTCGTCACGAGCCCATTCGCGAGCTGCGCGTCGGGGAACGCGGTGTTCCCGCTGAAGCCGACCCGTACGACTTCGAGGTCGCCGCTGTCGCACGCGATGTCCTGCGCCGACAACGTTGCCGGAGCGACCACGCAGTGACCAGCGACGACTAAGCCGAGTGCGAGCAGCGCTCGGCGCCACTCCATCAGTCGGACGCCCCGCTGGACAGTCGTCTGCGTGGCGTCGTCGCGGCTATGGTGTTCGGGTCGAGCGGTGTGCGCTGGAGGAACAGGTATGCGACGTAGAAGGCGAACGCACCAACGCCCACAGCGACGCCAAGAGCGGGTAGCAGCTCCTGCGGCTCGAGCTTGCGACGATAGACGTACTCGCTTTTGGTGCGTGGCGCTTCCCGTTTGAGCATTGCCGGCGTTGTCGATGCGTTTGACCCACTTCCCAATCCCATCTCCCGACGAGCTACACCGTCTCGACGAGGATGCTCCCGGCACCTTGCTGCTTCGCGCGACGCTTGGCGTCTGCGGCCGCCATCCCGAAGTGCGCGAGATTGACCCAGCACTCCGGACGTACGAGCATCACTGCGGCCGACACGTGAGCCAGCGGGAAGCGCTTGATGTGGCCGTCGCGATCGACGCCAGTGAAGTACCCGCTTTCGGCCGCCTCATCACCGACCGCGCGCGCGATCACGTCGCGGAACCGGCGCGCGCATTCCTTGACGATCGCCTCGCCGTGCGGTTCCGTGGTGACAACGATGAAGTCATCGCCGCCAATGTGGCCGACGAAGTCGCCCCCGCCCTCACCCGCGATGGCGTATGCGGAATCTCGGATCGCCGCCCCCAGTCCGCGAATGACGATATCGGCAGTGGCGAAGCCGAACGTATCAGCGAACGCCTTGAAGTTATCCAGATCGAGATAGCATACGGCAAACGGTTCCGCCTTTCCGACTCGGCGCGCGATCTCCTTCTCGATCGCGTGCCCGCCGGGTAAGCCGCTGGTCGGGTTGCGGTCACCCTCGCGCTCCACCAGTCTGAGCAACGCTGAGACTCGCGCCCGCAGTTCGCGCGGATCAAATGGCTTGGCGAGATAATCGTCGGCGCCTGCAGCGAACCCTTCGATTTTGCTTTCGATCTCCGATTGTGCCGTCAACATGAGTACCGGGATGCGTGACGTGAATGGATTTCGCTTCACGTTTCGACACACCTCGAACCCCGACATTCCAGGCATGCTATGGTCGAGAATGACAAGGTCGGGCTCGCGTTCGCGGATCGACGCGAGAGCAGCGAGCCCGTCTTCGGCCAGGCTGACCTCGTGCCCCGACGAGTGAAAGAGGTCACGCAGCATCAACCGCATGTCCTCGTTATCGTCGGCGAACAGCAGGTAACTCACGGTCAGACAGCAGCCTAGCGTAGATTGACGGAACGAACTGGGGATCGGTAAGTTCTCGTGTTTCACCTGCCATTGTCAATGCGCATTCGCCTCATCCTGCTGGCCCTCGCAACGCTCGCCTGCCGCGGAGGCGAATCGGCCCCGCAGCGCCGCTCCATCGTCGACTCGCGGGATACATACGACCCGCGGTCGCTGGATCCAGCGCTCTCGACCGATGTCCCCACCGGGCGCGCCGTCTCGTACGTCTTCGATGGGCTGACGCGGTTCACGCCGGATGCGCGCGTCGAACCGGGCCTCGCCGAACGATGGGACATCTCGCCGAACGGGCTCACGTACACGTTCCATCTCCGGCCTGGCGTGAAGTTCCACGACGGCACACCGTTCTCGGCTCGGAACGTCGTCCGCACATTCCAACGTGCCTTGGACCCGAGCACCAAGGGCGGTCGAGCCGAGCCGCTCGCCCCCATCAGCGGATCGGCCGAGTTCGCGGCGGGTCGGGCGAAATCGATCTCGGGACTGTCGGCCCCTGACGACTCGACCATCGTCATCACGCTGTCTCAGCCGTTGGCGTCCTTTCCGAAGTTGCTCGCGATGCCTGTCGCGTCCATCGTGCCCGACTCCATTCCCGCGGACTTCGGACAACATCCCGTCGGCACGGGACCGTGGACGTTCGTGGAATGGAAGCACGACGACTATCTCAAATTCACACGCAATCCGACGTACTGGGGCGGCGCTCCTGCAACGGACACGCTGATCGCGCGCATCATTCCGGAACCGAGCACCGCGGTCGCGGAGTTCGAGAGCGGGAACGTGGACGTCCTGGTGATTCCCCAAGGCGAGACTGTGGCTTGGGAGCAGACGGACGAGAAGAGCGCCATGCTACAGAGCGCACCCGCGCTCATTCTCTATTACCTCGCGCTCAACACCACGCGGCCACCGCTCACGGACGCTCGCGTTCGTCAGGCCATCAACCACGCTGTCGATACGAAAACCATCCTCGACCAACTCATGGGTGGGCGGGGATTTCTCGCCCGCGGCGTCGTTTCACCAATCCTCGACGGTGGTGACTCCACCCGCAGTCGTTATGCATACGACCCGGCGAAAGCGAAGCAGCTGCTGGCGGCCGCTGGCCATCCGAACGGGATCGACGTCGAGCTCTGGCACTCGCAGGACGCGACGATCGCTCGCCTGTCACAGGCTGTGCAGGGATATCTGAACGCCGCCGGCATTCGCACGAAGCTCGTGCAGCGCGATGCGTCGTCGGCGCGTGAGGCCGCGCGCAAAGGCGAGACCGACATGACGCTCAAGACGTGGTACGCCGACTATCCCGACGCCGACAGCTTTCTGTATCCGCTGCTCTACTCCGGCAGCAAAGGGCCCGGGGGCAACGTGTCGTTCTACGCGAACCCGGCGTTCGACCGCGTTATGCTCGCCGCTCGTCGCGAACAGGATGATGCGAAACGTGCAACGCTTTATCGGTCTGCCGACTCGCTCGCGTACGCCGACGCACCGATGGTGCCGCTCTTCTTTTTCAACGACCTGTACGCGGTTCAACCCTGGATCCGGAACTTCAAGGTTCCGACGATCTTCAACGGCCAACGCTGGACCGACGTGAAGATCGTGGGTCCGGAACAGAGACAGTAGTTGCCTTCGTTTCTCCTGCGGCGCGTGCTGCTCGCCATTCCCACATTGGCGGGCGTGCTGGTCGTTGTCTTCCTACTGCTGTACGTCGCGCCCGGCGACCCGGTGCAGGAGATGGTCGGCGAACGCGCCGACGCCGAAACCATCGCGCGACTGCGTCGCGAGCTTCGCCTCGATGATCCGATCCACCTGCAGTTCGCGCATTACGCCGGTGGCGTGCTGCGCGGTGATCTCGGGACCTCCTATATCACGGGGCGACCCATTCTGCGCGATATCGCGGAGCGTTTCCCGAAGACGCTGCTGCTCGCCGCAACCGCGATGGTTCTCGCCGCGTTCGTCGGCATCACGATTGGCGTGGTGAGCGCGCGCTGGCCGGGCGGCTGGATCGATCGCATCTCGCTCGGTGCCGCCTACCTCGGCATCTCCTTTCCGGTCTACTGGGTCGGGCTGCTGCTCATCCTGTTGTTCGCCGTCACGCTACGTTGGCTTCCGCCATCAGGGTACGGACGCGCACAGTATCTCGTGCTTCCGGCTCTCGCTCTCGGCTCACGATCCATCGCGTTCCTCGCGCGCGTCACACGCTCATCGATGCTCGAGGTGTTAGGCAGCGACTTCGTGCGAACCGCGCGCGCCAAGGGACTCGTCGAGCGAGCGGTCGTCGTCCGACACGCCCTGCGCAACGCGCTCATCCCGGTCATCACCGTGCTCGGCCTCGATTTCGGATACTACCTCACCGGCAGCATTCTCACCGAGACGATATTCAGTTGGCCAGGGCTGGGGCGGTACGTGGTGAACGCCATCTCTCGTCGCGACCTGCCGGCGATTCAGGGCTCGGTGCTGTTCCTCAGTGTCGTGTTCGTCGCCGTGAACCTCCTGACGGACATCGCGTACGCCAAAGCGGATCCACGCGTCGCTTATGAGTGACTCGCGAACTGGCGGCCCCGACCACGTTCCACTCACGCTCGTCGAGTACCAGCGTCTCGCCGCTCGCACACTCAATACAGCACTCCCACGTGATCAGCGTTTACTCGACGCGACCGCTGGGCTGGCGGAGGAAGCAGGCGAGGCACTCGGGCTCGTACGCAAGCACGCGTTCATGCACCACGAGCTCGACGTCGTGCGGCTCGTGACGGAGCTTGGCGACGCGCTCTGGTGCCTAACGGCGGCGGCCGGCGCACTCGGCGTATCGCTCGATGAAATAGCGGCCGTGAATCTCGCGAAGCTCAGTCGTCGCTATCCCGAAGGCTATTCGGACGAGGCGAGCAATGCTCGAAAAGACACGTAGCGCTGGTGGCGCGCGGGACCTGCGGCGAATCGCTATGCTAGCGACGATGGGCACGCTTTTGTTAGGCACTGCATGCAGGGAAAACAACCCGGAATCGCCCACGGTCCTGCACGTCCCCGGCAGCTACCGCGCAACCACGTTCACGGTGACCACCGCGTTAGGCGCCGACAACATCCTGCAGTCCGGCGGGTCGCTGTCCGCGGCGTTCGATCCAGCGGGATCAGTGCGCGGTCACGCGACCATCCCGCGTAAAGCAGTCGATAAGGACTTCGCGGGCACGTGGAAGATCACGAAAGGCCAGGTGAAAATCGACGGCGTCCCGTCCGACATCTTCATCCAGGACCTCTCATTCCAGGTCGCCGGCAACCTGCTCGTCGCGGACGAAACGCTCGGCGGGTCGCGCGTGCAGGTGGTGCTCGCGAAGCAGTAGCGGCGAATCAGCCTGTTAGTCGTCCTTACCCAACAGTCGCACCCGTTACACGGTCGGGCGCATCGCGTGCGCAGAGCCGGGTTGAGCCGAATTCTGGTCGCGTTACGCGTTCAGGAATGGCGACGCGCGTGGCCACCCCCGGCCACCGAGCGCCATACTGGCCTCCCCCAGGTGCCGAACAATGACCCGTCCCGTCCTCGCGCTCCTCGTGTCGCTCGCGCTGTCTACCGCGCCGCTCGCGCTGTCTGCCACGCCACTCGCGGCCCAGCCCAGTCGCGTTAGGCTGACGGCCGGCGCCCGGGTCCGGGGGGCCACACCGCCGCGCGTGGGCTGGGTCGTCGGCACCCTCGTGCTCGCCGACTCCGAGCGCGTTGTCCTCCGCGGCCGACCGCCCGCAGCAGCGGACACCTTTCCCGTCGCGGCGCTGCAGGCGCTCGAAGTGAGCCGCGGGCGACCCTGGGTGGCCCGCAGCGTGGTCGGCGCACTCATTGTCGGTGTCGTGTGGGGCGCGGCGGGCGCCGCCCTCGGGAAGTACGGCGGGCAAGGGGAGGACACGGAGGACCTCCTCACCGCCGCCGGCGCCGTCGCGGGATTCGCCGGCGGGGCACTGGTCGGCGGCACCATCGGGGCTCTGACCGCGCACGAGCGCTGGGATTCAGCGCTGTTTCGGTAGCGCCTCGGCACCGCCAGAGAATGGAGGTCCGCAATTTGGCGGTTCCGCTCTCCGGATCCACGAGGCCGGCGATGTCAGTTCGCGAGTCCGGGCCTTCCGTCACGAACCACTTGTTAGGCCGACGCCGTGCAAGAGCCGGAGCGCGCGGACCCGAACGCGTCGAGCATTCCGCCGTACAGCGAGGGTGACGAGGCTAGTCTTTCTGGAGCCTGATACGGCTCACTGGCTCGTAGGTCGTGGCCCTGTAACGCTAGTCGTCCTTCTGCCCAAAGATGGCGAGGTTCGAGCTGTGCCCCGGATTCACTTTCTTGTCCGGATAGATCCAGTGCACGGCCTGATTCACCGCGATGGC
>Ga0070670_100006317_pt1 | contig 10030 bp, 10 predicted proteins | sample KBSS63metaG_FD_64665 | JGI IMG/M metagenome (GOLD analysis project Ga0070670, IMG submission 64665) | Switchgrass rhizosphere microbial communities from Kellogg Biological Station, Michigan, USA - KBS S6-3 metaG | ecosystem: Host-associated > Plants > Roots > Rhizosphere > Soil ... | reverse complement strand
CACGTGCTGCGCGGCAAGCAGAAGCTGAAACTGGCGCTGGCGGCCTGGGCGCCGACTGAGACCTGACGATGAACCACATGATCCCGACACCGGGCACCGAACCGAACGCAGCGACATCGCCGCGGGACTGGCTCGATGACCTGCTGGATTCGGACGCGCGCGACGAGCGTTCCGCGTACATCGGCGACGAAGGCTTCACCGCGCGCGTCATGCAGGCGCTGCCGGTCCCGCTGTCGCTGCCCGCCTGGCGCAAGCCCGCGATCGTGGCGCTGTGGGCCGTCGCGCTGACTGGAATTTCGCTGGCGCTTCCCAGCGCCGCTCTGGATGTCCTGCGCGAGGGTTACCGGCTGATCGGCGCGCAGCCGGTTTCGCTGTCGGGCATGGTCGGCGCGCTCCTTCTGGCGGGCACGTTGAGCTGGACTGCGGCGGCCTACGCGCTGCGCACATCGTAATAGCCCTCGCCGCCACCGCTGCAACGCAAAAAGGCCGCCCGGAAAGGCGGCCTTTTGCTTTGGGACCGGGTCTGCCGGCGGCTAATTGTCCAGCTTGAAGTTCAGCTCGACCTCGGCGACGTATTTCTCTCCGTCTGACGCGAACTTCCAATCCTTCAACGCCGAGATGACCGCGCGGTCGAAATAGCGCGGCGGATCGGCACTGAAGATCGTGACTTCGGTGACGTTGCCCTTTTCGTCGATGTTGAGGCGAGCAACAACGCGGCCCTTGGAAATGCCTTCCTTGATGGCCGCCTTCGGATAATCCGGATTATCGCCGGAGATGCGGGTGACCCCACGCCGCACCGCGGGTTTCGGAGGCGGCGCAGGCGGCGCAACCACGGGCGCCTGGATCACGTGCGGCTCGACCGGCGGCGCTGCCGTCGTCGCCGTGATGGCCGGCGCCGTGTTGACGACCGGCGCCGGAATGTCGGGCGGCGGAACGTAGGTCTCCGGCGGCGGCGCAACCTTCGGCGCTTCGATGATCTTCTTCGGCGGCGGCGGCGGCGGCGGCGGCGGCTTTATCTGCTCGATGATCGTCGCGGACAGCGGCTTCTTGACCACTTCGATGATCGCCTTGCCCAGTCCCGCCAGCAAGGCCCAGATGAGCAGAACATGCATCAGAACGACGAACGCGATCCCGATGGCGTGCTTGGTCGGGTCTCGTTGCTGCTGTGCGTAGTCCATTTGCGGTGACTCCAGTGGCGCGCGGTGCGTCGTTGTCGACTATTCGTCGATGAACTGCTCGCTGCCGACTATCCCGATCTTGGTGAGCCCGAGGCGCTGCGAAGATGCCATCACGGCGGCGACGACTTCGTACTTCGAGTTCTTGTCGGGGCGCAGATGCATTTCGGGCTGCACTTCCTGCTGGGCGGCGCCCGCCAGCTTTTCCTCGAGCGTCGCCCGGTCCGGCACGACTTCGCCATTCCACCAGATCCTGCCGGCGTCGTCGATGTCGACTTTGACAACTTCCGGTGGCGTCAGTTGCGGCGGCGGGGTGCCCGTCGGCATGTTCAGATTGACCGCGTGCAGCTGAATGGGGATGGTGATGATCAACATGACGAGCAGAACCAGCATGACGTCGATCAGCGGCGTCGTGTTGATGTCCATCATCACTTCCGGCTCGGCGGAATCGGCGGATCCTACATTCATGCTCATGCGCTGTTTCCTCTGCTGTGCTTGCGCGGCGAAATGTCAGCTGCCGCGCGCGGGCGGTTCGGTGATGAAGCCAACCTTCGCGATGCCGGCGCGCTGTACCGCATAGATGATACGACCGATACCGTCGTACTTGGCATTGCCGTCGCCGCGGATCTGCACCTCCGGCTGCGGTGTCAGCACGGCGACCTTCTTCAGCCGGTCGATGAGCGCCGCGGTGGATTTGATCTCGAGTTCGTTCCAGTAGATGCGGCCCGCCGCGTTGACCGAAAGGACGATGTTTTCAGGCTTCGTCTCGCGGACTTCGTTGCGCTCCTTCGGCAACTGCACCGGTATCGACGTCACCACGACGGGAATGGTGATCAGGAAAATGATCAGCAGCACCAGCATCACGTCGACCAGCGGCGTGGTGTTGATAGTGGAAATGGTTTCGTCTTCGCCGCCTTCCGACGTCCCGACGTTCATCGCCATGGTGTCAGCCTCGTGTCACTTGCTTCGCCGGCGACGCCAGAAGCACGGCGTGCAGGTCGGCGCCGAATCCACGCACCTTTTCCATCGCCGACTTGTTGCGGCGCACGAGCCAGTTGTAGCCCAGGACGGCCGGTACGGCAACCGCCAGACCGAACGCAGTCATGATCAGCGCCGAACCCACGGGACCCGCGACCTTGTCGATCGACGCCTGGCCGGCAATGCCGATCGCCGTCAGCGCGTGGTAGATGCCCCAGACCGTGCCGAACAGTCCCACGAACGGCGCCGTCGAGCCGACCGTCGCGAGGAATGCCAGGCCATCCTGCGTCCGGCTGGAAACGTTGTCGATGGCGCGCTGGATCGACATCGTGACCCACTCGTTCATGTCGACGTTGCCGAGCAGGCCGACGTGCTTGGCCGTGGCTTCCAGGCCGGTTTCGGCAATAAAGCGGAACGGGCTGGTCTTCTTCAGGCCATCCGCGCCTGCGCGCACGGATGGCGCGCTCCAGAACGATTTTTCCGCGGCCTTCGCGGCCTTGTTCATCTTCGCCTGCTCATACACCTTGGTGATGATGATGTACCAGCTGCCCATCGACATGATGGCGAGGATCGCGAGCGTGAACCGGTCAACGATGTCGCCCCCCTTCCACAGGGCTTCAAGGCCATACGGGTTGTCGACGACTTCCGCGGATTTCGCGCCCGCGGCGGGCACCGCGCCAGGCGCAGGCGTCGCAGGGGCCGCGGCGGGGGCCGGTGCGGCCGGAGGTGTCTGCGCCTGTGCGGCCAGCGGGACCACCGTCGCGGCCGAAGCGAGGAACAGGACCGCGGCCAGGCTGGCCAATCGGGTCATCTTCAGCATGTTTTCTCCAGACGATAAACGTTTAGTTCGAAAATCGAGGTTGCGGGCCGACGGGCTCAGATTGCGTATTTGTATTGGGTGGGTCGTTCGCCGACTCGGCAAGGGACGCCGGGAAGGGTACGCCAAAACGCATTGGCCCCGCATATGGAGCGGGGCCAAGCCTCTTCGGAAACCGGCGAGACTTTACACGAACCGCGTAAAAAGTCCACCCAAATCGCGCTCACAGCCGCCGCTTCGGAAGGCTCGTACGGACGTTCGCCGCACAGCGTGGACCGGCACTCCGGAATTCGCATGGCGCGATTATTTGATGAGCTCGAATTCTTCGGCGATGGCGTAGTTCTGCACGGCCCGGATCCTCGATTCGATCTGCAGGTAGAGCGCCGCCTTCTTGGCCGGAATCGGGCTCAGCAGCCTCGCCTGTATCAACTTGCCTTGCATCTTTCGCCGCGCCTTGACCTCGCCTTCGTCGGCGGCCGTCAGTTCGTTGGCGAGCTGCTTCGCGTACAGGTCGGATACCCCCTTGTCCGCGCCGATCAGGCCCTCGAGCGCGACGTTGCGCTTGCGGTTGTACATCTGCACGTCGCGCTGGTACGCATCGTAGATCGGCCAGAAGCGCTTGGCTTCCGCAGGGGTCAGGTTGAGCTTCGAGGCAACGTAGGCTTTCTTGTCAGCCTGAACTGCCTTCCACATCGCCTGCAGTTCGGCATCGGCGGCGGCCTTGTCGACCGCGTAGGCCGTGGGCGTGGCGAACATGACCGTGGAAAGGAAGATGGCGGCAATTCTGCTTTTCATCGTGGTCCCTATGTGGTTGTTGCGATCACCGCCTGCCGCATTCCTTTGTGTCACGAACTTGGGCAGAGACACCGGCCGGCGCGGAGCGATCACGCGAATTCCGCCGCCAGGCGTTGACGCGGCAATTTTTCCGGATGTTACCCTGATTCTCAGTCTTGCGCTCCGCAAACCCTCGGCGATGCACCAGGGCGCTTCAGCTCCAATGCTATCCTTCGTTTCGCCGAAATTTCCACCTCCGAGTGGCAACAAATCCGTACGGACTCCGGTATGCAATCTCCTACTATCGACATACGTGCCTTGGCCGCGTCCGGATTCGCCGCCTTGCGCAAGGGAGATGCGCAAGGCGCGCGGGCGTTGTTGGAGAAAATCGCGGCATCCCCGCAGGCGGACGCCGCCACGTGGTTCGGCCTCGCCGTCGCCTGCGCCCAGCTCAACGACGACGCGGCGGCCGGCAACGCGGTCGACCAGGTGCTCGCGCTCGAACCGCGCAACCTGCGCGCGCTGGTCCTCAAAGGCGACCTGTTGGACAAGGCGGGCGATGCGCGCAATGCGTCGTCGTTCTATCAGCTTGCGGTCCTTTCCGCGCCACCGGCGCACGAGCTGCCCGCGGAGCCGCGCACCGACCTGGCCCGTGCCCAGGCAATGTGCAAGCGCTACGCCCAGGAATTCGAAAGCTCGTTACGCGACCGACTTATTCCCGAGGGGCTGCTCGAGCCAGGGTCTGCCGACCGTTTCCGGCAGTCGTTCGACATCATGCTTGGGAAACGGCACATTTTTTTCCAGCAGCCCCGCATCTATTACTTTCCGGAACTGCCGCAAATCCAGTTCTACGACCGGAACGACTTTCCGAGCTTCGACAAAATCGAGGCCGCCACTGCCGACATCCGCGCCGAAATGATCGAGGTCCTGAAAGATTCGTCCGCGTTCAAGCCCTACGTCGAAAACGATCCCAAGCGGCCGCCGGGAGATCAGACCGGCATGAAGGAAAATCCGGATTGGAGCGCGTTCTACCTTTGGAGGGATGGCAAGGTCGTGCCGGAAAATGCTGCCCGCTGTCCGAAGACGATGGCGGCGCTCGCCGATTTTCCGCTGGTTCACATCCCAAATCGTTCGCCGTCGGTGCTGTTCTCGCTGCTGCGGCCCCGCTCCCGCATTCCTCCGCACACCGGCATCGTCAATACGCGCTTGATCTGCCACCTGCCGCTGCTGGTCCCGGCGGATTGCGGATTGCGCGTTGGCAACGATGCGCGGCGGCCGGTGGAAGGCAAGGCCTGGCTGTTCGACGACACGATTGAACATGAAGCGTGGAACGAAAGCGACCGCCCACGGGTGATCCTGCTGTTCGAAACCTGGCGCCCCGAGCTCACCGCGAAGGAACGAAACCTCGTAACGACGATGTTCAGCGCCATCGACGCTTACAGCGGCAGGAAACCCGACTGGGAAATCTGAGAAGTCGGATTTTGTGATGTAATCAGCTTGGCCGGCCGGAGCACACTAGCCCTCACCTTGCCGATCCCCCGTCAATACACCGCGAGCTTCTCGATGCGATTTTTCCCCGCCGTTCTCGTGTTGCTATCCGTGGCAACCCTGGCGCATGCGGACCCGGCGCGCGATGCCCTGGGCGAAGTGGCCAGGTGCGCGGATATCGCCGACTCCACTGATCGGCTCAAATGCTTCGACAAGGCCGCCGCGCTTGCCAAGACCGCGCTCGTCCCGTCGTCCCAGCCTGCAGCAGAGAAGCGAAGTTTCCTGGACTGGTTTGGATTTTCGAAGCCGCCTGCGCCCAAGACCACCGAGGATTATGGGAAAGCCACGCCGCCGCCGGCTGCCGACGGCGTCACGTCGATCACATCCAACGTGCTCGAGTTCGCGCGGACCTCGCGCGGCCTGTCGGTCTTCATCCTGGAGAACGGCCAGATTTGGCGACAATCGGAAGGCGACACGTCCGTCGTGCGCGACCCCACGCCGGGCACGCCGATGAAGGTGACGATCGAGAACGGGTTTCTCGGGAGCTACAACCTGACGATCGAGGGCCGCCACGGCCTCATCAAGGTGAACCGGCTCAAATGAGTCGGATGCGCGCCCGACTCAGCGGGCGGGCTCCGCCCGGATCGCCGCAATGCAATTCGCCGTCCACAACCTGAACATGGCGTCGAACCAGAACAGATTCGACGTTTGATTGGTCCGGTTGATTTGCCTGATCTGCGTCGCGGTGCCACGGTCGACGACGACGCCGAGCAGCGTGCCGGCAGCGGAATCGCGCATTTCAAGACGCAGCGTGGCAGTCCCCGCATCATGGGTAAACAGCGCCTGCACTCGCGAGTTGGTCACGTCGGGCTCGTAGATGTCGAGATCGAGCACGCTCGGAGAAACGCGTAGCACGCCCGGTCCGGGCGCGGTCACGATTTCATAGCCTTGCGCGGCGAATACGTCGGCGACCGTCTTGGCCATCACGTCCGTCGCCTGCTGCACGATTTCCGCCGCGTCGGTCACGGAGATCCGGCGCGAAAGGTCCCGGCTTTCGTTCTGATCCCTGCGCCAGTTTTGGCGTAAGGCAACCTGCACCGGATCGATCAGGACCTTCCGGTAGCCCACCCAGTTTGCGGCGGGCTGAAGGTAGACCTCATCGAGGTATCGGGATTGCACGGACACGAGGCCCGCCTGGGTGGCGGCGCGATAGGTGTCCGAAACGGCCGCGGTTGCCGCATCGGACCAGGTCGCGGAGGAAAGGCCTGAAAGCACCACCATCGAAATGACGCTCAGCGCGTGTCGGCTCATCATCGCTCCCAAATGTTCAGGGCAAGTGATATTACAAACACCGATGCTACACTTTTCATTCCAGCGCGCCAGTGGGTGTCGCCCTCATCACAACAGCGGCCGCGCCGGCCAGTCCGGCCCGCAAACAGGTTCGGCCGTCTCCAACCACGATCCGGATAGGAACTCCCGATGCAGATTTCAGATTCCCTCGCCCGGGAAATCGCCCCCCTCGAAGCTCAGCTTGAACGCGCCGCGCAAGCCGGTCGCGACCAGGACGTCATGGCTATCCTAGCGCGGATTCTCGCCATCGCGCCGACGCATGCCCCAGCGCTGGCGGCAGTGGGCCAGCGATCGTTTCGCCAAGGCGACATGGAGTCCGCGCGCGAAGCGTTCCAGCGTCTCGTCGCGGTCCGAGGCGAAGATCCTCAGGAGTGGATCAATCTGGCACTCGCCTGCCGAAGCCTGAACGACGAGCAGGGCGAGCAGGAGGCTCTGAAGCGGTCGCTGAGCCTCGACCCGAGCAACCTGCTGGGCCTCATCCTGCGCGCCGACCTGCTCGAGCGACAGGGAAAACCACATGAGGCGGCCGCCGTGCACCGGGCGGTAGCCACCGTCGCACCGCCGATGGACCGGCTGCATCCCGACTTGAGGCCGGCGGTCCAGCGCGCTCTGGCGTTCGGCGACAAGTACAACCGCGAGTTCGCGGTGTTCCTGGACCAGTTCCTGGAGCAGACTTACAAGGACCACGCCGGCGAGAACCTGAAACGGTTTCGCGATTCGGTCGACATCATGCTAGGCCGCAAGAAGCGCTACGACTCGCAATCGCTCACCTACCATTTCCCCAACCTGGCGCCGATCGAATTCTTCGAACGCGGCGAATTCCCGTGGCTGGACCCGATCGAGGCCGGTACCGACGCAATCCGCGACGAATTCCTGCAGGTCCTCGCGACTGAAGAAGGATTCACCCCCTACATCTCGTATCCGGACGACGTGCCGAAGAACCAGTTCGCGGAACTCAACAACTCCCCGCGCTGGAGCGCATTCCACCTGTACAAGATGGGCAAGCTGGTCGAGGAAAACGCTGCCAGGTGCCCCACCACGATGAAGTTGCTGTCGGCTGCCCCGATGCCGGAACAGCAGGGGCGCACGCCGGCGGCGATGTTTTCGCTGCTGAAGCCGGCAACCCGCATTCCCGCGCATACGGGCGTAACCAACGTGCGCCTGGTCACGCACCTGCCGCTGATCGTTCCCGAAAATTGCGGATTCCGCGTCGGCAACGACACCCGGCAATGGATACCCGGCAAGGCGTGGGTATTCGACGATACCATCGAGCACGAGGCGTGGAACGACAGCGACAAGCTGCGCGTCGTGCTGATCTTCGACATCTGGCACCCGCACCTCACTCCGCCGGAGCGGGCAATGATTTCCGGACTCGCGGCCGCGATGAACGCATACAGCGGCGCGCTGGAATCCGCGGAATCCCGCTGACAAAAAAAAACGGCGAACCCTGCGGTTCGCCGTTTTGAGTGAAAAGACTACGGGATCAGAACTTCGCGGTCACGTTCAGGAAGAAGAGCCTGCCCAGCGAGTCGTAGACCTGCGGGAACGTGTTGCCGTTACCGAAGATCGACGGATCCGACAGCGTGGTGCTGGTGATCGGCGGGTCCTTGTCGAGGACGTTGTTGACACCCGCACGAACCAGCCAGTTCTTGTCGATCTGCCATGTCGCCACGAGGTCGACGTAATTGCGCGCCCCGAGTTTCGACGTTGCCGGCTCGACCGTGACGTTGTTGGCCAGCGACGGATTGCCGCTTGACGCGTCCACCGAAACGCCATCGAAGTAACGCCACGTAATGCCGGCGTCGACGTGCCACGGGGTCGACCACATCACACGGACGTTCGAACGCCACCTCGGCTCCGGCGTGCCGCAGACCAGACCATACAGGCCCACGCAGTCGTACGTCGGACCGCCAGGAAGCGGCTGGTTCACGAACGTATCGAGGTACGTGCCCTGGAACGAGAACAGCAGGCTGCCCCAGTCCTGGATCGGCCACGTGTAATTGGCCGTCAGGTCGATACCGGAAGTCGACGTCGTACCCAGGTTCTGGTTGGTCGCCGTGACGAAACCGCCGCCGTCCAGCCACAAAGTACCCAGGTTGTCGCGATGGATGTTGTTGCAGAACGCACCGGTGTTGATGCACTGCGTCAACTGGTCCTGCGCACCGACGATGCCGATGTTGTTCTTGACCTTGATGTTCCAGTAATCGATCGTCGCGCTGAAACCCCTGATGTTCGACGGCTGGTCGAACACCATACCGATCGTGTAGCTCTCCGCCTTTTCCGGCGTCAGGTTCGGGTTGCCGCCCTGCAGGAAGTTGTACTGACCGGCGGGGCTGTCCAGAACCGGGCTGCCGTAGAGGTTGGCCGGAAGGCCGGTCCTCAGGCATTGCTCGAGCGTCGCCGTGGGGTTAGGCCCTGCACAGGGATCCTGGCCGCCATAAAGATTGTTCCCTTGCTGCTGGAACAGCTCGATGATGTTCGCGGCGCGAATGGCCTGCTGGTAGCTGCCGCGCAGCGTGTAGCCCTTGATCGGCGCCCATTCCATGCCGAGACCATACGAATTGGTCTGCGGGCCGTTACTGTAGTCCGAATAGCGGTAGCTGCCGTCGAACTGCAACAGGTAGGCATAATCCTGCCGCTCCGCGATTGGAATCTTGGTTTCGGCGAAGACTTCGTCTACGGTCACCTGGCCTTTGATCGGCAGCGTGGCACCGCCGCCGCCGCTCAGGTTGGCGGTTGCGAGCTGCGAGTCCGGCGTGTTCTGCAGCCGATCAGTGCGATGCTCGAAACCAACCGCGACGCCGACACCGTTCTTGGCCCACGGCAGCGTCCAGCCATAAGCCGCGCCGAGATCGGACGTCAGATGCAGGCCGACGACGTTCTGCTGCGTATACCCTTGCTGAATGCCCGGCACCTGCAGGTAATCGAGGGCTGCCTGCGTGACACCGCCGTTGTGATAGATGTCGTACGGCACGCAATTGACGTCGGTTTGGTCGAGGAACGACGCACAGACCGGCCGGCCGGTGGACGGGTCGGTGACCACGTTGAGGGCCTTCTGGATGCGGTCCGAAGCAAAATAGTTGGCGGTGATCGAGTTGAGGCTGTTCTTGCCGGACTGCCACCAGAAATCGTAGTCCCACGTATGGTTCGCGAAATCGCCTTTCGCGCCGAGCACGTAGCGCCAGTCGTTGAAATCGAACTGTTGCGCGCGGCCACCGCCTTCGGTGTTGCGACGGCCGATCAGCGGCGTAGCCAGCGGATTGCCCGGCGTGATGCCGAAGTAGTCCTTGAAGGACTGCGACAGCAACGGATTCTCGGCGAGGAGCGGGTCGAACGCGCCATAGAAAATACCGCCCGGAGCGATTTGCGCGACGGACGTCGTGCTGGTGAAGTCGAACTCGGCATAGACGCGGACGCTGGGCATCCACTTCTTGTCGTCGCCGGCGAA
>Ga0070670_100006316_pt1 | contig 10031 bp, 8 predicted proteins | sample KBSS63metaG_FD_64665 | JGI IMG/M metagenome (GOLD analysis project Ga0070670, IMG submission 64665) | Switchgrass rhizosphere microbial communities from Kellogg Biological Station, Michigan, USA - KBS S6-3 metaG | ecosystem: Host-associated > Plants > Roots > Rhizosphere > Soil ... | reverse complement strand
GACGGGGGCTTCGGCGCGTGGTTTCTCGATAGAGGACGTCGTCCGCTGGATGTGTCGAGAGCCCGCACGGCTGGCTGGCCTGGAGGCACGTAAAGGTGCAATCGCACCCGGGAAAGACGCCGATCTAATCGTCTGGGATCCGGACGCGGAATCGACCGTTGATCCTGCGGCGCTCTATCACCGTCATCCCGTCACGCCCTATGCGGGCCTCCGTCTTCGAGGCCGCGTCGTGACCACGCTGGTGCGTGGACAAGCCGTGGTGCGGGAAGGGCAGGGCGCGGCGGAGCCGTTCGGCCAGGTGCTTCTGAGTCTCCGCTGAATGTCGACGCTGTACAATTGCTCCGCTTGAGCGCGATCACGACTCACGTTCTCGACACGTCTCTCGGGCGTCCTGCTGCCGGCGTAAACGTCGTGCTGGAACGCGGTGGGGAATCCGATCAGTGGCAGCTCGTGGGTCACGGGCAGACTGACACGGACGGACGTCTGCGGACGCTGATGCCTGTCGACGCGCCGCCGACTCCCGGAACCTACAGGCTCGTGTTCGACACAAGGAAGTACTTCGACCTGCGCGGGATTCGCCCGTTCTACCCGTCGGTCATTATCGTCTTCGAGGTTGCAGCGGGCGAGGCGCACTATCACGTCCCGCTCCTGATCAGTCCATTCGGCTATACGACGTACCGCGGGTCCTAAAATCGTCCGAGGCTCGCCGCTACGCTTTCATCGACTTGAGAGCCGCGACGCTCTCGATCGTCAACGGCATCGACTGTTCGACGAAGTAGTTCTTGATGCCGCCCGCCTCCCTGGCCGCGGCGAACGTCGCAGCCCAGTCGAGTCCCCCCTTGCCGACCGACGTCTGCGGGAATCCGCCGCCGCGGCCGTTGACGACCGGCGTTCTGCCCGCTTTGATGTCCAGGTCCTGCACGTGCATCGAGAAAAACCGAGTCGGGTACTTCGCGAAGTACTCGGCAGCGATGAGGCCGCTGTTATACGTTGACATCTGGAACTGGAAGCCGATCAGCTTCGGGTCCGTCATCGCGATGATGTGGTCGTAGATGAACGTGCCGTCCGGAAGCTTCACCAGATCGAAGGCTTCGTTGTGCGACCCGGCGCGCATGCCGGCCTTGTTGATGTCGACCGCCATCTTGTTGAACTGATCGGCCAGCACCTTGGCTTCTTCGACGGTGCCGCTGGTCGCCCCGCTCTTGACGGTCGGGATCATCATCTGCTCGAGGCCCACATCCTTCGACCAGGCAATCGCCTTGGCGAGGTTGTCGCGGAGTTCGGGAAAGAGAAAATGGCAGCTGACGGCTTTCAGGCCGCTGTCCTCGATGAGCTTTCTCGTGGCTTTGCCGTCGGCGAGGCTCTTGAACTCGGGATAGCCGTCGCCGCCGAGGTAGCCGCACAGCTCGATCTGATCGATCCCAATGCTCTTCAGCTGCTTGAGCAGATCGACGAACTTGCCGTCCGCGATCATCGCGCGATGAGGATACGTCTGGCTGCCGATCGGCAGTCCGAGCGGATTGGCGTCTGCAGTCCCCGAAGCCGTCAGCATGAACCCGGCCGCAGTCGCGCCCGCCGCCGTCCTTCCCAGGAACTCCCGTCTCGTCATCGAGTTCACGTCATGTCTCCTTCGCAGAGCTGTCGAAAAGGTGGCTGGCACCTTTCCCGGAAAGGTGCCAGCCACCTTTTGTGTCATTTTTTCGGAGCGGCAGGTGGCGTCGTCCCTTTGCTCGTGAACGTAAACGTCCCGAAGATGGTGCCGACGACAATATCGGGCTTGCCGTCTTTGTTGAGGTCAACGACATCAAAGGACGAACCCACACCGGACTTGTTGTGCACCAGCTCTGGCACGAACCGCGCCCCGCCAGGCGCTTTCGGATCGCGCACAGTCCTGTAGATGTAGAGAACCGGATCGCCTGCTGGATCGTTGTGGGTCAGGACATTGTTCCCGGCCTCAGACCAGTAACGCTTTCCTGTGATCATGTCCGGGATCTTGTCGCCGTCCATGTCGGCGAAGCGCGCGCCGTGCGACTCTGAGAACACCACGCCTCCCATGTTGGAGGCGGCGGTCGAGAAATCCTGCGCGATATTGTGACGGACGAACGTGCCGTCCTTCTTCTGTTCAAACCAGTTGATGCCCCAGTTGTGGCCGGTGCCGGCGACGACGTCCGCGAGGCCGTCGCCGTTGACGTCGTAGACGCCCATTTCACCGCCGCCACTGCCAAACACGGCCGGGTCTGCCAGTTCCGCTTCATGGAACGGCCACGGGCTGGTGTTGATGCCTGATGCAGGCTGTTCGTACCAGCCGGTCGGCACGACGATGTCCTGGCGGCCGTCGCCGTTGATGTCGCCGACGCCGAGCCCGTGACCGTTGACGGCCTGGCCAGCTGCCCAGACAGAATGCGGCGTCCACACGGCCGTCGGGTTCGCCGGGTCGGGCTTCGCCCACGCGTAGCCGCCGTTGGCGACGGCCTGGCCGAAGATGACCTCGGGCTTGCCGTCCTTGTCGAGATCCTTCAGCAAAACGATCTCGCTGGAGATCGTCGGGAGAACGCTGAACTTGTCCCAGCGGCGCGATTCGCCGGCCGGATTCACATACAAATCCATATGTCGATTGCCCAGGGACGAGAGCACGTCAGGCCATCCATCGCCTGTGAAGTCGGCAGACAGATTCACCATGTCCGGCGCGAATGAATTCTCCGGGTTGTAGATCGGCCCGTCGCGGTATCTGCGTTGCTCGGTGAAGTTCGGGCCGAGGTAGTAGAACGGACCGGAGATCACGTCCAGGACGTCGTCATGATTGACGTCAGCGGTCGTCGCGCCCCAGCCGTAATTGCTCGGGTTCAAACGGTGAATCGTGAACCGCGGCGAGACCTGCTCCGCGTTCGTGACCACGCGCATCAGGTCCTTCCATGCAAGATCCTTGAAGCGGACCTCGCCGGAGCCGCCGGCGTACAACGCGATCGCGCCAAACGTCGATGCGTTCTTCTCGTCGACGGTGGCAATGGCGGTGGGACCGAAGGTCGAGAGCACTTCGTTCGGACCAGTGGTCCCCGCTGGACTTCCCGACGGCGGTCCTTCCTGGCCAATCGTGAGGTTGACCGCGTTCCACTCGCCGGCCTTCAGCGTCGGGCGTGCGCGTCCGCCACTGCCGACCTGAGTCCCGCGCGCCGGTGGCGGTGCGGCCTGCGCCGCCGGAGCCGCAGCATCGCCGCCGCGACCACGACCGCCGCCGCGTCCCGCGCCGGGGTCAGCCGTGCCGCCACGAGCGGCACCGCCGCGCCCTGGCGCCGCCAGCTGATCCCGCGACGTCTCCTTGCCGCTGGCATCGAGCGTCACCGAGTAGTAACCCGTGTCGTCGTTCGCGAGCGAGACGAATACACCGGTCATGGTGCCGTCGCCTGCTTTGTTCGCGCGTAACAACACACCCGACTTGCACTCGCCGGTGCACTTGTAATTCACATACAACTGGACGTCCTGAAATCTCTTGTCAAGAACGAGCCACCCGCCGTTGGTGCCTGGCTTGGCCTTGCCGATGATCTCGCCGTTCTGCGCCGTCCAGTCGGCGTCGCCGACGACGTGCCAGCCCGTGAGCGCGGATCCCTTGAACACACCGTCAGGCCTGAAGTTCGGTGGATCGGCAGCGCGCGCGGCGAGCACAAGCGCGATGCTGCCCGCGGCGGCAACTGCGATCGAGCGAACGAATCCATGGTGGCGGCTCATGTTCTCCTCACTTCTGCGCGGCGCGAGACCGTCTCAGTCGTCTCGAGTGGCTGTTCCGCACGAAGCCGAAATCGATATTGAGTGTTGTCTGAGTCGAATAGCCAGGAGCGTGTGGCTGACCTGCTGGCGGAGGCTATCACCTCCGACGCGTGATAGTCGAGTCCACGAGCCAGCCAATTGACCGTGGAGCGAGATTCAAGAGGAAAGGCCCAAAGGGATCGAGATCAGTGTCGCGTTTCGCGGCTCGCGATTCGCATCAAGAGCTGGGAGCTGGGAGCTGGAAGCTATGTCATTTTGGATGGCCCATCTCCGGGACGACGTGTCCGAGGAATCCTTCGAGCGGCTGCTGATCTGCGCCCATGCGCATGTTGTCCATCAAGTTGATCATCCGCGTCTGCTCGAGCGCCGTCGCCACCGGCACCTTCCGCTCCCGAATGAGGTAGGCGGCCCAGAGATGACTCGCGCGCCAGGCGATGGTGCAGTGCAGCAGAACCTTGCCATCCGCCGCCGCCATCGCTGCGGCGAAGGTGTCGAGTGCCTTCGGCCCGTATGGATTGCTGGCGGTGCCGCGCATTGGAATGTGGACGTACTTCATGCCGAGCTCCTTGACGAGCGCAGCCTCGTCGAACCCGACCTTCTCCATCTCCTCCGGCATCCGCAGATTCACGACCGTCGTCACGCCTTTGGCTTTGAGCTCGCGAAGCGCCTTTTCCGTCGGCTGGCCGCCGATAAACATGTCGTCGCCCACGCTCACGAACTTCGCCTGGAACATTCCCGATGGATCGAGGTTCACAGGGTTCGGCACGGGGCCGGTCTTGTCCTTACCGACGATGCTTTGCGCGCCGGCGGGAATGGCGATGAGGATGGTCAGCGCACTGGCCGAGAGGAAGCGATATAGCGACGGCGACGTCATGGTGCTCTCCGAGAGGTTGAAGGGACACCTCGGTTGTATCACGTCCCCGCTTCACGTGGTGACACTAACTGTGGCATGCGGATCGGGCGCGATGGAGTCCTCGGCACGCACGCGCCCGGCGACGCCACTACTGTCAGCGACGGGCTATGATAGGTTCACGCTCAACGATTCGACGTCGACAGCGTCGATAGCAAGGCTCCGCCCATGAACGAGATTCGAAGCCATGACTATGTCAACCACCCGTACGCGGCGGTACGAGACGTGCTCGTCAAGGATCCGGCCGCGGTACTGAGTGCAGCCACGAACGCGGCGACCGCGCGCGCGAGGGACGTCGCCGCCGCGCTGCACGTGAACATCGGACCGCTCGATATCGGCGCGGAGATTTCCGTCAAGGTCGGGGCCATCAGCGAGGAGACCTCCACGGCGCCGATTTCACGAGTCACGCGCATTCCGATCGAATGGTCGGCCGTGCAGCGTCCAGAGCTGTTTCCGGTCATGAAAGCCGAATTGTCCGTATATCCACTCACGGCGACGGAAACCCAGCTCGACTTCGTGGGGCGCTACGATCCGCCGCTGGGAATCGTCGGCGGTGCGCTCGATGCGACGGTGGGGCACCGCATCGCCCAGGCGTCGGTCCATCGCCTCATTACCGACGTCGCGACGTATCTGCGCGAACACGTGAGGTAGTTCACACTTCGAGCGGGAGCTGCTGCGAGCTCTTCGTCAGCGGCAGCCATTCGCCGTACGTCAACATTCGCCAGATCCACTCGAGGGCTCCGAAGCGGAACCGGGCCAGCCATGCCCGGCTGGCCAGCACTTGCACGATGAAGATAGCGATGCCGATCGGCCAATACAGCGCCGGGCCCATCGTTCCGCCGAGTCCCAGACCGGTACCGTAAAACAGCAGCGTGCAGATGACGCTTTGTCCGACGTAATTGGTCAATGCCATCCGACCGACCGGCGCGAAATGGCGAAGGAGGGCGCGTGTGGTGGTATTGAGCCACATCAGGCACCACACCGCAACATACGCGGCACTCAAGGGAAGGATGCCGAATGTCTCACTCAGGATTTCCGTCCACGAGCCGGAGTCGAACACCCAGGCTGATACCGCGTTGAGCGGCAGCCCGACAGCCAGCCCCACGATCGCGACTCGCTTGAGCATCGGGCCGTTCATGTCCACTTTCTTGTAGACCTCGTGTCGTCCGGCGTAGAGCCCGAGCAGGAAGCAGCCGTAAATCTTGAACAGCATGCCGCTCGTCACGAGGAATCTCACCTGAGCGAAGAGCTTGCTGAAATTGAAACGCATGATCTGACCCACGCTGCCTCGAGTCAGGATGTCGATTTCTTTGGCGCCGGTGAAACCAAATCGCGCAAACAGAGCGTCCTGCGCGGACGTCAGCGCGCCAACAGGAATGCCGCCCGCCAGTTTGATACCGATCGGCGCGAGGAGGAACACGATGGCGGCGCTCAGTATTGTTCGATCGCTGGCGTCGACAAAGAGGAGCAGCAGCGCACTGCAGAATGCGTACGCCTGGAGGATGTCGTCATGCCAGAACAGGATGCCGTGCGCCAGGCCGATCAGAAACAGAAAGAAGGCGCGCCTCGCGTAGAACCGATAGACGTTCAGTCCTTTTGCTCGTCCGCGCGACAGCACCACCGAGAAGCCGATGCCAAAGAGCACCGAGAAGATCGTGTAGAACTTCCCTTCAATCAGAAGCAGTTCCACGTAGTCGAGGACGCGATCGGCCGAGTGGGTAACGAGCGCCGCCTTCGATGCGTCGGAAAGATCGATGTACAAGGAGTACAGGATCATGTTGGCGCTGATGATCCCGAAGAGCGCCAGTCCTCGCACCACGTCGAGTACCTCAAACCGCTCTCCGGCCTGCGTCGGAATCATGGCCGCCTATAATCGCACTTCGACCGGGGACTTCGGTCGAGTTTGCTTCTTACGGCTTCGGAATTCGCAAGCCTCGGCAGGCGCCGCACCGACCTGACGGACCGATTCAGCGTAATTTCGACCCGGCGCCATCAAATCCGTAATGACAGGAGACAGGGGGATCTAGCGATGTCGGCCGGATTCCTTGAAAATAACGACTGACGTGGACGTTGGGTTGGGCGGTCCTGGTCTTGCGTTGCGGGGACGCGTGCATAAGATTGGCCACGGCATTGTGGGGGTGACGGCAGGAACGCTGTTCTTCGTCGCCGCATCGCGGACGACCTCGACAGGGAGCACGACGGACGTGGTGACGTACCACAACGACGTGGCCCGCACCGGTCAGAACCTGAACGAGACGTCTCTGACGCCAACGACGGTCACCGCCGCGACGTTTGGCAAGACACGACTCCTCGCCACCGACGGAAAAGTGGACGCGCAGCCGCTGTTCCTCTCGAGTCTGCAGGTGCCTGGCGTCGGCGTTCGCGACGTGGTTTACGTGGCGACCGAGCACGATTCGGTCTACGCCTTCGATGCCGCTTCCGGTTCCACGTTGTGGCACGTATCGCTGCTCGGAACCGGCGAGACCACCAGCGATGCGCGTGGCTGCTCGCAGGTCACGCCCGAGATCGGCATCACGTCGACGCCCGTCATCGATCGCTCGCGCGGCCCGAACGGCGTCGTCTACGTCGTCGCGATGTCGAAGACGGCCGCCGGCGCATATATCCAGCGGCTGCACGCGCTCGACGCCGCGCTCGGCACCGAACTGCTCGGCGGCCCGCAGACCGTTCAGGCAACCTTCCCTGGGACCGGTGCCGGCAGTTCGGGCGGTATCGTGCCGTTCGACCCCAAGCAATACGAGGAGCGGGCCGGCCTGCTCGAGATCAACGGCCAGATCGTCACGGTGTGGACGTCGCACTGCGACATCGATCCGTACACCGGGTGGATCATCGCCTATGACGCCGGCACGCTGGCGCGGACGAGCGTGCTGAACGTCACGCCGAACGGATCGCGCGGCGGAATGTGGATGGCGGGCGCGGGCCCGGCAGCCGACGCCCAGGGCAATGTCTACGTACTCGACGGCAACGGGACGTTCGACACCACGCTCACGGCCCAGGGCTTTCCGAACAAGGGGAACTTCGGCAACGCGTTCCTCAAGATCGCGACCGCGGGCGGCCTGTCGGTGGCCGACTACTTCGCGACGTTCGACACGGTGTCGGCGTCGAACGCTGATACCGACCTCGGATCCGGCGGGGCCATGGTCTTTCCGGACTTCGTGGACGCGTCGGGGGCGACGCGCCACCTCGCGGTCGGTGCCGGCAAGGACACCCACCTGTACGTCGTCGACCGGGACGCGATGGGAAAGTGGAACGCGTCGTCGAACCAGAACTACCAGGACATCAGCGGCGCGCTCGGCGGATCGGTGTTCTCGATGCCGGCCTATTTCAAGAACACGCTGTACTACGGTGCATCGGGGGCGAAGCTGAAAGCGTTCGCGATTACGAATGCCAGGGTGTCGGCGACCGCGGCGTCTTCGAGCGCCGTGTCATTCACGTACCCGGGCACCACGCCGTCCATTTCAGCGTCCGGATCGACCAACGGCATCGTGTGGGCGGTCGAGAACAAAAGTCCCGCGGTGCTCCACGCCTACGACGCGACCAATCTGGCGACGGAGTTGTACAACTCAACGCAGGCTGCGAACGGCCGGGACTCGTTCGGCAGCGGCAACAAGTTCATCACCCCGACGATCGTCAACGGCCGGGTCTACGTCGGCACGCAGACCGGCGTGGCAGTCTTCGGTCTGCTGGCCGTACCGCCCAGCCCGCCGACGAACGTCCGCATCATTCGCTAACGCGGCCTCTCCATTCCCGAGGCGCAGCGACCGCCTCGCTCTATGCGCGGCTGGGCGACAAAGAGCGGGCGTTTCAGCTCCTCGAACGGATGTTTGTGGAGCACGATGAATCGTGTGCGTCGCTACTGGAAGATCCCGCCTGCCATCCGCTGCATTCGGATCCGCGCTTTGCGGACCTGCTGCGTCGCGCCGGGTCGCCGAAATCATCAGCATGATTGGAGCGTCGGACGATTGGGTTCTGATCGTCTCAATGGTTCAGCTGCTGATCGCATCGGGCCACGGCAGAACGTGGCGCGCGCACCGCTGCGCCGCGCAGAAAGCTCCGTCAGGTGGATCGATCAGGATCTCGCGCTGTCAGGGTCGAGCATCAACGCGATAGCACTGTGCACAATACAAAGGCCGACAGCAGTTGCGTATCGCGCCGCGGCGGAGCGTGGGTATTTACTACGCCGCACCGAAAGTACTGCGTGTGGATCGGTGTGGATCGCTCCGTTGATGCAATCTTCCACTTCGAAGGATCCCACCGTCGTCTAATCGTTCGTCACAGGAACGTGCCGGGCATGGTCTGCACGTTCGACCATGCTTGAATCGCCATATCGTCGTCGATATGATGCCGAATCGTTCACGTACATGGCGCTTTGGCCATGCATCGTGAACGGGTCGGCACGGTCGCATTCTTGCGTGGCGCGGTTCGTCTCAACACGGTCATGGAAGCCTTTCGCGGATCGAACAGCGCGCCGTCGTTCGTTGCCGAATCGCCGGTGATGCAATTCACGCTCGCTCGCGTCGCCACGCTGGCACGCGCGCGACGAACCACCCTCATTACGGGACCCACCGGATCGGGGAAAGAAATCATTGCCAGAATGCTGCACGACAAGGGGCAGTCGCCCGGCGCCCCCTACGTCGTCGTGCACTGCGGAGCGCTGCCCGATCACCTCGCGGAGGCGGAGCTCTTCGGCCACACGCGCGGCGCGTTCACCGGTGCTCTCGGCGCGCGCTCGGGTCTGGTGCGCACCGCGTCAGGTGGCACGCTGTTTCTCGATGAAGTCGATTCGCTGACGCCGACGGTTCAGGCCAAGCTGCTGCGCTTCCTGGAACACGGCGAGTTCCGGGCCGTCGGGTCGGACCGCAGCGAGCGCGCCGAGAACTGGGTGATTGCCGCGACGAATCACGATCTCTCTGATGGTGTCCGTCGCGGGGACTTCCGCGCCGATTTGCTCTACCGTCTCGAGGTCATGCGCATCGACGTGCCGCCTCTTCACGTCCGAGGCGCCGACATCGAACTGCTTGCGCACCATTTCCTTCGCGACGTCTCCGGCACCAACCGCACGTTCAGCCCCGCCGCGTTGATGGCAATCCGACGGCATAACTGGCCAGGCAACGTGCGCGAGCTGAAACATTGCGTCGAGCGCGCGGCGCTCCTTGGCGAACGCACGACCATCGAGCCGGACGACCTCGGTCTCGACGATAGCGTGGCGGTCGCGCCAGCATTACCCTCCGCTCCAGGTGATCTCGGCCAGCAGCTGTGGAGCCTCATCGAACGCGAAGGCCTGTCGCTCGGCGAGGCGGTCGAACGCTGCGAGCACGCGATCATCAGCGCTGCGCTCAAC